>Ga0172380_10004765_pt1 | contig 17109 bp, 37 predicted proteins | sample Leawe162metaG_FD_119747 | JGI IMG/M metagenome (GOLD analysis project Ga0172380, IMG submission 119747) | Leachate microbial communities from a municipal landfill in Southern Ontario, Canada - Leachate well 162 metaG | ecosystem: Engineered > Solid waste > Landfill > Unclassified | place...
CGGAGGACTACCCCCATGACGACGACCTCTGAAGCCAAGCGGGCTCTGCCCGCCGGCCACACAGCACAGCCCCAGCAGGCAGGCGGGGTACCCCCCGCTAGTCCAGCGCCTTCTGCGCATCGCCTCGCCCATCCCGAGCTGTATCGAAGCGAACCTTGCGAAAGCTGCGACGGCTGGGGCGACCACGGCTGCGAGGCCCCCGAGGATGGCGGTCGCCTGTGGGTCTGCTTCGGCTGCGGCGGGACGGGCCGACAGCCGGCAGACGAGGTAGTGTTATGAGGCCGGGCGACGACCCCCTACAGCGCCTGCTCGTGGCCTTTGCCCTCGCCCTGGTCGCCGCCATCCTCGCGGCCACCCTGGCGGGGTGCGGCGGGTCGCCCACCAGCGAGGACGATCCCAGGGCGGCCATCCCCCGGGCTCCCTCGGCATCCCAGGCAGTTTAACCAATCGAAAGGAATTTTCATGGGAACTGACATTCACGGCGTGTTCCAGCGTCACGACAAAGCAACCGGGCAGTGGCAAGACGTGCCTAGCAACTACGAGCAGGAGCGGCACTACCAACTGTTCGCGGTACTAGCCGGCGTGCGCAACGGATACGGCTTCGCCGGTATTACAACTGGCGAAGCCGTGGTGCCGATTGCAAAGCCGCGCGGCCTCCCAGCCGACTTTGCCGTCGAAGACGACGCGCATCCGCTGTCAACGCTGGAACACACGGACCCGCGGCGTCGCAAGTGGTACGAAGCCGGCGAGAAATTGGAGGTGTGGATGGGCGATCATTCGTACTCTTGGCTAACCGGCAACGAGATTTTGGCCTGGGCCGAAAAGGCGCCCGAGGTGGTGAAAATCGGAGTGCTTGACCGTGCCGCGTACGAAGCATGGGACGGTACCAGCCGGCCGTCAAGCTACTGCGGCGGCATCAGTGGCCGTGATGTGGTGCAGATCAATGACAACGCGGTCGAGAAAGCGGCGACACCGAACTGGACCCACATTCGTTGCAACTGGCAGAGCGACCTTCGCGCAGAACTGGCGTACTTCTTCGATGAGGTAGCGCGGCTGACGGCAGAGTACGGAGCTGTGCGATTTGTATTCGGCTTTGACAGCTGAGGTCGGCTCAACGCTTTGTTGACACGCATGGGCACGCGCGTATAATTCAACAATTACACGCGCCCATCCCCGAGCCCTGCGAGCCAGGCCTGGGGGATGGTCCTAGCCACCATCCAGCCGCGCAATCCCGCCGGCTGCGCCGGAGCCCAATTATGGCTTTCGACGTCTTCGCGGCCTACCCCAGGCCTACCCTTGCGGCATCCCAAGCCGCCTATCGCGCAGCCCTGGCCAACCTCCAGCTCAACCACAGCGACGAGGCCCTGCCGGCCAGCAACGTCTCGCCCCGCCTGACGACGGCGGAGCAGCTGGCCGAGGTCGCTCGCAATGCGGAGCGCGCCATCCCAGGCGCAACGGACCTCGAAGCCTGGGAGGTGCTCGAGACCGGCAACAGGCCAACGCGCAAGTACGAAGCCCGCTTCCTGTACGCCGACGGCAGCCTGCGCACCCTCGCGTAGCACTCAGCAACGAACCCGCGCAAACGGCTGTTCTTCCTGACCAGCAAGAGGACGGCGGCACGCCACCGGCGCTGCCGACGACCCTCGAAGCTGGCCCGCCACGGACGCGCCGCAAGCGCGCAGGAACAAGGCCCGCGGATTACCCCGTAGCCTCAACGCCCGTAAGGGCACTCACCCAGGAGCCATCATGGCACAATTCTCCCTCACCAAGCTCGTCGCCTCGCTGTTCGCCCGCCGGCAAGCCGCCCCAAAACTCGTCAAGCCCGAGTGGCTGGGCCAGCACCACGCCTCGCCTGCACGCAAGCAGCGCCGCGAGATCATCGCCCACTTGGGGCGGCGCCAGGGCATCAAGTGGATCAAGCACATCCGCGCCCAGCGCCGGGCCAACCGGGACGAACTCGCCAAGCTCAGCTGACGAGTTACGCCAGCAAACGCTGCTCCTGAGCGTTTGCGGCGTCACTTCGACGCGCCACGGAGCTGCTATGAAGCACCCTCTGCCCTCGCCTCACCCGAGGCCGTTCTCAACATACTACTACGGCCCGAACAGCCGTGTCTCCGAGTGGTCCCGCATCGGTCGAGCTGCCTCGCTTCGCGGAGCGATCCGCGCAGCGACGCTGCATCTTTTCGACGGCACCTATACCAAGGCAGTCGTCTACGACGAGACCAGCCTCGAAATCGCCCACCTGATTCATCAGGCTGGCGGCATCCGAATCTCGGGAGTCTTCCATGGCCAGGGATAACCTCGGGCTGTTCAGCCCCGCCGACATTCGCCTGATCCGCCAGCAAGCCGCAGCCGGGACGCTCTCCACTCGCGAGTGGGCAGCCGTTCGGGGGTGCGGAGTCGAAACGATTCGCCGGATAGCGAGGCGGGAGACCTACGGCCAAGTGCCGGACGAGATTGGCGCAGCCCAACCGGCGCACGCCGGCGGCACCCCAGCGCACTCCTCAACCTCCGACGCGCCTGAGCCCTCGCAAGAGGAACTCGCCGCAAGCCTCGCCCGCCTCAGCGCGGCAGCCCAGGCGATGCCCCCGCAGCGCGCCGAGGTCAACGAGCTGCTGGACGACCTCGCGGCTGGGAGGAAGCCATGATCCAGCGCATCCGTTCCGACAAGTACCTGACCAGCGACGGCCAGGAATGGGTCGACTGGCACGAAGCCCAGGCGCACGAGAAGTTCATCTTCCTTCGCGCCGCCCTCGCTCGGGTCCGCCGGCCCGGCATCACCCTCGATGAGGTCACTCGAGAGCTGCTCGCAACCGAGGGCCTGCATGTCATCATCAGCCTGCCCAGCAGGCCACTTCACCAAGGACGCTTACTATGAACAAGCTGACCCGCATCCTGACCTACGCCCGCCCAACACCCCTCGAGCAAGCCTCGGCCGAACTCGAGCAGGCTCGGCGCGACCTTCTCGCCCATGCGGCCTTCCGCGAGCACTACGCAGCCCTCGAGGATATGCTGAAGAAGCGCATCTCGAGGCTTGAAGCCGCCGTGCAGTCTCTCTCCACAGCCAAGGAACCTTCGTGAACACCTACAACATCCTCCAGGCTGAGTACTCGTACTCGCACACCTTCAAGCCCCCGCTTCCCGCCAAGCCCTTCGAAGTCTTCGAGATCTCGTGGCGCGTCGTCGGCCAGACAAAGGCGCCCACCATCGACTCCGCGCTTCGCTATGCGAAGCTGGCTGGCTGGCCGGCCCCCGCCGTCGAGGCCTTCGTCGAGGCCCCCTCCAAGCCGACGCAGCCCCAGCGTGATTTCTTCGCCCGTGCGGAGGCCCTCGTATGAGCCGCCACACCGACATCGTTGAGCGCGCTGGCCACGACCTCCGCGTCACCTACTCCACCTCGCCGGGCGACCCTGGCCAGACCTCGGGCCCTCCCGAGCGTTGCTGGCCGCCCGAGCCGCCCGAGTTCGAGATCGAGAAGATCGAGCTGCAGTGGTCAATCCCCGACGACCTGGGCCCAGACGCCAAAGCACAGCGTGTGATCTGGCTCGACCTCACGGACCTGCTGCTCGAGGTCGGTGGCGACGACTTCGCTGAGCGCCTCGAGGAAGAGCTGCTCAATCGCATCGACGACGAGCCTGACGAGCCCGAGCGTCCCGAGCCCGACCCCGACTACCCCGATTACCCCACCGACAGGAGCGACGAATGACCATCCCCCGTAAGCGTCTCGAAGACGCCGCCTTTTGGCACCAGCACATCTGCCTGGGCTGCGCCTCCACCCAGTCCGACGACTTCGAAACGGGCGACCCGTGCGAAGTCTGCGGAAACGAGCTGGTGCTCGACGCCCAGCTCATCCGTCGGTGCGCCGACTTCGTGGAAGAGGAGGATGCAGCATGAGCGCCGCCCTGATCGAAGCCGCACGGGCCGTGGTCGAGCGCTGGGACACGCCGCTTTGGAAAGACGTGCCAGCGACGGCCGTCTACATCAACGCACTCCGCACCGCCCTGGCCGCAGCAGAGGCGCAGCCGGCCAGCGATCTGGTCATCACGAATAACGACGCAGGCCAGATCGTCGCTGTGACAAGGCAGGACGCAGACGGCCGGATTCTGGAAGTGCTGGCAGAGGCGCAGCCGGTGGGTGAGCCGGTGGCGAAGAAAGTTGACAGGGGATTCCGGTGGGACGGAGCAAACCTGCAACACATCCCTTCGCTGACTGTCGAGTTTGAGCCTGTGCCGGCAAACGGGCCATGCGACGCGAAAGGCTGGGCTGACCGTGACGCTGTAGCGGCCATGCTCGCCGCCCCGCCAGCGCAGCCCGCAGCCCAGCCGCTGACGGATGAGCAGATCGACACCTTGATGCCAGAGCCTGACTTCGACGGAATCACGGAAGACGACGAGGTTATTGACCAGCGGCGAATGTGGTACGCAGGTTCATTGCATGTCTTCGCCCGCGCAATCGAACGTGCCCACGGCATCGGGAGCCGGCCATGACCTGCCTCGTCACCGGCTGTGCCCTCGTCCTGCGCAGCGAGCCCGGCGCCCACCTGTGGGGCGACATGCACTGTGTAGCCCCCGACTGCTTAATCTTCAACGCAGTTCTCGACCCGAACTCAGGTGAGGCCCTGCGTATCACCCGCCCGCTCGACGACCGCGTGCGCACCTACCACGTCAACCAGTACGCCGAGGTGTTCGAGCGTCGGGGCATTCTCATCTTCGACACCTCCGACGCCGGCTGGAACGCGGCCCTCGGGGATTACCTCGAGCTCTCCCAGCGAGAACGCGATGCGGGCTAGCCTAACCTGGAAGCTGCGCCAGGGCTCAAGCTGGCTAATCGTGGCCGAGGTCATCCCGGCGGAGTCGGCCTCGCGGGTAGGCTGCACGATTCTCCGCGAATTTGCGGGTAGGGCGAAGTATACCCCTCGCGACCTCGACGTGACGGGAGAGATCAAGCGATTCTCCTTCGTCTCCGACGCCCTCACGCTGCACCTGCGGCGCCTCAAGGAGAGCAAATGAGCAATTTAGTTTTTTCCTGCGCAGGCCAGCTTCGTCTAGCCTACGAGCACGACAAGCCCAACCACGTTATCGGCGATCGTGTTATCGAGCTGATCAAAGCGCTTGGCGGCAACGAAAGCATCTACATGGAGGCCGTCATTGAAGGACGACACTCCGCCGCTACCTGCTACCTTATCGCGTTGATGCTGGCGCAGGAGCCCCGATGACCCTCGGCCAAGCCGTCTGCATCGTCCTCATCGTAGGCGCACTGCTGTGGGGACTTTTTAGCGACAATTAACGCTTTATTGACATGCCCGCGCGCGCATAATACAATCATTACACGCGCCCAAAAGCGCCCAGGCTTACGGCAGCCGCCTATTCAAGTGCTGCCAACCACTCTCCTAGGAAAGCAAGATCATGAGCGAAACCCAAACCGAAGTCAAAGCCGCGAAGGCAGCCACCGTCTACGAAGACGTCACGATGACTGACGGCCGCGTCGTCAAGTTCCCCGGCAAGCGCAACTCGGACAAGACCATCACGATTGACGAGGCCGCCGGGACCGTGTCGGTCCGCTTCGACTTCCGCAACGGCCAGACCCGCGAGTTGTCGTCGAGCGAGCTGAGCCCGGCAACGATGCTCCGCGCGCTGGGCCACGGCGTCGCACAGAAAGCCGGCGACGAGTACTCCGGCGTCACCGAGATCGACGACATGGTTCTGGCCGTGGACGAGATCTTCGGCCGCCTGCGTACCGGCGACTGGTCCGTGGCGCGCGAGTCCGGCGATTCGACGGCGGGCGCCTCGATCGTCATCAAGGCGATCATGGAAGCCACCAACAAGCCGGTCGAGTTCGTCAAGTCCTTCCTGCAGGGCAAGCTGGACGCGGCCAAGGCCAAGGGCGAGAAGCTCTCCCGCCAGGAGCTGTACAACGCCTTCCGCAACCCGGCTACCCCGACGGGCAAGATCATCAAGCGCCTCGAAGAGGAGAAGCTGGCCAAGTCGACGAAGGTCTCCGGCGCCGACCTGCTGGCCGAGATGGGCTGACGCGATGTGGTACCGCCTCGCACGCGCCTTGGGCCTCGTCCTCAGCGAGTGAACTGAGTCTCCTCTCGCGCCGCCCCTGGGCGCGGGACTTTCCCCAGGCCAACTTCGCAGTTGCCGCCCGGGGGTTTTTCCAGGCAGCCCGCCCGGCTGCCTAGCAAAGCCCCCTCAACCAAGGAGCCCACATGGCACGAAAACCCCCTCCGCCTGACCCCCGCGCCGTTCGCCGGGACGAGCGCCGACTCGTCGGTATTGCCGCGAAGCCTGTCAGCCGACCTTCGGTCGGCGGCACCCCGACGCAGCGCCCCTCTACCAAGTCGCCCTCGCGCGGAGGCCGCAAGTGAGCCGCCCCCTGCCTCGCGACGGCGACTCCCTGCCCACCGAGCTGGGCCGCCCGCTCCCCAAGCCGGAGCCCCCGAAGCCCGGCTACACCCCGACGGAGACGCCTGGCATCTACCGCGCTCCCGATGGCAAGCTCGAGACGCGCATTCCCGAGAACGAGCAGCTCAGCTTGCGTCGCCTCTTCACCGCTCCCGGCGAGCTGGACGTGGAGACCCTACCGCCGCGCACAGTCCAGAACTACTTCGTGCAAGCTGGCTTTGCTGCTTTCATGCGAAAGCCCGGCTGCCAAGTCCAGCTTGCCGTCGGCGAGTCTTGTCGCAACGAAGACATTGAGGATCGCCAGGTCATCATTCCCTACGACGCTGTAGTCACCTACGACCCCGTAACCAACCGCACGACGAGGGTAGCCTAATGGCCCGCGGACGTAAGCCCAACATCGAGCCCTCGCTCGCAACCAATCTCCACCTCCCCGAGTCCGCCCGTACGCGGCTCGACCTCCTTCTATTCTCCCCCCTCGAGGGCCGTGTTCCCAAAGGCGCCTACCAGCGCTTCTTTCTCGAGCGCCTAGCCGATTTCTTCGGCACCCGCGCTCTCGACCTCTCACCCTACGTCTCGTCCCTTCCGGGCGTCCACGTAGTGCGGGGGACTCCCGAAACCCTCGCGGCCCTGGAGGCCGCGCTTCAAGCCAAGCAATCATGACCAAAGCCATTACAGTCCCCGTCGTCGTTCAGACGTTCATGAGTTCCGTACACGATCTCGACTCCACCTGCCTCGTCCTCACCGCCGGCACCGAGCCGATGTCTGGGTACATCGAGTGCGGCCGTACAACTTTGACCTTCATCCCCGACTCCCGCGAGTCCCGCGTCGCTCGTGAGGTCGCCGCTCTGCAGGAACGCATCGCCCGGAAGCGGGCTGACGCCGAGAAGGAAGTGACTGACCTGCAGAACCGTGTCAACAATCTGCTCGCCCTCGCCTACGAGCCCATCGACCACGCCTACGATGACGTGCTGACCGCCGCCGACTTGGGTGAAGGAGACGCGCCGTGAGCCCGGAACTCCAGTCCAAGATCGGCGTCTGGCGCGCGAAAGCGGCCGCCGGCACGCTCACCCAGGAAGAGATGCGCGAGGCCATCGTCGCCCTGCGGGCCGACCGAGTGGGCGCCGCCATCGCCTCCGACCGCTCGAAACGCGCCAAGGCGAAGGCCGAAATCCCCGATGCCGGCGACCTGCTGAAGGAGATGGGACTCGATCTGTAACCAACCGACCTCTGGTCGGCGGCACCCCAGCCGTCTCTGGGCACCCGCTCTTCGGAGCCCACTAGCTAGGAAAGCACCCCCGCAATGCAAGCCAGACCGCCCTTCCCCACCGTCATCGACTCGTCCCTGATGAGCCACTTCCGCGCCTGCCCCCGCAGCGCATTCCTCGAGTCGTTCAAGCATTGGAAGCCCAAGATCCACTCGGTCCACCTCCACGCCGGCGCCGCCTACGCCCGTGGCCTGGAGGTCGCCCGGCTCGCCTACTACGCCGAGGGCAAGCCCGAACGGGAAGCTATCGAGCTGGGTCTCCACGCCCTCATCGTGGCCTACGGCGACTTCGCCTGCCCGCCCGATTCCGCCAAGTCCCTCGAGCGCATGTGCGGCGCCTTCGAGTATTACTTCTCCGAGTACCCGATGGCCAGCGACTCGGCCAAGCCCGCCACCCTCCCGGGAAACCGACTGGGCATCGAGTTCTCTTTTGCCGAGCCTATCGACCTCACCCACCCCGAGACTGGTGATCCGCTGCTCTACTGCGGCCGCTTCGACATGATCTGCGACTACGTCGGCGCCCTCTACGGCGAGGACGACAAGACTACCTCGCAGCTCGGCGCGTCGTGGAGCAAGCAGTGGGACCTCCGCAGCCAGTTTACCGCGTACTGCTGGGGCGCCCGCAAGGCCGGCATCCTGCTGGACGGCTTCCTTGTCCGCGGTGTCTCCATCCTGAAGACCAAGTACGACACCCAGCAGGCGATCACCTACCGCCCCGCGTGGATAGTCGACAGGTGGTACGAGCAGATGCTGCGCGACGTGAAGCGCATGATCCAGTGCTGGGAGTCCGGCTACTGGGACTACAACCTCGACGAGTCTTGCAATTCCTACGGCGGATGCGGCTTCCGCAAGATCTGCCTGTCCGAGCCGGCCCGCGAGGGGAATTGGCTGCGGCAAGACTTCGAGCGCCGCCGCTGGGACCCCGTGACTCGGATCGAAACGCTGCTCGACACCGAGTAACGGCGATGGCCCTCCAGCACATCTTCGCCGAGGGTCGTTACCTCGGCTCCCGCATGATCCCTACCAACCGTGTCTTCCCCGGCATGGACATCCGAGTGCACGACAGCTACGTCAAGTTCTGCGGCCGTTGCGGAGACATCTGGTGTCGCTTCATCCACGAGGCTGCGGAGTTCACCCAGCTGGTCTGCGAGCCCTGCCCCAAGCATCGCGTGGCTGGCTGGGGCGGCACGCTCGGCTGTCACCCGACCTGGACCCACTTGCCCTACCTGTTCGCAGATGACTGGCCGCCCGATGCCGTCGCCTACGAGTTCAATGCCCTCTTACCCACCGCTCTAAAGGAGCTTCCATGAAACGTCTTGCCATCCTCGCCATCGCCGCCCTCACGGTCGGCTGCACAACAACCGGCCAGTTCGAGAATCGCCTCGTCCGCACTGTAGCGGGCGACCGCGCCTTCCTCCTTTCCTTGTACGGCCCGTTCGGCCTGTCCTCGGAGCTGTCAGCCAAGGACATCGCAGCCATCCTGCCGAAGGAGGCCCGCAATGCCCCGTAACCGCTATCACGACACCTGCGTCGTCGAGTTTCACGAAGCCTTCGGAGCGCCCGTAGCGTGGTCTCCGACGGTTCCGCCTCACGCGCGGCGCAAGTTGCGCTGCAGCCTCATCCTGGAGGAAGCTCTCGAGTTTTGCTCGGCCTCCGGTTTTGTAGTTCGCCAAGTCGAGCGTGACAACGAACTGCATCTCGAGCTGTTCGACTTCTGCGGTGACCCTGCAGACGAGCACGCTGACCTCACCGAGGCCGCCGATGCCCTCGCCGACCTCCGCTACGTCACCGACGGCGCCGCCCTCGAGTGGGGCATCCCCCTCGAGAAGTGCCTCCGCGAGGTCCACCGCTCGAACATGAGCAAACTGGGTGCCGACGGCAAGCCGATCCTCCGGGCCGACGGCAAGATCCTCAAGGGCCCCAACTTCACGCTCCCGCAGCTCGCGGAAATCCTAGACCTCTACAAGGGGATTCAAAATGGCTGAGCCTACCATCTACCGTTTCCTCCGCGTCCTCGAGTACGTCGGCACGGAAGACCGCCTGCGCGAAGCCCGTGAGCGCCGCCAAGTCAAGGGTACGCAAGCCTTCGGCCCTGGCCTCAAGATCTACGAAGGCCTCGTCGGTGACGCTGACCAGCCCGTGATCGGCCAGATCAAGCTGTGGGCGATGCAGCAGATCGTTATGGCTGACGAGGGCTGCCTGTACCCCGATGACGACTCAATGCGAGACGGCTTCATCAACGCCGTCCAAGAACTTCTCCAACTCATCACGCCGCCCGCAGCGAAGGAGCTTAACAATGGCTGACGCAACCCCCGCCCTCCTCGCCGGCCCCAAGATCCTTCTCGAAGGCTCCGCCGGCTCCGGCAAGACCTTCGCCCTCGGCTCCCTCGTTGATTGGGCAGCCCGCCAGTCACCCGCCTACCAAGTGTTCGTCCTGTTCACAGAGAACGGCCTCGAGACTCTCCTAGGCTACTGGCGCGACCGCAAGATGCCAGTGCCGGAGAACCTTCACTGGCACGTCATCCGCACGCCGGCCCTCAGTCTCGAGTCCCTCATTGAGGGCGCCGGCAAGGTCGGCATGCTCTCGTATGAGGCCTTGACCAAGAACATCGACCCGAACCGCGGCAGGAACAACCCCTGGGAGAAGTTCCTCAAGGCCCTCTCGGACTTCCCCGATGATCGCACAGGCAAGAGCTTCGGCAACATCGGCACCTGGGACGCCCGGACAATCCTCGTAAACGACTCGCTCAGCGAGACCGCGAACGCCTGCATGCGCATGGTCATCGGGAACAAGCCGACAACCTCGCTGCCAGAGTTCGGGGTTGCGCAAGGCAACCTGATGAACTGGCTGCGCTACATGACGCAGGCCTTCCAGGGTACCTTCGTCGTCACGGCACACGTCCAGCGCCAGGTCAACGAGGTCACCGGGACAACACAGCTGATGACGAAAGCTATCGGCAAAGCGATGGCCGACGACATTCCCCCTCTGTTCTCCGAGGTCATCTATACCGTGAGGGAGGGGAAGGACTGGTATTGGGATACTGCCGCGGCGAACGTGGACACCAAGACCCGCTACCTCCCGATCCAGTCCAAGATCGCCCCGAACTTCGCAGCCATCATGGACAAGTGGCTGGAAAGGAGTAAGGTATGAGCCTCGCCACTATGCAGCTGACGGAGGAGCAGGTCGTCCTCCACATCATGACCTGTCAGATTACCGCCGCCCTGCGCTCGGCTGCTTCGGAGCAGCGTTATCCGCGCTTCAGTGGCGACGAGATGGATCAGCACATCAAGGAGGGTCTCGAGCGTGCTCGTGAACTAACGGAACTGCGCTTCAGGTATGAGAACGCAATGACTGGCGTGCTTTCGCGCGTATAATCACGCAATTCTGCGCGCCCACAATTCTGACTGCCGCGCCGGCGAGCCGCGACAACCAGTCCCACAAGCCAGCTCGCCACAACCCGTAACTGCAAGGAAACTCTCACCATGTCCCTCCACTTTGACCCCCAAGCCTTCCTCGAGCTGCCCGTCGATGTCGCCTTCGAACGCCGTCCGCCCCTGCCCGTCAAGGACTACCCCGCCATCATCGAAGACGTGGCTGCCCGCCAGTGGCAGTCCAAGGACAAGTTCAACAACGACGGCAGCCCGAAGACCGGCATCGCCTACGACGTGACTCTGCAGCTGCAGATCCCCCTGGACGTGAAGGACGCCCTGGGCCTGCAGACCGACACCCTCAAGCTCAAGGACAGCATCATGCTGGACCTGAACGATCAGGGCGGCCTCGCGACGGAGCCCGGCTCGAACCGGCAGCTGCGCCAGTACCGCGAGGCGCTGGACATGAACAAGCCGGGCCAGACGTTTCGCGCCAGCGACATGCGCGGCCGCATGGTTCTCCTGCGCATCAAGCACGAGGAGTACCAGGGCAACATCCAAGAGCGCCCGGCCGGCGTCTCGAAGCTGTCCTAAGGAGATCGCGTCATGACCGCGGCCACAAACCTCGTCCAGACGGAAGTCCCTGCGCCGGCCTACAAGCTGGTGGCGGATCAGATCATCAACATGGGCGCCGCCTTGCGTGAGCAGGGCCATGACCAAGCTACCGTCGTCGCCGCTCTTCGGGCGTTCTCCGAAGCCGTCAAGGCAACACCGAATCGCAGTAGCTCAGGCGAGTACTAGCCCCGCTCTCCGGCCCCGCTTCGGCGGGGTCTTTCTTTTAGCCCCCTCACACAGGAGCCCCGCAATGCCGCCCCCGCTCAAGCCCCCTTACCGCTACCTCATCGTTGACGACTACGCCGGAGTTGGAGGCACCAACGACGAGCTGATTGCCCGCCAAGCCTTCTTCGCCGGCTTAGTCGTGCTCGACTGCCACACCGCCGAGTCCTTCGAGGAGCCCGACGAGTCCACGACCGGCGACATCCGCTTCGTCGCTATCCCGGCGGCCCTTGATGTGTCGCCCCAAGAAGAGTCTGACGACATCGAAGGCTTGGACGACGAAGACCTTGAGGGGCTCGACGAATGAGCCACCTTATCCCCCTCACCCAGATCGCCATTGCCCCGAATCGCCAGCGCAAGGTGTTCGACCTCGAGGCCATCAACGAACTGGCCGAGTCCATCGCCACCAACGGCCTCTTGCAAGCCCCCGTGCTTCGCCAGGATGGCGACACCTTCGTGCTCGTCGCGGGCGAGCGCCGCCTCCGGGCGATGACCGACCTGCATGAGTTCTGCCGCCCATTCTCTTACGACGGCCAGCCGGTCCCCCTACTCCACATTCCCTGCACCCTTATCGGGGAGCTCAGCTTGCTGCAGGCGTGGGAAGCCGAGCTGGAGGAAAACCTCCGCCGGGTCGACCTGTCCTGGCAGGAACGTGCCCAGGCTACCGCTTCCCTGATGGAGCTGCGTCAAGCCCAAGCAGAAGATCGGGGCACCGCCGCCCCTCGAGTGGCCGACATCGCCCGCGAGGTGCGCGACATTCCAGCCGACGTGCCCGATGGCAGCCTGGGCGACGCGACCACGCAGACGCGCAACGAACTGATCGTTTCTCGCTTCCTCACCGACCCCGAGGTTGCCAAGGCACCCACCCTCAAGGAAGCCTTCAAGATCCTCAAGAAGCGGGAAGAGACTCAGCAGCGAGCCGACCTCGCCGTGCTTGTGGGCAAGACCTTCTCCAGCCAGGACCACACCCTGCTCAACGAAGACAGTCTAGCGTGGATGGCCGGCGCCCCCGCCTCGAGCTTCGACATCATCCTGACCGACCCCCCTTACGGCATGGGCGCAGACGAGTTTGGCGACTCCGGCGTTGGCTCCTCGGCCGCAGCTCACTTCTACAAGGACGACTATGACACCTGGCAAAAGATCGCTCGCACGTTTGCTGCAGAGTCCTTCCGACTGGCCAAGCCAGACGCCTTCCTGTACGCCTTCTGCGACATCGACCGATTTGCAGAGTTCCGCTCTCTGCTCACCGTTGCCGGATGGCGAGTACATCGGACCCCTCTTGTATGGCACAACCCTGATGGGTTTCGTGCGCCGTGGCCCCAGCAAGGACCCCAACGGAAGTACGAGCTGATCGTCTACGCTGTACGCGGCGACCGCAAGGTGACCGCTGTGCGAGAGGACGTGCTGAAGTACGGGCGCGACGCAAGCGTGGGTCACCCCGCGCAGAAGCCCGTACCGCTTCTGATCGACCTGCTCAAGCGCGTGGCCCAACCGGGCGACAGAGTGCTTGATCCGTTCGCCGGCTCAGGCTCAACCCTCGAGGCATGCCACGAACTCCAGCTTGTTTGCACCGGCTTAGAGCAAGACCCCTCGGCCTACGGGATTGCGGTCAAGCGCCTGCAGAGCCTCGCCGCCTTCGATCCGGCGTTGTTCTGATGAGCGGATTCGGACTGGCCGCCGTAAAGGCCGAAGGAACTAGCCAGAAGCTCGACCCAGCAGCGCCCAACAGTGCGCCAGGGCCGGAGACATTTTGGCTGGAGATCTGCGGGACGCGCGAGGAGTTTGCCGCTCTTCGTCACGCCCTTACCTCAAAGCGTAATCCCTTTGTCCGGAAGGTGGCTCTGGCTGCCCAAGACATTGCGAAAGGAATCTTCCGTGCTTGATGCCATCATCCTCGACACCGAGACGACCACCAACAAAGGCACTCCCGAGCGCCCGCTCGAGGTAGTCGAACTTGCGTGGCGCCCGCTTGACACTCCCGAGGGCACCTGCTCTCGCTACAAGCCTCGCATGCCGCCAGCTCTTGGTGCCCTCTCAGTTCATCACATCTTGATGAGTGAGCTGCAGGGGTGCCCACCCTCGACGCAGGCTCCGCAAGACCTGCCCGCTGCCCGCTACTGGATCGGCCACAACATCGACTTCGACTGGAAGGCCCTCGGTTCGCCCGCCGGTCCGAAGCGTATCTGCACGCTTGCGCTGTCCCGCTCGCTGTGGCCCGAGTGCGACTCGCACACCCTCTCAGCGATGATGTACTTCACCCAGGGCACTACGCCTGAGACGCGAGAGCGCCTTCGCTCGGCCCACTCCGCCCTCGCGGACTGCGACTTCGTGTTCGACCTTCTTCAGCCAATTATGTCCCTCCTCAAGACCCGCGACCTCGAGCAGCTGTGGAAGCTCTCGGAGGAGGCCCGCATTCCCAAGACCTGGACAGTCGGCAAGTTCAAGGATCAGCCCATTGCTGCGGCCGACCGGGGCTATGCCTCGTGGTGCGCCCGCCAGCCAGACTTCGATCCCTACGTCATCGTTGCGCTGAAGCGCGCGGGGTTGCTGCGATGAGCACAGACGCGCGATTTGAGGCTGCTTTCAACCTTCTGTGCGGTGCTCGCATTGGCTCTGGTATGAGTCGAACTGTTTTCGAGTGCTCTCTTTTACCAGGCTTTGTCGTCAAAGTGGAAGACGAGTCTTCCTGCTGGCATCAGAACGCACTCGAGTACCTGACTTGGGAAACTGTCAAACACACAAAGGCTTCGCGTTGGTTCGCAGCCTGTCGTTGGATTAGCCCCAACGGATTGATCCTTATCCAAGAGAAGACTCGACCTCCCCTCACAAGTGAGTTCCCCGACAGCCTTCCAATTTGGTTTACCGACTTCAAGCCAGACAACTACGGTGTAGTTCGTGCTCGCGAGCAGGGTGAGAAGGACTGGTTCGTTTGCCACGACTACGGAACCTCTCTTGTCTTGCAGGAGGGGACAACTACGAGCCGGAAGAAAAAAGTTGGTTGGGGGGAGCTGTGAAGTACATCCCCTCCGAAGCCCGCTGCGTCTTCGTCGACGGCCCCGTCGCCATCTTCATCCACGAAGCGCCCGCTCAAGCAATCCTCGACGCATACGAGAGGCTCGGCCGGCTTGCCGCCCTGGCGGCCCAACAACTCCACAAGGAAGACGAGAATGCAACCCCAGCCAAACCTCATTCCAGCAGCGTACCTGAACTTCAGTCAACGTGCGATGCTGATTGCCGCCCTCAAGCAGGGGGGAATGCCTGAGCTGTTCTTCGCCAGCACCCTAGCGGTAGTCGAGCTGATCCTCGCGGAGGCCATCCGGGCCGACCAGCTGATGCGCCAGGGTGACCCCTTCGCGCGGGGGTGCGCGCGATGATACCAGAGTACTACGCATGGTATAACATGCACAAACGCTGCTACGACGACAGTGCGCTAAACTACTATAACTATGGAGGTCGTGGTATTCAGGTTTGCCCGCGCTGGCATGAGTACAAAAATTTTCTAGCCGATATGGGGCGTCGTCCATCTAAGTTTATGTCGCTTGATAGAGTAGATAATAATGGAAACTACGCCCCCGAAAACTGTCGTTGGGCTACTTCAGCACAACAAACAGAAAACAGACGTGATAATGGCGTGCATAGGCGCCAGAAGAACAACAGCAGCGGCATCATAGGCGTTACCTACGCAGTAGGTCAGCGACGTTGGGCTGCCATTGTTCGTACCTACGGCAGCCAAGAACGCTTGTATTGGGGTCTTGACTTCTTCGAGGCTTGCTGCGCTAGAAAATCTTGGGAGGCTCAAAATGCACGTTAGTGGAGGCGATGGCCCGCCGAATGCAAGAATAATGCTTGTCGGTGAGGCTTGGGGAGCGGAAGAAGAACGAACTGGAATTCCTTTTCAAGGGGCTTCTGGTCAGGAATTATCGCGTATGCTCCACGACGCTGGGATCATGCGCAGCGAATGCTACGCGACCAACATCGTCAACGCTCGGCCGCCCTTCAACGACATCGAGAAGTGGGTCGTCACGAAGCGCAAGGACATCCAGCCCGACATGATCCAGATGCGGGATCGCTGGGTAGCCCCCATTGTCCTCGCCGGTTTTCATCGCCTCCTCGAGGAGATCCACAATGTCAAGCCAAATATTGTTCTCGCGCTCGGCAGCACGGCCCTCTGGGCTCTCAACGGCGCCTGGGGCATTACGAAGTGGCGCGGGTCGCAGCTCCTCGCGAGCATCCCCCGCGAACTCTATCCGGTCGGGCTGCTGGGCCCACAGGACGAACCGTGGTCTGGTAAACTTATACCTACGCTACACCCAGCCCTGGTTCTCCGAGATTTCTCCCAGCGCCAGATCGTCGTCAACGACCTCAAGCGAGTCCTCCGGGAGCGCGACTCCATCGAGTATAGCAACGTTCCCCGCTGGGACTTTCGAGTCGCCCCCACCAGGGACGATTGTGTGGAATCCCTCAATCAGCTCATTGGGCTTGCAGAATCCCAATCCGAGCTTTGGCTCGACTTCGACATTGAAACGGCGGCGGGTCACATTGAGTGCGTGGGCATCTCGTGGTCTCGCAAGGATGCGCTCGTTATTCCCTTGATGTGTCGCGAGGACAAGGCCGGCTACTGGCCTACCGCCGAGGCCGAAGCGGAGATCGTGTTCCTCCTGTACCGCCTGCTCACCCACAAGAATGTCCGGGTCCGCTGGCAGAACGGCTTGTACGACGCGCAGTATACCTACCGCCATTGGCACTTCGTCCCTCGGGGCGCCCAGGACACGATGATCGCCCACCACTCAGTCTTCTGTGGCCTCCCCAAGTCGCTCGCTTTCCAAGCCTCGATGTACTGCGATCACTACGTCTACTGGAAGGATGATGGCAAGGTAGCCGACCTCAAGGTCCCCGAATCTCAGCGCTGGACTTACAACGGAACTGACTGCGTACGCACCCGCGAGGTGGGGGAGGAGCTGACCGGCATCGTCAAGACGATGGGCCTCGCCGAGGTCGACGGCTTTCAGCAGAAGTTCTTCTGGCCAGTCCTCCAATGCATGCAGCGCGGTATCGCCGTCGACAAGAAGGTCCGCTCCCGCTTCGCCGACGAGCTGATGGAGGAGATGGCCAAGCGTGAGGACTACTTCCAGGCCGTCCTCGGCCACCCCCTCAACCCTAAGTCGCCCCTCCAGATGAGCAAGCTCTTCTACGAGGACCTCAAACAGCGGCCTGTCTACACCCGGGCTAAGA
>Ga0172380_10004766_pt1 | contig 17108 bp, 18 predicted proteins | sample Leawe162metaG_FD_119747 | JGI IMG/M metagenome (GOLD analysis project Ga0172380, IMG submission 119747) | Leachate microbial communities from a municipal landfill in Southern Ontario, Canada - Leachate well 162 metaG | ecosystem: Engineered > Solid waste > Landfill > Unclassified | place...
AATATACTTACGAAACGATCGAGTCTCGGATCGTCCAGACGGCTGACGCCATCTCCGGCGCCCGTCCCGGCGCCCGCCACGACAATATCGAAAACTATCTCAAACGCTTGGGCGATCTCGAGGCTTTGGCCAACTCCTTCCCCGGTATCGAGAAATCATATGCTTTGCAAGCCGGTCGCGAGATCAGGATCTTCGTCCGCCCCGAGGAAATAGGCGATGTTCAAGCCAAGGAATTGGCGAGGAATATAGCCCTGAAAATCGAGAAGGATCTCAAATACCCAGGTGAAATCAAAGTTATTGTCATCAGAGAAAGCCGGACGACCGAATTTGCCAGATAATCAGATATTACTACTGTGGATAAGTCAATTCACAGAGGTCATTGCTTAATAAATGGCTTACTATATAATTAGAGCCGTGGTATGAAACTCATTTCGGCCATCCGGAGAAATGAGACCATTTATTAAAAATTAACGATAAACAAATGAACAAAGCAAGCATTGTTGACGCCGTTCACGCTATCTTGGGTGGTACCAAGGTTCAAGCCGAGCAAGCCGTCGAAACGACCATTAACAGCATTATCGATTCTCTCAAGAAAGGTGACGAAGTCTCGATCGCCGGTCTCGGTATCTTCTCAGTCAAACAGCGCGCCGCTCGCGAAGCCCGCAATCCTCGAACCGGTGAAGCCATCAAGGTCCCGGCCATGAAAGTCCCCAAGTTCCGCGCCGCCAAGGCTTTGAAGGACGCGGTCAAATAGTAGTGATTCCTCGCGATATTACAATAACCTCTCGTTATTGATATCCACCAAAAGACCGCCGTAAGGCGGTTTTTTGATTGTACAAAAAAGCCGCCCTCAATTGAGATGGCGGCTTTGACGCTAACTGTTCACCCCTAATCCGTCCGCGCCACAATCCAAATATCTGACTTGCCATCAATTTTCAGCTGACGCGCTTTAATATACGATTCCTCCCTATTACTCATATTACTATAGCCCTTATAAATAGAGGGAGAGGTTGCACAAAGAATGATTTCCTTCTTAAGCGAACCATTATCCATGCGCTCCCCGATCAAGAACCGCATATCTGTCCGTCCGAGGCCGACGTCACTTGCGATGAAACCGCCGAATTCCAGCCTGAGTGCGCTTCCGCTGAATTCACAGAGTCTGAATTCGACCAATTCGGGCTCGATGTTTAAGGAAATCGGAGATGCCGACACAGTGACTGGCTCTTGGTTTTGATAAGCCTTGGATCTTTCAGATCCATTTTCAGAACAGCCCATGACAATCGCTATAGCCAACACGAGACCCAACAACATTAACTTGTTCATGTTTATGATCCTTTCAAATTTAGAAACCCGTTTTAGGTTTCTTCTGTCATTATATTACAATATATAGCATATTATGTCAAAATATCCTTATGATTTAACCTATTTGTAAACTATTCGTTTACTTTTACCTATTCTTTTGATAGAGTATTCCCATGAGCATAGTTAATCCGACATCCATTGAGGATCTCATCGTAAGTAACCTGCAGAACGGTTCCCTACCAATAGTTAAGTTAATCAAAACTATTGAGGTAGCCAGGCCCGGCACGACCAAACAAGGCGTATACAAGGTCATCAGATCGCTTAAAAAAGATGAGATTGTTGTTATAAGCAATAAAAGCATAAGCTTGAGCGGCGTTTGGTTGGCCAAGATGGAAGAATTCTTTGCCAAAGCCAGACTAGATAAGACAAATATCGAGAACGGACCGGAAAATTCATTCCTCAACCTGCGGCCAGGCGAGCGCCTGCAATACTATTTCCGAAATCCCGTTCTAACCGACGCTTTCTGGTCGCATGTCTTCATCAATCTTGTGGAATCCTCTTCCCCGCAAAATCCCATTCTAATATTCAATCCCCATGAATGGTTTATGCTTGCTAGAAAAGAAAATGAAACTGGATTGTTTGACCGAATAACAAAGCGCGGTCAGAAATTGGCCGTTCTTGTTGACCATAACACCTTGCTAGATAAAGCCATCCGAAACAATTTTGACAACAAGATGAGCATGTACGAAACTTTGTCAGAGTCACTTTACTCTAAAAATAATTACTATATCAATGTCATTGCCGACTTCGTCATAGAGGTTTGGATTGATAAGACGGTAAGCGCCGATATCGAAACTTTTTACAGCCAGACCAAAGAATTTGGACTTAATGAAAAACAGACTCTAGAAAAAATCTTGATGCAAAAAGGCCGAAATCGGTTTTCGATCTCGCATAACAAGCGCAAGGCCGATGCGATCAGGAGGAAATTTAAGAAGTATTTCTTTTTGTAGTCTTCCTGTAGTAAACTACTCCCACATGCAGCGTGTACGATGAAGCGGGGTGTGACTCCCCCACTGTCGCGCAACGGTTAAAGTCCGATCTCGTACACCCCGTTCCTAAACCTATGGGACGGTTTGCCCGCAAGAGGCCATGCAACTGTTTTGCATGAATTCTATAGGGTACGCTGTGTGGGTTTATTAGTAAGTAACTCCACCCACATATTATGAAAAACAATATCACTCGTTCGTTGGCCGGCTTGCCCAAATATGGCGCTGGTTTTCTAGCCACACTAGCCTTTAGGCTTCTTTCGCCATTCTTAGGTTTATGGAACATTTCGCCACTTATGGCGACACAGCTTACCGGTTCAAAAGCTTACGGTCCAATAGCCGGCGGCTTATACGGAGCTTTGAGCATTGCCTTGCTCGATCTTCTAATGGGCAAAATTGGCTTCTGGACTCTAGTCACGGCCGTCACTTACGGCTTAGTCGGTATGTGGGGAGGTTATTTCCTCAAGTCTCGCACGGCTTCAGCTTGGAACTTTGTTCTGGCAAGCATTGTCGGGACATTGTTCTTTGACTTGGTAACAGGGGTTCTAATGGGGCCTCTCTTTTACGGACAATCGTGGACATTGGCGATTGTTGGACAAATTCCCTTCACCCTGCGACACCTAGGAGGAAACGTGCTCTTTGGAGCTGTTTTGGCTCCGTGGTTTTATAAAAAGGTCATGGAGAATCCCAAGTGGGAGCTGTCGACAATACTCAAGTTTGCCTGAGGCTTCTCTCCCGTTCTTTTGCCAATCGTAAAAAATGAGCGCCTGACCAGCGCTTTTTTGTTGGGAAGAGAAAAGCCGGAGGATAACCCCCGGTTTGCAAAACTTACTTTATTTGGAACTGGCGGTTAGAGGCCCATCGCAATCCCAATGTTCGAATACTTGTTGTCTTCGGTAACCTTGGTCCGTACCGTGATAAATGGCGGTGTTTCAAACCAAACCGAACGGTCGGTTTTTTCAACCTCCATAAGAACAAGGCCGTTGATAGGTTCCTCAAAGAGATCGACTTCGAAGAACTGCCCGCTCCAAAAGAAACAGATCCGGCGCTTCCTGATCGTCTTCAGTTTCGGGTCACGAAGGGAGAGAAGGGTCAGATATTCGCGTTCGCTGATCATCCGCTCCTCCTCCAAGCGCTCTCCGGAACCTATTACCCTCTTGATTGTGTAGTAGTAAGAAACACTACCTTCACTTGATCTCGCTCTCACTCGTCTCTCCTCGAGTTTGTGAGGTGAAACCAGATAATCCTGAACGATTTGACTGCCATACCAATGGACCGGAAGAGTAACCGGATCAAAAGGCTCGATCAGGAATTTATCTTCCCTCTCTATCGGTACCGGATCGCCAATGACCGCGCAAACATCGGCCAGCAGGCGATGCAACTTACCCTCGAAGTCGGTCGAATTATCGATAACTCTGGGGTGTGAATGACGGGCCCAAGCTTGAAGAGTTCGCTCATCCAGAGAAGTCGCTTCTTCAAGAGTTTCTGTTCTAGCCGTGTTATTGGCCAGTGTATAGAACTGCTCAGCTCCCAGAGCCGCGGTTCTGAGATGAATGACGGCTTGATATCGCCCGTCACATAGCTCACGACGAGTGCAGCCGACTCGAGCAAGAATAGAACTGAACACCTTCTCACCCACATAAGCCTCGCCATCCATCGCTCCCCGGTCGCAAAGGATCACAACTTTGCTGCCCTTATCCCGGTACTGTCTGGCGACGGAGACGATCCGTTCTTCTTGAGATAAGGTGTCCCTTAGAATCTCTTCTTGGAAAACCTCCCAAGGAAGCTCTCCAGGAATCATACCGGCGGCGATCAGTTTGGTGGCCGACTCGGGCGAAACCAAGACCTTATGGCCTCGATCAGCCAATAGTCGACTAAGTCTGGCTAAACCTGTGGTTTTACCACTGCAAGGTCCGCCGGTTATGACGATCATTTTGATACCCTCACCGAGAGTGAGCAGGCTATCTGATTTGTTTGATTCTGTCATTGTCGCCCTTTTGTTTTGCTCCTTACGGAGCGAGTTAGCAGTTGAGGTTATTTCAAAGAGTCTCTTTTATCTACCGGATATTTTACAAAAATATATCGATAGTACTGTAAAATCATGACCAATCTGAAGTACAATTGCCTTAGATATGAGTAAAATGCTCAGTAAAGCCCCACTCTTCATTGTTTGAAGTGTAATTGTTTATTACATTCTTGATGTTTTAATTTATAATTTGTCATAATATCTTGATTAATTTAGCTTTTAGAGTATAGTTGTTTAGTAAATATGCATTACGTTTGTACCAAATAAATGGATAAACAGCAGATTCTAGAGAAATTAGGCCTAAACAAGCACGAAAGCGCCATATATTTGGCTCTTTTGGAATTGGGACCAGCCCAGATCGCCCAGATTTCTCAAAAGACCTCAATTCATAGGCCTTTGATTTACAAAGCCCTACCTTTTCTTCTCGATCGTAAACTCATTACTCAGACCAAAAAGGGTAAAAGAACGGTCTTTATGGCTGAGCCACCCAATAGGCTCGAGGCCTTATTTGACGATCTTCGGATAGATTTTTTTGAGATCCTGCCCGATCTCGAAGACCAGTACTTAAATAATGAACTCAAGCCTCGAATCAGATTCCTTGAAGGAAAAGACGGCACGAAGAGAATATTCGATGATATCGTCCGTAGTCTCAAAAAAGGCGATATCTTCTATCGTTTCAGTTCCAATAAAGACGGCCAGGAAAAGAAAGATAAGTATGTGCCGCGCGGTTACCGAAAAATGCGAGATGAGAAAAAACTAGAACGACAAGTCATTACAAACAGTCAGACGGCGGGTCATAAAGTTGCTAAACTTAATCGATTCGTAAAGGTAATGCCGAGCGATTTTGGTCTATTTGAACACAATGTTACCGAAATTATATACGGTGACAAAGTTGCTTTCATCGATTACAACTCGGAAACCGCCATGATTATAGAGAGCAAAAGAATTGCCGATTTCCAAAGGCATATTTTCAAGATGCTTTATAAGAAGATATAGGGGTAACACAATTTTTCACTTACTATGGAATCATCAGGTCCGAACTATTGACACCTCACCCGAATCACCCGCCTCATTCATCTGCTTTTTGTAAATCTCGTTAAACTTCGAATGGGGATTTTGGGAAAGATCTTGATACTTCCCTTCTTCGACCAAGCAACCGTCGCTAAACACGATAATCCTGTCCATATTTTTTAGGGTCGAAACTCGATGGGCAATACTTATTACAGTTTGCTTTTGAAGAGCAGTTTCCAAGGCCTCCTGAATAAAAGATTCCGTCCGACTATCCAGTGAAGATGTAGCTTCGTCCAAGATCAAAATCTGGGCATTTTTGTATATCGCTCGGGCGATCCCTATTCTCTGGCGTTCGCCACCCGATAACTTATATCCCTTTTCACCGATCAGAGTATCGAGTCCATTGGGCAATTTCTCTATAACATCTTTCAGTTGGGACACCAGGACGGCCTTTTCGAACAAAACCGGATCAAACTCCCGCATCAAGGTAATATTTTCCTTTATGGACAGATTGAACATTTCCGAGTCCTGCAACACTAATGTCATCTCTTTTGTCACTTCGTTATGTTTTATGTCTTTGAAATCTGTATTTCCTATCGTGAATATGCCGGAATCAAATCCATATAAGCCAAGTAAGATTTTGGCGAACGTCGACTTCCCACTTCCCGATTGGCCGACAACTCCAATTTTTTCAAACTTATTGAAGCTTAAATTCAAATTTTTCAAACCGACCTTATGCTCAGGATTATTCTCGACACTTGCCGGATAGGAAAAGGTGGCATTCAGAATGCTTATCTTGTCCCACTCTTTGGGAAATTCCAAGGACCCTTGTTTGGCTTGTGAATCTCCCCAGAATATAGGCATCATCCTGGCAATACTGACCTTGGCATTGACCAGTTTCTCGATAGAATCCGTCGACTTCGATACCGAACCGTTTAGTTTTTGAAAATAGTTGTAGATTACGAATATGGAACCGAGACTGATAGATTGAGCGATAAAATTATTACCGGCAAGAAGCAAGACCCCGCCGATGGAAACCGCGTTTACGATCTGAAAGATTTTCCATTTATTATTCATCATTGTCACGCGTTTGATGGAATAATCGCGCGTCATAGCTTCTCTGGATACGACATTTTTCTTGAAATCATCTTTTACTCCCAGAGTTTTGATCGTCAGAAGATTATTGAGACCTTCGTAGTATGTTCCTCCGGCTTTTTCCATCAAGATATTATTTTGATTGTTCATTTCGACCATGCGTCTATAAAAGCTCAGCTGCACTGCCATGAAAATGCAGATGTAAATAAGGCTGTAGAAGAAAAATGTGGGCTTGACTATCAAAAACGAAATCAAGACTCCCACAACGCTTATGATCTGTCCGAGTAAATCATTTGAAATAAGCGCTTGTAATTGCTTCAGGGTATCGGTGCCATTCTGGATTCTTTGCACTTTGTTCCCCGTATTCTCTTTCTCATGCCAAGCTACTGAAAAATCAAGCAATTTTTCGAACCCTTTCACCCTGGTAAAATACGCGACATTCGACTGAAGTGCCGCCAGCCGCTTCTTGACCGACAATCTGATCATGGCCACAACACCCCAAGTTACCGTAAAAATCGCGACATACTTATAAAAAGTATTGAGAGAATCTCCCGCATGGAAGTTCGTGAAGAAATCTATTATTCTTCCAATGAGAAATGTGGGTACTAGATCGTAAAAGAGGGCTAAGGCTAGAACTACTGTATAAGCCAGATATTTTCCCCTCTTATCATCGAGCAAAAAATAAAAAGCCTTTACAAGATGCCACCAACTAAATCCCGCTACTTCACTATTTTGAACAGCGTTTGATTGGTTTGCCATGAAGTTACAGTTATTTGACTAATTTGTTATATAGCATATCGACTTAAGAAAATTACAGTGCTTGCACCGAGCGAGCGATTTTTGCGACGCGAAGCGAGCAAAAAACGCGAGTCGAGGTGCGGGATGCGAGAATCGAACTCGCGTCTACACATTGGAAGTGTGTCATTCTACCACTAAACTAATCCCGCGTTGTTTGGTCAAGAGCAAAATCAATACTAGCAATAATCTTCCGGTGTAACAAGACGCCGAAATCTTTATTGCCATTGCTACTCACGCCCAGATGAGCAGTGCCGTATGGCAAGACCCCTTCCCTATTTTTACCTGATCAGAAATTTATAACTCTCATCTACTTCCCCTCAACCGCCTCTTTAATACTGGTCACATCCTCTTTTATTTCCTTGATCGTCGCCTGGATCTCTTTCAATTCCAGCTGTTCGGACACGATCTCCTTTTCGGTCTTATCAGCCATCTTCTTCTCTCCTTTCATACCACTCATAAGGATCGTATCGCCAATAAAATAAGAGACGAATAAGCCGGTAGCCAAGAGAATGAGCGAAACGATGACCAAGTTGGTCGGCTCGTAGAATATCCAGCCCAAAATACCGCCTTGGGCCTGCAATAGATCGGCCGTGTGCCAAACGCCGCGCCAAAAGAGCACAATGGCGATCCCGCCAATGAAGGTGTAAATGATGGGATGATGGCTCAACCGGCCACGGATACCATCCTCAAATTTATCAAAGAAACTAATGATTTTTTTGAACATGCGATTTACAATTATCAACTAAAGGCTTTCTGCCACCAGATTCAGTATTTTGCGATTCATTTTTGATTTTTGATTTTTCAATTTTGATTTTGCGATTTATGTCGGAGCGCCGGGATTCGAACCCGGAGTCACCTCTTCCCAAAAGAGGCATGTTAGCCGTTACACCACGCTCCGGTATGAAACAATCGTAGCACAAGAATCGGGCATTACAAAATAATATCCCTAATCCACTTAACCCTGGCCACTCTTTTTGGCATGTTCAAGTAGACGCAAAGAACATGGAAGTGAAATTCCCTGTCCGCATTCCCTGTCTCATATAAATATGTTTCCACCATCCGTCCAATATGGCGAGTCTTCAACGCATCAACATTCTCTTCCGGCTGATGTCCATTATCTGGTCCGGAATAACCGGTGATGCTCTTTACTTCAAAGAAATGAAGAATGCCGTCCTTTTGACAAATAATGTCTATTTCTCCCCAAGCTTTACGATAGTTGCGAATAAGAATAGTGAAACCGTGCTTTACCAAAAACGTCGAGGCGACATTTTCCCCAATATTACCCTTCTTCTTATTAGTCAAAGACTCACTTTTACGCAAATAGGCCATATTTCCTGTCTCTTATACCCAAGATCCACAGACTTATCCACAGTTTGTCTGATAGCTAACGCAAATTAGCCCTATTTCAGAGACAATTTTGTCAATAGGTCAGAATGTGAAATTTCTGGGTCTTATAAGAGAATTAAATTGCTAAGTACGAAGGAATGACGAAACGATACTAAGGACTCGTCTGCAACATCTTCCCTCCCGTCTCCTGCGGGCGCTAATCGCTGGCTACCCGTCCTCGGAGCACGTCCGGGAAGATGTTACAGACGAGTCCTGAAGTGCCTACACTGAGCGAGCAAAGCGAGTCGAGGTGCGGGTAGGGAGAATCGGACTCCCATCTTATCGTTGGCAACGATACGTTTTACCACTAAACTATACCCGCTTATGTTGCGTTATATTGTGTGCGTAGAGTATAACCATTACCGCGCAATCCTGCAAATTTTTTTGTACGCCCGGTAGGACTTGAACCTACAACCTCTTGGTTCGAAGCCAAGTGCTCTATCCAGTTGAGCTACGGGCGCTTTTGAGAAAACACAGCATATCTAGCTCCTACCGAGCCTTCACAGGCCAAAACATGCATATTCTCTTTACCCCACTATATCATCTAGCTTCATTTTAATAAAATCAAATCTAGGTTATGATGATAATTATGAAAACTATGGAAAAAAGCTCTATTCCGGCCGAAATAGTCCAAATCATAGAAACCCTCGAGAAAGGTGGTTTTCAAGCCTATCTGGTAGGTGGCTGTGTCCGAGACATTTTACTCGGTCGAATTCCCAAAGACTGGGATATAACCACCGACGCCAAGCCAGATCAAATACAGTCCCTGTTCCCCAAAACCGTCTACGAGAATCATTTTGGAACCGTGGCCGTTATAAATGAACAAACAAAAGATGAAACTGTGCGGAGCGTGGAGATTACCCCATATCGTCTCGAATCCGGTTATTCAGACCGCCGCCATCCCGACAATCTTCAATTTAGCACCAAAATCGAAGACGATTTGCAGAGGCGCGACTTCACGGTCAACGCCATGGCTATCAGCCTTTCCAAGGGGTCTATAAAGGACATAATTGACCTGTACGGTGGTCTTGTTGATATAAAGGACAAAACTATCAGAGCCGTCGGTAAGCCGGAGGATCGCTTCAGCGAGGACGCGCTGAGGATGATTCGCGCCATTCGCCTGTGCATTGAACTGGGTTTCACGTGTAATCAGGAAACCTTTAGTGCTATACAGAGCCATAATTCACTCATTAAAGAGATTTCGATAGAACGAATCCGTGACGAATTTGAGAAAATTATCATGTCCCCGAACCCAAAAAGAGGCTTGGAAATGCTTCACGAGACAAAAATGCTCCAATACATTGCCCCAACACTGGAAATTGGCATTGGTGTTAAACAACCGCAAGCCCATGCCTACGATGTTTGGGAACATCTTCTACGCACAGTTCAACATGCGGCAGACAAGGGTTTGAGCCTTGATTTGCGACTTGCGGCCTTATTCCATGATGTTGCAAAGCCTCAGACAAAGGGGTTTTCACAAGAAACAAATCAACCGACATTTTACGGCCATGAAGTGGTTGGTTCACGTGAAACACGTAAAATACTCGAAAAACTTAAGTTTTCACGTGCAACAATCGAAAATGTGGCTAAATTGGTCCGTTGGCACATGTTTTTTGCTGATCCTGAACAATTAACACTATCAGCAGTCCGTAGGATGATAGTTAATGTCGGCCGAGATAATATCTGGAATCTTATGGATTTGAGGGCCTGTGACCGTATTGGCACCGGACGCCCGAAGGAAAACCCCTATAGGCTAAGGAAATACAAGACTATGGTTGAAGAAGCTTTGAGGGATCCCATATCAGTTACAATGCTCAAGATAGACGGACAAGAGATCATGGCGACATGTAAGCTCACACCTGGCCCAAAGATCGGCATGATTCTTAATGCCTTGATGGAAGAAGTTCTGGACGATCCAAAACTTAACACAAAAGAATATCTTTTAAGGAAATCTCAAGATTTGTGTGCTTTGCCGGATGAAGATCTCAATAAACTTGCCAGTCAGGGTAGAATAAAAAAGGCAGAAGCTGAAGAAAATGATTTACGCGAAATCCGTAAAAAGCATGGAGTTTCCTAGTTAATTACAGTATCGCAAACTTACCTGTCTCAAAGAAAAGATATAAAGGACACAATCTGCCAGTTATCCACAGTTTGTCCTTTACACTATTTTATAAAAGACATAAAATGTTCTCAGAGAAGTTCGCCATCCGAGTTCGCTGTGTTCATACCACGCGAAAGACGAACTATAGTTCATTACACAATTTGCAGGTACAGGTTTCTCCTTAGCTTGGAAACTTTGTTCGCATTTTTCACCTCGACCTTTTGTTGCTTCGAATGATTACGCATTCGTCACAATCAAAAAATAAGCCACCTTTCAGGTGAGCTACTAGATAAAGACGGTGCGCGTAGTTATGACTAGGAATGATCTGGTCAGAGTTAGGTCCACTTTTTTTGGACCAATAGTTCTTTCGGTTTCCGAGCAATCGAACCGCGTGCGCGGTCATCTCTCTCGACTGCAAACGCGGTTTTTCGTACCCAGAATAGCAAACTAAAGTCTGGGATGTTACTAGTTACGCATAAACAAGCGCCTATTTTAAGACCAACTCAATAGGGCAGTGATCCGACCCCATAACATGATCTAGAATCTTAATTGCTTTAACTTTTTCTATAATTCCAGGCGTGAGAAAAAAATAATCTATTCTCCATCCCACATTACGATCTCGAGCGAATGTTTTCATATCCCAGTAAGTATATTTGCCGACATCGGTAGGGTAAAAGTGGCGGAAAATATCGATATAACCGGCCTGCACGACCCGATCAAGCCAGGCGCGCTCGACAGGCAGAAAGCCCGTATTATCAACATTTTCCTTTGGTCTTGCCAAGTCAATTTCCGTATGAGCCGTGTTAACATCGCCACAAAAGATGATTTCACGGCCTTCCTTCTTGAGCTTGTTTATATATTTCAAAAATTCTTCATAGTAGTCCAGCTTGAATTTAAGCCGGACCGGACCGCCACCCCCATTGGGAAAATAGGTATTGATCAGAACAAAATCTGAAAAGAAGAGGGAAATGAAACGACCCTCTTGGTCCAATTCCGGTTTGCCTAGACCATATTCGATTTTTTCCGGCTCTACTTTGCTGTAAATAGCCACGCCACTGTAACCTTTACGTCCCTTGGAATGATCGAAATAAGAGAAATAGCCGACCGGATGGACTATTTTCTCATCTAACTGAGTAACTTCAGCTTTTACTTCTTGAATACAGTAAATATCGGGAGATTCGCTCAAAAACCAATCGAAACCGCCTTTTTTAATGTTGGCGCGGTATCCATTAACATTCCAGGAGATGAGGCGCATGGGGTTATTATGGCATATTCTTCCTATTATGGAACTGCTGATGCACTCTCCTTAGCTCACTATCTGTAACGTGTGTATAAATCTGCGTCGTCGAGATATTAGAATGCCCGAGGAGCATCTGCACTGAACGCAGATCAGCGCCATTTGAAAGCAAATCAGTGGCAAAGCAATGACGAATGACATGGGGAGTGACTTTCTTGGAAATGCCGGCTTTGATGGCCCAATATTTGATAATTCGTTGAATTGAGCGGGGATCTAGGGCCAAATCCTTATCTTTCGAACCGAGCTTTTCTCTATTCAAGCGCACGAAGAGGGCTTCATCCATATCGTCCCTCTTATCGAGATAGGCTTTTATGGCATCTTTAGATTCTTTTGAAAGAAAAACCACCCTTATTTTCTCGCCTTTACCGCGAATGGACAACTCATCAGACTTGAGATTGATATCTCTTGAAAGGGAACAGAGCTCGGAAACACGCAAGCCGGTGGAAAAAAGTAATTCCAAAACAGCTTTATCTCGCAAGGATTTCAAATCGCTGCCATCGGGTGCCTCAAGCAATCGTTTCAACTCTTCATTGGTAATCAGATCCAAAGCTCTTTCGCCGACTTTGGCCAGCTCTATATGCTCGGGCGAAAGAGATTTTATGCCGCGCTTGGCCAGAAATTTGAGAAAAGAACGCAAAGCGATCAAATAATAATTCTGGGTTTTCTTCTTCAAAGTGCTTCGGTCGCTATTCTTCCTGCCACTAGGTTGTCGGTTGAGCCATAAATGGAATTCCCGAACCATTTCACCGGTCAGATCTTCGGCATTTTTGAGCTTGGAATGATCGATGAAACGGCTCAAATACTGATCGTAATTGCGAACGGTATTGAGAGCCCGGCCTTTCTCTATTTCAACATATTCCAAGAATTGTCTCTTGGTCTCAAAAATATTGTGCGACATGCATTCATTCTATACCATGTCCTGTTCTTGCACCAATATTCTATTCATGCTATGATGTTGACCATGTTAACACCACGCCAGAAAAGCAAGATTATCAAGGAAACCGGCATTCATGACAAGGATAGCGGTTCTCCCGAAGTTCAAGTCGCCCTCCTGACCAAGAAAATCGACGAATTGACCGGCCATCTCCGCAAACATCGCAAAGACAATCATTCCCGTCGCGGTTTGCTCGGCATGGTCGCCAATCGCCAGACCCATCTCAACTATCTCAAGAAAAACCATCCCCGCCGTTATTCCTCGATCATCAAGAAGTTGGAGTTGAAGAAATAGTCTCGATCTAAATAAGAATTTTGGAAAGCAAGAGATTTTCTTGTAGAGATAATTCAAAGCGTTTTGACCTTTGAATTTGATTTGTAATTTGTACTTTGAAATTTGAGCTTTTTCTTGATTTATACTTCTTACCTCCTAGCTCCTACCTCTTAGCTCCTGTATACTTAACCCTGTTCGCCTTTTAATAACCTTACTCGTAATTTCATTTTTTATGGCAGTAATCAAACATGTAGAACAGCGCGTCGGTGTCTTCATTGACGCTCAGAACCTTTATCATAGCGGCAAAAATTTATATCATTCGAAAGTTAATTTCGGCCAGATCGTCAAAGACGCGGTCGACGGTCGCAAGCTGGTCCGGGCTTTGGCTTACGTTATCTCCACGGAATCCGGCGAAGAAAGCGCCTTTTTCGACGCTCTGACCAAAGTGGGCATCGAGACCAAAGTCAAAGACCTCCAGATCTTCAGCTCCGGCGCCAAGAAAGCCGACTGGGATGTGGGCATGGCTATCGACGCCGTCCGCCTGGCTCCCAAGCTCGACGCCGTTATCTTGCTTACCGGTGACGGCGACTTCGTGCCCCTCGTCGAATACCTCCAAATGAACCTGGGTTGCCAAGTGGAAGTTGTTTCCTTCGGCAAGTCCACCTCGGCCAAGCTTATCGAAGCCACTGACCATTTCTTTGATCTCGATGATTCACCGCAGAAGTATTTATTGAGAGGGGGAGGGAAGAGGTAGGCATTATCAAAATAAACTCAATTATATGCAAACAAATCAAGATGGTTCGGTTAATCTTTATCTGATAATTATTATCGTTATTTTATTGGTCGGAGGCGGTGTATATTTTTACAGAGATTCACGTCCAGTTTCAACTTCTGAGACAGCAAATCTGGTGGTGAACAATGAGCCAGCTTCAATACAAAAAACGACCGGCACACAAACCTCCATTTCACCCTTAAATTCATCGGATGTAGCCAAGAGTTTTCTAGAATCATTCAAAAAAGATTTAAGTCTCAATAGTCTAATTACACCTTCAACTAGAGAGATCAGTGTTTCAGTTTCGGGCGGTAAGACCATCAAAAGACAAATGAGCGGGTACAGCATATCACCGTCTTCAACGAAGGCTGGCAGTTATTTTTCAGGTAAAGCGTTTAAAACTGATCTTTACAACACAGGTGATGCAACTTTCCATAGTTCTCAGGGCTATAAGAATGATTCGCTAATTTGCGTGACTGATTATAAGACAATCGCTCCCAATAACGATTACGCAATGTGTGATGATACACCAAACTCTAAATGCTCGAGTTTCTCGGAAACATTCTGCGCTAATATCAATCAATAAAAATAGGAAAATCAAACAGCCCGAAATATGGTATAATATCACCATGGAATTCAGACAATCCCTCTTCTGGGACACCAATCCGGAGTGGATAGATACGAAGAAAAACGCTCCCTACATCATCGAGCGGGTTCTTGATTTCGGCACTGACAAAGAAGTCCGCTGGCTGCGTAATTTCTATGATCTTTCGCTCATTAAGAAGGTTGTGGAAAAATCAAGATGTTTAAGGCCTGAAACAAAAAATTTATGGAGAATACTTCTAAAGAACAGCTAGCATTTTTCATAAATTAGGTGGAAAGATTGGCTTTTCATTATGTGCAGGAAAATTTGACCAAATCGTTCTGTATTCAAGATCACAATTTGTGATCTTAAAGAAAAGTAAGTGTATATAAATATGTACGAGCGTCCTTGTAATATAGAAGAAATAAAATGGCTCTACCCAGAACAAGCCTCGGATTTACTGAAAGATCATGTTCATTTGTGGCGAGCGGAGACGGGGATTGAACTCATTCACCTCGAACCGACCAAGGCTGAACAAGAACGAATTTGGGAGAACTGGCAAAAGATGAGTGATGAAATGAAGAAATTTTCAAAGAAAATAAGTGGTCTCATTAACATCAAGCCCCCGCATGAGGCGGGGGTTTGATTGATTCGAACGGTGGGAATTTCTTCCTTTAACAAGTAGTCTAAGTATAATCAAAGAATTCTTAAAAGGGAAGTGGAATTAAAAAAATAAACAGAAACCCGCGACCATTTCTAGTCGCGGGGTCAAGCTGTGAGGGCATTTAGAGCTTTCGCTCACGGTCTCTCTGACCGAGTGGGTAAACCACTATTTGTGTGCACGCCCAAATGTTTTCTGATATTCTTCTTCACTCAAGCGGCGCCACAATTTCCCGTGCCCACTATTCCACCAATGTGACCCACATTTTGGACAATCGTAACTGATACAACTGCCATTGATTGCCCATCCATAGGGTTTGTCTTCAATGAGCCTGCACACACAATTTTGTTGAGTTTCGTTCATAATTATACCATGGTTTAAAGTGACTCCAAAATGCCGATTTTTCCAGCTTTTCAGAGTCACTGTAAACCCGTTTTCAACCCATTTCAATGACCCGGCAACCAGAACTTAAGCTTCGTCTGCTATTATAGCACCTTGTGTTGTATTTGTCAATAGTTAGCCTTTTCTCTCCACTTTTGTTACATTATGGGTGTTACGGACCTTTTAATAATAATCCGTCTCTGGATAGGCAGGTTTGAAGTTTCGCGATGATAGGGGAGCGAAAGGGTAGGGCAAGCATCGCGAGGTATTCAAGTCTGAAATCTGGAGGCGCAATAAACATAGTAAACAGAGATTAGTAAACAGTAAACAGAAAATCGCAATGCGTTTTCTGTTTACAGGTTACTGATTACCGGTTACTGTTCCCTAAAATGAACCCAAAACAATATTCTCTAGAGATCGGCGGCAAAACACTCATTGCCGAATTTAATGACTTGGCCGATCAGGCCAATGGCTCGGTAATAGTGAGATACGGCAATACCGTCGTCTTAGCCACGGCCGTCATGGGCAAGAATCCCAAGGACGGCGACTTTTTTCCACTAACCGTCGACTATGAAGAAAGATTTTACGCCACAGGCAAGATTCTCGGATCAAGATTCATGCGAAGGGAAGGAAGGCCTTCGACAGAAGCAATTCTTTCGGGAAGAATCGTGGACCGGACTATCCGCCCTCTTTTCAACCAGAAAATGCGTCACGAGGTGCAGGTCGTCGTGACCACTCTTTCCATTGACCAAGACGATCCCGATGTGGTAGCCGTCATCGCCGCTTCATTAGCTTTGAGCACATCCAATATTCCTTGGAATGGTCCGGTCTCGGCCGTCCGGATAGGTAAAGAGATCAATTGGCTTGTAAATCCGAATTTCAAAGCTCGCGAGGAGGCCGCTATTGTCCTCGACATGATCGCCTGCGGCAAGGATGGCATGATTAACATGATCGAAGTGGGAAGTAAAGAAGTCAGTGAAGACACACTGAATGAAGGTTTGACCAAGGCTAGTGAAGCTATCGAGCAGATCCAGGCTTGGCAGAAGAAGATCATTGCTGAAATTGGTCAAAAGAAAGCCGTGGTAGCGATCGCTGAAGCCACACCCGGAACCCAAGAGCTTTTTGATAGCGAAATCGCTCCTCAACTGAAAGATTATATTTTCGCCAGTCCGGGCAAAGAGAAGCTCAATGAAATAATCGACATCTGGATGAATATTTTTAAAGAGAAAATGCCTGAAGGGAATGCAACGCTTGCCATGGAAATCTTCGAGGAAGCCGTTAACGATCTTATTCACGAGGAGGCAATTGAAAATGAAAATAGGCCCGACGGTAGGGGAATGGATGAAATAAGACCGCTCTTTGCCAAAGCGGGCGGTTTATCGCCAATCCTCCATGGTACCGGAACATTCTATCGCGGCGGAACCCATGTTCTTTCCATCCTG
>Ga0172380_10004767_pt1 | contig 17107 bp, 13 predicted proteins | sample Leawe162metaG_FD_119747 | JGI IMG/M metagenome (GOLD analysis project Ga0172380, IMG submission 119747) | Leachate microbial communities from a municipal landfill in Southern Ontario, Canada - Leachate well 162 metaG | ecosystem: Engineered > Solid waste > Landfill > Unclassified | place...
TAGCGTCTATGGCACACGCCACAGGTGTTAGATTTAATTATCACCTGCGTTGCTCAGATTTACCTCTGAGAATCCCTTGCCTTTAGGCTTGGGAGTGTCAATAGCCTCTAATACTAAGTTGCGTTTTTCGTTTTCGTCTATTCTTAAATATATAACTGACATATAGCAATCTCCTTTCTAGTATTATGCTATCACATCGTAATCAAATAGTCAAGTAGTTATTGTAAATTATTATTAATGAGCGGAGTCGGTTTTAGTCGGCTCTTAAAACCCGTCACGAATTGAGTGTAAGCTTAATCTTAGACATAAGCATATTAAATTCGTGCGTAAAATATTTTCTGTCGGGGGTATTGACAACATTTTAAATGGGTGGTACAATAGGCTTAAAGTTAAGGATTAGCATAGGAGTGTTTTATATGCCTATTAGAGTTATTGATGATAGCCGGACTAAAAAGATTCGAGAGAAATACGGTAGGGACATATTTCAAAGGTGGGGTCGTGAAGGCGGCTCGCCCATACTTAAGGCTTATGCGGCAAAGCATAAAAAAGGTAAATAGTCAAGGTTTTTAAATGAAAGTACACGTAACTAAAAGGTACTATAAAACCACCAATAAAAAACGTGAACCTATTTCTTTTAGTGCTAATCAGCCACGTGGAATAGGTACTGACGTACACGCTGTTATTAAAATAGACCCTATACTTAAAAAACATAAAGATTTACGTAAAGCAATGTTAAAACACGAGGTTTATGAGATTACTGATTGGGGTAAAGGCTGTAATTTGGCACACAAACACGCTAAACATAAAGAACCTAAATTGACACGTGAAATTGGTGGTACTAAGGGATTCTGGAAGGAAATTAAACGCAGGGGGAAATAATTATGTTGAAACGAAAGGCAAGGTCAACTAAAGGGCGTTGGGGTCAAACATCTGAGGAAATAATGGCTGATATAAATAAACAGAAGCGATTAGAGGAAAGGGGTTCAAAAGAAAGCCGTAGTAAATTAGCTGCTGTATTAAAGAAGCAACGTAAAGAACGTGATGCTCAGAATAAATTAGAAGCCAAACGACAGAAAGAAGCCGAACAAAGACAGCGTAATATAGAAGTATACAAATCAAAAACAGAGGAACGTAAAGCAATAGCTGAATTTCGAGAGCAATCGCATCGTGCCAGACAAGCACATCCGTTAGTTAAGGTATTTCATAAGGATAAACCTAAATCCCCATTTGCCTTACCTAAGAGACGCAAGAAATCTAAGTTGCTCGGCAGAGGGAGCGGTTGGAGTCTATAGAAATGCGTAGATATTTAAAGTATGTAATTCCTGTAATATTAATTACGGTTCTATTATTGTCCACAAGTTGTTCATTATTAAATATTGGTAAAGCACCTCCAGCACCTACGGAAGCGGTGGCAAAATCACCTACTATGTCAGAAAGAGTTGCCCAATTAGAGGCACAGGTTAATGACTTAAACCTTACAATAGCTGGTTTAAACACACAAATACTTGACTTGCAGAATCAATATGACCTTTTAAAAAATATTTCTGATGGGGTATTGACAAAGTAAAAAATAGGGTTTATAATGATAAATTAAAGAAGTTGATGATAACTAGAAATAATCCCGAATCAATTTCTGGAGCGTTCAGCTACATATGAGCAAATACGAATGATTTCAGGTTTTAAACAGCTTTTAATGGGCGTAGTCGTATTCGCCGCCGTAAACTATTTACTCGGCACTTCTCTGTTCACCGGAACTGACCCTGGCACTACCATCCTTGTAGCCCTGTTGTCCCTAATCGTTGCTATGGCTGTTCTGTTTGTCGCACTCGGCATGTTTGGCGCAAAGAAAGGCTAAACGTCACGGGGGTGGGTTAAATTCCCACCCCCTTCTTTTTAAGTTAAATACCAATAAATAAACTAATCAACAAAGGCAACACAATGAAATGTCCTAAATGCGGAAGCGAGAAAGTAATAAAGTTTGGTAACGTGCCTTCTGTAACACGTGGGGAATTAAAACGATACCGTTGTCCACGTGGGCATACTTTCTATTCACCAAAGGATTATCAGAAGAAAAAATAAGGGGGAATTTTAAATGGCTAAGATTATGGCGTATTGCGTGAAAGACAAGAAAAAGGTGGAAATTAAAAACCCTAAATCTGTAACAATGAGAAATGGCAGGAAAGCCACGAAAGGTATTTGTCCGAAGTGCGGTTCTGGAGTTTATAGAATCGGAGGCTAAAAATGCCCGAAATTATCAAATGCGGGATTTGCGGAAGACCTCTAAAAGTGGATGGGTTTGCTGACCAAATGAAGAAAATCCGTGACCATCGCCGCAAGTTTCACCCGAAAGCATTTAAGGAATCAATTAAAAAAGGAATCGAAACTCGTAAAAGAGGTAATTAAAATGAATAAGACTATAAACAAGATTAAGGGTGCTTTACATGAAGAACATGAGGCAATCAAAGATTATCGTAAAGACGCCAAGAAAGTAGACAATAAAACAGCAAAATTATTCCGCCACATCGCCAAAGAGGAAGCTACCCACCATAAAGAATTAGGTAAGAGGCTTAAACAACTAGATAGGTAAAAGGTAGTAATATGAATTTACCGAACAAGCCCGAATTATCACCGCAAAGTCAGAATGTGCAGACTTTAATAAAGGCTATAAATAATCAGATAGCTCTTACCTCTAATCCTGTAGAGAAAGCGGACTTACAGCGTAAACTTGCGGATGTTACATTGCAATCACAAACTATTAATCAATCACAACCACAACCTGTATTTACAGTGGGTAATTTCGCAAGTTATAGACAGTGGGAAGGACAAGCCGGTAAAAGGGCAGAATACGCTAAGAATAGGGCGGACTTTGAAGCAAATGTTTTACCCACTTTACCGCAGAACTTACAGGACTTATATAATAGCGGTGATATAAACGCCTTTAATAAAGGTATCGAAGATTTTAACATCAAGAATAAAGCCTCTTATGAAGCAAATATAAAGAACTTCGAGACTAATGTTTTACCTACATATCCACAAGAATTGCAAGCCGCTTATAAAAAAGGCGGTTTTGAGGCTTTGAATAAAGCGATAGAAGATTATAATAGCAGAAACGCTTATGGCATAGAACCAATTACTACAGTTACACCACCTGAAGCACCTGCGGTAACAGTTAATCCGCAAATAGCAATATTACAAGGTCAAATTAAGGACTTGCAATCGCAGATTGATGCCGGACTTGACCCCGTTGCCACACAAGTTACGCAAGATGAGATTGCCAGATTGCAAGCGGAATTAGCTGCTTTGACACCGCCTGCACCGCCGTCAACTTCAACTCCGCCAATACCGCCCGATGTTCAGAAGCAGATAGATGATATTCAGAATCAGATTGATGCCGGTATCGACCCTATTGCACAGATGGAACTTGAAAAACAGATAGATGGTTTATTAGCACCTTATCAAACAGTGCCATCCGTATCTATTCCTGCTGTTACCCCATTCCCTGTATTAAAAGTGGGTAGTGTTGACCCGCTTTACAACTTCGGCAATCCAGTACCCGAAGTTGGCACAGTAGATAAAAGGACTTACGGCGATTACGTATGGGTTGGCGATAGATGGTTAAAACGTGACGAAGCAAAACAAAGCGGCATTAAACCGCTAGATGAGATACCGGATTATTCTAACGTCTCATTAGACCCTTCGGCTCAGATAGCTTTAGAAACGCAAGCCGCACAAGTAGCCTCCTATAAATTACAGCAAGGCGGCAGGGATACATCAACCGCAAACGGGATTACAAAGATTACTTTAACGGATACAGAATCTTTATCTATCGACCCGTCATACACGTTGGTTAAAATGGCAAATGACGGTAAAGATATAAGGGATTTACTCCAATATTACAATGATAATCCCGATACGCAGTGGAACGAGAAAGCGTTACAGGTAATCAATCAGATAAATTCACAAGTCAAAGCCTATGCCGATATGGAAGGTATGGAGAAATTTCAAGCCGGTATCCTATTAGGCATATATAAACCAGTAGACGCACCGATTTATAAGAATAGTAAATTAACTGGCGTATTGCCTTATGATACGATTAAAAACTTACCGGATAAATATCTACAGACTTTAAGTAAAAGCGGCTTTGACGCTATGAATCTCGAAATCAAGACAGATAATGAAGCAATCATGGCGAAGAATATCGCTAATACTTTAATCGTAAATAAAATGTGGGATAAAGGATATGGCAACCCGAAAGAAGGATTTAACTTTGCCAAAGCTATTATTGACGGTGTTATTACAAAAGAAGAAGCTGTTAAATTATATGGTAAAGATAATGTAGACGAAGGACTTGCTAATTACGATAAATATTTACGATATACACAGGCGGAAGCTAAATTAAGCAACTATTTATTAGATACCGATGTAAACTTACAGAATCTAAAAGACTTTGGTTTATCTGACGACCAGATACAACAAGTAGTTAAAAGCTACGGTAATTATGATTTAATGAAAGCATGGCAAGACGGCGTTGCTAATGAGCAAATATTAAAAGACTTAGGTTTATCGGATGAATCAATAGCCAGAATTGTAGCAATGGTAGACGCTCGTAAAACGATGTCCGTTTATACTAAAGACGGCGTAAATTATGATATATGGCAGGCTTATATAGATGGTGTAGCTACTGCTAAGACACTTAAAGATTTTGGCTTATCGGATGAACAAGTTGCTTCAATAATAGATGAGGTAAATTATATTGGTTTAAGTCAAGGTGCTGGTGCTGTTACCGCCTTAACCACTGAAGCACAGAAGCAAATAAAACAAGTTATGGTTCAGTTAGGCGATGGACAATGGATGAACAAGGAAGCCTTCGATGCTCTAGACCCAGTGTGGCAAGGTGTTGGTTTAAATCAGGGTTTATATTATATGCAAGGGATGATAGAAGCCGATTATGTATCCTTAAAGAATGGCGAATTAGTGCCTAGACAGTGGTTTGATAAGTTGGATGTTGGTTTACAGAATATAGGTTTAACACAAGGTTATACACCAATGCTTGCCGAAATTAATAAACAGTTTAACGATTCAATGGAGATTTGGCGTACTACCTCCGGTGAATTTATTGATAAAGACGGTAATAAACAGGTTGGGTTAGTCGGACAACCAGTAGAATTACAGAATATATTTAACTCGAATGTCTATATGGATAAAGACGGCAACCCGCAATATGACAAGGCAATCGAAGCCTATAATAAAGCGGCGAAAGAATTACAATTTAAGCAACAGCAATTAACGTTAATGCTTATCGGTAAAGACATGGGTGCGGGTAAGTATATTACATGGACTACCGATGATAAAGGCAATAAAGTTGCAGTACCTAATGTTTACAATTATATAAAAGATGGTAATGATACTTCGTTTATTGAACCGTTAGTAGGTATTGCGGCTATAAATTACGCCAATAATCAGATTGAAGTACAGAAGTCTTTAGCACAAGAATTATTACCTTACGCAATGAATAAAGATGACGTAGCAAGGTATGGCGATAAACTCGATTTAGGCGATTTGAAATTATCAAATGGTAGTTTAATTGCTTATCTTTATGATAACCCGCAATCGAAACAAAGGTTAATTGATGCCGGATTTGCACCTAATGATATAAGTTATCATCCTATGAAAGATGGTAGACCGTCAGAGGCAATAGTACAAACCGGCGTAAATACTCTAACTGATAATGCTAATCAGTTGAGGCTATCAGTACAGAATATTCAAACTCAATTAGATAATCGTACTTTATCAGTTACTTATCAGCAAGCATTAATGAACGCTTACGAACAGAATGGGATTAAGTTAGAATATGATAAGAATACTGGTAAATATACCGCTAATGGTCAAGTATTATCTGATGATTTAAGTTTAGGTAGACTTAGTAGACCAATACAGATTTGGGATACTTTATCTAAAGAACAGAAACAAATGGTGGCAACAACTCTTGACGCCGATAAATTTAAAGGTAATCCATTCGCAGAGTTTATTAACACTACTAATATTGCGTCACAAAGTAATATATTGACGCAGTTAATAACCTCTCCAGTATCAATTATAGGTACTCCAATAGCTAAAGCTACAACAGGACAGCACGTTAGCGGACTAGAATGGACAGAAGCAGGTGCTATGGTAGCTATGTTAGCGGCTGGTGGTTTAGGCGGTATGATAGGCGGAATTGCCGGTAGATTAGTAACTTTAGGTATAGAATTACCTGCAACTGGGATATTTATCGCACCTACAATTCCTACAATACTTGACCCGAAAGTAGCAATGAAAGACAAAGCGGTTGCTATCGGTATGGATGTACTCATGTTAGCCGGACTTGGTAAAGGTATTAAAGGAATAAGTGCACCTAAAGTTGAAGCCGTAAAATTAAAAGCGGTTGACCTTGCCGTTGATGGTATGAAACCCGAAAGGGCGGATAATGTGCTTGTTAGTAACTTATCTAAAGTAGATAAAACAGTGCAAGCGATAAATAGAAACTTGGACACCGCTAATTTACCGTCTAAGGCTATCGTAAATATACAGGATGCCACGTTAAGAGCGTGGGATACAACTAAGGGATTGCCGAAAGATATTCTTAATGCGGTAAAAAGTTTGCCGTCAGAATATGAGTTGTTAAATTATAAATTCAACACTACTTTATTACGTATTGATAACTTGGTATTAGATATACTATCCCACGATATTACGCCGGATATTAAAATGGCACTCATTAAATCGGTAAATACAATAAAGAGTGGCTGGGATACCATAAGTCTTAAAACGTCAGTTGGTTATATTAAATTTAACGAAGCACTTGACCAGTTGATGACTACGATTCCTAATAAAATAATGTCCGGTAATTATTCTAAACCATTAAAAATGCAATTTAAAGAATTGCAACGTATTGTTGGTAATGAATACCGTAATACTATTACCGAATTAAAGACAGTTAGGGATAGGGCAATAGCGAATGTTGAAGTGCAGTTTATTAAGTTAAACGAAGCCATTGATGCGGTGATGACGGACTTCCCTGAAAGATTAATGTCCGGTTATGACCAGACTATTTTAAAGCAGAATTTAGCTCAACTTAAGTCGGATTTATCAGTTTATTCTAATCAGGCGTTACAGGCATTAAAAGAGTTAAAAGAAACGACTGGCACTAAGGCTTCAGTATCTATTATTAAACTCGAAGAAGCTATAGACAAGTTAATGACCGATATTCCTGAAAAGATTATGTCTGGGCAATATTCTAATGATATAAAAATGCAACTTCAACTGGTATTAAAGCGGTATGTTGATAAAATCAAGTTTATGGTTGATAAGTTACCAGATAAATACGATATTGCCTTAACTAAATTAAATGATTCTGTTGATGGTATTGTTAATCAGATACCGGATAAAGTTATGTCCGGTTATTATAAAGATGTAGTGTCGCAAGAATTATTACAGTTAAAAAGAGGTTTAGGTAAATCATTCACCGATTTACAAAAAGACTTATCTGCTAAAAAATACATAGCCGTAAACGAATTAAATATCCGTTTGAATAAAGTTAATGATGCAATAGATACCATTATGACCGATATACCGGAAGGTATCATGTCAGGTAAATATAGTAAAGAAGTTGGCGGACAATTAACCGAATATCTTAATAGTTTAAAGATTGACGTTAATAAAGCTCGCACAGTTAAGGATTATTCTGCAATATTGAATGATATAAGTAAATCCGTAAAAGACGCACAGAATAAAATATCCATGAATCCTATGTTGACGAAGAAAGAGATAATTAATATTCTAAACCCGATTCAATCTAAAATAAACACAGCGAAATTAATTATACCGAAAGATTCCATAGAATCGTTGGCTTTAAAGAAGTTGGGTGAATATCTCGATTTAATGCCGGACGATTTTATTAAGAATCAAGATAAGTACAAAGTATTCACGGATGTAAACGGCGAGATAAGACAAGCGATTGATGATTTATATAATGCCGTAGTAAATAAAGATAAGGAAGCATTAAAAACAGTAGCCGATTATTTAAAGACTATGGCTAAAAAACATCCTGAAATGTCCAGCGAATTAATCAAGCAGTCTAAACTAATCACCGATAACGCCGATATAATAGTGCAAGGCGGTAAGATTGAAGTTAATGATAAATTATACGATAGTCTTAATAAACTGTTAGACGATACTCGTGAATTTAGTAAATCAGATATTATTGCCATGGAAGCGGATAAAATAAGTCTCGAACCCACGAAAGGATTAGAGACTTATAAAGCCGGAGAATTACCTACCAAGTCTTTGTTAGAACGTGACTTAGAACTTATCGCTGAATTTCGTAAAAAGACGGAAGGATTATCTAAGCAAGCGAAGGAAGTTACATTAGATGATATAGAAACTTTCTTACAAGCCAAAGGCATCTCATTGCAAGAACTTAAATTGAAGTTGGATAAAATAGCCAAAGACGCAAGTATTGACGATTTACAGACATATCTTAATAGTAAAGGTACTTCAATAGATGATATAGCCAAGAGTTTAGATAAAACCGCTAAAAGTGCAACGCAATTTGATATTGACACGTACTTAAAGAATGAAATTAAAAAACAGTACGATGGTATTGATGCGTTTATGAATGACTTAAAGTACGAAGGTAAGAGATATTCTGCTGAAGAAATTAATAAAGTTATTGATGATTTACGCAATACCAAGAAGTTATCACCGGAAGAAATTGATTTATATAAACAGATAGCCGATGACCAATCTGCATTAAATAAAGTAATAACGGAAGGTGTGGAAGGTAATGAGGCGATTGCGTCTGAATTATCTAATCGGATAATGGCTAATACCAATAAACTAAATGAGTTAAGATTAAAGAATGAGACAACTTATGTTAATGAATTTAATCAGCGTATAAATAAAAGATTAAAAGAGTTAGGGTATAATGATAAGGATATTGCTGATTTAACAGAAATACAGAAGATTAATATTATCGGTGACAATATGCCTAAACGTGATATAGGAGGGAGTGGTAAAACAGAATCAGAGCAACCGCCAGAACCTAGTCGTGGTGGTGGTGGCGGAGTTGGTGTAAAAGAAAGGACTCAAACTAAACCTGAAACTAAGAAAGGTGTAACGCAACCTAGAATAGAAACAAAGCCTACGCTGGAATCAGTTGCAGATAAAATAGCAAAGGGCGAGAAGTTAACAGCAGAAGAACAGCAGATTAGGGTTAATAACGCACAACAAGTTGAAGATATATTAAAAAGAAAATTAAAAGAAGCAACTGGTGGTAAAGTTGATAACAAGCAGGAAGCTAAACCAGAAACTAAACAAACAGATAAGACGGGGACACCATCTAAAACTAGCACGACAACAACCGCACGTCCTGATGTTCCTTTTAGGGTAGTGCCTGAAGGTGCTGGTTCGCCTATTGAAGCGTGGGTATGGGAAAGCGGTAAATTAATTAAAAAGATGGTGCAACCTGCAAGTATAAGTTACCCTACAAGTAAAACAGAACCAATATCAGTAACAGAATTACGTACAGATACTATGTCGCAAAGAGTTCCGCCTACTGGATTACCTTTACCGTCTAAAATACCCGTACCTTTTAAAGAACCTAAAGACAAGTCGTTTGGTATGCCAGTTATTACTAATACTCAGCAACCATCTGTGAGAGTTATGGGCGAAACTACCGTAATTACGCAACCTGAAATTAGTGGTCAACCATTGAGACAGACTGAATTATTGCAGTTGAAATTAGAAGAACCATTTAAGCAACAAGAACCTATGGAACAAACGAGGCAACAAACTGTAACGCAATTCGAGACTAAGCCTGCAATAAAGTATAAGACAGAACCATTTACACAGACTGTAACTAAGCCTTTAGATTTGACGCAACCATTAACACAACCAGAATACAAGACGCAACCGCAATATAAAGAGTTGACTAAAACTAAAACGCTCGTAGAGGACAAGTTAAGACTTATGGTACCTAGTAGTGATGACACTAGTAAAGTAGAATATGCAGATGTTGATGTCCCAGAAGGAAGTTATAGCTGGAAGCAGGGTTTTGTTTTTAAACTTTTACCACCGCCTTATAAAAAGACTGACATAATGACTTTAAGATTACCACCAGTGGGATTTTTAAACCCAGAGGATAAAGGCGAAGGTGTTGCACGAAGGACACTTCAGATTATAGGGAAACCGCCGAAACGTTTGCCGGATAAAGTAGATTTAGGGTGGGCATGGGTAAAATTAACCATGAAAGGTGGCAAACCTGATATAGAATATTTACAGGGCGAAGATGCCAATACAGGAATGAACTCTGTAAGAATAATGAAGAAAAAACAGCGTGAAAAAGAAATGCAGGAAGCACGTATCAGAAAGTATATGGACAAGATTGATATTCCCGAAAAAGAACCTGCGTTTGGCAAGGCTAAAAAAAAGAAAAGACCTATTGAAAAATCAAAGGATAGTGGTATAATAGGGATAAGGATGTAATATGCTACTTAATAAGCGGGAATTAAAGCAATATCGAGTAGGCAAAATACGAGTCTATAAAGTCAATGGTAGTTTCGTGAGGAAGGATTTTCTCACAGATTATTGTCTTGGGGGACACTATCTTGTTTATTCTTGGATTCCCGATTATGAAGTATGGCTTGACGATATGCAGAATAATGAAGAACTACGATACACCTTATTACACGAGTTGTCCGAAATTCGTGGTATGCTTATGGGGTTATCTTATGAGGAAGCTCATTCAAGATACGGCTTGCCTTCTGAAAGTAGAGCTAGACACGATGGTAACTTAGACGAAATGATAGAAGAAGAAATGGACAAATTGGGCGAAACTATTATAGACGAGCCAAGCCATTATAATGGGCACATTCACAACAACAAACGTAATCATAAATTACACACTCATACACCTAGAGAATCTAATAAACTTATTGGATTGAGATAGATGAATAAGAAACGCATAATAGCAATCGTAGGTATCTTGATAATCTTATTTGCAATCGGTAGTCCGGTATTGGCTATCGGAGCACCTACGACCATAGTTATAAAAGGTGTCGATGTCTATCAGAATGCAGTCGAAACTGGCGATATGATTTTCTTTGTGGATTTCGATTTAACTTATACGGTTTTACCAACAGAACCAGTATCGGAAACATATTTCATTAGATTACTAGACCCAACTGGAGTAGAAGTAAGTAACGTAACCCCTTATGCGTTTTTCGATTTAGGATATAATCGTGGCGTTGCTGTATTGTACTTCAATGCAACGGCGGCTTTAAGTTTAACATGGGGCGGCGCATATTCTATGAAGATTGCCGGAAATCCTTCTGCCACATGGACTGTAAGCCCAATACCGTTTTCTCCTAGTTGGACAACCTTCAGTTGGAAAACCATTAATCCGGTTAGTACACAAAGAGGCGTAATAGCTAATAAGATATTGGCTTACGCAAGTACACTAACAGGTATATGGGCAGATACAGATTACATTCTATATACAGTTCAGTCCGGTCAAGGATATTTAACTTCAGTGGGGCAAGCATATTTCAGTATTGTCGTACCTTACTTGACTACGATTGCACCTAATATCCTACAGAGCCAACAGGTTACGCCGACAATCATAAAGCGTGATAATTCAGGTCAATCATGGCAAACTTCTATTGACGCTTTTACCCATGATACCGTATTCGAGAAGCCAAGATTATACTTAGGAACTTTATTCGGTGTATCCGGTAGAATGGTAACGGGTGTATTATGGTTAGTGGCTATGCTGTTTATTATTTATAAAGCGGCTAAGATGGTAAATAGTTATAAGCCTGCTATGTTATTATCCTTTCCTTTATTAGTGTTCGGATGCTTGGTGGGTTGGATGCCAGTGCTGGTAGGACTGGGATTCGGATTTTTCAGTGGGGTCATTTCCATTTGGGTCTTTACGATGAATCAGAGTACCGCCTAAAGAGGTTAAAGATGTTTAAACGAATATTACGGGTATCTTTACTAAGTTTACTGATGTTGTTAACTATGGGGTTGCCTGTATTAGCAATCGGGTACACGTCTATCATAACCGTAGGCAACGCCCATGCTTCGGATTATACTAATTTGCCAGTAATTGTTACAATGAATAATACCTATCTGGCGGCAAACGGCTATACTTCAGCTTCAATGCTGGATGTATTAGTAAAAGAAGGTGTAACTACTTTACCATTTATGCCGGTTAGCGATAAATCACTCGTAGTTGTGCCAACTATAGGGGCAGGTGATACTTCTGGTTTGGTTTGGACAAGCGGTAATGCTCCAGTTACTTACTTTCAGATTATTACAGGTAAAGGCGGATATATTACAGTACCGGACAATGCCACGATAGAACTAGGAAATAACTTTATATTACGGTGGTCAGGATACATAGATACAGGTGCAGGTGCGGATAAAGACATATTCTATAAACAGGAAGCATTTAGACTTTATGTTTCTAGTGCGGGCAATATTTCAGCGTGTATCTTAGGTGATGCAGATGAATCAATTTATACAGTATCAGCGGCGTTAGCAACAGGTGTGCATACGATTACCGTGACTTTATTAGCTAATGTAATGACGATAGCAACAACGTAATTGGAGTAAATTTATGAGCGTGATTAAACAACGTAAATCTTTAAGAATATTGATGATAGCGGCGATTGTCGCTGTTATTTGCTTTATTGTATTAGCTAGTCTACCAGTTTATGCCGCACCTTCTGTTAGATATTGGGTACTAGATTCAGGTACTACGAGCGCAACTACTAACTGGTCTTATACTTCAGGTGGTGCAGGTGGAGACCCAGTACCCGACGCAGAAACTACCATCTATTTTGACGCAGCTTCATTTACTGGTGGAGGAAAAGTTGTAACAGTAGATGCCCCATTGGTATGTGCTTCGATGATATTTACCGATGCTACTGATGCACCGGACTTAAAAATGACAGATACTTTAACAGTAGGCGGGGATGTTACATTCTTAGCTGGCGTAACTGTATCAGGTGCTGCTGCTATTATAATTACAGGTACAGGCAACTTTGATGGTGCGGGAATAACTTTCCCTGAATTACAACTTAACGGTTCTGCACATACAATTAATGGGGCAAATACTTTTACTACATTAACACGAACGGGTACTGCCGCCGATACTACTTTAACTTTAGCCGCAAACCAGATTACTACTAACTTAACTTTAGCGGGAAATTCTATTCATAATAGATTAACCGTAAATTCCTCAGCAGCAGCACAAAGGACAATAACTTCAGCAGTTAATACCTTCTCTAATGTAGACTTCCAATATAGTAAAGGCGCAGGGGTAGGAAGTTGGGACGTATCAGCAATAGCAGGCGGAAGCGTAGATTTAGGGAATAATACAGATATTACATTCTCCTATGAAAGATATTGGGTTGGGGCGGGCGGTACTTGGGATGACCCATTAAATCACTGGGCATTTACAACAGGCGGAACTCCTGATACAGCGTTTTTACCTAGTGCAATCTTTAATGTTACATTTGATGCTAATTCAGGATTTGCCCTTGGCAATAACTCTGTAACAGCACCAACGGGGAGTGCGTGTAATTCCATGACATGGAATGGAGCACCTGCTAATCCTATATTTACTTTCGGCGCAACATTTTACTTATATGGTTCTTGGGAATTACAAATTGGGATGTCAGTCAGGACTAATGGTTATAATGGAATTACCTTCCACATGGCGGGTTCAGGTGTTAATACTATAAAAACTAATGGGGCAAGTATTGATATATCAGTAGATAATAGTAGTGGACAAGGCACAATAAACTTCGATGGAAGCGGTAGTTGGACTTTATTAGATGACTTTGCTATAACGGCAACTGTTAATACTCACCCTAATCATATAAATGTAAGCGGAGGGACTTTAAGTTTAGATTCCTACTCCCTATCTATAACAGAATCATTGTTTAAAACGGACTCTTTTACATTGTCATCAGTGGGAGTTTTAAATCTAAATACGGGTAATATAATAGTCCCTATATTTTCTCAGACGGGCGGAACTTTGAATGGGAATACCGGAACTATAACTGTAACCAGTTATAGTTGTACTGGTGGTACTGTAACTATTGGGACTGCCGTAATTACCGATACGGGGGATTTTGGTGGTGGTGGGAAGACTTATCATACTGTAAATTTAACAGGTATAACCTCAATTATAACCGGCTCTAACACTTTTACTACTTTAACTCGTACAGGAACAGCGACACAGACTGATTCCTTAACCTTAACAGCAGGAACAACACAAACCGTATCAGGTACTTTTACAGCAACAGGTAATTCAGCAACAAATAGATTAATGGTAATGTCATCTGCTGCTTCAACAGCAACAATAAATGCCGCAGTTACGGCAGTGACTAATACGGACTTCTATTATATAACTGGTGCAGGATTAGGTGATTGGGATATTAGTGCTGTAGCAGGCGAAAGTGTAGAATTCGGAACATGCGTAGGAATAACATTTACCTATGCCTATGATGCTACTAGAGATATGTACTGGTATGGAGATACGGGTACTTGGGGAGGGGGAATTACAAGTGCTAATTGTTATCATTGGTCGACTACTTCAGGTGGAGTAGCTGGGGCAAAAAGACTGCCTATGCCTACAAGTACAAATAGTGTATTCTTTGATGCAGCGTCCTTTACCTTAGCTAATCAAGCAGTATCTATACAGAATCAAACTGTGTATTGTAATGATATTACGTGGACTGGTGCATTAAATAATCCTCAATTTGTTTTATCTAGTACATATTATGGTGGGAGAGCTGACCTTAGCATTTATGGTTCTTTGACCTTTATAACTAATATGACTATCCCGTCTTGTAATACTTTCTGGACATATAATTGCAGTATTAGTTTTTTAGGAACTACTGGTGGGAATATAACACTGGCAGATAGACTAGAAGTTTTTGATTTAGGCGAAGCTACTTTAAGCATAGTTTTTAATGGTACAGGTACATGGACTTTCGCAGACGATTTTAAGATTTATAACGGGTTAGGTTTCGGGGGTGCACCTTATACTGTTACGCTAACTCAAGGCACAATAGTTACTGGTAATAATGCTGTTGTATGTGGTAACTTTGCATCTAGCAATGCGAATATACGCACTCTTACTCTAGGCTCATCAGCGTTTACCTGTAATAAATGGGATATAACGACAACTACAAACTTAACTTTTACCGCCAATACAGCAACTATAAATTGCTCAGGAAATTTCGCAGGTGGAAGTTTAGCCTATGGTGGTACAGTAAACATAACTGGTGCATCTACCATATCAGGTAATAACACAATTACTACATTAAATATAACCAGTGCAGCCACACTTTCCGGCAATAGCACAATTACAACAGCAACTTTATCAGGGACAGGTACAGTTTCTATAACCGGCTCTAATTCATTTACTACCTTAAACATAAATAGGACAGCAGGTGCTAAGATAATCCATTTTACAACAGGAACAAATCAGACTGTATCATTGTTGGATGATACAGGAACAGGAACGGCAGTATTGACTCTTGATAGTTCAGCAGCCGGTAACACATGGACTATAACTGATACAAGTGGCGTAAACGTATTGGATTATTTAACCTTACAGGATTCTATCGCAACTGGTGGTGCAACATTCTTTGCAGGTATCCATTCTACTGATACTCCAGTTAATACAGGATGGTTATTCAGTTACACAGTTCCCGATAATGGTGATCCGTTAATATTATCACGTAATGATGTCAATTCGTATTCTGACTATTATAAGATTACGGTTAATGGACTTGAAGAATTATGGTATCAGCCCAGTGCTATAATTTCTGGTACTACAATATTGGATAAAGATAGTACGCAGGACGGAACAATAACGTTTGGCACTAACGCAACAGATGTAACGGCAACTTGGGAATCACTGACGTATGATACTGGTATGCCCACAACATTAGCGGGAAATCCCGAAGGCAATCAGCAAGGAATTGCACCGCCAGTAGGGGGTAGTGCGTATAATACGCCTACTCCAACAGTCGCAACTAACTTCTTAACGGGTGTATTTACTGTCTTTAATCAAATATCTATGATAACGCCGGACGGTTTGAATAATGGAACTTATGCCGTACCCGTATACTTCTTCTGGCTAACGTTATTTACTTTAATTATATTTGGCGGCATGGTTTTAAGTTTAAAGTATTTACCGAATCAGTTAATTGGTGCTATCGCAGAGATAGGATTAAGTATATTAGCTTACAGAATGGGTATATATCCCTTTGCGGCTATTCTGATTATTGTGGTTTGCTCCATAAGTATCATAATTTGGGAGCGTAAGACACAAGTTTGACGTTTAGAGGTGCTTAATGCAAAAAAGTATCGCATTTTGGGTTGCAGTTTTTATATTAGGATTAGTGTTTACCGGCTCTGCTAATTCTGGCGGTGGCATAGCGTCAACGCATATATCGGCTACCGTAACCAGTACAGACAACCATATACACGTAGATAGCACAGAAAACTTTTTAAATACCGATTTTATAACGCTTGATAATGAGCAAATAGCTTATACGGGTAAAACTGCCACAACATTTACTGGGTTAACCAGAGGATACGGCGGAACTACTGCCGCATTACATGTATTTACTGACGCATATAACGCACCTACGGTTTATAATCAGGAAGCTAACGTAATAAATGGTTCGTTAAATGCCAATATATCGGCAGTTGCGGCAACAAGTGGTTGGTTCTCTGTAGTATCTGTCCCATTTACATTCTTTAAGAGTTTACCTAATCTATTCAACTTCGACCAGCCTTGGTTTCAGGGTGATATGGCTTTGGTAGGTTACTTATTCTTAGCTTTCTCGATAGGTATGATTATCAGTCTGGCATTCGGTATGCTTTGGGTTGCAACGGGTATAATTAAGTTATTCTAAAATATAATATTGGAGGGTGAAAATGGTCATGGAATATACAGCGAGATTAACACGTAGCAGTAAGGTCAAGTTGACGCCGTTAGGTAAGGACGAACATGATTCGCAGGAATTAGACGGTACTA
>Ga0172380_10004768_pt1 | contig 17102 bp, 11 predicted proteins | sample Leawe162metaG_FD_119747 | JGI IMG/M metagenome (GOLD analysis project Ga0172380, IMG submission 119747) | Leachate microbial communities from a municipal landfill in Southern Ontario, Canada - Leachate well 162 metaG | ecosystem: Engineered > Solid waste > Landfill > Unclassified | place...
ACATTGAGAAATAAAATCTGGCTGGCGGTCATCGCCTGCCTCATGCCGCTGGTTTCGATGCCGGCGTTCGCCCAGGGCGCCGTGGCCGACAAGTGGAAATGGCTGACCTTCCTGGTGTTCGGCGCGATCATCTGCGTGACGATGTACGTCACCTATCTGGCGGCCAAGCGCGTCAAGACGACGGCGGATTTCTATGCCGCCGGTGGCGGCGTGTCCGGTCTGCAAAACGGCTGGGCGATCGCCGGCGACTATCTGTCGGCGGCCTCTTTCCTCGGCATCGCCGGCCTGATCTCGCTCTATGGCTATGACGGGTTCATGTACTCGGTGGGCTGGCTGGTGGCCTACATCACCGTGTTGCTGGTGATCGCCGAGCCCTGCCGGAATATCGGAAAATACACGCTGTCCGACATCCTCGCCTATCGCAACGATCCGAAGAAAGTCCGCATCGTCGGCGCACTATCGACGATTACCGTGTCGACCTTCTACCTGACCGCACAAATGGTCGGTGCCGGCGTCCTGATCAAAACCCTGATCGGCATCGATTATGAAATTTCGGTGGTTTGCGTCGGCATCATCATGCTGATGTATGTGCTGTTCGGCGGCATGGTCGCGACCACCTGGGTGCAGATCATCAAGGCAGTGCTGCTGGTCTGTGCGTCGATCGTGATGGTGATCCTGGTCTGGAGCCAGTATGGTTTCCTCGGCGAGTTTCTCAACAACGTCGTCAACGATCCCAAGGTGCAGCAACGCGTCGCCACCCTGCTCGGAGATAAGGCGAAGAACCTCTCGCCCACCGAACTCGGCCAGATCTTCCTTGAGCCCGGACTGTTCCTGAAAGTGCCGATCGACCAGATCTCGCTGGGTATGGCGCTGGTCTTCGGCACCGCCGGCATGCCGCATATCCTGATGCGTTTCTTCACCGTACCGACGGCACAGGCCGCGCGCAAGTCGGTGAACTGGGCGATGGCCATCATCGGCGGTTTTTATGTGCTGACGCTGTTCCTCGGCATGGGTTCGGCAATGAAGGTCGGTCCGGCCAACATCGCCGCCATCGACGCCGGCGGCAACATGGCCAATCCTCTCCTCGCCCAGGCACTCGGCGGCGGACCGGACAGTCTGATGGGCAATTTCATGATGGCATTCGTTGCCGCGGTGGCGTTTGCCACCATCGTCGCTGTGGTCGCCGGCCTGGTGCTGGCTGCTGCATCCGCCATGGCCCACGACCTCTATGTCGGCGTCATTCGTGAGGAGCACGTGACGCAGGAAGAGCAAGTCAAGGCGGCGCGCATTGCCACCATTCTGGTGGGCGCCATGGCCATCGTCATCGGGATCTCGGCCAAAGGCCAGAACGTGGCCCACTTGGTGGCGCTGGCTTTCGCGGTGGCGTCCTCGGCCAACTTCCCGTGCGTCCTGATGACGCTGTTCTGGAAGCGCTGCAATACCGGCGGCATCGTGCTCGGCATGATCGTCGGCACGTTCACCGCCATCGGCCTGGTGATGGTTTCGCCCAACCTCACCTACCCGGTGATCGTGAAGGCTGCGCAGGAAAAGATCATCAAGGCTTCCGATGACAAGCTGACCAAGCTCAACGCTGACCTGGCTGCTGCTTCAGTACCTGCCGCTGCTCCTGCGCCCGCCCCGGCGGTCGACCCTGCCGCCATCGAAAAGATGAAGGGCGAAATCGCCAAGGCTGAAAAAGCCAAGAAAAGCGCGCAGGACAAGATCGCCTCGTTCGGCAGCGACACGACCAGCATCATGGGTCTGGAAAAGCCCTGGTTCGAATTGCGCAATCCTGGCCTGTATTCGATCCCGCTGGGCTTCCTGGCCGTCATCCTCGGTTCGCTGATGTACAAAGACAAGCGCGCCGAAGATATGTGGGACGAGCTGTACGTGCGCCAAAACACCGGCATCCTCTCCGCCAAGGCTGTCGCCCACTAAGGCAACCCGCTGCGACAAGAAGGGCCCTTCCAAACTGGAAGGGCCTTTTTTTTGGATCTGCGCCTCATGACCCGTCAATTACCTGAGTGAGGTATCTGGCAGTGATTTTCAATCAACCGTAGTTACGCGAGGGCTATAATCAAATTAGCGAAAGGAAACGCCATGACCCCATCTCGTCTGACTGGCCAGCGTTTGACGGCTATCTTCCTGCTTGGTTGGGTTCTTTTCGACTACCCGCTGTTGTTTCTCTTTAACCGCAATATCTATTTGTTTGGCATACCATTGCTGTATGCCTACGTTTTCCTTGCCTGGGCGGGATTGATTGCGCTGACGGCCTGGGTCGTCGAGCGGCGGAGCGACTAATGCTCCAGGGCTGGTTCATCGTTGTTGTGTCTTTCGCCTACCTCGGCGTGCTGTTTGCCATTGCGTGGTATGGCGACCGACGCGCCGATGCGGGCCGCTCAATCATCGCAAACCCAACCATCTATGCCTTGTCGCTGGCCGTCTATTGCACGACATGGACCTATTACGGCAGCGTTGGACGCGCAGCAGCGACCGGCATCGGATTCCTCCCGATCTATCTCGGCCCAACTTTGATGCTGGCACTCTGGTGGTTCGTGATGCTGAAAATGATCCGCATCGCCAAGGCCAATCGACTGACTTCCATCGCCGATTTTGTGGCTGCCCGTTATGGCAAGAGCCAGTTGCTCGGCGGCCTGGTAACCATCATCGCCGTGATCGGTGTGATTCCCTATATCGCCTTGCAATTGAAAGCGGTATCGAACAGCCTGTTCATCGTGCTGCACTACCCGGACATCGTCATGCCGGCGCGCGCCGATGCCTTGCCGCTGCTGCAGGACAGCACGCTCTATGTGGCGCTTATCATGGCGGCGTTCACCATCCTGTTCGGCACCCGGCATCTGGATGCCACCGAGCGCCATGAAGGTATGGTGGCGGCGATCGCTTTTGAATCCGTAGTCAAATTGCTGGCTTTCATCGCAGTCGGATTGTTCGTCACGTTCAGTCTCTATGACGGTTTCGACGATATTTTTTCGCGTGCCGGCGCGGTGCCGAAGCTACAGGCCCTGATGAGCTTCAACGGCAACTACAGCAGCTGGGCGTCACTGACTTTTCTGTCGATGGCGGCGATCATGCTGCTGCCGCGCCAGTTCCAGATCGCCGTGGTGGAGAATGTCAACGAGAACCACCTGCGCCGTGCCATCTGGCTTTTTCCGCTCTACCTGTTGCTGATCAACCTGTTTGTGCTGCCGATCGCGCTGGGCGGATCGATGTATTTCGACAGCGGCGACGTGGATGCCGACACTTTTGTGCTGACCCTGCCGATCGCTTTCCAACAGCAGTGGTTGGTGCTGCTGGTATTCATTGGTGGGCTGTCGGCGGCAACCGGCATGGTGATCGTCGAAACCATCGCTTTGTCCACGATGATCTGCAACGATCTGATCATGCCGACCATGCTCCGTTGGGAGTGGCTTGGTTTGTCCCGTCGTACCGATCTTTCCTGGCAGTTGTTGAATATTCGCCGCTGGGCGATCGTGATCATTCTGCTGCTCGGCTATCTTTATTTCCGCGTGGCGGGCGAAGCCTACGCGCTGGTGGGCATCGGTCTGATCTCGTTTTCCGCGGTGGCGCAATTCGTTCCAGTGATTGTCGGGGCACTCTACTGGAAAGGCGGAACCCGCCCGGGCGCATTGGCGGGGCTGGCCGCCGGATTTCTGGTGTGGGGCTATACCCTGCTAATGCCTTCTTTTGCCAAATCCGGATGGCTGCCGGTCGACTTCGTGGCGCACGGCCTATTCGGCATCGAGTTGCTCAAGCCGCAGCAATTGTTCGGCCTGAGCGGTCTCGACGAGATCACCCACTGCCTGTTCTGGAGCATGTTTGCCAATATTGGCGCTTTTCTGGGCGTATCCTTGTTGCGCCAGCAGAATGCGCGAGAGGCAGGACAGGCGACGCTCTTTGTCGATGCGCTGCGTGCCCCGCAGGCGCCGGGCGCCCGCTTCTGGCGCGGCAGCGCCCAGTTGGAGGAGTTGCTGCCGTTGATTGGCCGATTCCTTGGCCCGAAAAAAGCCCATGAGGCGTTCAATCAGTATGCGCAGCGCCGCGGTGTGGCCTCGCTCAATGAATTGAAGGCCGATGCCGATCTGGTCGTGTATGCCGAGAGCCTGCTGGCGGGCGCCATCGGCAGTGCGTCGGCGCGCGTGATGGTGGCCTCGGTGGTGAAGGAGGAGGCGCTGGGTCTGGATGAAGTGATGAACATCCTCGATGAGGCTTCCCAGGTTCGCGCTTATAGCCGGCAGCTGGAGCGGCAGTCGCAGGAGCTCTCTGCCGCAACGCGCAACCTGCGTGCCGCCAATGAGCGACTGAAGGAGCTCGACCGGCTCAAGGATGATTTCATGTCCACCATCACCCACGAACTGCGCACACCCTTGACTTCGATTCGGGCGTTTTCCGAGATGCTGCGCGATGATCCGAGAACCGACCTGGCTGAGCGCAAGCGCTTCCTGGGCATCATCGTCGCCGAAACGGAGCGGCTGACCCGGCTGATCAACCAGGTGCTCGATCTGGCCAAGATCGAGTCGGGCAAAGCTGAATGGCATACCGCAGAGGTTGATTTGCGCGAAGTCATCCAGCACTCGGTTGATACCACCGGCCAGCTCTTCAAGGAGCGCTCTGTCGCCCTCGATGTCAGCCTGCCTGACACGGTGCCGTCGATTATTGCGGATCGCGACCGGCTGATGCAGGTTATGATCAACCTGTTGTCGAACGCAGTGAAATTTTGCGACCCGGGATCCGGCAGCGTCGATGTGCGCTTGTGGCGGGATGGCAAAATGCTGCGTGTCGATGTCGCCGACAACGGACCAGGAATTCGGCGCGAGGATCAGGCCATCATCTTCGAAAAATTTCGCCAGGGCTGCCGCAGCAGCGATGTGTTGACGACCAAGCCGCAGGGCACCGGTCTTGGCCTGGCGATCAGTCGCCAGATCATCGAGAATTTCGATGGACGATTGTGGGTGGAGAGCGTGCCGGAAGAGGGCCGGGCCGGCGCGACGTTTTCCTTCAAGTTGCCAATACAGGCGACGGAAGATAAAACGGCCAAGGAGGAGGGCGCATGACCAAGAAAATATTGATCGTCGATGACGAGCCGAATATCGTCATATCACTCGAATTCCTGATGAAGCGGGAAGGGTTTCAGGTGACAGTGGCCGTCGACGGCGAGGAAGCCTTGAGAAAAATCGCCGAATTGGAACCGGACCTAGTCTTGCTGGACATCATGATGCCGAAAAAGAGCGGCTTTGAAGTTTGCCAGGAAGTCCGCGCCAATCCTGACTGGGCGGCTACCAAGCTCATCATGCTGACGGCAAAGGGACGTGACACTGAAGTTCAGAAAGGCATGGCGCTGGGTGCCGATGCCTATGTCACCAAACCGTTCTCCACCAAGGATCTGGTGATCAAGGTCAGGTCCGTATTGGGGCTGGACACTGCGGTATGAATGCACGCTTGCGCTTCTGGCTGGCGCTGCTCACCTTGTTCTTTTTGATCACCGGGCCGTTCCTGGCGACGACGGCCTTGCTCATGGCCGATATGCCCGCGGAAGAACGCCATATCCTGACGGACATGCTGCTGCCTCGCTTGCCCATAGGCATCATGATGACCGGCCTCGGGTTGGCCATTGGCCTTGCCATGCTGAGAGGTTTGTTCAACCAGTATGTGCAGGGACTGCTGAAAATGTCAGAGATGGCGCAGTTAATGTTGAGCGCCAATCGTACTTTCCGAATGGAACCCGAGGGACCGCCCGAAGTCCAGATGCTGGGGCAGGCAATCAACAAGCTGGCACAGCGGCACGATGAACTCCGTGACAATCTTGAACAGCAGATTCAACTGGCCAATGCCACCGTGGAAGAGGAGAAGAACCGTCTTGCTGCATTGATGTCCGAATTGACCCAGAGCGTCGTGGTCTGCAATCTCGACGGACGCGTCCTCCTGTACAACAACAGCGCTCGCACCCAATTCCGCGCGTTTGTTCAGGAGGGAGGCGGAACGGCCAATTTGCTCGGACTGGGCCGGTCGATCTTCACGGTGCTTGACAGGAATCTGATTTCGCATGCGCTTGAAGCCCTGCAAAGCCGCCTGGCAACAGGCGAAAGCCAGCCCGCCACGCATTTTGTCACCGCGACCCGGGCCGGCCAGTTGATCCGGGTGCAAATGGCCCCCGTGCTTTCCTTGATCGCTCAAGCGGGGACAGCCGAGGCAAACCCCCAGACGGGAATCAGTGGTTACGTGCTGATGCTCGACAATGTTACGCGCAGTGTAGAGAAAGAAACCCAGCGGGATGAAATGCTTCAGCACCTGACCGAAGGCAGTCGCGCAGCCCTGGCGAATATTCGTGCGGCCGTCGAGGCGCTGATTGAATACCCTGACATCGATGCCGAACAGCGCGAACGTTTTCTGCGCATCATCGGCGATGAGGTGTTGAGCATGGGACAGCGGCTCGACAGAACGCTTGAGAGCCATTCCGATTCGCTGAAGGCACGCTGGCCGCTGGAGGAAATGCTCGGCGCCGACCTGATCTCGGCAGCGCAACGACGCATCGAGAGCAAGTTCGGCCTGTCGGTCAAGCTGGATGAGGTCGATAATGACTTGTGGCTCAAGGTCGATAGTTTTTCGCTGATCCAGGCGATCAGCTATATCGTTTCTCGCCTGCACGAGACATTTGCCATCCGCTTCCTGCGCTTGCGTCTGACCCAGAATGGACGCCTGGCGCATCTCGATCTGATCTGGATGGGGGCGGCGATTTCCACGGAAACCTTGCACGGCTGGGAACAGGAGCCGATGAACCTGTCCGGCGAAAACAGTCCGCTGACGCTGCATGACATCATGGATCGTCATGGCGGGGAGATCTGGTTCAAACGCGAGAGCGCCACGCAGCAAGCTTATTTCCGCTTGCTGATTCCCATCGCGGCGCATCAGAAAACAGCCGAGCCCGTACCCCAGTTGCGTGGAGACAGCCGCCCGGAATACTACGATTTCGATTTGTTCAAGCGCCGCGACCAGGACCATGCACTCGACGAGCATTTACTGACGGAACTGACTTATACGGCCTTCGACACCGAGACCACCGGATTGAGGCCTTCCGAGGGTGACGAGATCATCCAGTTTGGTGCCGTGCGCATTGTCAATGGACGCCTGCTGCGCAACGAGAGTTTCGACCAGCTTGTCGATCCGCGCCGCAGGATGTCGGCAGAGTCGATTGCAATCCACGGCATCAGCCAGGACATGGTGGATGGTCAGCCCGGCGTGGAAAAAATCCTGCCGGACTTTCATCGTTACTGCGAGGATACCGTCCTGGTGGCGCACAATGCCGCGTTCGACATGCGCTTTCTGCAACTCAAGGAAAACGCGACGGGAATCCGCTTTACCCAGCCCATACTGGATACGCTGCTGCTTTCCGCAGTGGTGCATCCGAACCAGGATTCCCATAAATTGGAACTCATCGCAGAGCGACTGGGCATTGCCATCATAGGACGCCATACGGCGCTTGGGGATGCCATCGTCACCGGAGAAGTCTTTTTGCGCATGGTTCCATTGCTCAATGCCATGGGTATTCATACATTGGGTGAGGCGCTGGCCGCAGCCCAGAAGACCTATTACGCCCGAATTCAGTACTGATCACAAACAAAATGACTGCAAAATTAGCTTCCAGTCGAGATAGCAGCCCCAGCCTGAGCCTGCACAGCCAGCTCGCGGCGCTGGTTCGGCACAAGCCTGTGACCGCCTCGCCCGAAACGCCCCTGCGAGAGGCGCTGCAGATCATGTCTGAGGAAAAGGTGGGCTCGGTTGTGATCGTTGAGCCGGAAAGCGGCAAACCGATCGGCATTTTCACCCTGCGCGACCTGTTGCACCGGGTAGCGGCCAAAGACTGCGATTTTGAGCAATGGATCGCCGCGGTAATGAGCGACAGCGGCCTAGCCATGCTCAATTGGCGATCCACCGTGTATCAGGCAGCCCTGATGATGGCGCGGAGAGGGGTGCATCACGTGATCATCGTCGATGCGACCGACCGCCTGGTCGGCGTCGTATCGCAGGAGGACATCTACGAACTGCAGCGCGGTGGTGTCAAGGCGGTCAGCGGCACGATTCGCAATGCCCGTGACCTGGATGCACTGATCCTTGCAGCACAGGAAATCCGTCGCCTGACCATGCAGATGCTGTCCAACGGCAGTACGGCCGAAGCGCTTATCCAGTTGATCTCCACGCTCAACGACCATCTGACGGTGCGCGTCATCGAGTTGACCACGACCGAAATCCCCCTTCCGAAAGTGAACTGGTGCTGGCTGTCTTTCGGCTCCGAGGGCCGTTATGAGCAGACTTTTAGTACGGACCAAGACAATGGCATTATCTTCGAAGCGCCCAATGCCAGTGTAGAGCGGATTGAAGCGATGCGACAGGCTTTCCTTCCGTTCGCCCAGGCAGTCAATCGCAAGCTCGACGCCTGCGGCTTTGTCCTGTGCAAGGGCAACATCATGGCGGGCAATCCTGAACTCTGCCTGTCTCTTGAGGAGTGGCAAAGCAAGTTCTCCAACTGGTTGCATGCGGCCAATCCGCAGGCCCTGTTGAATGCCACCATATTCTTCGATCTGCGTCCGATCTACGGTGCCGACTATCTTGCCGACAACTTGCGTGACTGGTTGCTGGCGCGAACGAGTTCGGCGCAGCTGTTCCTGCGCTTCATGGCGGCGAACGCGCTCCAGGCTTCGCCACCGCTGGGAGTGATCCGCGATTTTGTCTTTGACAAAAACCAGCAATTTCCTCATACCATCGATCTCAAGGCATTTGGCTCACGGCCGTTCGTTGATGCCGCGCGCATCTTTGCCCTGGCCAACGGTATTGCAGAAACTTCCACTGTCCAGCGGCTCCGGGCAGTTGCCGCACAAATGGAATTTGCTCGAGACGATGTGGCGGCGATGGTTGAGGGCTTCCATTTCATTCAGCAACTCCGCCTGCGTCATCAACAAAGCGAAGGCATGACCAGTGGATCGGCAAATCGGGTTGATCCGGACCGCCTCAATGAACTCCATCGCAATGTGCTGAAGGAAGCGTTCAAGCAGGCCAGGAAACTCCAGCAGAAGCTCCAACTGGATTACCGGCTTTGAAGGTGATGCTTGAATGTTTGGCGGCAAGGGATGATCGGCGAGTGGAATGCAGCGGGTAGCAGCGCCTGATCGATCTCCTGGAAGCATGCGAAAACAAGGCATTTTTTGACGTGGCCCCGTCCCGCCGCTATAATTCGGCACTCGAACCGCAACAAAGGCCAGGTAGCTCAGTTGGTAGAGCAGCGGACTGAAAATCCGCGTGTCGGCAGTTCAATTCTGCCCCTGGCCACCAATAAACATGCGGCTCTCAGAGATGAGGGCCGTTTTTTATTTCAGCTTGGAGTTGAGTTGCGGATGCGGGTTACGTTTCTGCCTGACATTGAATACAAGAATTCAATCTGGCAAGAACAACTCAATCAATCGCAAAGGGAAAAAAATGGCTGATAAGAAATTGAAAATCATATACACGCTTACAGACGAGGCGCCACTGCTGGCGACTTATTCTTTTCTGCCCATCATCAACAAGTTTGCCGAGCCGGCCGACGTCAGCGTTGTCGGTAGCGACATCTCGGTCGCGGCACGCGTACTTGCCGCATTTCCCGACTACCTCACCGACGCACAGAAGGTACCGGACAATCTGGCCGAACTTGGACGCCTGACCCAGGATCCCGACACCAACATCATCAAGCTGCCGAACATCAGCGCTTCCCAGCCGCAACTGATCGCGTGCATCAAGGAACTACAATCGAAAGGCTACAAGCTTCCTGATTTTCCGGAAGAACCGAAGACCGATGAGGAAAAGGCGATTCGTGCCCGTTACGCCAAGTGCATTGGCAGCTCGGTCAATCCGGTCCTGCGCGAAGGCAACTCCGACCGTCGCGCTGCGCCCGCCGTCAAGCGCTATGCGCGTAAGAACCCGCATTCGATGGGCGAATGGAGCCAGGCTTCGCGGACCCACGTCGCGCACATGCGCCATGGCGATTTCTACCACAACGAAAAATCCATGACACTGGACAAGGACCGCGACGTCAAGCTGGAACTGGTTACCAAGAGCGGCAAGACCATTGTGCTGAGGCCCAAGGTTTCGCTGCTCAAGGGCGAGATCATCGACAGCATGTTCATGAGCAAGAAGGCCTTGTGCGCTTTCTACGAAGAACAGTTGGAAGACGCGCGCAAGACCGGCGTCATGTTCTCGCTGCACGTCAAGGCGACCATGATGAAGGTTTCGCACCCGATCGTCTTCGGCCATTGCGTGAAGGTTTTCTACAAGGATGCCTTCGAAAAGCATGCCAAGCTGTTTGCCGAACTCGGCGTCAATGTCAATAACGGCATGGCCAATCTGTACGATAAGATTGCAAAGCTCCCAGACGCCCAGCGTGAGGAAATCATCCGCGATCTGCACGCCTGCCACGAGCACAGGCCGGAACTGGCCATGGTCGATTCAGCCAAGGGCATCACCAACTTTCACTCGCCCAGCGACGTGATCGTGGACGCCTCGATGCCGGCCATGATCCGTATCGGCGGCAAGATGTGGGGCGCCGATGGTCGTCCAAAGGACACCAAGGCAGTCATGCCGGAGTCCACCTTTGCCCGCATCTATCAGGAGATGATCAACTTCTGCAAGACCAACGGCGCCTTCGATCCGGCGACCATGGGCTCGGTGCCAAATGTCGGCCTGATGGCCCAGCAGGCTGAAGAATACGGCTCGCACGAAAATACCTTCGAAATTTCCGAAGACGGCGAAACCCGGATCACTGACCTCGCCACCGGCGAGGTACTGCTGGCGGAAGGCGTCGAACAGGGCGACATCTGGCGCATGTGCCAGGTCAAGGACGCTGCAATCCGCGACTGGGTCAAGCTGGCCGTCACCCGCGCCCGGAATTCCAACACACCGGCGGTGTTCTGGCTCGATCCCTACCGTCCGCACGAAGCCGAGCTGATCAAGAAGGTCAATACCTACCTCAAGGAGCACGACACCAAGGGACTGGACATCCAGATCATGTCGCAGGTGCGTGCCATGCGCTACTCGCTGGAGAGGATCGTGCGCGGCCTCGATACCATTTCTGTGACGGGCAACATCCTGCGCGACTACCTGACCGACCTTTTCCCCATCATGGAGCTGGGCACCAGTGCCAAGATGCTCTCGATCGTGCCACTGATGGCCGGTGGCGGCATGTATGAAACCGGCGCCGGTGGTTCGGCGCCGAAGCACGTCCAGCAACTGGTTCAGGAAAACCACTTGCGCTGGGATTCGCTTGGCGAATTCCTTGCCCTTGGCGTGTCGCTGGAAGACCTCAGCATCAAGACCGGCAACACCAAAGCCAAAATCCTGGCCAGGACACTCGACGAAGCCACGGGCAAGCTGCTCGACAACAGAAAAGGTCCGTCGATTCGCACCGGCGAGATCGATAACCGCGGTAGCCAATATTATCTGGCGCTGTATTGGGCCCAGGCTCTGGCCGAACAGACGGAAGACCCGAAATTGAAGGCCCATTTCGCACCACTGGCAAAAGCGTTGGCGGAGAATGAGCAGAAAATCACGGAAGAACTCAAGGCGGTGCAGGGCAAAGCGGTGGACATCGGTGGTTACTATCTTCCCGACGTGGCCAAAGTAACTGCGGTCATGCGTCCGAGTGCGACATTCAATGCTGTATTGGGCTCTGTCTGAGCCTGATTTATTGCGTTGAGTGATGATTTACCTTGACGGGAGGTAGAGCAGTTTTTATAATGGCGGTCTAGACGCGGGGTGGAGCAGTCTGGCAGCTCGTCGGGCTCATAACCCGAAGGTCGCAAGTTCAAATCTTGCCCCCGCAACCACAAGAAAGTCCATAAAGCCAATCACTTAGCGGTGATTGGCTTTATGCATTTGGGATGCTACCATTGCCTGTGACAGATCTGTGACAGGTTCTGTGACACTTCTGTGCCACATCGATTTTCTATTTTCAATGCGGCATCCGGCAAATGACCTTCGGTTTATGTGACAGGCCGCGCATTATTTGAGCAATCAGCCAAATAATGCAAAAAGCATTTAAGCGTTATGGATTTGGGGACAGTCGGCTGCGCCGATCCCCGTCTAACCGCGTAAACGCGGTTCCCTATGGACAATCCGTGGAAAGCGCTTTGCTCTTCCCACCGTTTGCCCACAGGTCGACGGCTGCCCACAAGCTCCACAGCGCACCAACAGTCATTTTTTTATAAGGGAAAGCGAAACAACCAAACAACGCGCAACTGGGAAGGCTGGTGGAACACCGCAAAGCTTATTTATTAGGGCTTCACTAGAATCAGTATCATTTTGAAACTTCTTTATTCTCCGACTACACCTCACTGGAAGGAATAAATTCGGCCAGATCCTCTAAGCGGCATCCGAAATATTCACAAAGCTTATCGAGATTGTCAGTCACTGTACTGCAGCCTGGGTGGTTGGCGATTTTTGACAATGTCATTCGATTGATTCCAGTCGCTTGCGCAACCTCTACGATAGTAATCACGCGGCGTTCATCACCCCATCGAAGAGATGCGCCAGATCGTAACCAACAAGGGCAACAAGCGCCTACGCTGCATCAAGAGCATCGAAGCAGCAAAGGTGGGGATCGCGCAACGTGACGCATTTGGCCGGCAGTGCGCCTCACAAACCCGGCCGATGGCATTCTCTGGCTACGCAATTGCCATCGCAGGAATTAAGCCGGTTGCATTGATCGGCCCTGATCGAGTTGATTTATGTAGCGTATGCGTTACAATATGAGACATGCTTGAAATCCTTGAATATGTCACCGATGCCGGAGAATCGCCATTTTCCTATTGGGTTGATGGTCTCAATGACATCCAGGCGGTAGCCCGAATTGATGCCCGTATCGGCAGGTTGGTGGAGGGCTTGTTCGGTGACTGCAAGCCTGTTGGCGACGGTGTGTGGGAACTGCGAATTGATTGGGGTCCGGGTTATCGCGTGTATTACGCGCAGTCGGGAAAGCGTGTGGTGCTATTGCTTTGTGGAGGCGATAAGCGCCACCAGAAGGCGGATATCAAGCGCGCAGTGAAGTATTGGAAAGATTGGCAACGGAGGGCAGCATGAAAAGCAAAACAGACCGCTCGTATAAGGAAGGATTGCTGAAACGCCTTCAAGACCCCAGTTTCGCGGCGGAGTACCTGACTGCCAGTGCAGAGGATCCGGAACCCAGGGTGTATCTCAGTGCGCTTCGCAATGTGGCTGAGGCACAAGGAATGTCGGTAGTCGCCAAGGCGGCCGGCATCCCGCGCGAGAGCCTCTATCGGGCATTGTCGGCCAAGGGGAATCCACGGTGGAGTACGCTGTCTGCGGTACTGCGGGCCACCGGATTGAAGCTCACCGTCAGCAGGGCATCCTAGCCCGATACTGCTGCCAAGTTGGCTGTTGAGATCGCGAAGCGTGAAGCGCAAAAAAACCCGCCGAAATACACCCCGGCGGGTTGATTCCTTCGCAAGGAAGGCGTGTTACGCCTTCTGGATGTTGGAGGCTTGTTTGCCCTTGGGGCCTTGAGTTACCTCAAACGAAACCTTTTCGCCCTCTTGCAGAGACTTAAAGCCGGGCATATTGATTGCGGAGAAATGTGCGAAAAGATCATCGCTGCCATCTTCCGGCGATACAAAACCAAAACCTTTAGCGTCGTTGAACCACTTAACAGTACCTAGTGCCATAACAAAATATTCCTTAAATTAATACAGAAACCAAAACGTCACGATGACACTCTGGGGATATGTGTGTGCTGCAACTTCGCGACAGATGCGGAAATTGCCAAGCGGAGTTTCAGTGAATTGAAGGACTACGGGGGGCTTATCAACAGTGCAGAGACATTGACACAACAAACACAAGAGTACTTGTACGCACTATTCACCCTATAGTCAAATTTATTATCGGTTGCGCGGAATAGACAAGCAAGAAGGCAGGCTGCACCATAACTTGCCGCCGCTCGTGGCACCTCATCGGTAATCATTGATTACTGCAAGAAAATCAGCCGCGTACCGCAGGAGTTTTACCTGTCCGACTCCGCTGATTTGACTGAATTCCTCCGTGGTTCGCGGGCGCTGATTATGGATTGCGATCAGCGTGCTGTCGTGAAAAATATGGTACGGAGGGACTGATTGTTCGCGGGCGAGTTCAAGTCGTTTTGCCTTAAGCGCCTGCCATAGCGGACTTTCGTGTGGCCGCCCATCCTCAGGGTTGGCCGAAGTTCCATGCTTGGAACGTCGCCCTTTCCGGACGGTGGATTCCATGTCGCGACGGAGCCAAATATCTTTCTCTCCCTTAAGAATTGGACGCGATTCATTGGTCAATCGCAGCCCGCCGTAAGCTTCCATATCAGCTTCCAAATAACCCCCGGCTACAAGCTGTCGGAATATGCTGCTCCATTGATTCTGCGATAGAGATCGGCCAATGCTAAAGGTTGACAGCCTGTCGTGTTGGAACTTCTCGACTTGAGCAGTACCCTTCCCCAGCAAAATATTGACCAAGTGAGCAACACCAAAGCGTTGACCGCTTCGATAGACGCAGGACAGCGCCATGCGCACAGCTTCGGTAGCGTCCCAAGTACCTACAGGCTCGAGGCAATTGTCACATTGGGCGCAATTTCCAGGATGCTCCTCACCGAAGTAACGAAGGATGGTCTGGTGACGACAGGTAGCGGATTCGCAGAAACCCAACAGGGCATCAAGTTTTTGTCGTTCGAGTCGCTTCCGATCTTCTGAGGCTTCGCCTGCTGCAATCATCTGGCGCATCTGGACAACATCGCTGAGTCCATAGGTCATCCATGCGTTGGCTGGTAAGCCGTCACGACCAGCCCGGCCTGTTTCCTGATAATACGATTCCAAACTTTTGGGAATATCCAGATGAGCGACGAATCGAACATTGGGTTTGTCGATGCCCATGCCAAAGGCGATTGTGGCGACAATTACCACCCCCTCTTCACGCAGGAAACGATTTTGGTTGGTTGCCCGCGTGTTCGAGTCGAGTCCGGCGTGATAAGGCAATGCATTCCATCCGTGCTGTTGAAGCCATTGAGCTGTCTCATCAACCTTCTTGCGTGACAGGCAATACACGATACCAGCATCTCCTGGATGTTCGCTTTCCAAAAGGCTGAGCAGCTGTGCGCGCGCATTTGCCTTCGGGGTAACACGGTAGCGTATGTTCGGTCGGTCAAAGCTTGCGACAAACTGCCTGGCACTTCCCAATCCAAGTTGCTCGACGATTTCGGAGCGTGTCGGCGCATCGGCAGTTGCAGTCAGTGCGATGCGGGGAATGTTGGGGAAGCGGGTTTGGAGTAATGTCAGCTCTCGATACTCCGGGCGAAAATCGTGGCCCCACTGAGAAACGCAATGCGCCTCATCAATCGCAAATAATGCCAATCCGGGACCCCGGGCAACCTGCTCCAGTGCATCCAAAAAATTTGGTAACACCAGTCGTTCCGGGGATATGTAAAGCAGATCCAATTCGCCGCGCAGAAGATAACCAAAAACTTGGCGGGCAGTGTCTGCATCAAGGCTCGAGTTAAGAAATTCAGCTCTCACACCAAGTTGCTTGAGTGCGGCAACCTGATCCTGCATCAACGCGATCAAAGGTGAAACGACGATCCCGCAACCAGGACGCAACAGAGATGGAATCTGGTAACAGAGCGACTTGCCGCCGCCGGTCGGCATCAATACCAGGGCATCACCACCAGACCGGACATGCTCGACGATCTCGGCCTGCTCGCCGCGAAAAGAGGCATAGCCGAATACCGAACGGAGCTGGTCAAGCGCGGCGGACATGTGCGTTATCTGCGTTTGGGTCCGCTCAGGCCGCAGGAAGATTCAGGTAGCGACAGCCCGTCTCGTCGCAGCGCAGGTAATTGCCATTGTCATACCAGTCGCCGAGCACCCAGCGTTCGCAAGTCTGGCCATCGACCTCATGCCGATGAAATGCAGGGCGATGGGTATGGCCGTGGATCAGGCGCGGATAGCCATGGCTGCGCAACACGGCAGCGACAGCCGCGGGATTGGCGTCCATGATGGCAGCAGACTTGAGCTGCTTCTCCTGGTCGCTTTGCTTGCGCAATGTTTCGATCTGCATTTTTCGCTCAGCCAGCGGCTGAGCCAGGAAGCTCTCCTGCCATGCCGTGCTGCGCACTTTGTTGCGAAACTGCTGATAGGTAGCATCGTCGGTGCACAAGGTGTCGCCGTGCAGCAGGAGCGTGGGAAATCCGTTGATGTCCAAGATTTGCGGTTCGATCAGTACTGTTGTGCCGCTGGCCCGCGCAAAACCGGAGCCAGCCAGGAAATCGCGGTTCCCCGGCATGAAAAAAATCTGCGTGCCGCTCTCGGCGAGATGCTTCAGAGCAGCGCAGATGGCAGCGTTGAATGGGTCGGCGAGATCGTCATCGCCCGCCCAGTATTCAAACAGGTCACCAAGGATGTAGAGCGCTGCGGCTTGACGCGACTGGTGCGCAAGGAAATGCTGAAACAGGCGGCTGATCGCCGGCCGGGTTGCTGACAAGTGCAGGTCGGAGACGAACAGCGTGACCGACATGCATGTCTCCTTTTATTCCATCAGACGATTTCGGCGCGCTCTATCAGGACGTCCTCGACCGGCACATCCTGATGGAAACTCTTGCTGCCGGTCTTGACCTGGCGAATTGCATCCACCACGTCGGTACCTTCGACCACTTTGCCGAAGACACAATAACCCCAGCCGCTGCCGCTGGCCGCGGTGAAATCGAGAAAGCCGTTGTCGGCAACATTGATGAAGAACTGGGCAGTCGCCGAATGCGGATCGGAAGTACGCGCCATGGCGAGGGTGTACCGTTCGTTCTTGAGGCCGTTGTCGGCCTCGTTCTTGATCGGCGGATTGCAGGGCTTCTGCTTCATGCCCGGCTCGAAGCCACCGCCCTGGATCATGAAGCCATCGATCACGCGGTGAAAGATTGTGTTGTCATAGTGGCCGGCCTCGGCATAGGCCAGAAAATTCTTCGCCGATTCGGGTGCCTTTTCGGTCTCGAGTTCAATGCCGATGACGCCATGATTGGTGTGGAGCTTGATCATTTGAGA
>Ga0172380_10004769_pt1 | contig 17100 bp, 17 predicted proteins | sample Leawe162metaG_FD_119747 | JGI IMG/M metagenome (GOLD analysis project Ga0172380, IMG submission 119747) | Leachate microbial communities from a municipal landfill in Southern Ontario, Canada - Leachate well 162 metaG | ecosystem: Engineered > Solid waste > Landfill > Unclassified | place...
AAGCTTACCGATCCAAAAAATACATTCAGACACGACCTCAATGTATTCTTTTCAAGGTTGCTGTTTTGTTTCTTTGCAGAAGATACAAAGGTCTTTAGTAAAGATGAAAAGACTATCTTTACCAGCTCCATCAAAGACTATACACAAACAGACGGTAGCGACCTGGATGTTTTCCTCAATACACTATTCGATGCTTTAGATACTGACGATAAGTCGAGCTTCACTAGCCCTTATTCAAAGTTCCCATACGTCAACGGTACGATTTTTGACACCAAGAAGCACAGTATCGCCATCCCGAAGTTTAATGCACAAGCTCGAAAACTTATGCTTGATTGTGGCAACTTGGACTGGTCAACCATTAACCCTGATATTTTCGGTTCTATGTTCCAAAGTATCGTTGACGAAGAACACCGCGCGACTAATGGCATGCACTATACCAGCGTGCCAAACATCATGCGGACTATTGAGCCTCTATTCCTCGATGAGCTACGCGAAGAGTTCGACAAGTATTACGACAATCCAAACAAGCTCAACAACCTATGGTCGCGGATTAGCAAAATCAAAGTATTCGACCCTGCCTGTGGTTCTGGTAACTTCCTAATTATTGCCTACAAAGAACTGCGCAAAATCGAGCATGGTATCATCGACCGTCTGTTTAGCAGCGACTACCAGCGTGCGATGCTATCTGGCAAGCTTGAATCAAAGATCAAGCTCGATAACTTTTACGGAATAGAGATTGACGATTTCGCACATGAGATTGCAATTCTTTCGCTATACCTTGCTAAACACCAGATGAACATTGAGTTCGAGCAGCACTTTGGTAAAGAAATTATCCTGATCCCGCTCAAGGATAACGCAAAAATCGTACAGGGTAACTCTATGCAAATTGACTGGCGAGAAGTTTGTCCAAATATCGAACACGTCATAGATAATACTCAGCCAGATCAGCAATACCTCCTCGATATCGAAGTCGAAAACGAACAAGAAGCTTTAATCTCTGACGAAGACCTAAAGCAAAAGTATTGGGATGAGATTTACTTAATCGGCAACCCTCCATATCTTGGCTCTAGCTTGCAAGATGCAGACCAAAAGCGAGACATGACGCACGTATTCAAGAGTTTTAAGAACTACAAGAATCTCGACCTCATTGCTGCATGGTTCAAGATAGGTGCAGACTATATACAGGATTCTAAAGCACAGCTCGCATTCGTATCAACAAACTCTATTTGCCAGGGCGAACAAGTGGCCTTATTGTGGCCATACGTCTTCGACAAGAATGTAGAGATAGGCTTTGCCTATACTTCATTCAAATGGACAAACGGCGCTCGCAATGTAGCCGGTGTAACAGTTGTCGTTATCAATTTACGTTCAACAAGTAAGGCTAAGAAGTTTATCTACGACAATCTTGTTCGTACAGAAGTACCTAGTATTAGCGCGTATCTTACTGCCGGTTCAGACTCGATATTCTTTACTCGTCGGGCCAAGTCAATCAGTGGACTACCTGACTGCGTAATGGGGAGTAAGCCAACAGATGGTGGATTCTTGATATTCGATGAAGAAAAGAGAGAGAAGATAATTTCTGAATATCCTGATGCTGCCAAGTTCATTAAAGGGTTCACTGGTTCGGGCGATTACATCAATGGCAAAACTAGGTACTGTTTATGGATTAGCGATGCGGATGCTGATGAAGCAAAAACGATTCCTCCTATTGCCGAAATGATTGCGAATGTCGCAGAGTTTAGGGCTAGTCGCAAAGATACACCCTCAACGGTTGAGTATGCTAAATACCCACATCGATTCCGTCAGCGAGCACATAAAAATGGTCAAGCAATTATCATACCTAGTGTTTCGTCGGAACGTCGTGAATACATACCAATTGGGTTCTTAGACGGCAACACTGTAGCCTCAAATGCTGCGAATATAGTATATGATGCTCCTATTTGGCTATTTGGAATCATATCTTCTCGCATGCACATGGCATGGATTCGTTCCGTTGCTGGGAAACTTGAAGATCGGCTACGATACTCTTCTGCAATTGTTTATGCTAACTATCCTGTACCGCCACTAACTGAGCCACAAAAGCAGATGCTCACTTCTGCTGCACGCAATGTGCTTCTTGTTCGTGAAAACCATAGCGAAAAAACTCTTGCCGAAATGTACGATCCAATCAAGATGCCGGAAGATTTGCGACAGGCTCATCATGAACTTGATCTTGCGGTAGATAAACTATATCGACCAAGACCATACGGTAATGACGAAGAACGACTCGCCGATCTATTCGCACTATTTGAACAAATGACCGCTACTGAAAAGGAGAAAACAAAATGAACGACGAAACCCTGAACATTATTGATGTAACCTATGAACAGACTGGCGAAAGTACCAAGACTGATGAAATGGGAATGCGCGAAATGCAGCGCCGCGCATTTGATAAGCGCAACAGCAATCATCTACTCATCAAAGCGCCACCAGCATCGGGTAAGTCTCGTGCCCTTATGTATGTCGGCCTCGATAAACTTATCAACCAAGGCAAGAAAAAAGTCATCGTTGCCGTACCAGAAAAATCTATCGGTTCATCATTCGGTAACACAAATCTGACAGAAGCAGGCTTTTTCGCAGACTGGGAAGTAGAAGATCGCAACAATCTCTGCCTCGGTACTGGCGACGACAAATCAAAAGTGAAATCATTTACAAGCTTCATGAAGTCCGATGACAAGATACTTGTCTGTACTCATGCAACCCTACGTTTTGCATTTGAGGCCGAAGAACTCCCTATGGAGTTGTTTAATGATACCGTTCTGGCTATCGACGAGTTCCACCATGTGTCTGTTAGCGAAAACAGCCGATTGGGTGAACTGCTGCACCGTGTCATGAACGGCACTAACATTCAGATTATTGCTATGACCGGCTCATACTTCCGTGGCGATGCCATTCCAATCCTTACGCCAGAAGACGAATCAGAGTTCGATAAAGTAACCTATACCTACTACGAACAGCTCAATGGGTATACATACCTCAAGACGCTTGGTATTGGCTACCACTTCTACACTGGTAGTTATCTCGATGACGGCGCACTAGACGCGGTGCTAGATACAAATAAAAAGACAATTATTCACATTCCAAACGTCAACTCAAAAGAATCGACTCAAGTTGGTAAGCACGAAGAAGTTACGCGCATTTTTGACCTTATTGGGACATGGATAGAACAAGACAGCGAGACCGGTGTAGAAATCATAGAAACGCCAGATGGTCGTCGTGTAAAAGTCGCCAATCTCGTAGAGGATGACCCGTTGCATAGGGCTAAGATCACCCAGTACCTCAGTGACGTTGCTAAAAACGATATTGCTGGCGTAGACATCATTATCGCACTCGGTATGGCAAAGGAGGGCTTTGACTGGCCCTACTGTGAACAGGCGCTAACTATAGGCTACAGGGCAAGCCTGACGGAGATCGTGCAGATCATTGGCCGCTGTACTCGTGATAGCTACAACAAGTCTCACGCGCAGTTTACAAATCTAATCGTGCAGCCAAATGGCACAAGTGACGACATACAAGTTTCAGTCAATAACATGCTCAAGGCGATCACCGCCTCTCTCTTGATGGAACAAGTACTAGCGCCTAACTTTACATTCACGCCACGTACATCACCCGACCAAAAAGCAAAGGCTGGTGAAGTATTTGTTAAAGGCCTCAAAAAACCACCATCAGAAAAGGTTAAACATATTCTTGCTACCGAACTCGAAGACTTAACAGCAGCCGTACTGCAAGATACACAGATTCAGCGTGCAGCGGCAAATGGTCATACTGGCGACTACATGAAGCACTTACAGTCTAAAATCATTCGTGAACGTCTACCTGGACTTAACGAGGAAGAAGTCGAAGTAACCCGACAGTACCTAGCAAGTAATCTTGCATTTAAGACGGCCAAGATTACCGAAGATGGCGACAAAAAGTTTATCACCCTCGCCAATAGTTTCGTAAACCTTGATGAACTCAGTATTGACCTGATTGATTCTATAAACCCATTCCAGCACGCATTTGAAGTCATCTCGAAGCGCGTTGGCGCTGATGTATTCCGCGTCATCCAAGACACGATAGCAGGCTCACGGATCGACATGTCGGACGAAGATGCCCTTGCCCTCGTGCCACAGATCAAAGCATTCGTTGTGGCTCATGACGGCAAATACCCAGCAATCAACAGCCCTGATAAAAATGAGAAGTTACTTGCTCAGGCGCAAGCATACCTGACTGCTCGTAAAGCAGCATGGCTTAGAGAGAAAGAAAAGCAGGCATAATGGACTTTTCTGATGAGTTAATAAATCTATTCGATACAGATAACGAGGGTCTATTTACTGCGCAGGAAAAAGCCAAGCCTATTACTGCTGATGATCGACTGACCTCATCATTCAAACAGATCACCGAGTTTGTAGAAATCAATGATCGCTTGCCCGATATCAATGCGACCGATATTAGCGAGGCATCATTAGCGGCTCGTTTGAACTCGATAAAAACAAATAAAGACAAGGTTGAAGCGCTCAAGCCCGTCGATAGTCTTGGACTGCTCGAAGAACTTGAAGCGCCAGAATCAATAGACGAACTATTTTCTGATGATACATATGGATTATTTAGTAGCGATGGCGACGACATTCTAAAAGTCAGTAAAGTACTGTCCAAGCCGCGACCCGTTAAAGAACGAGCCGACCGCAAACGCGCAGCAGATTTTCAGGAGTATAAACCTGGATTTGTCGAACAACAGCAACTTCTCGCAGAGGGCAAGCTAAAGCTCCGTCGCTACGTGTCAGTCAATCAACTACATATGGGGGCGTACTATGTGCATGCTGGCCAGATGCTTCGCATCATTGATGCCGGTGAGAAGAAATGGGTATACGACCGGAACAAAGAACGGTTTAGAATCATATACGAAAATGGCACTGAATCAAATATGTATCGGCGATCACTTTCTATGCGTCTATATGAAGATGGGTATGAGATTGTGCCGATAGCAGATGAATCCGTATACGAAGAGCTAAGCGACACTGATACTATTGTGGGCTACATTTACGTCTTACGTTCACTGAGCGATAGCCCACAAGTGCAAAATATCAAGAATCTACACAAAATTGGATTTGCAACTACCACTGTGGCTGATCGTATTAAAGATGCAGAAAAAGACCCAACATACTTGATGTCTGGCGTAGAAGTCGTCGATAGCTATGTATTGACTGGAGACTATAATCCTCAAAAAGTAGAACATTTTATTCATCGAATATTTGCCGATGCAAAAGTAGACCTTACGATCATCGACAAAGACGGACGTGACTATACGCCGAGTGAGTGGTACTCAGTACCGCAGCTTGCCATTGAGCAGGCAGTCAACATGCTACAGAACGGTGATATCGTTGATTTTCACTATGACAAAGATTTACAGGCGATTGTGCCGAACAAGGAGGATAAATAATATGATTTCGGCACAGACTAATATCCAGAAGATTCTCAACGCCTCAGAGACATACTATGAGATACCAAACTTCCAACGGCCCTATGCATGGCAAACAAACAATGCGAATGAGTTTCTGATTGACCTTGAGGAGAGTGTTGCTAAGCGAAGAAATCATTATTTCGGTACGGTGGTGCTTGTCGAGGATACAGCCAGTAGTTATTCAGTAGCCATTATTGACGGTCAACAGCGTGTCACGACATCGCTTTTGATGGTGACGGCAATTTATCACCTGGTCAAAAAAGACCCATCGCTGATAGTAAACCCAGAGACGACACCAGAACTTATCCGCGATCGCTACCTCTTCAACGCGAATATTGATAAGAACAAGGTGAAGCTCCGTACCGTCACAACTGACAACCAAATCCTGCAACATATTTTTGATAAAGACGGTGAAGAATCACGCCTCGAACCGCGCGAACGCATGAGTAATATCTATCAGGTCTACTCGACATTCCGCAAGTACTTCCAGGCGCGTACCGGCCTTGATAAGTACATTGACGGCCTCCGTATGTTTGAGGTTATCTCCATCACTCTCAATGGTAACGACGACAATCCTCAGCGTGTTTTCGAGAGCATCAACTCGACCGGCAAGCCGCTCACCGATGGTGACAAGATTCGCAACTTTGCCCTCATGCTCAGCAATGACCAGCTTCGTAACCAGGTTTATGAAAAGTACTGGTCAATTATCGAAGAATCACTTGTGGACTCAAACAAAGACCATATTACTGACTTCTTCCGTAGCTACATTATCTCGAAGCGCCAGGCTATTGTGCGCTTGGATGCCGTCTACCCTGAGTTCAAGAAACAATTTGATAAGCATGTTGGCGAAGCCCAAGAAGAAGATAAGATTGACGTATTTTATAGCGATATCGTTGAGTCGCTTGGGTTCTACAAACTCCTCAAGCTGATTGACACTAGCGAGTTTGAGCCAAAATACAAAGGCATTAGTGAAACAATCTTCAAGATGCGCTATTTGCAGATTGATTTGTATATTCCTTTTGCCATGAATGTGCTGCGCCATCATGCGGCTGGTGAACTGACCGATTCACAGCTTGAGGACGTCTTTAAGCTTATCGAAATCTACTTCTCGCGTCGTATTGTTAGCGGTATCGACACCACGAGCGTTGACCGTTTCCTAGCCTCGCTCCACAAGGATGTGTTGAGCTATCAAAAGACAAGCCCCGACATAGACTATGTAGAGGTGCTTCGATACATTCTGCTTAACCGTATTGGTCAGACGCGCATGCCAGACGACGCAGAGTATGAGAACGCTATTCGCTCGCGCGAGGCGTATTACCAGCGAAACTCATTCCTCGTCTATGTTCTCACCGCTGCCGAAGAGTCTTCAAAAGAGGCCGTCCATACGCTGCATCAGATTTCCGATGGCAAGTTAAAACTCTCCATCGAGCATGTCATGCCGCAGACGCTTGCGAGCAAAGACTGGCAGGCTATGCTCGGTGATGACTTTGAGCGCATCCACCGTGACTATCTTCATACGCTAGCGAACCTCACGCTGACTGGCTACAACTCTGAGTATTCTAACCGTCCATATCTCGATAAGATGAACCTTGAGGTCAAAGATAAGAAAACGGGAGAAGTCCGAAAAGTCGGATTTGCTGATAGTAAATTACCACTCAATGAATGGATTGCAAAACGCGATACCTGGAACGAAGATACTCTCAAGGAGCGTCAAAATTGGTGGGTTACCAGTCTGAAAAAAGTCTGGCCACTGCCTGCCACCGCTTTCCAGCCGGTAGAAGAAGACACCACGATATACTTGCTCGATGAAATAGACTTAAAAGGCGCAGGCATCCGTTCAGTCGAAGTATTCGGAGAAGAGAGTTCAGTGACGACTTGGGCCGAGGCGCTGGATGCCATCGCAGAAGCTATTTACAGCCGAAATCCCGACTTTATCGAGATGGTAACTGAAGATGAATATCTTTCGCGCTTTATAAGACAGGATGCCGGCGCATTCTATAACAGCGCCGAGATATTAGACACTGGGTACTTCATCGACACCGGCACAAACACAAACAGCAAACGGCGGCTTATTGCTGCACTTGGCAGTACATTCAATCTCGCACATGATGATATCAAAGCCGAACTCACTGCCAAAAAGACGACTGATGAGGAGGATGAATAAATGGACGCAACAGAAGAATCGGTAAAAGCATTTTCGGAACTCAGTGATGAGACTTGGGAGCAATTTGTTGATATCAACAATCGCGTTCAGTCCCATGAGGGTAGTTGGGGCAAGACTCAAGGTGGCGAGACTGACGAAAATGGCGTTATACAAATGCCATACTGGGTATCCGATCCTCTTATAAGCGAGTTCGTCGCATTCTTTTACGGTAATGAGCTTATCGTTAATTTTAAGTGGTCAGAATGGGACGAGGGCCGCGACTGGTATAAGAATAGTGATGAATCGAAGTATGATGCCCTAGACGTGCCTACAACTCTTAAGTTACTGACGGCAGTAATTCGCAATGATCGCTTTTCAGATGGCGCATTAGTAGGTGCATTTGAATCGGGTGAGTTTCCAAAGCTAATCAATACGCTCGTAGGGTTAAGAGGCAAATAGACTATGCTGCTATCAAAGTCGGATTATATGCTCTACCTCGCACATCCGGCTTGGTTGTGGCTCAAAAAGCACGACAAAGATAAGCTACCCCATATTGATGACAATACTCAGGCGACCTTTGACGCTGGTAACTTATTCGAGGGCTACGCTGAAAAATTATTTGATGATGGTGTGCGACTAGGATTTAGCGATTACACCAGCTATCTAGCCCTGCCCGAACAAACCATGGAAGCACTACTTGGTGGCGCAAAGACTATCTACCAAGCTCGCTTTATTGCTGGGCAATTAACCTGTATCTGTGATGTCGTGCATGTAGTTGGCGACAAGACATTCGATCTATACGAGATCAAATCCAGCACTAAAGCGAAACCTGAACATGCAACCGACCTTGCATTTCAGGCTCATGTACTTCGTGAATCTGGTTTTACCGTGCGGAATATCAATGTGGTCCACGTCAACAATGAATACATACGTCACGGTAACATCAACCCTGAGGAGTTCTGTACAATTACTGACGTAACCTCAGAAGTAAATGCATTGAGTGAAGCCACAAAACTACATGCTCAGGAGGCTCTTGAAGTCATGCAATCATCAGATATGCCCGACCTATCACCAGTTCTTGCGGCCGGTAGCTCGTTTGGGGATTGGCTATCAATCTATAAAAGCCTCACGAATCCGCCCAACGACAGTATTTATTATCTCTGTGGTCTCAATGCGGCAAAAGTAAAAGCACTTGAAGAAGCCGGTATTGAAAAAATTGCTGATATTCCAGATGACTTCAAGCTATCGCCAAAACAGCATAAACAAGCTACTGCCACAAAACTCAATCAACAACTCATCACTCATGAACCAATCCAAGGCTTACTAAAGTCGTTTGAATATCCGCTCTACTTCCTCGATTATGAAACACTCGCCGGTATCGTGCCTCCATTTGAGGGCATGCGCCCATACCAACAAGTACCATTCCAGTATTCTTTACACATACTTGATTCTCCTGATTCTGAGCTGCGGCATGAAGAGTATTTGCACCGTGAGGGCACAAACCCGTGCAAGGATGTCGCCGAGGCTCTGCGTAGCCATATTGGCGATAAGGGTACAGTTCTGGCGTGGAACATGGGCTTTGAGAAAAGTTGCAACAAAACTCTAGCCGAAGAAGTACCAGAACTAAAAGACTTCTTGCTCAATCTTAATGATCGAATGAATGACCTCATGCTTCCATTCTCGAAACTTTGGTACGTAGATAAGGACTTTTACGGTAGTGCCAGCATCAAAAAGGTTCTGCCTGTTCTTGTACCAACGCTCTCTTATGCTGAATTAGGCATTCATGAGGGCGCATCCGCTCAGAGGCTTTGGATGCAAGGTGTGATTGATGGTAAGGACTCAATAGATAAAGAGGTGTTATTCGCTGATCTGTTGGAATATTGTAAGCTGGATACATTGGCGATGGTTGAGATATTTAATGTTTTGAGGAAGCTATGAGTGAAAAGTTAACATCAGAAAAAGTAGTAGTATCAGCGCCGTTCTCTTTTGCGGGATCGGCTCAACGTATATGGAAAATAACTAATTCGGGTAACGACTGGATAAAGTGGCTGTTGCTCGTACCGATTGCCCTCATGTTGATCGCTTGTGCATGGATGTTTGTGGCGTGTTGGTACTTTATTATGTACGTACTGTTTGGCATTCTTTTCATTCCTTGGCGGCTATGGCGGCGCGGCGCACGAAAAAACAAACGGAATGAACTTCGTCACCGAGAATTACTCGAAGCTGTCCGAGATGGTAAGACTGTAAAGTAGGTATGGCTAATAAAAAGCCCAAGGAACATTCATTTGTAAAAGAGGCTTTTGATGAAGTGCCTGAGATTGGTCATGGTTGGAGATGGCACTACGATACCGCATACAATGTATTATGGTGGCTTATCAAGCACAAGAAAGTAACCCCTGCACCCATACGCACGCTTGCCTTACAAGGGGTAAATAATCTCATACAGATTAACGAACTCGACCGGTTGAAATCATGGAATAAGGTTGACCATTATCACAATGTACATATACCTAAGGACGAGCATGTTACTGTAGCATCCGTCATTGTCGTGGAGCTGTTTACACCAAACGAAGCCGCTACACTTGAGAAATACATTAAGAAGAATAAGTGGAACGAGCGTACCCGAACGGCAACCAGAGAAACTAATAGTGAACGCCTTGCGCAGGCACGATCACGTAACGGTATGTCTTGGTGGCGATTGGCAGATATAGTTAATACAGAGGGATATTATGTGCCCGATGCCCATCGCACGAAGCTGCCTGACGGCATTGAATGGATACAACTTAAGGCCATCCAAGTGGGATCAGGCCTAACCGCAGTTGTCGCGCGTGTTAATTTCAACGATGCACACTCTAAAAAGCTTGATGATGTCTGGCATGCTGACCACGAGCCGTATATGGAACGCTCAAAAACAATGGGCGCGTTTAGCAAATTGCATCCCGTAGATCGGCAATTCGCTACATATAAAGCAACTCAGAAGACCCGAGATGACCTACATAGTCTAGCTAGAGATTGGATGACTAAGTATTGTCCTGGGTACTTCGCTATGCATGGCGAGAAACAACTCTCGATGGATGTAATGATGACGGAAAAATATAATCCGGTCAGCAAAAGCACGAAAAGAACTGACAATGATGTTCATGATGCGCTTCGGGCGCTGGGTATCGACGGCTCAGATTTTTATAGGATAACTGCATCAGAGATTCCCGACATGTTGCTAGCTCAAGCTAGTAGGCTCTCTGAGTCAGTTATAGATCCGGAACGTACATGGGGACTTATCGTTAATAGAGGTAAGATAGTTAAATCGACTGAGAACTTCAAGGGTTTTGGCGGTGACGCTAATCACGCTGTCTCATACATTGCAGAAGAACGCGTTGGCCCGACACTTGTACTTCTAGCTATATCTCAATTACTCTTAGTTCTCGAAGCACAATATGCAAAATTGCGTGATGGCGCTCAACTTCAGCACAAAAAGTTTAAGGTGGGCAGCGTAAACAGTTTAAGTGGTATTGTCCTCGATTCAAGTCTCACGCTTGCCAGTATCCGACAAGATGTTGCCAATCTTCGTCGGCACAAACGATGGTTCGAGGGCGCTAACTTCGTAATGACTCCTGCGCCAATCTTCACTGCAAAGTTAAAGCCCGAAGAGAAAAAGCCTATCGATTTCTTCAATGACGTAATGGATCGCAATGATGAAACTTTCAAGAGATTATCAAAGCTAGATAGTGATTATAGGGATATCCTCACGACCATATCACAGCTCGGCGCAACGGGAACCGATATAAAAACAGGCCGATGGGCGCTTGCGGTATCGGCTTTATCACTAATAGTTGCTATTATTGCTTTATACGTTTCGTACAAAACGGGCGTACCGCCTAGTGCGACGGGAGGAAATTAAATGAACATTTATCTTGATATTGACGGAGTACTCCTAGCAAATGACAAAGAAGCGGCGCGTCATGCCGACGAGTTTTTGCAGGCTGTTTTGGAGAAGTACCCCGACTCAACATATTGGCTGACTACTCACAACTGGAAAGGTGAAAACAGGGCAAAAGAAATACTCGCTCCCCATCTCGATCCCGAAACTGTCATCTTGCTAGACAAGGTGAAGCCGTCAGAGTGGAATGAACTCAAGACCGATGCAATCGACTTCGAGCAAGATTTTCTATGGTTTGATGACGATCTTTGGCCTAACGAACTCAATGTACTTGAGAAACATGAGGCAGTTCAAAACTTCATCATGGTTGACCTCCATAAAGACCCTAATTTACTACAAAAACTGCAACGTATAGTGTTGGCTCATTAGTTTTATTAAAATACAACTCATTCTAATTCTGAGTATCCTAACTTGCGTACCTTGGAACATTGGATTGCAAAAAGTGCCATGTTGCCTAGCCAGTAAATTTACAGCTTAGGGAAAAAGCGGCCGGTCGTTTTACGGTAAGCTTCATATTCATTAAAGCGACGAGCGAGCATCCGTTCTTCGTAGCGACTCTTGATGAAAAGTATTATAAGGAGACCGAAAAATAGCACAATCCCAAGTAGTGATAAGCGGCATAGCGTGAACGATACTGCGATTAAAATGAGTGCCGTATACATAGGATGCCGAGCATACTTATACGCGCCATTCGTTATGAGAGTGGCACTGGTGCTTGGTGTGGGGAATATACTCAGACTCCTTCGCAGTCCTGCAACACCTAGCATACCGATGAGTATGCCGCTTACAAGAAAAATTGGCCCTAGCACATCAACGACTTGTGGATATGTAATAGAGCCAGTAGAGGGGTGAGTAAAAATTGCAATTAAAGTACCGAATTGGAGCGTTACTAGCAATATGTCGATTATGCGATGTTTCATGATTGATTAGCCTTTAAGATATACTGAGCCTTCAATTTGCGCCTTAACGATTCGTCCGACTCCAGATGGGACAGGGGTGGCGTCAGAGATGAGTTCTTCATCAGTAACATTAAACATATTCATGGCGTTACGGCACGCATGGAAGACGACACCTCGAGCCTGCAGTTCACTGATCTGCTCTTCGTACTTGGTTTTTTCAGCTACGAGCAACATAATACCTGGGCCATAACAAACAACCTCAACGTTTAAGGGGTCATTATCGAAGTCTTTTAATAAATTAGTAACGTGCACCATTAGGTGATTTTGTTTTGTATCGTCATCGTGTTCGAAATCAATAACAAGTGAGGGTGTATTTTTGTGTGTTGTATCCATAGGAATATTTTAGCACTTGCATTTCTTATTGTAAATAATTTACAATAAGAAACATGATAACAAGAACTATACTTAATACCAACGAGCGCCAGACGAAATACGCGACAACGGTGTATGAGGTATTAAAGGAGCTAAAGCACGCTACGAATATTCAGATTCTCGAAGCTGTTCAGCAGACATACCCTGAAGTCAGTGCGACAACGATTCATAGAGTCACCGCTAGGCTCAAAGAGCGTGGGAAAATTGGGTGCGCACCCAAACCCACTAACGGTTCGGAACGTTACGATATAACACCGGAACCGCATCACCACTTTATGTGCGTCAGCTGTAGTGGCATCTGTGACGTACCAGAAACTGAAGAGGCACGCCGCGTTATCGAGCAGCTCAAGGAGCTTAGCGGAGAATGCGCTCTCGCTGGAACGCTCACACTCCGAGGTGTATGTAAAAAATGTAAACCGGAGACTGCCAAATGAAAAAAGTATATCTAATTATGATTGCGATACTAATCCTCGTTATCGGGATTGTATATATTCGGGCGAAGACTGAACCAGCGCAGCCATCAAATAAGGTTAGCTTTTCAACTGTTCAAAATGATGTTGCTGCTGGCGCAAAACTATACGACGTGCGGACAAGCCATGAGTACACATCCGGCCATTTTGCAGATGCCGCGAACTGGTCACTACAAGATATGCAGGCCGGTAAACTACCTGACGCACCAAAGGATACAAAAGTATACGTCTACTGTCAGAGTGGCAACCGTTCATCACAGGCGACAAAACTTTTATCGGACGCAGGATTCACGAACGTCGTCGATCTGGGTGGACTACAAGATGTCCAAGCGAATGGCGGCACGTTAGAGTAAAGGAGGAGTAACTGATGAAAATAACAATATATAGCACCACAACATGTCCGTACTGCATTATGCTCAAGCATTGGCTTGATGGCAAGAAAATCGAATACACCGACTACATGGTGGATAAGAATCCGATTGCAGCACAGTCGATGATCCAGCAAAGCGGCCAACGGAGCGTGCCGTTTTCAACTATTGAGCATGAAGATGGAACGACGGATAAAATACTCGGGTTTGATCGTGCGCAATTTGAAGCGGCACTGGCAAAAGCATAATTACATAATAAAAGGAGAAATACTATGTTAGGATTCGGAAAAAAGATTGATGCAGCTGCAATTACAAAAGAAATAGATGAGGGCGAGGCGTACCTTGTTGACGTTCGTGGCAACGATGAATGGGACGGGCTTCACGCCAAGGGCGCTCTTCACCTATCGGTTGATCGAATTATGAATGGTGAGGTACCTATTAAGGACACTTCGAAAAAACTGTATCTGTACTGTGCTTCTGGTGGTCGTGCCTCAATGGCGGCATCGAAACTTAAGGCTAAGGGCTATACGGTAGAAAACCTTGGCGGATTGAGCTCCTGGAAGAGCGCTGGTGGCGCGACGGAAGCGGGAATGTAATCAGTGAAAGTTGAGATAATTGAAACCCCGACACTCGGCAACAGAGGATACTTAATTCATGATGGTAAGCACGCAGTTGCTGTGGATGTGCAACGCGATTACAACCGATGGCTTAGCGCAGCGGACAATGCAAACGTCACAATCACACATGTATTTGAAACACACATGCATAACGACTACGTCACAGGTGGCTACAAGATGTCACAAGAGATTAATGCAGACTATATTGTTCCTGAGAACAGCGGACAGCAGTTTGAAGCAGTCATCGCCAAAGATCAAGATACGTTCACTATCGGAAATATTATTGTTACTGCACTACATACTCCAGGCCATACGCCTCACCATATGAGTTATGCGGTATCCGATGGCCAGAAATCCATCGTCTGTACAGGTGGTGGATTACTTTATGGTACGGTAGGTCGAACAGACCTCATTTCAGAAAGTCAAACCAAGCAGCTGACCGCTGATCAATTCGAATCAGCGCATAAGCTCATCGAAACACTCCCCGGCGCGACCGAGGTGTATCCAACGCATGGATTTGGGAGCTTTTGTTCATCATCCGACGGCTCTGGAGCGACGGCGAGTACGCTTGAGAGTGAAGCTCAGCTCAATGTCGCACTCACGCACGATAAAGAGACTTTCATCGATATTATTATACGAGGACTCGGGCCGTATCCTCGCTACTACGCGCATATGGGGACTGCAAACCAGGCGGGCCCAGGTGCGACGAGCCAGCTGCATATCCACGATTACGCGCCAGAAGAGATTGCCAAGGCGCTTAAGGGCGACAATAGCTGGGTCGTCGATGTACGTTCTCGAAAAGCCTTTGCCCTGGAGCATCCAGACTCGGCAGTCGGAATTGAACTCGGCAATTCATTCGCGACGTACACGGGCTGGCTACTACCGTGGTCTGACGACATCACTCTCGTTGGTGACACCGAAGAAGACATTGCGAACGCCCATATCGAACTTTCACGTATTGGCATGGATGCGTTTGTATCAGGTGCAACACATAGCCTTGAGTCATATTTTGCTGCAGCACCAAGTCGAAGCTATCAGCGACAAACATTCTTAGATTTGCAAAAAGCACTGGTGGGTGAACTGCTCGTTCTTGATGTGCGACTACCAAGCGACTGGGATGATGCGCACGTTGCGAATTCCGTAAACATCCCGCTTCATGAGCTAATGACGCAGATGGTAAAACTACCGAAAGATAAAGCAATCTGGGTGCACTGCGCATCAGGGTACCGAGCAAGTATTGCGGCGAGTCTGATTGATCGTAGTGGACGAATACCAGTACTAGTAGATGATACCTTCGAGCATGCGCTCGAACTGGGACTCGCTATTTAGTAGGAAATCGGAGAATTATGAAGAAAACGTCAATAATCTTAGGAGCAGTAATAGTAATAATGGTAGCCGTAGCCTGGCTGTTCTTTACCTATGGTGGCTCTAAGCAACAGCCTTTGTCTGAATCGGAGCAACAGGTGCTTGCTGTGCAGGATAAGCGTCTTACGAAAGGAGATGAGTCAGCACCAGTAAAAATTGTTGAATACGCAGATATCCTCTGTCCGTACTGCGCAAAAGCAAATGAGGAGATCATACCTCAGATACAGTCGAACTACATCGATAAGAATCAAGCACATTATGAAGTTCGGCTGGTCGCCATGATATCACCTGACTCGCAGCGTGCTGGCGAAGGAGCCTATTGTGCCGCTGAGCAGAATAAATTCTGGGATTACCTCGACACCGCCTATAAAGATACGTGGGATAACTATTACAGTCAGAATAAAACACCTCAGGATGTCGATTTGTTTACGGAAAGAAATATCTTCAGCTTTGCCAGCAGAGTAGGTCTAGATACGCTGTTGTGGCAACAATGTATGGACAGTGGAAAGTACGAAAAAACTATAACAGCAAACCAAGAGAAAATGAGCGAGATCAAGGCTTACGGGACACCGCACTTTATCATCAATGGTAATAACTATAACGGCGCACCACCGTTCTCATCGTTCAAGGCAGTTATTGACGCTGAACTCAATAAATCGAAAGCGAGCGAGTAGTTAAAATGAAAATACCTCGTCCATTACCCTTAAAGAGTTTGCATAAACGAGTATGGCTATCATTTTCATCACTTGTAAAATTACTATATTTTAAGCCTGCTTATTTTTTTCTAGCTGCTGGCGTCTCTATATTATTTTACGAGTTCATATTCTGGTTTTTGAACCTTGGTCTTATGCAATACCTACTTACGTCACCGTTCTTAACCGTTGGTGATAAGATTCAAATGCTCATCGGCAGTTACTCAGGGATCTTCACACTGCCTCTTTCGCCCTTAGCACTTACACTGTTTGCTGTTTCTGTATTTCAGGGAGTTGCGGTTGCGGCCCTTGTCTATTCGATTCGCAAAGAACGTGCAATGCAACGTGGATTTTTAAAAGAATTTGGCGGCACGGGGATTGCTGGCGCGCTCTCGGTACTTGGTCTCGGCTGCGCGGCTTGCGGAACGTCTCTCGTGACGCCGATTTTAACCTTCTTCTTTGCAACATCATCTGTCGCCGTTGCCGAAGAAGTTGGCTTATATTCTGCTGTCTTAGCACTCATCGTTTCATTGATAACAGTGTATCTTACGGGATTGAAGCTTGCTCCTCGGCTAAAGGTACAGTCATCTTAAGTAACTTGATACGCCAATAAAATCAATCATTTGATACGAAAGTTTTGCTGACACGATACGCCTCATTATCTCGCAGCTATCATTTTGTGAGAGTATATTTAAGCT
>Ga0172380_10004770_pt1 | contig 17098 bp, 26 predicted proteins | sample Leawe162metaG_FD_119747 | JGI IMG/M metagenome (GOLD analysis project Ga0172380, IMG submission 119747) | Leachate microbial communities from a municipal landfill in Southern Ontario, Canada - Leachate well 162 metaG | ecosystem: Engineered > Solid waste > Landfill > Unclassified | place...
GAATCAAAAGAAAATATTGAAAAGTTTTTAAATGGTAATAATTCAGCAGGAACAAGAATTCGTAAAGCAAGTATGGAGATTCAAAAAGCAAATAAAGAGTTCAGAGATGAAGTAACAAGAATTAGAAATAAACGTAAAGAAGAAAAGTAATATAAAGGATAAATCCCATGAAATTATTATTAGGCTTAGATACAGCTTCACATACAGGTTATTGTTTATATGATTTAACAAATAAAAAAATAAAAGAAAGCGGAGTTGTTAATCTTACAAAAGTACGTGGTGAAAGTAATGGGATTTTATTCTTAAAATTCTCATCATGGTTAGAATCAATATTTCAGAACAATACTATTGAATTAGTTGTATATGAGCAAGCTCATCATCGTGGAGGAGGAGCTACTGAGATATGTGTTAATCTTACAGGAATAGTTCAAAGATTATGTGCTCAGTATAACATTGAATATACTAATGTAAGAACAATATCATTGAAGAAATTTGCTACAGGATATGGAAGAGCTTCAAAAGAAGATATGATTGAAATAGCAAATAAAAGAATTGGAAGAAAAGTAATAGATGATAATGAAGCAGATGCAATTCATATTGCAATATGGGGAGCGGTAACAATATTAAATGTTAAAGAAGAAGGAAAATAATCATGAAAATAAATCAAATTGCAGATGGTCTGAATATTGTTTTTCATATAACTGAAGTTAATAATGTTTTATTTTTAATGAAACTTAGTAAAGTAATTTCCCATGTAGGAAAAACTATTCGTAGAAAAATAAAAAGTTATGAAAAGAAAGAAAACTCATTTGATCATTCCTTTAAATTTCATAGTATGGAAGTTACTAATTCAGAAGCATATATTGGTTATAACTATATACGGAAACAAAAAAATGTCAATCCTATCAAGTGAAGTAATAATGCCTTTTGGTAAATATAAAGATGAAATGTTAATGAATATTCCAAGAGGTTATTTAGAAGGATACCTTTTAGAGCAAGACTGGTTTGAAGAGAAATTTCCAAAATTATATAAAAGTGTAGTAGAACAATTAGAACGAAGGGATAGTTCCCATGATGATTATTAAAGGATTATTATGTTAAAGGAATTAAGAATAAAAAATATTCAATGTTATGATAAAATGAAGGTTGAATTTTCCCCCGGTTTAAATGTTATTATTGGAGATAGTGGGAAAGGAAAAACTACTTTATTCCGTGCTATTACATGGCCATTTAATAATCTTCCAGAAGGAGTAGAATTTAAAGAACAGTTTATTAGGCATGGAGAAAAAGAAGCTTCATCAGAACTTATATTTGATGACTGTTCTATTAAAAGAATAAAATCAAATAAGGTTAATAGTTATTTTATTAATGATCAAGAATTAAAAGCTCCAGGAAGAAAGGTTCCAGAGGAGGTAATTAATAAACTTAGATTACATGATATTAATTTTCAAGCTTTTACAGAGCCTAATTTTTTATTCGCCCAAAAGGATACAGAGGTCAGTAGATATTTAAATAAGATAGCTGATCTTGAAAATATTGATTCTTCTGTATCCTCTATTAAAAAAGAAAAAAGAGAAATTGACATACAAATTAAAGAAATAAAAAAAGAGTTATTAGATAAAAAAGAAAAACTAAAAACGTATGAATGGTTAACAGATGCTGAACCATTAATAACTCACGCAGAACATCTTGAAGATAATATAAAAAGAAAACAAGCAAGAATATCATCAGTAAAAGATAAACTTGAAAGAATAGCAGAACTTAAAAAACAATTATCTGTTTCAATTATTCCTTCTGGAGTAAAAGAACAGATTGAAGAAATAGAAAAACGAAATAATTCCTTTAATAAAAAGGAAACTATTAATAAAAAAATAGTGAATATTCTTGATCAATTAAAAAGTAAATATTCTATATTTAGAAAATTAGATAATGAAGTAATGCATATGAAAAAGAAATTTAAAAAATTAATGCCAAAGATTTGTCCGCTCTGTAATAAGGAGGTATAAAATGAACATTAATGAATTTATTGCCTCAGCTAAATTTTTAGCTGAGCATTGTAATAAAACAATACGATGTTCTGATTATGATGATCCGAACAGTTGTACTAATGTTCATGCTGAAGAACATTTATGTGAATATTGTGGAATAAGAAATAATCTGAATGGTTGTGATGGTAAAGGGAATATAAAAGATACAGACCCTTCCATGCATAAATTAAATGGTTATATAATATATGAATTTACAAAGGAAATATAATGGAACCTATTTTATTTGATAACCCTGATTTTATTTATGCAGCAGATATTCATATACGAAGTAATATTCCTAAATGTAGAATTGATGAATTTTTAGAAACACAGGAATATAAATTATATTTTCTATTTAAACAAAGTGAAAAATATAATTGTCCAATAATTATTGGAGGGGATTTAGGACATAAACCAGAATGGAAAAATTGGTTATTATCTGTATTTATTCAACTCTGTAAAAAACATGATCAACCAATTTATGTTATTCCTGGTCAACATGATCTTCCCTTCCATAATATTCAACAATGGAAACAATCTGCTCTTGGTGTTCTTCATTTTACTAAAAAAATAATTGTACTGATTCATAAACCAGTAATTATAAAGGATATTCAAATTATCCCTTGTTGCTATGGGCAAAAAATACCTGGTTATATTTCAACTAATTTTGGAATTGGAATTAAAAGACATATTCTTGTTACTCATAGAATGGTAATTAATAAACCTTTATGGCCTGGACAACTAGCACAAACAGGAATTGATCTATTACATAAATATCCTTCTTACAATGCAATACTAAGTGGAGATAATCATCAATCATTTATATTTAGAGATGATAATAGAATATTAGTTAATGCTGGTTCATTTATGAGAACAACAACAGAACAGATAAATCATAAACCTAAAATATATTTATATTATTCAAAACAAAATACTATCAGTCCTGTTTATCTTCCTATTGAAAATAATGTTATTAATACAGAACATATTTTAGAAAATAATGACAGAGAAAAAAGAATACAATCATATATTAATTATATTGATAACTTAAAAAATAAAAAGAAGTATTCTGTTGTACTTAGTTTTAAAAGAAATATTGAAAATTATTTAAATAAAAGCAAGCATGAAAAAGCAGTAAAAAAACTTGTAAGAAAACATACACAGTAAAAGGAGATAATTTATGGCAACAGTAATTAGTGAAGTAGGAATAGAAGGATTAAGAAAAACTCATTTTGAACAATTACTTGGTTATCTTACATATGTAGAAGGAAAGTGGTATTATGGTAACAAAAAACAATTTGATACCAGACATGAAGATTTAAAACTTTGGTTAAGTGAAATTGTTGATTTACTTAATCAAGATGGAATAATTATTCCTAAAAAAAATAAATAAAGAAAAGATATTATGGGATTTTTAAAAATATGATAAATAATAAAATGGTAATTGGTATTATTGGTTCAAGAGAAAGAAGTAATATTGAAGAGTATAAAAGAGTTCATAAAATATTTCTTAGATTTTTAAAGAAATATCCTGAGATGATTGTATGTTCTGGCTTGTGTGAAACAGGTGCAGATCAATTTGCTCATATGTTATCGCATCATCATTCTGTAAATATGTTATGGTTCCCTGCGAAATGGGATAAATATTCAAAGGCAGCAGGTTTTGTTCGTAATACTTATATTGCTGAATGTTCTGATTACTTAATTGCACTACCAAAATATGATAGAATTGGTGGAACTGATGATACAATAAGAAAGTTTATTAAATTAAAGGGTAAAAAGCACTTAATTTTAGTAAGAGAACACATTTTTTATGATAAAAATACTTAAAATTTAAGGGTAGTTTATATAAAAACAGATATTCATACCCTTTATAAATAAAAACGCAGCTAGAGCTTAGTTTGATAGCTTAAAAACAGGATTAAAAGGGGTTTAGAATGAGCATTTCTGATAGGTTATTATCAATAAAACGAAAAATAGAGAAAAAAGAGGAAAATCTTAATAAAATTACTGGTCAAATAGAATATCTTCAATCTGAATTAAAAAAGGAAACAGGTAAATCAGATTTAAAGAAGATAAAAAAACGAATAAAAAAGGAATCCTCTGAATTAGAAAAGGAAAGAAAAGAATTAAATAAACTATTATCAAAAATAGAAGATCAAATATGAGCATATTATCTGAATTAAAGAATAAAATAGAAAGATCCATTGGTCATCGTAATTATCTACGACAAGAATATATTGATCTAAAAAATAAATTAAGAAAACTAGAAAAGAAAAGAAAACAAGTTGAAGAAGCTCAAATAATAATTCAACAAATTGCAAAACAAACACAAGAGGAACTTCAATATAGTTTATCTGAAATTGTTTATTTAGCAATGAGTATTGTTTTTGATAATCCATATTCATTAAACTTAACATGGGTACCAAAGGCAGGAAGAACTGAATGTGTTTTAAGATTAAAGAAGAATGGTAAATTATATAATCCTATGTTATCCGCTGGTGGAGGTATGGTTAATATTGCAGCTAATAGTTTACGATATGCAATATTAAATATATTAAGAAGAACACAAAATATACGTGGTATATTATTTCTTGATGAACCATTTCCAGGATTAAAAGGAAGAAAAGCAAATTCAAAAGCATTAGAAATGGTACAAAAGATATCAAAGGAATTAGGCATTCAAATAGTGATGATAAGTGATGAAAGAACAAAATTAAAAACAATATTAAAGTATGCAGATAGAGTATTTTACGTTTCACAAAAGGAAGAAGATTTAGCACAAATAAAAATATTAAAATAAGGAGAATTAAAAATGCCGTCATCAATTAGTAATATGAGAATTAAATGTGCAGCTATAAGATATAATGGAAAGATATATGAAGGAAATAAACATTGTGAGATAGGTTTAAGAATGATTAATGAAGGAATATGTGAAACTCCATATCCATCAGGGGATGATCAAGGATTTATTACTGAATGTGGAAAATATGTAAGGAGACAACCAGCGTTAATGATTGCTTTAACTTCTGGACAAGTAGAAGAAGGAAAACATATTCATGGTACAATGTTATTTAGTGAAGATTTAATACCTAGTCAAAAATCGGATGAGATTAAAAAAGAAATCAAAGAGGTCTGCAAAGAAATTGGTTGTTCAGGAATATCTCCTGAATTATGTGATAAACAACCACAATTTTGTAAAATAATAAAAAAGATATTTAAGGAGAATTAAAATGGATTCAATTGATTATATATCCAGATTTATATTAAAACATAAACAAGGAATATTTCTTTTAATTATGGCAATTGTTTATTCATTATTAGGAATAGTAATATGTGATAGGTATTTAGGAGGGACTATAATAAAGACAAAAATTGTAACGATAAATAATGAAACAGTTCCTATTAGTATTGAATATGGAACAGTTCATCTTTATTCAAAGGATCAATTTGATCTTGAAGTTAAAAAAGAATGGAAATAAAAAAATAGGGAATAGATAAAACAAATTATCTATTCCCTATTTAGTTTAACAATTTAAATTATTTTTTATATGAAAAATATGACATCCTTTAGTCTTTCCAATATTACATTTATTATTTACAACCATTTCATAATTCCCACCACATTCCTTTATTATTCCTCCCATATAATCTATTGATCTATAAAAATTAGGTAAAGAATTTTTAGAATGTTTATAATTCTCATTCCAAGTATCATTAATATTTTCAAATGTTGAAATAAATTCCATAGCAAAAATTCCATTATCCTTTAACGATCTAATACAATAAAATAATTCTTTTTTAAGAAGATCAGTTGGAACATGTTGTATAACATTATGACAGATAATAAGATCGAAATAATCTTTTGGAATACTTTCAATATCCTTTATTAAAAATAATTTTTCACAATATTTTTTTACATTAGATAAGGCAATTTCAGAAATATCTAAGGCACTAACTAATAACCCATCATTATAAAACCCCTGTGTTACATATCCTAATCCTACTCCTATTTCTAATACCTTATTTCCTTTTTTAATAAAAGATTGTACCTTTAAAAAATCAATTGTTTCATTATATTTACAACCTGATAATATTGATTTATTTTTAGCAGTATGATTGTTTTCCCAAAATTGTTTTATTATGGATATCATTTATTTTTTATTTCCTATTTTATTAAATGGCAAAGGGGCTTCATATATTTTACGATCATGTCTGGGATCAGCAGCATATCCTGCAAAATATCTCAAACCTTTCAAATCAATATATCTTCTTATATCACACATACCATCTTCTTTACATGCTTTTTCAAATTCACAGTCAGCTTGTTTTCTCCATTCTGGTTTTAGTAATCCTTCCCTGAGTAGTTGATAAATTGTATCATGAATAAGTGAACCCCGCATATTTGTAGGTCCATCTATTGTAGGACCACTGGTTCCATCCCAAGCGTAACCATGTTTAATAAATAACTTACCCGTTACAGTAAGTTCTATATATTCAGTCACAATGTCTTTTTCTGGATATATACCTATCTGACAAGTATAATCTTCTACAAGTTGATATTTATAGCCTTTTCTATATTTTATTCCCATCTTTATCTTCTAGCCTCTCTTTACCATTTCCTCGTACTTTATTAAAACAATACATTGCAAGTCCTATAAGAATTGTACTACCGGCTCCTACAAACTCTGAAATATTATATTTTTTACCAAAATAAATAAAACCTAAAGATAGAACAAAAGAATAAAATCCATATACATGCCTTTCCCCATGTACCCACCAAAATTTTCTAAACCATGTTTTCATAATCACACCTTCAACCCTTTCCTAAAAGCCTCCGCAAATACTCTCAAGGTCTTTAAGTCCCCACCATCCAGGTCAATTTCATCCAAGCTTAAATCAACACCCAAAAGCCTCATAACGGTCAATAGATCATCAGCAAGCAAAGGATCGCCAGTGTACTTTGTGGAAAGGTATCTAAGGCCATAAAGGGCCATTGCCTGCAACTGGTCATCATCCTGAGTAAGTAACAGGTCTACATATTTGGTAATGGTCTCAATATTCGCCTTTTCGTTCTGAGCCACAAAGAAGCCTATGCGCCTTGCCGCTATCTCTGCCACTGCTGATAGTTCAGAATCGCCCTTAATCTGCATCCCGGTTGATAAACATCCAGTTAAACAAAACATTGCCAGTAAAATAAATAATACGCTTAGTCTTTTCATTTTGTCACCTCGTTAAAAAGTTTGTTATCAATTTTTCTAAGACTTGTATCGGTTTTTTTGATAATTTCCAATTCCTCATTAGTCGTAGAAGAATTTTTTGTAAATTTCGGTACTTTATCCATTATTATATAAGTCATGTCCATACTTACCCCTTGCCTCCCCCTTAAAGTACGATTCTTGATACCATTTTGCAAGCCTATCACAGAACCCTTGCTGCTATTGGGTTTCGTCAGTGTCATACCTCAAAATGTTCTCATTTGCCTTCGCGCGATTCCCAACCTGCTTATAATATGCGGAATCCTTCAATTCGTCAGCAGCCTTTGACCAATCACCCTGTTTGACGGCGGCGATCATTTTCTCAAATTTTAGAAAAGTCGGCTTACCCATATTAAACATCATATCCGTCAAGGCAGCGTATCGGTTATCGGAAATATTATCTGTGCTATCAGCAAAATCTCCGAATACTCTATTAAGGTCATTATAGGCTTTTCCAATATCGTAGTCTAAAAGCATATCGGCCTGCTCTTCTATTATTCCATTATCTTCAATATTATGCCCGGTTCCTATCGTAACTTTGCCTTGTAATAAGCCAGCTTTGCGGATAGCGTCCCAATTTATTGGCTTGCCAGTCTTATCATCATAAAGTTTCAATATGGTATTTTCGTTTTTAGCTATCAAGCTTTTCGCATCTATTTCCATTACACACCTTGTCTATACGTTTAAGTTCTTTATTAGCTTCGTCCAGTTCATGGCGATCTATCTTTTCGGCCTTATACCATTTACGAAGGATTCCTTCAAGACACTGTATCCCATTCCTAACATTATCCTGATCGGCTGCTGTGACTTGCATATTGACCTCATTTGGTTTTGAATATTATACTCTTACTTATTATGCTTTTCCATTAAAATATCAATTATTTTATCCATTTTCTCAGTGAGCTTACTAAATTGCTCTTCTTGCTTTTCATGCTGTTTACCACAAAAAGTAGCCGGAACATAAACGGTCATACCATCATTTGCGAAAAGATATTTCCTCACTACATCATCACAGTTTCCCAAGGCTTCCATCCTATCCTCCAATGACTTAATTCTTTCTTTATTACTATTCAATGAAGCCTTTACCACTCCCCATGCTGCACCCGCGCTGAACACTACTGATATTATGCCTATAAGTATTGACCATTCAAAATTCATTTATTGCTCCACTGTTGCCTGTTAAAGGTTAATTAACGCACATTATACGCTCCGCCCGCCTGTGCCCTGTAAGAAGGGGCATTTACCGTTATGCTATCACTCCCCCAATTATTAGTGGGGTCAGCACATCCGACATATATAGCATTATTACCCTGTACCAGCCCTGTTACACTGCACGTTCCGGATGTCGTTCCGGTACAAGCTGTGCCATGAGTTTCATCCGGTGCGCTCCCTGAACGCCATTTACATTCATCAATATCATTGGCATCAGAACTTGTAAACCCAAGTGTAGTTGTGTATCCGCTTGATAAAGTTTTCGGGTCTGAATCGGATATTGCAACAATCGGATCAACTTCATCAGTCTCGCCTGATTCACCATAAATATATTCGTTTACATCGTCAACACTTGTAACATTGCTTGTAACGGTTATTGTATTTGTAGGTTCAAGGTAATTCAAAATATACCCGGTTAAACTTGTGGTAGCAAATCCCCTTGCTCCTGTTATTTCAGGATCACCGCCCGACCCATCATCCCAGGTATAAGCAGCCATTTTTTCACGGATCAAAGCCTCATTCGGGAAGGGCCACATCTTTATTGCTGTTTCCGTAGCATATCCTGTTCCACCATAAAGTGTTCCAGACGTGCCGATAAGATAAAGAATATTTGCGCCTATATCTGCGCCTGATTCGCCGGCTCCGTCCATTGCGGAACTCGCTTCCACTTTAACCAAATATGGGATTGAAGTTATGGGATCGGCCGCTGTTAAATCATGTGCACCTGTTCTACCTGTTGTGTTTGAATTTTCATAGTAAGCATTATAATCTTGCGTAGAGGGAGCAGCTCCGCCCCAAAAGGTTGAAGAGCTTAATAAATGATAAAATATATTATTTTTGGCTGTACCATTTGAACCATCCCAATAAAATACAGCTGTAGTGCTTACATCAGAATATCCCATCGTTACATTTTGCATTAAATTGTAGGTTCCTCTAATCATATTCAATACGGCACTATCATCAGTATTGTCCCATATAACCATATTTCTAAAATTTACATTCGCAGAGTCAGTGTTGCTCATTGTTTGCAAACCGCCTAATTTAACATTCAATCCAATACTATTATCAAAGTCAACATATTGGGCAACAGCATCAGTGCATGGCACAAAAAAACTGCCTTGTCGATCTCCTACATTAGTCCAATAGGATGTCTGATCTGCATCAATAGCAATACAGTTTTGTACTTTTATATAGGTTGAACTATAAATTGAAAAAACAGCAGCAGGTTCACCTACAGCATTTATAGCATCTGGTCTGCCAACGCAATTCCTAAAGATAATATAATTCGAATGATATGCTAAAAATTTATAACGACCTGTTCCATAAGCATAACAACCCTCATATAAAATATATGATGCATTAGATGCCATAAAATTTACGTAATTTCCATTTGGAGCATCATAAGCTCCACAACGTAAAAATTTAATATAAGAAGCATCTCTTACAACTACATCTGACTCAGTATTTCTAGCCCAAATAATTCCTTCAAACTGCCAATATCTCGCCCCTGAATTAACAATATAAAACATATATCTGGTATTTTGACCATCAAATATTACTTTGCCATCATTTTCAGATTTCATAATAGTATAGTTTCCAGATGTGCCCACAGGAAGATCATTGCCAGAATACGGACTTAGAACATTATTTGCTCCGATATATGTACCATCATCTATTATAAGGGTGTCTCCACCAGACATTTGATCAACTGAATAAGCTATTGTTAGCCAGGGAGCGGCCTTTGTTCCTGCATTGCTATTACTTCCATTCCCCCATCCTGAATTACCCGAACAAGGGTTATTTGCCATGTAATATGTAGCAGCAAAACATTGACTTGAGATCAGGAGACAACATAAAAATATTATTTTTTTAATCATTAAAATACACCTCTATTGATACTGTTCTATTGGCCCATGCTCCTACGCTAATCCCAAGATTGTTGAACGTATACATATAAAATAAGGTAGAAGATATTGACTCTTCGGAATGGACGCTAAGTGTATTTGTTGTTTCTAATCCCCCTGCATTTTCTATAACCACTAAATATTCAGTTGATGCTGTTAGGCTAACAGCAGAGGCGAACGGGAATCTTACCCATGCGGCAGACCAAGCATTTGACCCTGTTATTTCATTGGACGTACCAAGTAATGTATCGGCATTCGTACCTGATAATGTATATATTTTAACTCTGTAATTCTCTCCTGATATATCTCCTGCATCTTTTGTTACCTTAACCCCAATTTTACAAATATCGACATTAGCAGCCGGTGTATAATGACTACCTACAGCATACCAGTCGGCATTAGGAGAAAGACCATAAAAAGTCGATGCTGTATCATTGCTCCTGTCGTCATAAGACCCATCAGCAGGACAGGAAGCAGCCCCATTCTTAGCCGCAATAACAGCCTTTTGCATTTCCTGAAGCCTGCCAGCAAAGCAGACTTGTGAAATGAGAAGTATAAGAAATATCGTTAATATCTTTTTCATAGTTAACTCCCACATGCAAAGCCGTTACCATAAGCAAGTATAGTATCTGCTCCCCCATACTGTAATATTACCATTCCCCCTGTAGTACCATCACCAACTAAATTAACGCCCTGTCCACATGATGTTTCATTATAAATTATTGTATCATCTGTACCTGTAGCAAGGGGTTCTATCGTTGGGGTTCCCCCTGCGTCAGTTATTGTTACCAAAAATCCATCAAACGCATTTGGCAAAAGAGGGGAACCGTCAACAGTGGTTCTAAATGTTCCGCCCCTTAAACAGGCTCCGGTACAGTTATCATCGAAAACGTCACCATCACCAGAAATGGGAGTTTGTGGCGCATCTTTGTAAACCCAAGTGCAAACAGAGGTTGACTGTGAACTGGTATCACTAAAATCCTGAGCTGATGGAGTAGTACATGATAATGTCGCACCAGGGAAAGGGGCATCAAGAGGATAAGCATATATTGTACTATGTGTTAAATTGCCATACACACCAAATCCACCATAATTTGAACCATTGCCAGTAGCTTCATAATTAAAATTATACTGTCCTCCAGCAGCAGTAGCCGCGATAGAAATCCCCCCCGGAGCTGTAATACTTGAGAAACTGCCTACTCCATTAGCGTTGATACTCCATTTCAGATCATTGCCTGAATTATCATAGCCTCTTAGAAAAAACCCATTTGCATCACCATCATCTGTATACTTAAAGTCCATAAAAGACACATCAGCGGTTAGGTCAGCAGTGGTATTTGTAAAGGTGTGAACAGCACCAGCAGAATTAAGCGTGCTTGTCCATATGTTTTTATATCCTGCAAAATTAACCGTTCCATCAGCAGCAGCATCGCCTATGGCATCTATTGTATTGGCGGTTACAGCTACATACGTCCCGCTTAAATCAGGGATATTGCCAGCGTGTATATTTGTTGCCTCCTGATCCGCTGTCCAGTCGATTACACCTATTGCTGTTCCAATCTGTGCTATTGTACTTTCGATTAAACTACCACCTTGAGCAAGTACAGCCGTTGCAGTTGTATCTGGGGTTGTGTCATCTGTCTGGCCGGTTATGTCGGTTACGGAGAAACCGCTACCTGAAGGAGTAGCACAGGTTAAATTTCCGTTTGCTGCAATTGCATTGGCAAATTGACCCTCGGAGCAATCAGTAGGATTGGCAGAGAGAGCTGATGCTGTTGCCGCATTTCCTGTCGTATTTTGGTTTAACGTAGGCACATTAGACCACGTTACAGATGACCAGTTCCAAGTTCCTGTAGGAGTATAAGACCCGCCAAGTTCCAATATAGTGTCTGCTGCATCTCTGACGGTCTTTATCCTATTTGTTCCTTCAAGACCAGTAAAAGACATTAGACCAACTTTACCGCTTATGGATAAACTCGCTGCTGAACCGGTTGTTGACTGATTAAGAGTAGGAAATGATGTTAATGATGCTGCTGAGCCATTTAGAGCAAGAACATTTGTTCCTATTGCAAGTCCTATTGCTGTCCTAAAATCTGAATCTGATAACCATGAAAAAGAATTATCAGCATTTGCTCGACCAAAAGTAATTGCCCCAGGATTAGTTGAATTTAATACTGCCTTACCAATTGTTGTTCCTGTTATTTTATCTGTTGCTATAACTCCATTTGTATCTGCAACTTCAATTGTTGTTACCTGTCCAAATAAACTATTGCTAAATAAAAGTAATAATAGAATAAATATATATTTATAAAATTTCATTATACCTCCCTTATTAAAATAATTCCAATTGCTGTATATGTATTCGTAAAATATTATTAACATTTCCAGAAGGATCACCACCAGTATGATCACTTGTTACTAAGTATTTACCATCACTTGTTACTAAGTATTTTCCATCACTTGTTACTAAAAACTTAGCGGATACTGAAAATGAAAATAATAAAAATAGTAAAATAAAAAATAATATTTTTTTCATTATTACTCCGTAGTTTTTCTACCTGTTATAATCATTACTGTTTTATTATCTGCTCCCATATCAGTAGCTGTTATGTAATAAGTTCCTTTTAAATAAATCAATCCACCATCTGTAGTTACGGGTGTTCTTGTATTATCCTTATCTGTTCTTGCTTGAGGGGCATCAACCCCCACATTCATTATCTTATCTTTACCTGCTGCATCTACTAAATAAACATTATATTCATCACTCGGTTGTGTATCTCCTATATCAGGAATAAAATCTACATTCATTACCACCATTGGATCAAGAGTTATTGGGTTTCCTGTTGAGGAAGTAATAACTGCACCATCACTTCCTCCTGTAATTATAAAAGCATATGTTACCATAGAATTACTTTTTTTACTTACTGAGGATTCTATAGATGCTGCACCAAAAGAATAACTACTAAAAAATAATGTTAATAAAATAACTAAAAAAAACTTTTTCATATTTCCTCCTATTTGTTTTTCTGATGATATGTTTCCATTAACTGTTTTATATTATTAAAATAAAATTCTTGTTTTTTATCAAAGCCATCTCTTTGATTTTTTAATTCTTCTTTAATATCTTTTTTAAAATTATGCATCTCAAGTATTAAATTACTTTGTGATTCTTTAATGTCATTCACATCTTTATTTATTAATTGTACTTGTCCATCTAATTTAGTTAATTCTTGCTTACTTGCTGATGCAGCTGCATTATAAATTGTTGTTCCTAGTATGCCTATTGAAAAAATAAGAAGAGGTACCCATACCTTTGTAGGTACTTTTTTAATATAACAACTCATCTTTGATTTACCCTCGTTATCAAAAATTTCATTTTTAATATCTTCATTATCCTTTACTAATCCTCCTCTACCATCTATCCCCCTTAATATTTCTTCTTGTATATCTAATTCCTCTTTTAATCCCTTAACAGCTTCCAATATTCTATTATGACAATCAGGAGTTGGACAATGTGTATTTTCCATTCTGTAAATCCTTTTCATTTATTTATTATTTAGACATCAGGAGGTAAAGGCATAGTAATTACATCAGGACACTCGCCATTAACTCCGTTATCAGTTCCATTTGTAAATCTAAAACAATGCACCCATCCATCGCAAGTTGTTACAACCATTTCAACCTTGCCATCATCATCAATATCAGCTATTAAGGGCATGCCCTCAATAGCTCCCTTACCGTATACCTCACATATTTTCATACCATCTTCATGAAAGATATGTATTGTTCCAGTCATATCGGCAATTATTATATCAAGATTTCCGTATCCTGCAACATCATGAAAAACTGCTGAACTATTTATATTATCTGGTGTTACATTTTTCTTCCATATAGGGTACATATCAGTACAATCATAGGCTCCGAAATCACCTCGTCTTCCACCGATATATACCATCCAAGAATTATCACTTCTTTTCAATGGCCTTGTTGTACTGGCTACATCTTGCCAATATTGTGGCCTGCCTGATTCCGCTAATATTGAACCATCATCTCTATCTAATTTAAATATTTTTCCAGATCGACTTGCTTGATAAATTTCATATTTCCCTCCAGTCCCTGTTGGTGCAACCTGCGGGGTTCCGTCCAATAATCCATCTAATTCAACATCCCAAATAACTGCACCTGTAGTAGCATTATGGCATCTTAAATGTTTATCATAACAACCCCATAGCACATACTGACCACTATCCTGAAATAAATCTCCGATCCAAGGACATGCCTCTGTTGCCTCTAGTCCCGCATACTTCCATATTAATGTCCCTGTATGAGCATTAATTTTATAAATATGAGAATCCTGACTTGTAGCATATAAATACCAAATGCTTCCTTCTTTTATCAATTGGCCTGCGTGCATAAATATTTTATCTGATACATAGGCTGGGTTTATTATAAATGTATCACCCGGTGCTACTCCAGCGGGAACCCCTCCATATAAATCTAACTTATTCCCTGAGGAAATCAAACTAATTCTGGCACTACTGCCATTTGCCACGCCTGATGTAAAAGAAACTTCAGCATTTGTATCTGCCTCAGCTTGCGTTGTAGGATTTGAAATTCTTATAAAAGCATTATCATGCCAAGCTTGGCTACTATCTATAATATATCCTGCTCCTACTGAAGTAACTGTGCCACTGCCTTCCCTATCATACACATTATAAAATGTGAAAGCACTATCATATTCACCATCAGCGTCTACTCGCTTAATGTGCCCAGTGTTGCAAGGAACATAGATTTTTAAATCACCAGTGCCTTCTAAATCAACTGCCTGCATTCTACCATACATAGCACCATCATTTATCTGGCTCCATATTTCTTCACCTGTATCTACATCAAGAGCGTAAAACAACCAATTCTGTGAACAAAATAAAATCGCCTTTCGTGGTGTTGTTCCATCTAAAACAGTATATGGTCCTATGGCCGTTGAATAATTTGGTTCTTTTTCTGTTGTTTGAAAAGACCATACTCTTGAAATTAATCCTTCCCCTATGGTAATTAGTCCTTTTTCTCCATCTAAAATAATGTTATTCCCAATCCGTACTCTTGAATCTACTTTATTTTGTCCAGTGTCATCATCTGGTCCTGCTGTAATTGTTTTGTAAATAGTAGTTGCCGGGGAATCATCAGTTTCAATAGTAACTACATTTACAGATAAATCATCCCAGTTAAGTATTGGATGAATAAATTTTAATAATTGTAATGAAATAGTTAAATCTGGTTTTATATGAACTTGCTGTACTGTTAAATTATAAGAATTGTAACTTCCTTCTCCGACTGGCCGAATACCATATTCTAAATCATTAAATAGAACCATATCATCAGGTTGGGTAACAAGCAAATCATCCCTACAATCCAATGTTATTGTTTCTTCAACACCATTTTTTCTCTGTAAATAAACAATACCTGCTTTTTGTGCATTTTCAGAATCAGATACATGAGGAATTTCTATCACGTCTTTTAATACCGTTAAAGAACTAATTGGCTCTGCTATTTTATCTTGATCAATAAATATTCCTTTCTGTTTTAGAATCATTTGGGGACTATCTGCTTCTGGAAAAGCTACATATCCATAATCATAAAAATCTTTTTCATTCTGTCTATAATTAAATGTTGATTCTTGTCCTTCCCCTTTACTTCTTATTTGATAATCATAAATAGTTTTTAATCTATTATCTAATTGCCATAATTCAATTTTATCAGTAACTCGTAAAATACATCCACATTGAATTAATACTGATGATAATATTTTTATCCTATCTTCAATAGCAAAAAATCCTCCATTGAAAGATAAACTTAGTTCATCAAATTTATTACTAAAATATTCAAATGAGGAAACTTCATGGAATCTAAAATCCTTTATCTTAATATTTCCCCCGCCTAAACTTATCCTTGAATAAAAACCAACGGAACCTGATTCATAATTATCTGTAAATACATAATAATAATATTCAAGTTTTTGCCATGTTCCGTTTGTTACAATAGCATCACTTGAAAAAGGCAAACCACCCCAAGGCGATATTCTTAATTTGATTGATACTCCAGTTGCAGTTCCGTCTTTTACATAACAAGAAATCTTATAATACTTTCCTTTTAAAAATGTTAAATTAGTTTTAGCAAACCCGTTTGCTAATGAATAGTTTGGTAATGAAACGGTTGTGGAAGTTGAAAATAAATAATGAGTATCAAATAAACCTCCACCAATATCTTCCATCTCATAAGTTAGAGTACCATTACTTCCAATCCTTGTCCAATCAGCAGTATTATCAGTTTGGCAATCATCAACAAAATTTATTTTATTTAAAATAATATTTCTTATTTGTAATGTCTTGCTTGGATCATTAATCTGTATACCAATAGAACCGGTAGTAACAGAACTTGTTGCTTTAAATAAAAGATTATATGTTTGCCATTCCGTTGTTGCCGCATATAATCCACCATAGGGAATCTCATAATTAATAGGTGCTATATGTTCAACAGCCCCTGTTCCTTCATTCATGCATACATTAAAATAAGCACTTGTTCCTGAATCTTCTTTAACATCTACACTGACAGAATACCAATTATCTTTTATAATACTAATTCCAAATAATGTTTTTCCAAAATAATTATTGGAAGATACAGAGGATGAAACTAGCTCATA
>Ga0172380_10004771_pt1 | contig 17079 bp, 8 predicted proteins | sample Leawe162metaG_FD_119747 | JGI IMG/M metagenome (GOLD analysis project Ga0172380, IMG submission 119747) | Leachate microbial communities from a municipal landfill in Southern Ontario, Canada - Leachate well 162 metaG | ecosystem: Engineered > Solid waste > Landfill > Unclassified | place...
AATTTTACCAGTATCGCTGTTGTCATTGCCTTTATCATTACATTCCAGGAATGGTAACGGCTGGCATTGACCGGGATCAAGTGGTTTCACTAATTCCGCCAAGAAAAATATTTCTAGGCTGGGGAGCGAAAGACGCAGGAACGCCGGAACCGATGTATAAGGCTTTCTGTGATGCCATCAGGTCAAGAGATGAACAATCACTCGCCGTATTTGAGGATTCTGATACAGGACATACAATCACTATGCCGATGATGCAAAGTGCAATACAATTTTTAAAAACAAATTTAGTTGAAGGATAAAGATGAACAAACAAATTGATGTGGCGGTAATTGGACTCGGCGGTATGGGTAAAACTCATGTCGGGGCGGCGAAGGCCTCGCCGTATGTGAACAAGATTTATGGTTATGACCCGTTGCCGGGCAAGGCGGAAGAATTTGGAATTCTGCCAGCTTCGGATTTTAACGCAATTCTCAATAACCCGAAAATTAAACTGGTCTATATTGCCTCGCCAAATGAAGTTCATGCGGAACAGGCGATTGCCGCCATGTGCGCCGGGAAAGCGGTTCTCTGCGAAAAACCGATGGGAATGAATCAGGACGAAGCCAAACGGATGCTGGCAGTAGAACGCGAGACCGGAAGTTTTTTGCAAATCGGTTTTGAGTTGCACTACTCCAAAATGTATTCCACGGTGAAGAACTGGATCGACCAGGGCTTGATTGGAACGCCGGTGAATTGTCACTGCCGTTATTATTGCAGCGAATTTCATCTGAAAGATACCTGGCGCAGCCGGAGCAAAGGGACTTTAATCGGCGAAAAACTTTCTCACTATCTTGATTTACAACGTTGGTTCATCGGCAGTGAAATTGAAGAAGTTTATTCCCTGCATGCTCCGAATGTGGTTAATTATTTCAATCACGCGGACAATCACCAGATTAATCTCCGGTTTAAAAATGACGCAATCGCCAACCTGAATTTTGTTATGTACATTGCGGAAACCGACCACAGCGATCCGTTACTGGAAATGCTGGCAAAACAGTCTGATGACGGGCACGCGCTGCAATTTCATGTTTTCGGCACAAAAGGCGCTATTGAAACGGATGTTTTCCGCCGCCGGATTCGCCGCTGGGAATTTACCGACAGCCCGAAACAATTGGTCAGCAAAATTGTCGAGACTTTGACATTTCCCAAAGAAGAGGATCAAGTGTGGTTTCATAACGTTCACGGGCAGAATATGCGCGTCGCGGAATTGGTTGCCAAAGGATTGCCGCCGGAAAACTCCGCGACGGATTCATTCGAAACGATGCAGGCATGTTTTGCCGCAGAAATTTCTGAAAGTGAAAGACGAGTTGTAAAAATGGCCGAATTGACGATGTGATAAAAAAATTACCAGCATCAACATTTCCCGAACGGATTATTTTGCCTGATTATTCTATAAACGCGTCATCCCGTCGGGATAATAAAACTAACTATCTGTTGAACCACAGAAAAACAAGCGCTTAATTGCCGACAAACTTGATTCCTGTTATATTCCAATAAGTTACGAATAACCAGGCACCGGAGTCATCAGCCGAAACGCGTTGATGCGGTCAAAACGCAAAACCCTAAAACTAAAAAAAACGGTTTAGTTTGTTGACTTCTCTGGCAAAATCGGTTATACTAAGTTTTATTCAAGAAAAGTAATTTAGTTCCATCAAAATATATGCAAGAGGTGTTATATGTTTTTTGGTCACCAGAGTGGAGCAATATTTCGCTTTATTTTCAAACGGCATTTACTATATTTTTCCAGCGTCTTGTTTATTATCTCATTTTTTAACAATTCCGCTGGCGCAACCAAAATCAAACCGCTGGACAAAGTAACCTTACAGTTAAAATGGCAACATCAATTTCAATTCGCCGGCTATTATGCTGCGCAGGAAAAAGGCTATTACAAAGATGCCGGGCTGGACGTAACTATTGTTGAAGCCAAACCCGGCGCTGACCCGGCAGAAGCAGTATTGTCCGGAAAAGCCGATTTTGGCATCGCCGGCAGCACACTGTTGCAATTGCGCGACCAGGGCAAACCGGTAGTTGTGCTGGCGGCAATCTTTCAACATTCTCCACTGGCAATCATGACAAGAGATAATAAAACCCTTCCAGACATTCGCTCTCTGAACGGCAAAAAAGTGATGGTTGAACCGCTTTCAGCCGAAATGATAACCTATTTTAAAATAGAGAATGTCAATCTTGATTCAATGATTATACTGTCGCATACATTCGGCGCAAAAGATTTGATTGATGGCAAAATAGATGCCATGACCGTTTATACCACGACAGAACCTTATGAGCTCCGGAAACTGAAAACACCTTACAAACTGTTTCGTCCGAGAGATTGTGGAGTCGACTTTTACGGCGACTGCCTGTTCACCACGGAAAAAGAGATAAAACGTCATCCGGAGCGAGTGAAAGCTTTTCGTGAAGCATCATTGCGTGGCTGGAAATATGCCATGGAGCACCCCGACGAGCTGATTTCCATTATCAAACGCAAATACAACAGCAAGTCATCACGGGAGCAGTTACAATTTGAAGCGCAGGAGCTGCGTTCACTGATTAACCCCGGCGTTGTTGAAATCGGCTACATGAATAAAAACCGCTGGCAACGGATTGCTGATATTTTCAAAAAATGCGGTCAAATATCAAGTAATATTCCGTTGCAGAAATTTATTTACGAAACCAGACCGCCAACTTTCAAACCAAAACCTTTTTTTATTACAATACTTATATTGTTGTTGCTGACCATCGGCGTGACCATCGCCGCCATGCGCTTCAAAAAACTTAACTTAAAGTTAAAAAAAGAGATTGCGTTGCATAATCATGCGGAAGCAAAACTTAAAGCCCAGTACCGTCTACAGGAACTACTCGTAAATATCGCTTCAAAATATATCAACATTCCGCTGAATGAATTCAACTCCGCCATTCAGATTTCTCTGCGTGAACTTGGCGAATTCTTCGATGCCGAGAGCACCTACATTTTTAAATATGACTTTGAAAAGCAAATCTGCACTAATATTTATGAATGGTGTGCGGAAGACATGCCTCCAGAAATTGACAACTTGCAGGCGCTGCCGCTGACAGCAATTTCAGACTGGGTAGAACGCCACCGCCAGGGTGAAGCCGTTTATGTCCCGGATACGCAGAATATTACATATGGTAAACTGTGCGCCGGAATTGACCGGCAGGGCGTTAAAAGCTTGCTGACAATCCCGATGATGAACGGTGACCAGTGCATGGGTTTTGTCGGCCTGGATTCAACGTTGCCAAATCATGCCTATTCTGATGACGAACAACATTTATTAAAAATATTCGCGGAAATACTGGCAAATGTCGAGATGCGGGAACAAACAACAAAAAAACTACAGGACGAACAAGCCAACTTGAACGCAATTTTCAAAGCGGCGCCAGTAGGCATGTTGCTGCTGGATGAAAACGCAGTAATCGTAAATTACAATGACGCAATCTCCAGACTGGTATCCAGAGAACGCAGCCAGATTATCGACAACATCATCGGAAACGGCTTGGGATGCGAGCACAGTTGCGACGCGCCTCGCGGTTGCGGATTTTCCTCCGCCTGCCATGAATGTCCTTTACGACAGGCAATTCTTCATGTATTGCAAACCGGAGAATCGATTTATAGCCAGGAAATGAAATATACCGTCTTAATTAATGAGAAACAGTACTGCCTCTGGATAAGCGTTAACGCCGAACGGGTTTCATTGAACGGACGCAAACATGTGGTTGTCGCCATTGACGAAATCACCAAACGCAAACGCGCGAGCGATTTACTGCATGAAAAAATGGATGAACTGCAACGCTTCCACACATTGAGCGTCGGGCGGGAATTGACGATGATTGAGCTGAAAAAAGAGATAAACAACCTTTTGGCGCAAAATGGTCAGAAAGAAAAATATAAAATAATAGATGATTGAACCAAACAGACGTATTGCTGAATTATTAATCAGCTTGTACGGAATAGACGTTTCCCAATACGAACCGTCTTTTCTGGACAAAGCTATTCAGCGCCGGATTGATGACACTCATTCCAGTTCGGCGGCGGAGTACTGTCGCGTTCTTGAGCAAAACCACCAGGAGGCGAAGTATTTTATTGATTCGCTAAAAATAAGTTACAGCGAGTTTTTCCGCAATCCGTTGACTTTCGCCGTTCTGGAACAGCTCGTCCTGCCCAGGCTGACGCTGAAAATGAAACATGGCAAAAGAAATGAAATACGCGTCTGGTCGGCGGCTTGCGCCGCCGGACAGGAAGCTTACAGCCTCGCCATGCTGCTGGAAGAATTGAAAACCCCGGACAATGAAATAAACTACCGCATTTTCGCCACCGACAAATCCGGGCAGCAGATAATCGAAGCGCAAAACGGACACTATCCGGAAGCAGCATTAAACCGTCTGAGTTTAAAGCGGGTCAAAGAATGGTTCAAGAAAAGCGGCGACACTTATACAGTTAAAAGCGCCTTGAAAAAACATATTGAGTTCTCAACCTTCGACCTGCTCAGTGAAAATCCTCATTGCCCGCCAGCCAGCATTTTTGGCGAATTCAATCTGGTTTTCTGCGCCAATATTCTGTTCTACTATAAGAATGAGCGCCGGGAAGTTATCCTGAAAAAAATTAAAAAATGCCTGATTGACGGCGGTTGCCTGATTACCGGGGAAGCAGAAAGAAATGTTTTAATTGAGAATAACTTCCGTGAAATTTTTCCCAAATCAGCTATATTTATACTGGAATGATTAGCAACAAAGACTCAGAATAAAGGAAAAAACATGAACATTAAAAATTTACGCATTGGAACGCAACTCAAACTGGGTTTTGCTACCATGCTGATTATGGTAATTATACTGGGCGTGATTTCGCACGTACAGAATGAAGAGATGGGTAAGCAAACCCAAATGATTTATAATCACCCGTTGCAAGTGCAACGCGCCGCCAGAACATTGCAATCAGATGTTTTCGCCATGCATCTTAACATGAAAGATCTTTTACTCGCCAACAATGAAAATGATATAGAAATTATCCTGAAAAATTTGGAGCTTTTAAAAGCCGATTCATTCGAGCAGATTAAAATACTCTATAGTCAATATTTGGGCAATAAAGTTGCTATCGACACCGTAAATCAGGAATTTATTGCGTGGAATTCAATTCGTGAAGAGACTATTAGAATGTTGCGCGCCGGGAAAAAACAAGAAGCGGCCGACCGCACCAAAAAGTCTGGCGTCGGGGGGATTCAAGCCGCAAAAGTAATCTCTGTATTAGAAAAAGTCAATACCTTTGTATGGAAAAAAGCTGACGAGTTAAATGCGGCATCGTTGGAATTGAACGACTGGCTGAATAAGCAATTAGCAATCTGGGTTACCGCCATTGTGCTATTTGCCGTAATTATCAATCTGGTGCTGATGCGCAATATCCGGACGCCGCTGAAAGCACTTATCGACGCTACCCAACGCTTTCGCAATGGCGAGACAGATGCCAGATGTTCATACAGCCTGCAAAATGAGTTCGGGCTATTGTCCACCTCTTTCAATGCACTGGCGGACAATATTCAGCAAAGCATGGATTTGAACGAAAAAATCGAAGCTTTCTCCAAGATACTGTTAAGTGAAAATGAAGCAAAAAAATTCTTTTCCGCCACGCTTACCACGCTTTTAACCAACACAAATTCCTCCATCGCCGCCGTTTATCTGTTAAATCATGAACAAAATATATTTGAACATTTTGCCTCCATCGGCTTAGACAACAACGCCCGGCAACCGTTTTCCGCCGCTACTCGTGACGGAGAATTCGGCGCTGTCCTGTCCACGCATAAAATACAACATATCAAAAACATTCCAGATGACACCCGTTTTGTGTTCAACGCCGTCAGTGGCAATTTTATTCCTCGCGAAATCATGACCATTCCGCTTTATGTCGGCAATAAAACCATCGCAATTATTTCACTCGCCAGCTTCAGTCAATACAGTGCGAAAGAAATTCTGTTTATTTACAACATTCTTGGAGCTCTGACCGCCCGCGTGGAAGGCATACTTACCTATCGCAAGATTAGAAAGTTTTCCGAAAAAATGGCGGAACAGAACCGTGAGTTGGAAGCCCAGCAAAAAGAACTGTCCGCGCAGTCAGCGGAATTAATCGAACAGAACACCGAGCTGGAAATGCAGAAAAATCAGTTGAACGAAGTAAGTGAGCTGAAAACCAACTTTTTGTCCAACATGAGTCATGAATTGCGCACTCCGCTCAATTCTGTAATTGCGCTTTCCGGCGTGCTCAACCGGCGACTGATTAATCAGATACCGCAGGAAGAATACAGTTATCTGGAAGTCATCGAACGCAACGGAAAACATCTGTTACAATTGATTAACGATATTCTCGACATTTCGCGCATCGAAGCCGGACGCGAAGAGATGGAAATTACCAAGTTCAATGCAAACAACCTCATTGCTGATGTTGTTAGTATGATTGATCCGCAAGCAGAACAGAAAAATATTGAGTTGTTGCATCTTGACAGTAACGCCGAACTACTGATAACCAGCGATGCCGACAAGTGCCGGCATATCCTGCAAAACCTGATTGGCAATGCAGTAAAATTCACCGAAAAAGGCAAAGTTGAGGTTGCCGCCAGCCAAAGCGACAACCATATCACAATAAAAGTTACCGACACCGGCATCGGAATTTCTGAAGAAAATCTTGCTCGTGTTTTCGATAAATTCCGTCAGGCCGACGGCAGCACATCACGCAAATTCGGCGGCACCGGACTTGGACTGGCAATCGCCCAGGAACTATCAATGTTGCTTGGTGGAACAATTTCCGTTAACAGCGTCCCAGATCAGGGATCAGAATTTACTCTCTCCCTGCCCTTGCGTTATACCGGCGAAAACAAGGTTATTGAAACGGAAACCACTACCGGATTCAAAAAAGCCTCCACGTCAGCCGCACCAATGATGCCGACAGTTTACACTTCACAGGTCAAAACTGTTCTGCTGGTTGAAGACAGCGAACCGGCAATTATTCAGATGAAAGATATTCTGGAAGCCAATGGCTATCAATTGCTGATTGCGCACGATGGAACTGAAGCGCTAAAAATCATCGAAAAAACCATTCCCGACGCGATGATTTTGGATTTAATGATGCCGGAAGTGGATGGTTTTGAAGTATTAAAAACTCTTCGCGAAGCAGACAAGACCGCTCACATTCCAGTGCTGATTCTGACCGCCAAACATATTACGAAAGACGAATTAAAATTCTTAAAGCGGAACAACATCCATCAACTTATCCAGAAAGGCGATATCAACCGCAACGAACTGCTTAATACCATATCAGACATGGTCTTTCCACAAAGAGAAAAACCTTTGTTTATCCCGCAGGTTATCGAGGGCAAACCGGTCGTGCTGGTGGTGGAAGACAATCCAGACAATATGACGACGGTTAAAGCGTTGCTCGGCGAAAATTATACGATAGTCGAAGCTGTGGATGGCAATGACGGGGTAAAAAAAGCGAAAACGCACAAACCTAACCTGGTGTTAATGGATATTTCACTGCCGGCAATGGATGGAATTGAAGCGTTCAGGGAAATAAAAAACATACCGGAATTACATCATATCCCGGTCATTGCTTTAACCGCCAGCGCGATGGTCAACGACCGCGAAACTATTCTGGCGCAAGGCTTTGACGCCTACATTTCAAAACCTATCGATCAACATATCTTTTTCAAAACCATCAACGAGACGCTTTATGGAAAATAACAATATAAAAATTCTGGCAATTGATGACAATGCGGACAACCTCATCAGCATGAAAGCGCTGGTAAGAGAGGCATTCCCGAATGTAACTATTTTTACCGCGTTGAACGGCATATCCGGCCTTGAGCTGGCCGCCGCCGAAAACCCGGACGTGATTTTGCTGGACATCTTAATGCCGAAAATGGACGGCTTTGAAGTCTGTGAGAAATTAAAAGCCGATAAAAAAATGTGCGAAATACCAGTAGTCTTTCTCACCGCCATGAAAAAAGACAAAGACAGTCACATTCGTGCTCTGGAAGCTGGCGGCGAAGCATTCCTCACAAAACCAATTGACTCCTGCGAACTAATTGCCCAGATAAACGCCATGGTGAAAATTAAACGCGCCAATCTTCAGAAACTCGACGAAAAAGAACGGCTTGCCGCATTGGTAAAAGAACAAACCGCAGAGTTAAAAAAGAACTATACCGCCATGCTGAATCTCCTGGAAGACCTGAGCCAGGAAAATAACGCCAGGAAATTAAGCGAAGCGGCATTGAAGAAAAGCGAAAGTCTTTTCCGCACTATGTTCAATGACGCTCCCCTGGGGATAGCCATGGGTGATTCCCTGTCAGGTAAAATATGCGAAATGAATCCGCGTTTTGCAGAAATTACCGGCAGAACGATAGAAGAGCTGAAAACCATCGACTGGATGAGCATAACCCATCCCGATGATGTAAAAAAAGACCTTGACCGGATGGCAAGGATGAATGTCGGAGAAATTAACGGATTCAAAACGAACAAACGCTACATCAAGCCGGACGGTTCATACGTCTGGGTCAGCATGACGATTGCTCCATTGAAAGATACAGAACAGACAGGCAAACAACATCTGTGCATGATTGATGACATTACAGAACGTATGCGGACAGAGCAAGCGCTTCTCGCCAATGAAGAATTTTTAGAAGAGACTCAAAGAATCGCCAACATCGGCACATACACTCTGGACATTGCCAGCGGCAGCTGGACCAGTTCTGAAATTTTAGACCTCATTTTTGGCATTGATGCCAGCTTCAAACGGGATAGCGACGGCTGGAAAAAACTCATCCATCCGGAATGCAGGGAAATCATATACGATTATTTTGCCAAAGACATCGTCGCCGGAAAAAAGAAATTCGATAAAGAATATAAGATTATCCGGCATAATGATCAGGCCGAACGCTGGGTGCATGTGCTGGGCAGACTTAAGTTCGACAAAAACGGCCAGCCGACTACCATGGTTGGAACCATTTACGACATAACTGCTGCCCGGCAGGCTGAAGAGGAACTGATTAAATCCAAAGAACGCGCCGAAGAAAGCGACAAACTTAAAACTGCTTTTCTTAACAACTTATCCCATGAAATACGCACTCCGTTTAACGGTATGCTGGGATTTTTATCCATGTTGCAGGAAGACAATCTAACTTCCAGCGAACGTGACGAATATATCAGCGCCATTAACCAAAGCGCGGAAAGACTGATGAACACCATCAACGACACGATTGAAATTGCCAAGATTCAAACCAAACAGATAAAACTTACCACATCTGAAATTGACCTGACCCGGATGACCAGCGAACTTCACGAACGTTTCAAGCACCACGCCGAAATCAAAGGTCTGGATTTTATAATAAAAAACAACCTCCCGGATGACAGGCGCAAAATAAAAACCGATGGCAACAAATTAACAACCGTACTTAACAGCCTGATTAACAATGCTTTAAAATTCACGCCAGCGGGTTCTATTCAGTTGATCATTCGCACAAACAGCGAAGGGTTGGAATTTGTGGTGCAAGACACCGGCGTGGGAATTCCGCCAGATAAACGGCAATCAATTTTTGAACGTTTTATGCAGGCTGACGTTTCGCACACCAGAAAATTTGAAGGTTCCGGACTGGGGCTTTCCATTGCCAAAGCTTATGTGGAATTGCTCGGCGGCAACATCCAGCTGACAAGCAGTGTCGGCGAAGGTTCCATATTTTACTTTACAATTCCGTATCAACTTGCAGAAACAGAAAAAACAACTCCAGAGTCGACAAAACCCGCCGCCACTCAGCCATCCCCGAAGATTCTGATTGCGGAAGATGATGAGCTTAATTTCTCATATTTTAACGCTATTTTCGCCAAAACCAGCTCCGTTGTCCTGCACGCCTGGAACGGCGCAGAAGCCATCAAACTCTGCCGTGAACATTCCGATATTGGCATAATCTTTATGGATATAAAAATGCCGGTTATGGATGGCTACACCGCGACTGACGAAATCCGCAAATTCAAGCCGGATATCCCAATTGTCGCCATTACCGCTTATGCCGCCGCCGGCGACAAGAAAAAATGTCTGGAATCCGGCATGAATGATTATATGTCAAAACCGATAAGGCCTCAAGCCTTAATGGAAACGCTGAACAAATGGCTGCCGCAGGCACAAGACTGAAATCAATGAGGGAATCATTGATTGCGCAGCAATCTTTGGACCGCAGCGACATACTCCAATTTATTTAGATTTTGCGTCATTATATTCCAGCCATTCCAACATTGCGATTGGATTACCGTGCTTAATTTGTACGGTGTCCTGAACGTACCCTTGCTTAAAAGTAATATGTTCAGTTGACGCTCCAATAATATCCGGCCAACGCGGATTTGTGTATTGCAACCATGTGCTCCAATTTAGATAACTCTCCAAGTCTGCGGCAGCGACAGCGGAACCGGTACGGCGCACATATGCCACTAATGCCAGCGGAAAATCATAACGCAAGTGCACAGAGTGTGCGCCTTGCATTGAACCAGGGGTTGAACCATGAATAATGCCGCCAACTGTAATGGTTTTTCCGCCCCATTTTTCCGCCGCCTTCCATTCCGCGTCGGGGTAATCTTCACGCATACGCAAGAATGAATGAATTACACAATAAGTACGATGATACTGCTCCCATACTTCTTCTGTCAATTTTTCTCCCGCCAAATCTTTATGTTCCAAAATTTCATCAAGCACAAGCAGAATCCATGATGGCGCTACTGCGTCTGCTCCTAAAGTGTCATATTCCATAAAGCGCCATTCATTTCGTCTTAAATGTAACAATAAATGCTGAAGCATTCTTTCAAATTTTTGTTTGTAGTCATTTTTCCCGGTCAAAATATATGCAATCATAAAACTGAAAGCTGCAAAAGCATCGCTCACGGGATAACATTCATCAGGATAAGTATCAAATGACCGATTCTGACCAGGCATACCATCCCAGTAACGACTGAATGCTATACCTCCGCTTTTTTCAGACATCATTGACACGAGAAACGTTCCGCAAAAAGTTTCCAACCGTTGAATAAAAGCCTTTTTCTCCAGCTCCGGGACATACCCTCTTTTCAAACAGCGCCACAACATCATATTAACTACACCGCCGGTTGCAGTCTCTGAATGCGCACGACCGTATCGGTCTGAAAATTTATTTGCCGCGGGCTGATAGCCGTTGATCCATGAGCCGTTCTCATGCATAAATCCGCCATTCTTAAAGTATAATAGAGCATTCAGTATTTTGCTCGCTCGCGAATCGCCGAGTCGAAACATGGTTTCCATAATTACGACATTAGCTGAACCGCCCCACGCCAGCTCAATCATCGGCTCGTCAAGTGTCTCTTTATATTTTTTTGTTTCCGGACTGAAAACCAAAGCGCCAGAGATTTTCTTGTTTCCTGACAGAAAACCATACCACCCGCGATGAAACATGCCCATTTTTGAATCACTGTCCAAATCAATCCAAAGTCCAGGCTGGCGAGTAAAAGAATGCCATAATTCAATATATTTATCATAAGACTTGGCGGGAAGTGGAGAGACTTCATGCGTCTCTGGATGCCCGGCAATTTCAGGACTCCATAAATCATATGCTCCAACGGCGATTGACATTGCGCCGGCAATTACTTCTCCTGCAGCAAAATCTCGCTCCCCCATAGATATGCCAGCAGGACACGATAATCCTATGCATTGAACAGACCCCGCGTCGCTATGATTAATTGTCAGTCTGGATGTTCCTTCAAACAGGGGCGTGAAAACAATACCGCTATTTTCATTTGACCATCCGGAAACCAACATGTCATAAAAGCGACAACGCATAAATTCTACAGGTCGCTTAAGCAGGCAAAAATCAACGCCTCCACGCCATGCCCGCGAAAATATCAACGACGCATTTACTTTTATCGTGCCGTTGTCGACGGCATTCATTTCTATTTTGAATTCACCGCAGGGAGAATTCCCAGTAAATATAATGCTGCTGTCTTTAATATTTATACGGTCATACGAGTAATTATTGCCGTTTTCATCTCCAGGTTCACGCAAGCGCAAACAGGAAAATTCTTCTGCAATAGCGCCACCGTTATACAGCCATAAACCGCCATTATTTTTTTGAAAAATAATTTTTAATCCTGGAAATGGATTCCAAATATTCGTATCTAGTTCAGAGTCTGATTGCAACCAATCACAGTTAACGTTTGCCTCAAGATTGTTCATATATAATTTCCTTGAATTATAAGTTTTTAATTTATTTGTCTGTTACTGAGCATAAGTAGAATTTTATTTTATCTCATCCCAAAGCTTAACCATTGCTATAAGTGGATTGTGTCCCAAATAATCAGAGCATGGCATATTGTATCCGGTCGATGGTTTTCTCTGAACTTCCATCGGATTACCGCCATGCGAATGATAAAATTCCCAGATGGTTCCAGTTTTTTTAAAACATTTGCTTGTCGCATCCATCGCGTTTTCCAGAATCATTTTTGCCGCATCGCTCCGGTTGTACTTAACGCATCCAACCGCCGCCCAGTAACTCATGCTGTTCCATGCGGGGCCGCGCCACAAACGCAACTCAAATTTGTGGTCACTTACGCTTACGGTTGATATAGGATGCTTTGTGAAAAATCTTTTCTGGTTTAACAAGTTTTCGTTTATAACTCTTTGCGCCTGCCTGTAATCTGCCGCGCCAACTACTAGCGGCCAGATACCCTCAAATGACAGCACGCGTTTTTCAGGATTATTAACAGCCCATAAATCATGAAAAAAACCTGTCTCCTCATCAAAAAAATCCTTTGTTATAAAAGATTTTATCTTCTCTCCCTTATTCAAAAATTCCCTTTCAAGATTATTGTCTTCTGTCCATTTTGCCGCATACTGGTATAGCATATATACATGTGACGTAGCATCAATGCACGGCATAATGGATTTTGGAACACAGTCGAATCTGGCTCCTTGATCAACTCCGCTGTCCCATATATTAGCGGTTATATCAAGATAATAATACCCAGCGCTCCCTGCTGACCGGTTTTGTTCAAACCACGTTATAAGTTTAATCAAACATTTATATATCAAATCTTTAAATTCACGGTCTCCGGTTTTATGCAGATATTTTTCCGCAACAACAGGCCACACAGGTGGATGTGTGCATCTTGTGCCTACGACAGGGCTACCGCTTTTCATAAAAATCACTCCGGGCATGAAGCCGTCTGATTCTTGAAATTGCAGCAGGTTTTTTAGTTGATTGGCGGTGTGGGCGGGGCAGGCGTCAACGCTGTCAAGTAGCTCATGAACGATATCCCAGTGACCGAATGCCGGGCTGCTTATATAACCTGGCCCTATTTCTTCCCACGGATAACAAAATGGAGCAATAGGCGGGTGTACACTTTTAGCATGAAGCATACATACATATTCTAAAGTTTTTCTCCATTCTGGCTTCCCAATATTTTTAATGCTGTCTATAAGTGCGTTGTATAAGTTATTTTCCATAAGCTAATTCCTAAAATTAATCATCTCCCATTTTTTAACCGGCAGTTCTCTGCCAAATGCATACATATTTTCCTAAACTCTGCTCATAGTCCTTTTAGTTGTAATATATATTGAATTATTTTATCTCTTATCTCTTGAAGATTGTTTTTTTCAGCATCCATTTTTTCCAAAAAATCTTCGGCCGCCAGAGCATGCTCCCACAAACGACTGTTCGTACTATTTTTGGCAATATCAATTTCTCTCAGAAGCGTTGTAAGGTATCTGATGTCATCTATCGCCTCTCTGTAACCTTCAAAAGCTATTGTATTAATTACGCCATTAACAGTAGGGTAAACAAAGCTATGGTCACGGTACTGCGGATGGTCAAAATCATTCCATCCGTTGCCGAATGATCCCTGGTAATTTGCAATGCCATCGTACTTGCTTTTCCACAACATAAATCCGTAATTTCTCCTGAATATTTCAGGATTTTCAACTCCAGCCATGGGATTGGCATATATGAATATTTTTTTATTTCTGCGATGCCATCTTTCAGCTTCCTCGCGGAAAGGAGCCCCGGCACATATCAGCATATCCTGCAAATCCCCCATTGACTCAAAATTTTTTGCCCTTTTGCCGGCCGCATATATTTTCCCGCCTCCATTCTTTATGGCTTGCCATACTTTACGTTGAGACATAAGGCGCCCCTCTTGAGCTTCATCAATGCCATAGAAATATAATTCTTCAGTTCCATATGGTTTCACAAAGTCAACCATTTGTCTTACTTTCGAAGTTATTTTTTGCAAGTCAGAATCATTGATTGTATTGCCAAAACATTGCATTGTGAAAATAGAGTCAAGTTTTATTCCTGATTCTTTACAGGCGTTAATGTATTTTACAAGAAGCTCTCTGTCTGAATCAAAACTGATGTTAAACTGGTAATTGATAGGGCGGGTAATTCCATGATCAATCATGTTTTTCAACTCCGCTCTCAGCTGCTTTTCACTTCTCCATTCAGCGCCAAACTCAGCGCCTATTACTCCAGCAGGATATTTTCTATTAAGCCTGGAAAGATAATATATGGATGACGCAAGATATGGTTCCAAAAGCTTGAAAGGCAGCACATTGACTTTAATTGTAATTTTGTCCATAAGCGTATTGCTGTTAAATAAGGATATTTCTCCGTTGTAAATGCCTGGTTTCGCCTCATCGGGAATTTTTACGGTAATCCAAATCTGACTGGCTTTTCCAGCGGGAATCGACAATGGCTTGAATTCAGGACTGTCCTTTACCGGGAAATTGTCTATTGTTGTCTTTTTTATGTCTTTAACATTAACATATTTAGTTCCATCTTTCATGTCCAGTTTAACATAGTTATCTTTTTTATCACAATCAATTTTTATTAAAGAATTGTCATTTAGAAGCAACTCAGGAACAAGCGCTTTTTGAGATTTGTCTTGAGTAATCTGATACCATGCGCTACCAGCTTGATACCAGCATTTAACTGCTTTAATATCAACAAACGCTGCATTAATTGTGTTGTTGTCAGACTTTAAATCTGAAGTTTTAACATTCAAAGAGTCAATATTGATATCAGATTTGACAACAAAGCTGGCGGGCTCAAATTCTCCATTGCATGCTGTTATCTCAATGTTTTTTGATATTTTGCCTGGTATTACCAGACTGTCTGGAAGTATTTTGATTGAAGACACAGGATTTACAACGTATATGGCGCAGATGCCGCCACCACATTTATTCATTTCATGAATGTTATCTTTCAGATATTTCAGCGAATCAATAACAGGCATTATTTCCGCATAATCCCGAAGTGACAGAACATTAATATTCTGCAACTTCCCTATTTTTGACCTGACCTCGGCTATGTTGCTTATAGAATGTTTTTTGAGCGTCTCTGCCTTTGAATTAGTCGCTATGGCTTGATTAATTCCGTTTGCATACTTATCAAGCGCCGCATTCCATTCATTGAACTTTAAATCAACTTTATCTTTAACAGAGCGCCATTTTTTGCGAATAGCGTTTTTAAATTCAGTCAAATCAACAGTTTTCCCTGTCACTAACAGATCATCAATGTAAATGGTCGCTTTTGAGCCTTTCTTCCCAGAGATTAACACGCATAATTTATCCATTAATATTCCTACGTTATCTTCTTCGACACCCCAATATTTTTTTGACCATGTTTCTTGTCTCATTATAGATAATTTAAATAAATCAGCTTGATATTTTATCCATTCACCGTTAAATGAACCTCCATTAGGCGCTTCAATTTTTTCCAGGCCATCCTTACCGAAAGGAATATATTGCATGTTAATGCCAAAATTGACAGAGCGGACTGTGCTTTCTTTATCAACAGCAAAATAAGCTTGCGCCTCGCTTTCATGCAGAAGTGGTATACTTACAGGAACAAAAAAATAAAGATATGTACATTCATCTAACACGACATCAAGCTTGACACATTTTTTGCCAGAGTGAGATTTTGAATCTGTTATGCCTTTATGCTTTAACGTATATTTCCCGTTTGCAGCATAAAATTTTAATGCGTCTTCTTTTTCAAATCCCTGATAATATAATACATCAGGACAGTTTGCCGATTTGTTTATGTTCTTGCAGAAACTGGTTACAGGAATACTAAAAATGATGATGATAATACTTGACAACATGCCGGTCTGTTCAAAAAATCTGATTAACATAGTGATTCTCCTATCTGTGATTTAATTTTTTTTGATATTCCTTTTTTAATAAAATCTATAATCTTTTCATGATGCCACATGGAGATTCCAGAATTTTGCCTTCATATAGCGGCGTTCCACCCAACGCTGATACTCAGCAATAGGGAAAATCTCGTCAAGCTTATAGAGGAAACTATCCATCACAATGCTAATATCAGTCTTTTTCCGACTATAAACAACAATTGTGTTCTCATCCACTTTATAAACTCCGTCAGCGGATGGCTTGAAATCGCCAAGATTCTTTCTCAACCATTTTTTATATGTTCCTGTTACCAGAATAAACCGTACGTCTCCGATTTTGCTATTTACAGTTATTGGCAACGACAACTCCGGGGCATAATAGGACGCTCGCAAAGTCATTCTAGTATCATGATTTCCTTCATTGAATTTAAAAAGTTCTTCTCTGGATAAACTTTTCATTTTTTTATGACTTAAAAAATAACGCAAGTAGTCAGTAAGCCGTTTTATCTGTAGAAGGAAGCAATCCTCAAGCGGATCAGGACAGAAAACGCTGAACCCTGGATTGTCATCATCTTTCAAAAAAGGAAAGCTCTTAAGCGTCTCTTTTGCTGGCATCTCAATGATTGTCGCGTAACAAATATCTATCTTAATGTTTTTCCCGACAGGCAATAGAACTTTTTCCCATCCATCAGTTGTCGCATTTGTCCTCACTAAAGAATCATTGATTTTTATGGAAAATATTTTCCATTCAGGCTGACAGTAGATGCTAATCTCCCTTTGGCGTTTCAATTCTGAAAGCGTAATTTCATCTCGCGTTTCCGCGCAATGAGAAAACGTTGC
>Ga0172380_10004772_pt1 | contig 17076 bp, 20 predicted proteins | sample Leawe162metaG_FD_119747 | JGI IMG/M metagenome (GOLD analysis project Ga0172380, IMG submission 119747) | Leachate microbial communities from a municipal landfill in Southern Ontario, Canada - Leachate well 162 metaG | ecosystem: Engineered > Solid waste > Landfill > Unclassified | place...
GGCCGACCGTCGGCATCATCATCATTGTGCTCATCCTTATGCTCGGGGCACTCTATTTCACGACCACTGGACTCAACTCCAATAACGACGATCAGCAGTTGCCGTTCATCCCCGGCGACGCGACCTCAACGTACTGAGTAAATTGCGGTCGCGGGTATTTGCATGTAAACTCGCGCGATGAGTACTGCAACCAATGTAAAAGTGTCCCACGACAAAAAGGCGTGGGAAGTAGAAGTCACTGCCGAGATATCGGCTGAAGCGCTCGCGACACATCGCGCGGCTGCGCTGAAGAATATCCAGAAGAGCGCCACGCTCGACGGATTCCGCCCGGGCAAGGCGCCCGAGGACGCGATCATCCGCGTGTACGGAGAAGGAGCTCTTATGCGCCACGCAGCCGAACTCGCGATAGAAAGCGAGCTTCCTCTTATCCTCGCCAAAGAGCAGGTGGCGATCGTGGAGGCACCACGGGTCACGACCAGTGCTCCAGAAACCGGCAAACCGCTGACGTTCACGGCACGCGCCGCGCTCGCTCCAAAAGTTGAACTTCCCGAATACAAAAAGATCGCCGAGAAACTCCGAGCTATCAAAGAAGACACGAGTGTATCCGACAAAGAGCACTCGGACGCGCTCACCCATTTGCGTCGCGAAAGGAGCCGCATCGATAAGATAGAGGCGGGCACTGATCCGCAAAAAGCCGCCGAAGAATCCAAAGCAGCAAAAGTAGAGGAGTTGCCGGAACTCGATGATATGTTCGTACAAACACTCGGCTATGAAAGTGCTGCCGCATTTTCCGAAGCGCTCCGAAAGAACATCGGCCAGGAAAAGGAGCTCCGCGCTCTCGAAAAACGTCGTGCTGCTATTCTCGACGAGCTCACCAGCAAATCCAGCATTTCCTATCCGGCGTCATTGCGAGAATACGAGCTCGACGATATGGAAGCGCGTATGAAAGACGATCTTTCGCGCATGGGACAAACATTCGAATCGTACCTTGTAGAGACGAAAAAGACGCGCGAGGAGATCCGGGCCAGCTGGAACGATGCGGCCGACAAACGCGCCAAAGTCCGTCTTATCCTTGCTGAAATAGCCCGCAAAGAAATGATAGAGCCGCCGGCTGATGCGCTCGAACACGAGATGCAGCACGCACGCGAGCACTACCCGAATGCCGATGAGCACGCTCTCCGCTCGCACATCTCCCACGCGATGCGTAACGAAGCGACGCTCCGATTCCTCGAAGGCAACACGGAAGCGGTCGGCCACACCGCCGAAAGCCACGACCACAAATAAAAAACGCGGGCTACCCAAGGATAGTCCGCGTCTAACAGCCGTGCTGTCATCACGCGCCGTCTGCGCCGCGATGGTAAGACAAAAAAGCCCCACCACAAGCGCGCATACGAACGCGCATTTCAACTTTGTACATGCCATTGACTTTTCCTTTCAGGGAATCGGGTCAGGCTTTGTGATACTTCCGTTTCTTTCCATCCTCCCAGAGGGGTTCAATGAGGAACCCGTGGTACGAACGATTGTCGTTGCCGACGATCGGTACATAATTGTCGGGAACGATCACTTCGGTGCGCGCCTGCGCCTCAAGCAGCGCCGCCAAAGCCTGATCGATCGTGTCGTGCGGCTCCCCCACCGAACGCATGAGGTGTTCGCCATACTTGCCACGCCAGACAAATACTTGCTGTTGAACCTGGAATTTCATCTTCCTTCCTCGATCTATCTATCAACCCGCGACCATTCACGGACTGAATAGAACGGAGGAGCCGCAAGTCGCAAGCTCCCCCTATTCCGTAAGTTCCACTCGGAAACCGGCAAGATACCGGTTCAGCAGAAACTCTGCTTCGTCGCGACGGCCGCAACGCTCCAAACGGACCGCACACTCAAGAACAGTGTCCTGAGTGACGGGCTTACGGGGGCACTTGAGGGGTTTGAAACCCCCGGTCCAAGTGTAGACCCCGCGGATGTGCCCATCCGCGGCAACAACGATAGTCGTTTCGCACATGGGTACCTCCTGGGTTGTGTGCTCAGTTTGAATCCGTGATCAGCTCACGGACTCAAAAAAGCGAACGATTTTTAGAGAATCGCTCAAAACTCAAATGGTTGGGTGGCCCGTCGCACTTTCGTGCGCCGTAGGCCACCCGCTTCTCCAAAATCCGTCGTGTTACGGACGGCACTCCGGAGAAGAATTGCAGGAGCTGTCGCGACGCGACTTTAGCCGGTTCAACGGCGATGACAACTCCGTGCCATACCCCGAGGTGTTGCAACACGACAAGGTTTACGAAGGAAAGCGTGCACGTCCGAGAACTCGGACGTCCTACTTTCTTTTCTCCCTTCCCCCTTCTGAGGGTCGGCATGGCCGTCGTTGACAGCCAGCATGCGTAACCCGCATGCTCGGAACTTCTTGGAATCTCCACCAGCTGGCGGACAGATCCCTTTGCTACCGACAATTGCAGGTTAGCCACGCAAAAGTTAAGTAGTATGCATTACGCATTATTTTATTTTTGGTGGCCCGCACGTGTCGGCAGGCAAGGAATCGCCTGCCGTCGCATAAAGCTATGGCAGACACGCGAGCGCGCCCTGCGCCCGCCCCCCAAGGCGAATGCCTCCGGGGGGAGGCGCAGGGAACACTCACGTATTTTTTACACATCTGCAGACATTCCGGGCCCACAGATGGTTAAGGATTGATTTTCGAACTATTCAGTTTTCAACGACCGCTCCAATGGCGGGCCTCCGAAGCGGGCGTCAGTTCGCACTGACAAATGGAGTATACACAGGCTCCTTTTTCTGTCAAGTGTTTATGACATCTCGATACCCAGGGCTAGTCTATGTATATATTATAAGCCATTCCTATGGCATGGATAGTCATATCTATCTGACAGTATTCAATTTGAGTGGATTCTTCGTTTGACACACACGTTTGACTGTGCTAGACTCCCGCCAGTCGTGGAATTCCGATTCCACTACTCGGGTTTGGGCGTTCAGAGCCCCTGCCCTACCCGTTCTTTGGGGCATCGACTATCGGAGGACAATCACCATGCGCGATACGCATTGGCGATTCGGCGACGGCGAGTAGTCCGTCGGAATACATCGCGTGCATTCATCCAATGAATGGCGCACCTGTTTCACCGGATCCGCACTGAGAAAGTAAGCGGACCTGTGACTTCCGCATATGCCACACGACGAGACGACCGGGGGCGCGCTGCTCCCGGTCTATTTATTTTCCAATTCTTCGGGGCCCTTCGCACTTTGCCAAAGAAAGTTAAAGATCATTTTCATATTTGATGCGATCTGTTTACTTTCGATTATCACCCCGAAGAGACTGCCTTCCAGGGACCGGAGTGCGGTCTTATCGTCAAAAATAGTGATGTCGATCGTCAGCGGCAGTGCCTCCGGAGAGAGGAAACGCCGTTCGGTAAGCTCATCGAGCCCCGCCTTGCTGAAATAGGGCTTATGGAGGTGAATTCCTCGAGAGTGTATCCCTAATTTCCTCCTTTTTTCGGAATAGTCGTCGAGCTCCTTCTCGGAAAACACTTTTCGGAGATGATCATAAGAAAAAACCGTTAAGACTTTCTTTTCTTTGGTGGTCAGGGCCTCTTCTCGTGTAACGGTGATGCCCTCTTTTCCCGGAAAAAACCTGACGACCGGACGTTCGCCGGCACTTTCGTACTGACGTAACAATTCAGGGAGTAAATTCGTCAATTCATTCTCTTTCGTACGCAAACGTTCCTGCTGTCGCATCAGGAGTCGCTTCAATAATTCCGGTGACTCCGGTGCAAAATATGTTTTCTTCCCTTCCTCATACGTGCTCATGAGACCTTTTTTCATGAGTGAATCGAGTTGCACGTAGGCCGTCGGACGAACGATCTTTGCATGCTTTGCGAGCTGATCCGCCGTCGCGCGTCCGATCTCGAGGGCCGCGAGATACACTTTTGCCTCTTTTTCCGAAAGCCCGAGATCCTCGAGTTCTTTATTCATGAGAATAGTATAGCGCGTAAATAATTTGCATGACACCGTGCTTTTCTATACACTCATTCCATACGTGCCCCGTTGAGAATTCGGCGATGTCGATCCGGAGCACATAAACAGCCTAAATCAAAAGATACATGCAAAATCAAAATGTGAGAGTTTCTGGCGGGGTGACTACACCTCGCGCACAGATGCTTGTTCCCATGGTTATCGAGAAAACGTCGCTCGGCGAGCGCGCCTACGATATTTACTCGCGCCTACTCAAAGAGCGCATCATTTTCCTCGGCGGCCCGATTGACGGTGACGTCGCAAATCTCGTCGTCGCACAAATGCTCTTCCTTGCATCCGAGGACCCGAAAAAGGACATTTCGTTCTATATCAATTCCCCCGGCGGCATGGTGACGGCTGGTCTCGCCATTTTAGACACGATGAATCATATCCAGCCCAATGTGTCGACGGTGTGCGTCGGCATGGCAGCCTCAATGGGCGCGATCCTACTCTCCGCCGGCGAAAAAGGTAAGCGGTTCGCACTACCGAACGCAGAGATCATGATCCACCAGCCGTCGGGCGGTGCGGAAGGCATGGCATCGGATATCGAGATCACTGCCAAGCAGATCCTGAAGATGCGCGCGCAGCTCAACAAGATACTTGCCAAAAATACGGGTCAAAAGCTCGAAAAGATCGAGCGCGACGTGGATCGCGATTTCTTCATGGGGGCCGAAGAATCCGTCAAATACGGCATAATCGACAAGGTACTCGCCTGAGCCGGTCTTCATGTAGCAGCGAAGAGGGGTGTGTGATATATTGCACTCACACCTTAGTATTTATGATTTCAATTTTCCATAGCGCTTATTCAGGTATGAGAGGCTCGGTTCAACTCACGAATGTAATGCTCTCGCGTACGTAAAACGAGCGCGTGGAACACCACGCGTATGTCATTAAAAATAGTCCTTCTCCTCATCGCCTTTGCAGGTCTTGCCGGCATTGGTCTCGGGTACTTCCTTCGCCTCATCATTTCCCTCGGGAAAAAGGGGTCGATGGAGCTTGAGATCCGGCAGATGATGCTCGACGCCGAGGAGCGTTCGAAGAAGATCATCGCCGACGCAGAAAAGCGCGGTACCGAAAAGGTTGACCAGCTCACGAACGAGTACAACGAACGAGCACGCGACCTCAAATCGACCGAGGAACGGCTCGTGCGCAAAGAAGAACTGCTCGACAAGCGTCAGACCAACCTTGATTCCGAGCAGGAATCCCTCGTCAAGAAGAACTCGGAACTTGTCGTCGCACGCGAAGAGGCGCAAACGGTGATCCGTGCGCAGCAAGAAAAGCTTGAGAAGATCGCGGGTCTTACCGCGGATGAAGCCAAGAACGACCTGCTCAAGTCGATCGAGAAACAGTACGAGAACGATATCGAAGGCCGTATGCGCAAGCTTGAGATCTCGAGCAACGAAAAGCTTGAGCAGCGCGCCAAGGAGATCCTCACGACCGCGGTGCATCGACTCGGCAATTCAGTCGTTTCTGATGTGCTCGCAACGACCGTCGCGCTTCCGAACGACGAGATCAAGGGCAAGATCATCGGAAAAGAAGGCCGCAACATCCGTTCATTCGAGCGTGCGACCGGCGTCGATGTCATCATCGACGACACACCGGGTACGCTCACGCTCTCGTCATATGATCCTATCCGACGCCAGATCGCACGCATCGCACTCGAGAATTTGATCCTCGACGGCCGCATTCAGCCCGCCAAGATCGAAGAAGCCGTGCAGAAAGCCGAGCAGGAGATCAACAACATCATCAAGAAGAAGGGTGCCGAAGCTGCGTATGAGGCAAAGGTCCCGAATCTCGATCCGAAGCTCATCATGATCCTCGGTCGTCTCTATTTCCGCACCAGCTATGGCCAGAATGTGCTCGACCACTCGGTGGAGGTATCGCACCTCGCGGGTATGCTCGCAGAAGAGCTTGGTGCCGACGTCGCCGTGGCGCGCGCCGGAGCACTCTTCCACGACATCGGCAAAGCCGTCGACCACGAGGTCCCCGGCACGCACGTCGAGATAGGCCGCCGCATTCTGCAGAAGTTCGGCATCTCCGAAGAGGTGGTAAAGGCCATGCAGGCACACCACGAGGAATACCCGTATGAAACCCCCGAGTCAATGATCGTGCAGGTCGCCGATGCGATCTCCGGTGCACGCCCCGGTGCACGCCGCGACTCAGTCGAGAATTACATCAAGCGCCTCGAGGAGCTTGAATCGCTCGCCAACTCCGAGCCGGGCGTCGAGAAGAGCTTTGCCATCGCTGCAGGTCGCGAGCTTCGCGTCATCGTGAAGCCTGAGGCGTGCTCCGACCTCGAAGCGCGCAAGCTCGCCCGCGACATCGCCGATAAGATCGAAAAAGAATTGCAGTACCCAGGCGAAATTAAAGTATCGGTCATCCGCGAAACCCGCGTTATCGAATACGCAAAGTAAGATCCGACGACAGGGAAAGAAGTGGCCCTGGCGTGTATCAACACGCCAGGGCTTTTCTTGTCGGAGCTGTTCAGTGTGTAAGTTTGAAGGCTCTGATGCGCATACGATCAAACGCGGCATCCGTGATCGCGCCCAAGCCGACCAGAATCCCTGCGATGTACCAGACCGTTTCATCGAGCGATTTGATATTGCGGCACGCCTCAGAGACTTCGTCGTCATAATACTGGAACAGTTCCGTGAGAGCGTCATGCTGCTCAGAAGTTCGTTCCGTGCGAGGAATACCGGCGAACACCTTCTTTAGGGCACGGTAGACTTCCCTCCGCATCGGCTCAAGCATCTTTTTGTCCCTCAGATCGAACGAGCGGGACTTTCACTGAAGCCATCTCGAGGATGTACGCTTCGAGCTCGTTCGAGTCCGGAAATCCCTCGAAGATCGCCGCAATCTCCGCAAGACTCGACGCCGTTTTCTTCATCTGCTTCTTTGCGTCGCGATATTGTCGTGCCGCAAAGCCAATGTCCCTTGCGACATCGCCAAAGCGCCACGTGTCGACATAGTGGATTAAAAACGCGATCTCATTACGTCTTTTTTCGTCCATCGCCATTCTCCTTTTTGCACCATTTCCCGTTAAGCGTGCGGTACGTCTCGTCGATGTCGCGGAACATCTGGTCGGGCTCGACCTTTTCTTGTTCGAACATTTCCAAGCGACCACGCGATATGTACACGTTTTCGCCCAGCTGTCTGCAGGCGAAATGCTCTTGCACAGCATTAAGCCTATTGGGCTGCCACGGCTGTTTCGGACCTGCGCAACTGTCGATTGCCACTGCTATAACAAGGATGACCGCAACTGTCACGACGATGCCGATGAGACTTTCTCGCGTATCCTTTGTCATGTGCGACTCCTTTTCCCAAGCGAATGAATAGCCCCTTCTTGACGAATAGTCAAAATATCTGTTGTAGAAATGGCTATAATATACTTACGTGAAGGCCTATAATCGATAGTAGTCAAGACTATTGACCTTTTTGTCATATACTCTACAGTGTTTCTATGCCCCGCGGCAACCACTTGGCGAAGACACTACAAGAGATCGGACTCACCGACAAGCAAGCGCAGGTGTACCTTGCGCTGCTCGCGCTCGAGAGCACGACCGCGTATGAGATCGCACAGCATTGCGATGTAAAAAAACCGACGGTATACGTTGTGCTCGAAGAACTTCGTCGGAAGGGGCTGGTGCTCAAGGTGCCCCACGCGAAGAAAGCGCTCTTTGCTGCGCGCGATATCAGCGAGTACCTCGCCGAGCAGAAGCGGAAGCTTCATGCGGTCGAATCGATCGTACCGATGCTCCACGCGCTTGGCGGCCCAAACACCCCCAATGTCTACTTTTTCAACGGATTGCGCGGTCTCGAAGAAGCAATCGACTTCAAATTCGATTCGATGCGCGGAAAGACGTATTACAACTTCTATGGAGACCTCGCGGATGGCGAGCAAAGCGTCATCGACCTCTATGCAAAGTGGGACAGAAAGGCGGTCGAGGCCGGTATTTCGTTCAATATCGTGATGCCGCGAAAAGGGACCGAAAAGTGGTTCATGGGCGTCACAAAATCCGGCCAAGAAGCGACTGGTCTTGCGAAGCTCGCACAAGAAGCGAAGGAAAATGTTCGCATTCGTTTCCTGGAAGAGTATTCACATCCCGGCAATATCTCGATCGAGATTGCGGAAGATTTCGTACGTATCGATGATGCAAAAAATCTCAGCGCTACTGTCATTGACGATAAGAAGACGGCGATGGCGATGAGACAGATCTTCCAAATAGTATGGCAAAAAGGTGTTTGACCTGCCGCGCGTCGTAGCGTAGGTTAACTATTAGACACAGGAGGGCGCCATGCGCATCGGGATAACCATAGTGGGTTCTCGCGATGCTGCGCGGGACCTCATTAAATTGCTGCGAAAGTCAGTTGTACAAGACATCCCTGGCTCAAAGCTTGCGTTCGAGATCGTTCCGCCGGAGAGACCCGCGACTGACGTGGTGTCGAACTCCAACGTCGACCCGACCGACGACCTCTATGAGGCCGCCGCGATCGCCGAACAGAAGCGCGAAGAGTGCGAGGACGACCTGCACGCATACGTTTTGGCCGCGAGCACCACCATACACGGTTTCGATACGGGTGGAACGGCCTTTGTTCCACTGCTTGCAGTCGCGGTAGCGCATCCGGGCGGTATCGGAAGTATTTCCGTCGACCCCATCATCGAACAGAATAGTCTGCCTCCCGTCGCCATGGCTGAGATGCTGAAGAAACTGCGGGAGATCAACGAGCAAATGCGGCCTCGTTCCAAGGACAAGCGCAACACATATGCTGTCCGCCTATCGGATGCGATCGTACGGCCGATAACGAATATACGGCCATAATCTTAGGCGCTATGGGAAGTTCTCATAGCGCCGTTCCTATACGATGTGGACGACCTAAGACCTGGGGATAGCCGCAAGGAACACGATTGACAGCCCCAGAATACGGCTCAAAATGGTGAGGTGAGGTCGAAAGTGCATATTTTATCTAATTAATTGCAATACATATGGCAAATAAAATGGATTTGGTAGAGAAGGTTGCCGCGACTATCGGTTCGACGAAGGCTGATGCAGAGCGCGCGGTCGAAGCCATCATCGCGATGATCACTGATTCGCTCAAGGGCGGACAGGAGGTCTCGATCGCAGGTCTCGGTATTTTCGAGGCCAAGACGCGCGCCGGCCGCACCGGACGCAATCCTCGCACTGGCGAGACGATCCAGATCAAGGCGATGCGCGTTCCGAAGTTCCGCGCTTCGAAGACTTTGAAGGATGCAGTGAAATAAGAAATGAACCTAGGTTCATTTCTTTCTGTCAGCGCTCGCTCGGGAATGAAAACTCGTTTTCATTCCTCTCGGTTCGCTCGACAGTAGCCCTAGTTTCTCGAGAACACAAAAACCGCCCTAGGCGGTTTTTGTGTTGAGCCACTCATTCGTGTACAGTAGACAAGCTTTCGCGTATTGGCGGGCGTGCCCGCTGAAGTTCGCAAAGCGAACGTAAGCGGGATTAGTTTAATGGTAGAACATCAGTTTTCCAAACTGAGAGCAGGAGTTCGATTCTCCTATCCCGCACCCTATGAAAAACTCACTTGGCGCACAAATAGCATTACTTGTTCTCCTTTGCGCGGGAGTTTACGTGCTCATCCAAGCGGCACCGCCCGCGCCGAGTACCCCGGTCGTCTCCTCCATCACTACACAGCCCGCAAGCGCCGCCGCAGCTTCGACGACTCCGCCCTCGAAACCGCCGACCGCTGTTGTCGCGACGACGACAAAAAGTGTTGTGGCGGCGAAAGTTCCTATAAAGCAAGTCGCCACAAGATCTCCGACGACCAGTGCGGCGACTTCCTCTGCTGTCGAGATCACACGCATATCGAACCCGTACACCACTGCGGCCTCATCGTTCCCAGATGTGAATACCGCAACGCGAAGTGCACTCGTAAACATCCTCTGCATGTCTCCGAACGGAAGTATCCGCCCCATTTCAGGCAGCGGTGTCCTGGTCGATCCTAAAGGGATCATTCTCACGAACGCGCACGTGGCTCAATACGTGCTCCTCTCAGAAAGCCCGCGCGTCGGCCTCAATTGCTATATACGGACCGGTTCTCCCGCCGTACTCCGGTGGATCCCGAAGGTCATGTATCTGCCGCCTGCCTGGATGGAGGCGCATGCGGTGGACATCACATCGGCACGTCCGGTGGGTACCGGCGAACACGATTACGCGCTTCTCTCTATCGTCGGGTCGGCGGATGGCGCTCCGCTGCCAACTTCGTTCCCCTTCGTCGCACCCGATACGCGCGAAGCGATCGGCTTTCTGGGTGACCAGGTGATCGCCGCAAGTTATCCCGCCGAATTTATCGGCTCGTCAGCCGGTTTCAACATTTATTCTGCAAGTTCCATCACATCGATCCGACAACTCTTCACCTTCGTAGACAGTACGGTCGACGTCATTTCCGTAGGCGGTGTTATCGAAGCTCAGAGCGGCTCTTCCGGTGGCGCCATCGTAAATGCCTGGAATCGACTTATCGGCATCATTACAACGACGAGCGACGGCGCGACCACGGCCGATCGTGACCTACGCGCGATCACACTCAGCTATATAAATCGCGATATTGCGGCGCAAAGCGGCTCCAATCTATCAACGACGCTCAGCGGTAACCCCGTAGCGCAGACGGAGCAATTCAGTGCTCATACGGCCCCGCGTCTTATTAAGATGCTCTTGGATCAGATACTAAAATAGCCGTTATGTTCGAGGCGCCGAGAATCGGCGTCAGCTCACTAAGCTCACTTCGTTTCGCTAAATGGCTCCTACCCGGGCTCGCCGCCGCTGCGCGGCATGGCTCCGCCTTTCAATTCTCGGTCGTAACGTGCGAAGGCACGTTACTCTTCCTCACTTCGTTCGGGGCGCCGAGAATCGAACTCGGTCTGTCTGCTCCCAAAGCAGATGTACTACCGGTATACTACGCCCCGTGGACGACGCATCTTAGCACAGATTCTATAGGACATCTTTACGGACACGTGATACGCAACGTGTCCTTTAGATTCACATCACCTGCTCGTACAGTCTGCAACGCGCCTTCTTGTTCCTAACGTCAAGGAACACCCCGACGACGTCGATCTGGTATTCCCTCTCGTCTCCGCACTCATTCATGTACATTTCTGCGGTCCTTGCTATCTTTCGGAGTTTTGCGGGATGAACCTGTTCTTCCGGCCTATAATCTATGTTTTCACGTGAAATCTCCGGCAGGCTTTCACGTGAAACGGCCTTTACTTCAATAAAACGGACTGTATCGCCTTTTTCCGCAACAATGTCGATTTCCCCCCACGGCTTCAGGTAATTCCGCTTGATGATCTTAAAGCCCTTCCTCTCAAGGAACTGGCATGCTACTTCCTCCCCCACGTTACCCAGTTTTCTTTTCTCAGAGTACATAAGGTGATTATCTAATGATTTCACGTGAAAACAAAATTCGAATGTTTCTTAAGCAACGTTTCTATGAAGATTTGCTGAATTTTAATGTCTTAGACGAAATCATTAATATACGGCGTATATTATGACTATTTTCTATAGGATACGGACATATTTTCACGTGTAACGTCCGTCCTTTATCCACATATCCCCTTAGTTGTCCACAGTTATGGGCTATTTTGGCTACTATTTAATTATTTCTTCATCTAAGGCGACTGTTTTCGCAATTTTGTCCGTTATATATCGGACATAAAAGTCAAAAATATGGCTCAACAAAGGCATTTTATAACACTTTTTATCCTTGACGCCCAGACTTCCCCATACTAGGGTTAACGTATCGATATGAGACACAGAGGATACACGGCTTTCGCGATCGCAATCTTTGTTATCAGTCTCTCTTCTCCATTTGCAGCATTTGCCGACGCCATCTCCGTAAAGACAATGCAGGTTTTGCCGCCGAATGGAACCGGATGTGCACCGATGAGGGTCCTCAGTGTGACCCCGTATACGGCAAATGGGGAATTGCAATCATTTGACGTGGTCATCGCAGATCGTCAGTACGTGTCGCTTCTCGCGACGACAGGCGATACCGGCGTACCCTTCAACTATATGTCGCGGTGGAATAATACCGACGGATCCTTAAAGATCCACGTTGATGTGCCATCGACGCCGATATACGGCTCACTTCCTGTGTCCGTAACGTTTTTGTCCGCCCAGTCGGGCCAACCGGTATGTCTCAGTGTCGTGTCGTTCGATGTTCAAGGTAACGCCACGACACCCGCGCCCCGCCCTTCATATATATCAGGTTCCTCCGGACCCGCACCTTCTACCGAAACCTCTTCTACAGGTGGGAATGCAACATCAGGTGCTGCAACGACTACATCCGCATCAGGAACGATCCCTGCCGCCTCGGTGACCGCTCTCACGCTTGGGGAGCGGCTGGATCGCGTATGCACAGGGAACGGCTCACTGGAGCTGTGGTTTTTGCTGATAACGCTCTATTTGGCAGCTACAGCCGCCGTAGCCCTCACACAGCCGCCTTTGGTCAATCGGTCCGAATACTTGCCTGGGGTGCTCATTGGAGTGCCATTCGCGCTTCTTGCTGCCTTCTGGTACTTGGCGCCGATGTGCAGGGGGGCGGGGTGGGTACCGTTGGTACTACTGCTCATCGCGATCGCCGGCGTCATCGTCGCATTTCGAGAGCCGCGCACCGCTGCGCCCATGGTGCAACTTCCTTCGCCAAAACCAACGCCGGTCGCATCCGTGAAAGAAAAGCAGGCCGTACCCACAAAGAACTAGCCGCGCGTTGCGGGCACTAGCGAGTACTGTATAATCCACGGCACTGCGTTTGCAGTTGCGGATATGGTTTAGTGGTAGAACGCCACCTTGCCAAGGTGGAGATCGGGGTTCGATTCCCCGTATCCGCACTAAGAGGTGTAAGAACGACCTCACTTGCTCTCGTAGTGAAACGGATATCACGACAGTCTTCGGAACTGTTATTCCAGGTTCGAATCCTGGCGGGAGCACCAGCGACTGCAGCATCATGCGGTGCATGATGCGTCAGGATTCGAACGCCGGAGCACGTCGAGCCAGCGGGCGAGATTGCGAGGCGGTGCCTAGCCCGAGTCGAGCGGCGGCGAGACGAGAGGCGAAGGAGAATCCTGGCGGGAGCACCAGAGAGGTTGATATACAATAACCATATGACAAAGACACTTGTCGTGCCACAAGTAGTTCAAGACATTCACGGAGCGATCAAGGCCGCGGGGTACGAGGCGTACCTCGTCGGAGGATGCGTGCGCGACCTACTCATCGGCCGTGAACCCAAGGACTGGGACGTCACGACGAACGCGCGACCCGAGCAGATCCAAGCGCTGTTCCCGGAAACATTCTATGAAAACGATTACGGCACCGTCGGCATCGTGACACAGTCCGAAGACCCGCGATTGAAGGTCATCGAGGTGACCCCATACCGTATTGAAGGGAAGTATTCCAACGCACGTCATCCGGACGAGGTGACCTTTAGCGAAAAGCTCGAGGATGATCTAAAGCGACGCGACTTCACGATCAACGCGATCGCATACGACCCCGAGTCGCAGGAACTCGTCGACCTCCACGGAGGCCAAACAGACCTGAAGCGCCGCATTCTGGCGACGGTTGGGGAAGCCCAGGAACGGTTCGAGGAGGATGCACTCCGCATGTTGCGCGCTGTACGACTTTCGGCGGAACTTGATTTCGCACTTGATGGGACGGCCGCAGAGGGCATCGCTACGCAGGCACCACAACTCGGCAAGATCTCACGCGAACGAGTGCGCGATGAGTTCGTACGCATCCTCATGAGTCCGCGCCCGATGCAGGCCATTTATGTCGCACAAAAACTCGGGCTCGTGAAATTCATAATGCCGGAGCTCGAAGAGGGGATCGGCTGCGCTCAGAACCAGGCGCATTCGTTCGACGTCTTCGAACACCTCTTGCGTGCACTGCAGCACGCTGCGGATAAGGAGTGGCCGCTCGATGTGCGCTTCGCGGCGCTCCTTCACGATATCGGAAAGCCCGCTACGCGTGTGTGGTCCGATGAAAAGAAAGACTGGACCTTCCACGGTCACGACGTCGTCTCGGCTCGCATGGCAAAGCGCATATTGCACGATCTAAAAATGCCGACCGACGTCTCTGAAAAGATCGTGTCGCTCGTCCGGTGGCACATGTTCTTTTCGGATCCGGATCTTGTCACGCTTGCGGCCGTCCGTAGGCTCATCGCCCGGGTCGGCACCGAGAACATCAACGACCTCGTGAACCTTCGTGTATGCGATCGCATCGGGACCGGCAGACCGAAAGAGCATCCGTTCCGTTTGAGAAAATATATGTCGATGATCGACGAGGCGCAGCGCGATCCGATATCCGTCGCCATGCTCAAACTGGACGGCACGAAGCTCATAGAGATCGGCGAAAAGCCAGGTCCTCGTATCGGATGGATATTGCATGCACTTCTCGAAGAGGTGCTCGACGACCCTACCAAGAACACTGACGAATATATGGAGAAGCGCGCTCGTGAACTTATGACGCTAGAGGACGGGGATCTTAAAAAACTGGGGGAGCAGGGGAAGGACAAGAAGGGGGAAGCGGAGAGTGCTGAAGTACAAAAATTGCGTCAGAAACACCACGTAAGCTAGGGCAGCGAGTCCATATGAGCTTTTGGGGTGTCGCGCAGGCCGACGGGCCGAGCGTCAGTGCTCCGCCAGCAGGCGGAGATAGCGACCCCAAAACACATATGACGAGTGGCCCTACTCCGCTAAAGCTACGAAGGGCTTTTTTGCTTCGCAAAAAAGAAAAATCGCCTGACGGGGTGGCCCATCTTCCTACCTTTTGGTAAGAAGCCGGCCGCCTGCGTCAGGCGACTTTAGATAGTCCGTCGTTCTTTCAATGAAAGAGCTCGAGTATCACTGACAAAATACTTTTGAATCCAATCGGCATTCGCGGAGGCGTAGCCGTAGTTATGAATGTTGCAAAGTATTTGTACGTATGATTCTCGTATGTTTTTTGAAACAACGAGAAGACTTTTTGACAGAGCTACCGAGGGTAAGAATACGTGTCCTTTATGATGCTGTAAAGGACAGGGTGTGGATATCTCCAACTGGCAGATGTCCTTTAGGACGATTCGTCTCAAAAAGGGCTATATATCAAGCTCAATTGATACGGGACAATGGTCGGAACCATGTACGTCGGGGTGGATAGCGGCGCTTTTCACCTTGGAACTCAGCGACTTACTCACGAAGATATAGTCTATTCTCCACCCGACATTGCGCTCGCGTGAGTTCGCGAAATGGCTCCACCACGTGTAATGACCATTGCCTTCCTTGAATATGCGGAACGTATCCACGAACCCGGCCGCAATGATCTCGTCGATGCCGTCGCGCTCCTCATCGGTGAAACCTTTCTTGCCTTCGTTTGGCTTGGGATTCGCCAAGTCGTCTTCGGTATGTGCAACATTGAGATCTCCGCAGAATACTACCGGTTTTTTCGACTCCAATTGCTGACAATATTCAAGAAAAGCGGGGTCCCACTGCGTGTGGCGCAGCGAAAGTCGGCTCAGGTCGTCTTTGGCATTCGGCGTATAGACGGTGACCACGTAGAAATCATGATATTCAGCCGCTATCACACGACCCTCTTCATTGGGGTCGCCATAGCTGTCATTTGCCAGCTTATATTTCTTCAAAAGCGACTCCGGAAGGCCTAAAATAACGCTCAAAGGCTTGGTTTTTGAGAATATTGCCGTTCCGCTGTACCCCTTCTTTTTCGCAGAATTCCAGTACTCCTCATAACCGGCAAGGTCGATCTCCGCCTGCCCTTGCTGTGCTTTGGTCTCCTGTAAACACACGATATCCGGTTTCATTCTCTCCATAAAGGGAACAAAGAGCCCCTTATTGTGGACGCTGCGAATACCATTCACGTTCCATGAAACGATTTTCATACGAACACGATACCACGATGGGTCCTATGGAGTACTTCACGCCACTGTCATGGACAAAAGTATATAAAGGTAAGGTGCTCGGCTAGGGAACGTCTTAGCTTTGTGAGTGAGACGTAACTAATCTTCCCGTCGCACCACGAAAATATATGAACCAAACAAACCTCTTCAGTCAGCCGAGCGAAAAAGGCAGCCGCGAGTGGAGCACGTTCAGCGCAGTGCGCGATACGCAGCCAGGCATGTTCCGTGTAGCAACACCGGTACGCGAACAGCCGCGCTACACCAACGTCGTCCCGATCAAGCGCCATCACCCGCAGGTATTCACCTTCAAGGGTGCGCTCTAACGAATATTCTTATCCAGACTCCATGAAGAAATCCGCGCGTCGTGCGCGGATTTCTGTGTATATACTTCGAATAGACACCATTTTGTTTGTGGGAGACACCGATGCGCACGCTATCGATGATGATCATCGCGGTGTGCATGTTCGTGCCCATCGCGTCCAAAGCCGAGTCTGTTGTTTACGAACTCGAGAAGTGTGAACTCGCATGGATACTCAAGGACCAGAAGGGCAACGTGCGGGCTATCCAGATCGATTGTCCGAAGGTCCGACCTAAGGCTCGAGGATATGTTTTCTCGTACGATGAGGCTGAGTACGGGAAGTCGAATCAATGGGCAAGTGCGGTCAAAGGCAGCCGAGTGAAATGCCCGGAAGCGCGACTTGAGGTCGGCGACAGAGCGCGCCCCTATATGTTCGAGGATATGGAACGGTATCAGGTCTGTATCCCCGACACAGACAATGTTGCCGCGGCAGCAAAATAAAAAGCCGGCCTTCCACCGCCGGCTTTTCCAACAAAAAGAAGATCCGCGCGAACAATCGATGTTCGCGCGGAAGTATACGGGATATGGCGAGATCGTATCGTTACGGCAAGACGTTCACCAAGCCCTTTTTTGTTTCGGTAGACCATGTAGCTTCGATATTGAAGCCGTGATCCGGATTCGAACCGTCTGGGTAAGCCGTGCCCTTGAATCGATACGCGGCATCCCTCGGCAAACCAACCCGCTCGATGGTCGTGATCGAGAACACCCAGTCTTGAGTGTCGCTATCTCCCTCATACCAATCGGGCCCCTTCTTTTTCTTGCGGATCTTGAACTGCACCACGAAC
>Ga0172380_10004773_pt1 | contig 17072 bp, 15 predicted proteins | sample Leawe162metaG_FD_119747 | JGI IMG/M metagenome (GOLD analysis project Ga0172380, IMG submission 119747) | Leachate microbial communities from a municipal landfill in Southern Ontario, Canada - Leachate well 162 metaG | ecosystem: Engineered > Solid waste > Landfill > Unclassified | place...
CCATGCAACTTGTCGCTCCCCGTGCCGCCTTCCAGTGTGTTGCTACCATTCTCCCGGTAGCTTTCATCCGTTCCGACAAACGAGAGTCCCCCGCCCGCCCACAGCACGTCGTCTCCGGCACCAGCCACCAGCGTGTCGTTGCCACCGCCTCCCATCAGCGTGTCGTTGCCGGTGCCGCCATGCAGCCGGTCGTTACCCTGATCACCGTGGATAGTTTGTCCTCCATCTCCGCCCACCACGGTGTCGTTGCCGGCCCCACCACTGATCGCGCCCAAGCCATTGGTACTATAAATAGTATCGTCCGCATTGGTTCCCGTCGCGTTGCCGCTGACCAGCATGATATTCAGTTCAATCAGCAGCGGCTGTAGATTGGTATCGCTTTGCGCCCCCATCACCATGTCGTGCAAGGTGGTTGTGCTGTCCATCCAGCCCAGTTGTTCCAACGCACTGCCAGAAGTCTTGTTGAGGTAGTAGAGATCAGCAATTGTATTCAGGTGATCCTGCGCGTAGCGGCTGGCGAGGAGTTGCTGCAGCGACGAGAAATCGAAGTGGATGCCGTTGTTGTCGATGATTAGGTCTACGGCATCCAGATATTTCTTGAGGCGCGTCTGGGTCAGCAATGACTCGTAGATTGCGTTACTCAGATAGTCGAAGCTGGAAGTGATTTGTTGCAGGGAGTTGCCCTGTGACGTATTCCAGATATCGGTAGTGTGGGCGCTACGGACGGCATCGATGAAACGTATCTTGGCGACGCTGGCGCTATTCAGCGGGATACCCGGATCGTTCGACGAATTGAGTGTCGGGACACCCCAAATACTGTAATAAATGATATTGGTCGAATTGCTGTCAGGAAACTCACCGCCCAAGCCGCTGTGAAAGAGCACCCCGTTCGCGGTATAGCTGGGATCGGTCTTGGCCCATTCGAGCAGGACTTCACCAATCACTGCCTTCTGTGCGGCATGGGTGTCCGCCGCGCTGAAACGCGCCAGGGCATCGGCCAGGGCTGGCGAAAGGCTGGCGGCTTCGCGCAGGTTACGTAACCGCCCGATGCCTTCGACGTCGGGCAGGCTCTGCAGGGCTTCCGGTATCGCCAGATGGTCGGTGTATTGCAGATGAAAAGTGTCCTGGTAGAGATCGATGTCCGCCATCATCACCGCACTGCCGTCGCTGCGGGTGTAGCTGCCGGTCTGGGTTTGCACCCCGCCGGGCAGCGGAGTGTTGGCGGTGAAATCGACTCCGGTGTTTAGGCTTTGAATGCCCAGTTGGGCGAGCGTGAAAAGCTCCTGATCGTCGCACAGGCCATCCTGGTTGAGATCGCGCCAGACGCGCAGATCGCCGAAGCCGGTATCGAGCGCATCGACCTTCGCATCGCCGTTGCTGTCCATGTCGGCCAGCGCATTGAAGCCGTTGGTCGCCTTGCCGCCGTTGCTCAAGGTGGTGTTGTCGCCGAACAGGGCGGCGCCGTTGGTGATGCTGCCCGAATTGATGCCCTGCCTGACCAGGAAGCCGTCATTGCCGCCCACCCAGCCGGTGGCGGTGCGGATGCCGTCGTTGTTCAGATCGAAGAGCGGGCCGCCCAGGCCGTTGCTGACAACCGTCTCGATCTTGCCGTCGCCGTTGATGTCGAGTGACAGCGGGTCGGTTCTGAGTTGTATGAATGAGAGAAGGTAGGTGTTGAAGCTGATCTTGTGCGGGTCAATTTGGGCGTGATTTGTGTGTGTCCAGTCGTAGATACTGCTACCTAATTTCTGACCAAGCTGCTTGAACCAGTCTGTTGCCAATGGACTGAAAACATCGATAGAAACGGGATTGCCTGACTGGGCTGAGAGTTGCGCGTTAACAAAATTACCAATGCCATGCGAAGTAAGAGTCCGCGAAATAAGTTGCTCTGAAATTGCCGTAGGAAGAAGCGCTGCGGCAACCTTTCCAACATCAGATTCAAAGAAACTGTCGCCAGGCAGTAGATAGTCCAAGGTATTGCCAAGCATTTTGCTACCGGGAAGTATCGATACCGGATCAAAATGGTCCACATGGTTATTGATATTGCTGTAATTGCTTGGTGGAATGTTTACTTGGATATTTCCGGCACCATAGGCGTTGAAGGTTTCGGTAGGATTTCCATAGGTTGCTCCAAGTAGCTGCGCGAGCGAACCCCCGAGGGAGTGGCCTGTAATGACAATGTTAGCGGGATTAAGGCCGAGCTCTGAGGCCAAGTGCGCAGCATCATCATAGAGCGCCTTGGCTGAGTTAAATTGTTCTGGCAATCTTCCCACGCCCATTGCAAGATCGTTGGCGACGTCGAGTAGCGATTCGCCAGGCGTAAATGGCGAGGCTTGTGTTCCGCGATTGACCATGACAACTTCATGCGTGTCCACATTGACGAAAACCGCTCCTTGATATCCATTTGAAGAATTACTGCCAAACATGTTCAATGTCCACGCCCCACCTGCGGGATCAATATAGTGCATACCATCGCCTTCTTGGGGTTTTGAAACGCTATAGACCAGTTGAGACAAATAGGCGTAACGGACGTCATAAGACATGATCAATCCTTCTTCCAGAGAAAGTTAAGTTCAGTTGTGGGTTGTATGGCCTTGTCGAGAAATGGGGGCACTGCCTTGCGACAATAGACATGTGTGAGGTTTGTCTTTGGAATGTTGCTATATTCACATGCGAGTGTTGAGCGGTTCGCTTTAATAGGGATTGGACCTAATGCATGTTGATTTGTGTCTGACTGCCTATCCCCCAGGAACTGATAAGACATCCCCGCATATTCCCATTCACAGAATCCAGGCAGGAAATGGTCGATGTTCAATTCGGCCTCGTAACGGTCTTCTGCCATCTGATTCACCGGGACGTCAAGCTCTACGCTGCGATCGACCTTCGCTGCTGGAAATATGAAAAATGCCATCGCCATTTGCTTGCAAGTCGGATTCTTTGAGCTGAAACTTACCTGCAAGGCAAGCTTGAGTCCTTTGTTGTAAGGAAACTGCCCGCGAATAGCGATGTGTTGCACGGGGTTCGAATTGAGTTGCGGGGTGTATAGCCAGTAAGAAATGGCATAGACCAGGCTGACAATAGAAATAATTAACAACAGCTTGTGTCGCCATATCCAAGTAAGATATTTGGGAATCTCGATATCAACTGAGAAATTATTTTTCATTCGGTAGTTCCCTTGTGATTGGGTAATGCTAGAAACCGGCTCTATCCGCCGCGCTGAAGCGCGCCAGAGCCGGCAAGAGGCTGGCCGCCTCGCGCAGGTTGCGCAACCGCCCGATGCCCTCGACGTCGGGCAGGCTCTGCAAGGCTTCCGGCACCGTCAGGTGATCGAGGCAGATAAAAAGACCGTAGATTTTATTCATGTATTTTCTCTCTGGATAAAATATGACGGACACATATTTTTTGCCCAAAAAACCGACAGACATGCCGCTCCGATTACCCTGGCAAAACATAATGTTCTTGTGGCATATCGTCAATATGGCAAATGCCTTATAGCAAACACCTTATATGGCACCTGTGCGTGAGAACGCACGTGGATAGCAATGTGCAAGAAGACGAATTCCGCTCCATCGAAATTTCTCAATAGCAATAACAGGAAGCAATACCATTTCACAGGCTCAGGCTCTGTGGTGAGCATCGGAATCCTTTTGGAGAAAAAACCGCCATCTGGGTGAGGAAGCTTTCGTTTGTGGTTCTAATCTTTCTCACCTTCGATACCGTGATGCAGATATCCACCAGCGGCAAGCGCATGCCAGCCTTCTCGGAGATCAGCAACCGCATCGAGTACAAGTTCTACGAGAAACGCAACTTCCAGGTGTCCGTCATAGACTGAGAGGAGTCGGTGTTCGCCAAGCAACTGAACGAACAGGAAGCAGAGGCCCTACTTAGCCAAATGGTATTCGATCGCGCTGATACTCTCACGTCATGGCGTCGACCTGCATACCGCGAAGATCGCCACGCTCGGCGAGCGCGTCGAGGACACCTTCCTGATCAGCGGCAAGGAACTGTCGCAGACGGCAACGCTGGTACGGCTGGAGCAGGAATTGCTGGAAGCGCTTCAGGTCTGATTGTTCCCGTCTAACCGTCGCAGCAAGCAACAAGAATCGGCCATGTCGCGGCATCGCTTGCCTTGACGATGCTCACTCTGCGGGCGTGGCAATCGATTGCAGCACATCGGTAAACCCGAAGCGGGCGAAATCCCTGATACGCATCGGATACAGTATGCCGTTGAGGTGATCGCATTCATGCTGCACCACCCGCGCGTGAAAATCCGCCGCTTCGCGTTCGAAGTGGCGACCATCGGCATCCCAGCCGGAATAACGCAAGCGTTTCCAGCGTGGCACCACGCCGCGCAGGCCGGGCACCGACAGGCAGCCTTCCCAGTTTTCCTCGATCTCATCGGAAAGCGGCGTCAGTTGCGGGTTGATTAGAACGCTGTACGGTACCGGCGCGGCCTCGGGATAGCGGGCATTGGCTTCGAAGCCGAAGATCACCACGCGCAAGGCGACACCGATTTGCGGTGCCGCCAGCCCGACGCCATCGAGCTGCCCCATGGTGTCGCGCATGTCCGTGAGCAGCGCCTGCAACTCTGGACTCGCGAAGTCTTTCACTGGCTGCGCTGTTTCCAGCAAACGCGGATCGCCCATGCGCAGCACCTCACGAATCATGCGCAGTTTCCGTCCGCGCAGAATCGTTCGAGGACTTTGCGCACCCGCACCATCGCCAATTGCAGCACGTCTTCCAGCTTTTCAAAATGGATGGCGTGGACGCTGTTGCCACGCCCGGCGGCCCAATTTGCGACCACCGTCAACGCCGCATAGGGAACGTCGGCCTCGCGCGCCAGCACGGCTTCCGGCATGCCGGTCATGCCGACGATATGAGCGCCGTCGCGCTCGAAGCGATTTATCTCAGCGGCGGTCTCCAGACGAGGGCCCTGAGTCGCGGCATATACCGCACCATCGATGATCACTTCACCGGCATTTGCCGCTGCTGCAAGCAACCGCTGGCGCAATCCGGCGTCATAGGGTTCGGTAAAGTCGATATGCACGACATGGGCATCCCGGCTGTCATGAAAAGTCATCTGTCGGCCCCAGGTGTAGTCGATGATCTGGTGCGGAATGACCAGCATACCTGGCGCCAGGTCGGCACGAATGCCCCCGACCGAAGCGACCGAGACAATCTGCGTGGCACCGGCACTCTCGACCAGCGCCCAGATGTTGGCGCGGTAATTCACCAGATGCGGGGGAATCGTGTGGCCGTAGCCATGGCGCGCCAGGAAAACCACTTCCTGATTGCCGATGCGGCCGAAAGTCAATGCGCCGGAAGGTTCGCCATAAGGCGTGCGCACCACTTGCTGGTGGGAAATGTCGAGACTGGCCAATTGCGTCAGGCCGCTACCACCAATGATTGCCAGCATGTGTCCAACCCCTTGCCAAATAGCGCCGGATTTTAGCATGACATCAAACACTTGATTCGCTTGATCGGGCCGCTGTGCTACAATGCCGCCCCTTCTTGCTGCACTGCAAACTCATGTCCCGTTCGATTCGTAACATCGCTATCATCGCCCACGTTGACCACGGCAAGACCACCCTGGTCGATCAAATGCTGCGTCAGTCGGGCACTTTCGCCGCCCATCAACAGATGACCGAACGCGTCATGGATTCGAACGATCTGGAGCGGGAACGCGGCATCACCATTCTCGCCAAGAACTGCGCGATCAACTTCGAGGGTACCCACATCAACATCGTCGACACGCCGGGTCATGCCGATTTCGGCGGTGAAGTCGAACGCGTACTGTCGATGGTGGATGGCGCGCTGCTGCTGGTGGACGCCGTCGAAGGGCCGATGCCGCAGACGCGCTTCGTCACGCGTAAGGCGCTGGCGCTGGGGCTGAAGCCGATCGTGGTGGTCAACAAGATCGACCGGCCCGGCGCACGGCCGGACTGGGTGATCGACCATACCTTCGACCTATTCGACAAGCTCGGCGCCAGTGAAGATCAAATGGACTTCCCGGTGGTATATGCCTCGGCGCTCAACGGCTACGCCATGCTTGACGCCAAACAGCCGGGCCGCGACATGCGGCCGCTGTTCGAGGCAATTCTGCAACATGTGGCGCAGCCCAACGTCGACGTCGATGGCCCCTTGCAAATGCAGATTTGTTCGCTCGATTATTCGAGCTACATCGGCCGCATCGGCATCGGCCGGATCACCCATGGCCGCATCCGGCCGGCCCAGGAAGTCGCAGTGATGTATGGCGACGAGTTCAAGGGCCGCTCCAAGGTCAATCAGATTTTCGTCTTCCAAGGACTGGAGCGCGAACTGGCCCAGGAAGCCGAAGCCGGCGACATCGTGCTGGTTACCGGCATCGAGCAGGTCGGCATCGGCGTCACGCTGTGCGATATCGAGAACCCGGTCGGGCTGCCGCCGCTGAAGGTGGATGAGCCGACGCTGACCATGAACTTCCAAGTCAACACCTCGCCCTTCGCCGGCAAGGAAGGCAAATATGTCACCAGCCGGCAAATCCGCGAGCGGCTGAACAAGGAACTGCTGGCCAATGTCGCGCTACGCGTCGAAGATACCGCCGACGCCGACGTGTTCCTGGTCTCCGGCAGGGGCGAACTGCATCTGACCATCCTGCTCGAGAACATGCGCCGCGAAGGCTACGAGCTGGCCGTCTCCCGGCCGCGCGTCATCTTTAAAGAGGTCAATGGTGAGAAGCTGGAGCCTTATGAAATGCTCACCGTCGATGTCGAAGAAACCAACCAGGGCGCCGTCATGGAAGAACTCGGCCGACGCCGTGGCGATTTGCAGGACATGCAGCCGGATGGCAAAGGACGCGTGCGTCTCGAATACCGCATCCCGGCGCGCGGGTTGATCGGCTTCCAGGGCGAGTTTCTGACCCTGACGCGGGGCACCGGTCTGGCCAGCCATGTTTTCGACGACTATGGTCCAATGGCAGGCATCATGGCGGAACGCCGCAACGGTGTCCTGATATCGGCCGAGAACGGCACGGCGGTGGCCTATGCGCTATGGAAGTTGCAGGATCGTGGCCGCATGTTCGTCTCCCACGGCGACCCGCTCTACGAAGGCATGATCATCGGCATGCACAGCCGCGACAACGATCTGGTGGTCAACCCCATCAAGGGCAAGCAGCTCACCAACGTCCGCGCCTCAGGCACCGACGAAGCGGTGCGCCTGGTGCCGCCGATTCAGATCACTTTGGAAAGCGCCGTGGAATTCATCGCCGACGACGAGTTGGTGGAAATCACCCCCAAGTCGATCCGCATCCGCAAGCGTTTCCTGTCGGAAATCGAGCGCAAACGGGCTAGCCGCGCGGTAGCTTAATCAAGGGAAGGGGACTACGCCCCTTTTCCGGCGTCCCCTAAAGGACTTCCTTGAGGGCATATACCGCCGGCAGGTTGCGCCACGCCCCTTTGACATCCATGCCGCAGCCGAAGACATAACGATTCGGCAGTTTTACGCCGGTGAAATCCGCCGCGATCGGCTTGCGATGGCCGGTTTCCTTCTCGCTCAGGACTGCCGTATAGCAGGCAGCGGCGCCCTGTGCCAGCAGACGCGCCTTGATCGCCGCCAGGGTGATGCCTTCGTCAAGGATGTCGTCAAGCACCAACAGGGTTCGTCCGGCCACCGCTGCGCGCGGAGCCATCAACCAGGTCAATTCGCCGCCGCTGGTCAGGTTGTTGTAGCGGGTGACGTGCAGATAATCGCATTCGAGCGGGAACTTCAATCTCGGCAGCAGTTGGCCGGCAAACACCACCGCGCCGCTCATCACGGTCAATACCAAGGGATGGGTGTTTTCCAGGCGGGCGGTAATTTCGCCCGCCAGTCGCTCGACAGTCCGGGTTATTTCCTCGGCGGAACAAATCATCTCCGCCTCGGACAAGATGCATCTGGCTTCCTCGGCTGTCATTGCTTTCCCCGGCTGTTCAGGAAAGCGGTGAACTCGCTGCCCACCTCAGGATGGCGCAGACCGAACTCCACCATGGCTTGCAGATACCCCAGCTTGGAACCGCAGTCGTAGCGCACCCCGTGGTAGCGGTAGGCCAGCACCTGCTGTTCGGCGAGCAGCGCGGCGATGCCGTCGGTGAGTTGGATCTCGCCCCCCGAACCAGGCTGAACGTTTTCCAGGAAATGGAAAATACGTGGCGTCAGGATGTAACGCCCCACCACCGCCAGCGTCGACGGCGCATCGGCCGGCTGCGGTTTCTCGACGATGCCGCTGATCTGCTCCAGGCGATCTGCCAGCGGTCGCGCTGCGACGATGCCGTACCGCCTGGTTTCGGCGCGCGGGACTTCCTGCACGCCGAGTACCGAACATTGATAGTAGTCGTAGGTGTCCACCATCTGCTTCATGACGGGCGGCTCGCCATCGAGCAGGTCGTCGGCCAGCAGCACCGCAAACGGCTCCTCGCCGACCACCGGTCTGGCGCACAGGATGGCATGGCCCAGCCCGAGGGCTTCGGCCTGACGGATGTAGATGCAGTTGATCTCCTTTGGCAGCAGGTTGCGAACGAATTCCAGCGTCTCGGTCTTGCCGCGGATCTCCAGTTCGCTCTCCAGTTCGTAGGCCTTGTCGAAGTGGTCCTCGATGGAGCGCTTGCTGCGGCCGGTCACGAAGATCATGTCGGTTATGCCCGCGGCAATCGCCTCCTCCACCGCGAACTGAATCAGCGGCTTGTCGACGATCGGCATCATCTCCTTGGGGCTGGCCTTGGTCGCCGGCAGGAAGCGGGTGCCCAGCCCAGCGACTGGGAATACGGCCTTGGTAACTTTTTTCATGGCTTCAGCAGTTCCAGAAATTGTGTTTCATCGAGTATGGCAATGCCCAGTTGTTGCGCCTTCTCCAGCTTGGAACCGGCTTCGGCACCGGCGACCACATAGTCGGTCTTCTTTGACACCGAGCCGGCCACCTTGCCGCCCAGCGCCTCGATCCGTTCCTTTGCCTGATCCCGCGTCAGCGTCGGCAAGGTGCCGGTCAGCACGAAAGTTTTGCCGACGATGGCGGAGGATACCACCGCATCCGCCGCGCCTTCCGTCCAATGGATGCCGGCAGCGCGCAGTTGCGCGATAACTTCGAGATTATGCGGCTCGGCGAAAAACCGCGCGATCGAGGCGGCCACCACCGGCCCCACATCGGCCACCTGTTGCAGGTCCATTTCGCCAGCGCCCATCAGGGTCTCCAGACTGCCGAAGTGGCGGGCCAGGTCCTTTGCCGTCGCCTCGCCGACATTGCGAATGCCCAGCGCATAGATAAACCGGGCTAGATGCGTCTCCTTGCTACGCTCGATGGCTGTCAGCAGATTGGCGGCGGATTTCTTCGCCATGCGTTCGAGGTTGACCAGCTTGCCCATATCCAGCCGGTAGATATCCGCCGGCGTTTTGGCAATCCCATGATCGACGAGCTGATCGACCAGCTTGTCGCCGAGTCCCTCGATATCCAGCGCCCGGCGCGATGCGAAATGCAGCAAGGCCTGCTTGCGTTGTGCTGGGCAATATAGCCCGCCGCTGCATCGGGCGATGGCTTCATCCGCAGGCTTCTCCACCTGCGAGCCGCACACCGGACAAACTCCCGGCATGGCGAATTCTTGCGCAAGCAGGGGACGTTTCTCTGGGACGACCGCAACCACTTCCGGAATCACGTCGCCGGCGCGCCGCACGATCACCGTGTCGCCGATTCGAACATCCTTGCGCCTGACCTCGTCCTCGTTGTGCAAGGTGGCGTTGGTCACGGTGACGCCGCCGACAAATACCGGCGCCAGACGCGCTACCGGCGTCAGCGCGCCGGTGCGGCCGACGTATACCTCGATGGCCTCGACCGTGGTCAACGCTTCCTGGGCCGGGAACTTGTGGGCAATGGCGAAGCGTGGCGCGCGCGAAACGAAGCCGAGTTTCTGCTGATCGGCCAGACGATTGACTTTGTATACCACCCCATCGATGTCATAGGGCATGCTGTCGCGGGCGCTGCCGGTCTGTGCGTAATAGCCCAGCAGCCCGGCAAGGCCGCTTACCACAGCGCGCTCCTTCGCTACCGGGAACCCCCAGCCAACCAGTTGCTCCATCAGTGCTGAATGCGTGCCCGGCTGGGCATGGCTCGATTCGGCCACGGCATAAGCGAAAAAGCGCAGCGGTCGCTGCGCGGTGATTTTCGGGTCGAGCTGGCGCAAGCTGCCGGCGGCGGCGTTGCGCGGATTCACGAACTCCTTGAGGCCGGCGGCACGCTGCTGCTGGTTGAGTCTCTCGAAGTTCCGCCGAAACATCAGCACCTCGCCGCGGACTTCCAGCTTTGCCGGCGTCATAGGACCGGCCAGACGCAGCGGAATATTCTTCACGGTACGCAAGTTCTGCGTGACGTCTTCGCCGGTAAATCCGTCGCCGCGGGTCGCCCCCTGAATGAACAAACCATCCGCGTAGATCAGGGTAATCGCCAGGCCGTCAAACTTGGGTTCGACCGCATATTCGACTTCCTCCGTTCCCAGCGCCTCACGACAGCGGCGGTCGAAAGCGGCAGCCTCCTCCTCGGCAAAGGCGTTGTTCAGCGACAGCATGGGAACCCCATGAGTGACTTGGCCAAATTCGGCCAAGGGGGTCCCGCCGACCCGCTGCGTCGGCGAATCCGGGGTGCAAAGTTCGGGATGCTCGCTTTCCAGCTGCTGCAATTCGCGAAACAGCCGGTCGTACTCCGCGTCCGGCACGGTCGGCCGGTCGAGAACGTAGTAGGCGTGACTGTGGCGCTCGATCTCGCTGCGTAGCGCTTCGGCACGCGCGGCAGCAGCGCGGGGGAGTGTCATTGCGAATCAGGAATACAAGCGCATGGCGCGCTGACCGCCGGCAGGAATATCGTGCGCCGACATTTTTTGTTGGAATTCGCCAATCTTGCTGCGGATCGTGGCAAGAATCTCGTCCGATAACGGAGCGCGCTGATCATCGACCAGCATGCCGGCGAATACCGTCACCAATTTCCCGGCGACTTCCAGCAGAAGATCGAAGGCTTGCCTGCCATCGGCAACGCGGGGAACATCGATGCTGAGGGTCACCCCAGGCAGCGACAGCGCGCTCAAGCCCCGGTCGGAAAAGGTCGCTCCGCCAAGTTGGCTCAAGGTGAAGAGGGTTTGTCCCGAGGCATCTTCGGCATGAAAAAAGCCGTCATTCTTGAGCCATAAATCGGTCTCAGTGGCGAAATCGATCAAGTGGGCCGCGGGAATGGAATTGCCGTCGCGAGTCACGACATTGATGCCGATACGCCAATCGACCGAAGCGCAAAATTCGTCGAGCGCATGGGCACGGGCAAGCACCTCTGCCACTGCTGGCAACTCGGCCTTGATCTGGAAGTTCTCGGCCAATTCGCGCACGCCTCCGAAAAAACCGGCCAGGTCGGTTTCGCTGATCGGGCCATTTCGGTCGACGATTTGCAATGCCGCGCAGAGACGTCGGTAACTGGTGGCATCGTGGGCATGCAACAGTTTCCATTGGCCGTTGTTTTCGTCCCAGCCGCTCCAGCGCAGGCGTCCTTCCAGCTTGCCCAGCAGCTTGCGCTGCGCCGCCCACAGCAGCGGCGCCGCAACCATTTCTGCCGCTTCGATCAGCACGATGCAATCGGTAAGCTTGTCCGCCAGTTCAAGCGGTGGTTCATTCGGCGGCGTGTCGCTGGTATCGACGAATCCTTCAGCGGCTTCCACGGCTTCGGGTTCTTCCACGGCTCCGTCTTCGACAAATGTCGGTTCGATACGCTGCGTTTCGCCTACCGGTTCGTCCTGGCGGGCGCAGGGGGCTCCCTCTTCCTGAGGCAGCAGGGCATCGGCTTGATCGCTGCGAAAAATCTGTTGTGCCAGCTTGCGCTGCCGATACGCCTGCCAAGTGTTGTAGCCCCATACCCCGGCGACTGCCGCCATGCCTGCACCGATCAGCGTCCATTGCAGTTCGTTGAACATGCCGAACGCCCCGGACGACATTAACATTACGCCGCGACCTCTTCGTTCATGCGCAAGGCTTCTTCCATGTCGACCTCGACCACGCGCGAGACGCCCTGTTCCTGCATGGTGACGCCGACCAGCTGCTGCGCCATTTCCATGGCGATCTTGTTGTGGCTGATAAACAGGAATTGGGATTGTTGCGACATGCGCCTCACCATGCCGCAGAAACGCTCGGTATTGGTGTCGTCGAGCGGCGCATCGACCTCGTCGAGCAGGCAGAACGGCGCCGGGTTGAGCTGGAACAAGGAGAACACCAGCGCGATGGCGGTGAGCGCCTTTTCGCCGCCGGAAAGCAGGTGGATGCTGCTGTTCTTCTTGCCCGGCGGTTGCGCCATCACCTGGATGCCGGCATCGAGAATCTCGTCGCCGGTCAGGATCAAGCGCGCCTCGCCGCCACCGAAAAGCTGCGGGAACAACGTGCCGAAGTGGCCGTTGACGATGTCATAAGTCTGCTGCAACTGCTCGCGGGTTTCGTGGTCGATGCGGCGGATCGCGTCTTCGAGCGTGCCGATCGCCTGATTCAGGTCCGTCGACTGGGCGTCCAGATAGCTCTTGCGCTCGCGGGCTGTGCTGAGTTCCTCCAAAGCGGCGAGGTTCACCGGGCCAAGCGCCTCGATCTCCTGGGTGAGGCGCAAAATGTCGGCCTGCAAAGCAGCCTCTTTGAGACCAGGCACCAGTTCGGCCTGCAACGGCGCCAAGTCTTCCTCGCTCAGAATATTCACTTCGGCAAGACGCTGCACATACTGTTCCTCGTTGAGCTGCGCCGCCTGCTCCTTGAGACGCAACTCATTGATACGTTCGCGCAGCGGATTCAGGCTTTGCTCGATGCGCAGGCGATTCTCATCCAGTCCGCGCAAGACACCGGCGCACTCCTCCAACGCATTGCGCCGGCCGGCCAGCAGGGCTTCGCGTTCCTGGCGCTCGCCCAGCGCGACTTGCAGCCGTTCCATCAGCGACTCTTCGCTGATGCTGCTTCTCTCGCTTTCCGCCGCCGCCTTGTCTGCGGCGACGCGTTCCAGCTGCTGATGCGCGGTTTCGCTGCTGCGCGCATTGTCTTCCAGCTTGCCGAGGCATTCGCGTTCGGTGAAGCGCACTTCCTGGGCCTCGCGCGCCAGCCGCTGTTCCAGGCTGCGCGCCTCGCGCAAGGCCGTGTCGCAGCCCCGCTGGACTTCCATCACCTGGTCGAGCTGGCTGCGTGTTGCCGCCAGTTGCTCACGGAAGCGCAAGGCTTCTTCTTCGGCGCGCGCCACCTCGATGCGCTCGGTTTCCTCGCCCTTGAGGATTTCGGCCAGATCGCGGTCGATTTGTGCCGAGCGTTCTTCGAAACGCGTCTGCATCTGGGTCAGCTTGAGCGTCTCGACCTGGGCCGAGTGGACGCGTTGCTGCAACTCCTGCACGCTGCTGCGGATCAGGGACAGTTGCGAATGGTGCTCCGCCAGCACAGACTCGGCCTGAAGCAGCTTCTCATGCGCCGCGTTTTCGGCCGACTGACACTGGGTCAGGACCGCCTCAAGCTCATCGATCTCGCGCTGACGCTCGATCACACCGTGCGTGCTGGCATCGGGCACATACAACAACAGGCCGTGGGCAGTCAGCAAATGGCCGGCACGATTGATCCAGCTTTGGCCGCTCGCAATGGCAGCCGCGTTGGCGGAGACGGCTGCCAGATCGTCGCTGACCATCACGCCTGCCAGCCACTCGTCCAGCACTGCCGCCCAGCCGACATCGTCGCAGCGCACCTTGGCGCGCAGCGACGGTTGAGCGGCATGTTCCGCCTGTGTAATAGAACTGGAGGAACCGGACGACGAGGAAACCGCCAGCGCAAACGACGTGGGCGGGGGATCGGCCAAGGCATTGACGAGCGTTTCCGTACCGCTCACGACGGCTGCCAGCCGCTCGCGCAGCACGGCTTCAAGTGCCGTTTCCCAACCCGGCTCGACCTGAATCGCATGCCACAGCGGCGTCGCCGCAGCCAGCCCGCGCCGTTGCAGCCACTCGCCAATCTTGCCATTCTGCTGGACGCGGCTTTGCAACTGCTGCAAGGCATCGCGTCGCGCCCGCGTTTCGGTCAACGTGCGTTGCGCCGTTTGCAGTCCGGTGCGAGCAGCGGCCAGTTGCGCTTCGATCTGCGGCAGATTGCCTTGCTTCTCGGCGAGACCCTGCTGCTGTTCTTCGAGTTGCTCTTGCGCCAGCGCCAAGCTTTCCTGGCTCGCCGCCAGCACGGCGGGATCCGGCTGACCGAGTGCCGTCCGCTCCTGGTCGAGGCGCGCACGCCGCTGGCTATAGCCTTCCAGGGCACGCTGGGCGTGGATGGTGTTGGCTTCGCCGAGGCGCAAGCCCTGTTCGGCTTGATTTACGGCGCGACGCGTGGCGGCCGTGGCCTCCTCGGCCAGGCGGACGGCTTCCTCAGCCTGCGGCAGGCGTGCTGCGGCTTCCTCGTGGCGGATGACGCTGGTTTCGGCACGCAGCCGGGCATTTTCCAGTAAGGCTTGCCAGCGCGTCGCTTCGAGTTCGAGTTCGGCACGCTGATTGTTCCAATGCGTATTCTCCGTGGCCAGTTGTGCCAGCCGGGTATCCAACTTCTGCCGGGTATCGCGCAAGTGGTTGATTTCCGTTTCGAGCCGGCTGACTTCAGCTTTGGCGACCACCATCTCGCTCTGCGCGCCATGCAATGCGTCGCTGGCGGCGAAATGCGCCTCGCGCGCCTGTTCGAGCCTGGCTTCCAGTTCACGCAGCTGGGCGGTCTCGGCATCCAGACGCAAGGCGCCCTTCTCTACCTCGCGCGCCATACGTTGGTGTTCGGCGCGCGCGTCGTTGCGCTTCTTCAGCCACAACAACTGCTGGCGGCGATCATGCTGCGCCTGCAATTCGTGGAACTGGCGGGCGATCTCGGCCTGGCCTTCGAGCTTGCCGACCTGGCTTTCCAGTTCATTGCGGATATCCTCCACCCGCAGCAGGTTTTCGCGCGCATCGGCCAGGCGGTTTTCCGTCTCGCGGCGTCTTTCCTTGTACTTGGTGACGCCGGCGGCCTCTTCGAGGAACAACCGCAGTTCCTCCGGTTTGGCCTCGATGATGCGCGAGATCATGCCTTGCTCGATGATGGCGTAGGCGCGCGGTCCCAGGCCGGTGCCGAGGAACACGTCGATGACGTCGCGGCGGCGCACGTGCAAATTGTTGATGTAGTAGTTGGAATTGCCTTCGCGGTCGAGCACGCGCTTGACGGCGATCTCGGCATACTGCGACCACTGGCCGCTGGCACGGCCCTGGGCGTTGTCGAAGATCAGTTCGACGCTGGCGCGGCTGACCGGCTTGCGCGTGCCGGAACCGTTGAATATCACGTCCTGCATCGACTCGCCGCGCAGCGCGGTAGCCTTGGATTCGCCCAGCACCCAGCGCACGGCATCGATGATGTTCGACTTGCCGCAACCGTTCGGGCCGACCACCCCGACCAGCTGGCCGGGAAACAGCACCGTGGTGGGGTCTACGAAGGATTTGAAGCCGGCGAGTTTAAGCTTGGTTAGGCGCACGTCGGATGGCTATTCGTGTATGGGTTTTCAAGGAGCGCGCGGCATGCAGAGGCAATACCCTGCGCAGAGCGGGCATTATAATGGAAACCCATCTTCCGCAACTTCAGACCACTCTGCCATGCCCAGCCAGCCCGTCAAAACCCTGGAAACCTTTGCCAACCCTGCCCCGCAGCGCGATTACCAGATCCACATGGAAATCCCGGAGTTCACCTGTCTCTGCCCGAAAACCGGGCAGCCGGACTTCGCCACGCTGATCCTCGATTACCTACCGGACAAACGCTGCATCGAATTGAAGAGCCTCAAACTGTACATCTGGAGCTTCCGCAACGAAGGCCATTTCCACGAGGATGTCGCCAACCGCATCCTCGACGACCTGGCCCGCGCCGTGAAGCCGCGCTATATGCGCCTGACGGCGAAGTTCTATGTACGCGGCGGGATATTTACCAACGTCGTCGTCGAGCAGCGCAAGAAAGGCTGGCGGCCGGCGGGGAAAATCGAGTTGGCGAGTTTCGAGATGCAGTCGAACACGCGCGGCGGCTAGCCTTCAGGCCGGCGAATTGTCGAAATATCCCGCTCATATGGGCAATCGGCAGGCAAGGATGCAAATTGGTTACAATAAACACTCAGGTCTAGGCTATAAATCAAGGAACCGACGATAAAACGAAAGAAATATTGTCTTCCCTATGGAATCCGTTCAAACCAACAGCCCCGTCGCCGCCCGAGCGTTTGAATATGCGCAGGAAGCCAAGCGCAAGCGGGAGGAAGACCAGCAGGTTGCAGCCAAGAGCGAGAATATCGCGAAGGAGCAACATGCCAACCAGGTCGCTTTTTCGCAAGCGGCCCAAACCAGGCTCAGCGAAGAGAAGACTCATGATGCCAGACTGGTACACGAGGTACGGGTTGTGGACAAGCTGGCGGCATCCGAGGCACATAGCCAAGTCATCAGCCTGGAAAAACAGAAGGCAGCTGAGACAAGAAGCGAAAACCAGAAAATCAGGCAGGACAAAGACAGTGCCGCTCGTGCCAACTCGGCGAAGCTAGCCAAGGCCAATGCCGAAAACGACAAACAGGTCGAGGCAACCGCGCAGACCATGCAAAATGCTAGAGCGCTGGCATTTGACAAGGCTAGCGCCGAGCATGCGAAGGCGGAGAAAGATCTGGTTGTTCGAACGGATGCGGCCTACATCGCCAGAACAATTGATAAGCGCAACAAGGACGCGAATGCATTGGTCGAAAAAGAAAACCGAGCCAGCACCGCCAATAATTTTGAGAAAAGAAACCAGGACAACAAGGCGGCTGTCGATAACGTCATGAAGGAAAAAGCGAATACTCAGCGTGTGAGGAGAGAAACAGATAAAGCCATCAAGATGTACCAAAGCATGGGCAAGCTGGCGTGATCTACACTTCTTGATATGGAATTATCGGGGGTGAGGTGTAGAAGTTCAGACTTGATCTGACAGTCCCCCGTTTTGTAGCGTGCCGGTTGTCAGATCAATTCAGTTGTTGGACTTTTTCCTTCCAGACCTCCTTTCCTGCAATCAAAGTCTGCATAGGA
>Ga0172380_10004774_pt1 | contig 17071 bp, 13 predicted proteins | sample Leawe162metaG_FD_119747 | JGI IMG/M metagenome (GOLD analysis project Ga0172380, IMG submission 119747) | Leachate microbial communities from a municipal landfill in Southern Ontario, Canada - Leachate well 162 metaG | ecosystem: Engineered > Solid waste > Landfill > Unclassified | place...
ATCCTGCGGGTGCTCTTTTCGACCCTGCTCGAGGCCGTTGACGTCAAAGGCTTTGAAGGCCGGACCAGCGAATACAGCGACCTGTCCACCCTGCTGGAAGGTGTGATGATGAAAGAGGGGGCCGGCCATCTGAACGCCCCGGTTTCCAGGGTCATCGAAAAGGACATCCGGGTGCTGCCCGCCTCCACCGATCTCACCCAGGCCATGGCGGTCATGGTCATCACCAAGGAAACGGTGCTGCCGGTGGAGGATAACGGCAGGCTCTGCGGCGTGGTCAAACTCGCCGAGATCTTCGGGGCCCTCGGCGATAAACTCATCTCAATGAATTTTAAATAAGGGGGGCGGATACCATGTCATCAACACACGTAGAGCCGGCGGCGGTCAAGGCCCCGTTTGACTGGAAAAGGGTGTTTTTTCTCGCGCTCGGCGTCGTCCTGTTCTGTATCATCTATTATGCCCCGCCCTGGCCGGACGCCATCGATCCAATGGGCAAACACTTCACGCTGTCCACGGAAGGCAAAGGAGCCCTGGCGCTGTTTGCCCTGGCCGCCACCTGGTGGATCTTTGAGGTGCTGCCCATCGGCGTCACCGGTATCGCCATCGGCGTGGTCCAGGCCATGTTTCTCATCCGCAAGCCGGAGGTGGCCTTCAAGGACTTCATGGACCCCTCGGTCCTCTTCATCTTCGGCTCCATCGTCATCGGCCTGGTCTTCACCAAGAGCGGCCTGACCAAGAGGATGGCCTACAAGATGCTCTCCATTGTCGGTGAGCGGACCAGCATGATCTATCTCGGCTGCTTTGTCATGACCGTGGCCCTGACCCATCTGATGGCCCATACCGCGGTGGCGGCCACCATGTTCCCGCTGCTCATGGCCATCAACGCCCTCTATTCCGAGGATGAGACGCCCACCAAGTTCGGCAAGGGCCTGTTCATCGGCATGGCCTATGTGGCCGGCGCGGGCAGTATCATCACCCTGCTCGGTTCGGCCCGGGCCGCCGTGGCCATCGCTTTCATGAAAGAAATGTCCGGCGTCGAGATCAGCTTCTTCGAACTGACCCTGTACCTGTTCCCCTTGGGCTGGATCATGGTATTTGCGATCTGGGGTATGATGATGATCTTCTGCAAGCCGGAAAAGGCCGTTATCCCCGGACTCAAGGAGAGAGCCAAACGGATGTATACCGAACTGGGCGGCTGGAAGAGAAACGAGATCATGACCCTGGTGATCGTGCTGTCCGTCATTGTCATCATCGCCCTGAAAAACTGGGTTCCGGCCCTCAAATCCATTGACAAAACCGCGATTCTGCTCACTTCCACCCTGCTGTTTTTTATCTTCAAAATCCTGAAGGTCGAGGACCTGGAGGATATCCCCTGGAACATCATCCTGCTCTTCGGCGGCGCCATGTCCATCGGTTTCTGCCTCTGGCAGACCCATGCGGCCGAGTGGCTGGCGGTCAACTGGCTGGCCCTTTTCAAGGACGCCCCGGCGGTAGTATTTATCCTGGGCATCGCCTTCTTCGTCATGGTCATGACCAACTTCATCATGAACGTGGCGGCCATCGCCATCTCCCTGCCGGTGGCCCTGGTTATCGCCCCCTATCTGGGCGTGGCCGGTCATGTTATCTTCTTCGCCTCCCTGGCGACCGCCGGTATGCCCTTCTTCCTGCTGATCGGCGCGGCGCCCAACGCCATCGCCTACGGCTCCAAGCAGTTCACCGCCGGCGAGTTCTTCCGCTACGGTATCATGGCGAGTATCGTGCTGATGTTTGTTGTCTGGCTGATGGTGTCGGTCATCTGGCCGCTCATGGGTCTGCCGATTCTGCTGCCGAAATAAGTTTTTTGGCGCATGAAGCAGCGGCGGCCGGGATCTTCCCTCCGGCCGCCGCCTCCCTGCCGTTTTCCCTACACCTTTCTTTAAGAGGCTTACGTTGGTCAAGACACGAAAGATGAAGGTGCTGGTTGTTGACAACGAGACGGAGTTCGCCTCGACCCTGGCGGAACGTCTGCAGCTCAGCAGGATCGAGGCCAAAAGCGTCTATTCCGGTGAGGAAGCCCTGGATGCCGTTCCCCGCTTCATGCCCGACGTCATGGTGCTTGACATGCAGATGCCCGGCATGAGCGGTCTTGACGTGCTGTCGCAGGTTAAAATTATTGATGCCACAATAGAGGTGATCCTGCTGACCGAACACGGTTCCTTTGATGTCGGCATCGTCGGCATGGAACTGGGCGCCTTCGGCTATATCGTCAAGCCGGTTGATCTGACCCAGCTCATGGAAAAGATCACCGAGGCTTACGATAAGAGGATGGGGGCCTGAGCAGGGAAGTTTGCGTCCCGGAACAACCAGGGATTCAGCAGGAGCGGGCCATGCCCGCGGCCTCTGGCATTGCGCAAACACCGTTATCCCCGGGCCTGGCCCGCTCCTGCCGCTGATCCGCTGCGATTCACCCCTCTGGCGGACATTTCACTTTTGCTGTCTTGATTCATACCTGCAACATCCTTCACTATTGCCATGCATACGCGAGGACACGTCACCCTGCGGCAGGTAAGTCGCCCCCGCGTCCACCCTCGTGCCGCCGCCCCTTAACCAGCTTTTTCATGGCCACCACGAACGACTCCAGATAAATGTAAATCACCGGGGTGATATAGAGGGTCAGAAACTGGGAAAGAAGCAGGCCGCCCACCACCGCCAGCCCCAGGGGCCGGCGGGCCTCGGCCCCGGCGCCCCAGCCCAGGGCGATGGGCAGGGAGCCCATGAGCGCCGCCATGGTGGTCATCATGATCGGCCTAAAGCGCAGGATGCAGCCTTCAAAGATGGCATCCGCCGGACTTTTGCCCTCCCGGCGCTGCACCATCAGGGCGAAGTCGATCATCATGATGGCGTTCTTCTTGACAATGCCGATCAGCATGATGATTCCCACAAAGGCATAGATGCTCAAGCTCGTGTCAAAGAGCAGCAGGGTCAGTAGGGCACCCACCCCGGCGGCAGGCAGGCCGGAGAGAATGGTCAGAGGGTGGATGAAGCTCTCATACAGGATGCCCAGCACGATGTAGATGACCAGGATGGCCATGGTGAGCAGCAGCCACATGCCTTTGGCCGAGGCCTCGAATTCCTGGGCCGTGCCCTGGAAGCTGGTGGTGACCGTGGCGGGCAGCCGCAGTTCCAGCACGGCCTGCCTGATCCTGTCCACCGCATCGCCGAGGGCCACGCCCTGCTTGAGGTTGAAGGACAGGGTCACCGAGGGGAGCTGGCCGGTGTGGTTGATGGTCAGGGGACCGAGATTTCGGTAAAGGGTGGCCACACTGTCCAGGGGCACCAGCTTGCCGGAGCTTGCGCGGAGATAGAGGAGCGACAGGGCGGCGGGGGACTGCTGATACTGGGGCTCCACCTCCAGGATGACCTGATACTGGTTGGCCGAGGTATAAATCGTTGACACCTGCCGGGAGCCGTAGGCATCGTAGAGGGTGTTTTCGATCTGCTCCGGCGTGACGCCCAGGCTCTGCGCCTTGTTCCGGTCAATGTTCACCACCACCTGGGGGTTGGTGATTTCCAGATCGCTGCTCACATCCTGCAGTTCCGGCAGGCCCCGCAACGCCTCCTCAACCTGCGGCGCCCACTGCTGCAGCTCCTCCATGTCCGTGGCCTGCAGGGTATACTGATACAGGCTTTTGGTCAGCCGGCCGCCGATCCTGATGACCGGCGGGTTCTGCATGAACACCTTGATGCCGGGCACGGCAGCGAGTTTCTCCCGCAGATCCTGGATGATCTGTTCAACATTTTTCTGCCGTTCGGAGCGGGGCTTGAGTGACAGAAAAAACCGGCCGGAGTTGCCGGTGGGGCTTGAACCTCTGGCGCCCACCGCGGACATGAAGTTGGCGACGTCAGGCTCCCGGCTGATGACCTCGGCCACCGCCTGCTGGTGTTCCACCATGGACTGAAAGGAGATGCCCTGGGCCCCTTCGGTGAAGCCGACGACGCGTCCCGTATCCTGGCTGGGGATAAACTCCTTGGGAATAATCTTGAAAAGGTGGGCGCTGACCGCAACCAGCAGGATGGAAAAAACCAGCATGCCCAGCCGATGGCGCAGCACCAGCCGCAGGCTCCGCTCATAGCCGTGGCGCATGCCGTCGAAAAAGCGCTCGGATGCGACATAAAGTCTGCCGTGCCGCGCGGTGCCCGGCGGCTTCATGAAACGGCTGCACAGCATGGGGGTAAGTGAAAGGGAGACAAAGCCGGAAATAAGCACCGCCGCGGTGATGGTCACGGCAAATTCATGCAGCAGCCGGCCCATGATGCCGCCCATGAAGAGCAGCGGAATGAACACGGCGATCAGCGAGAGGGTCATGGAGACGATGGTGAAGCCGATTTCCCTGGCCCCGTCGAGGGCGGCCTGCATCCGGCCCTTGCCCATCTCCATATGGCGCACGATATTTTCCAGCATGACGATGGCGTCATCCACCACAAAGCCCACGGACAGGGTGATAGCCATCAGCGAGATGTTGTCGAGACTGTAACCCAGGCGCTGCATGACCGCAAAGGTGCCGATGATGGACAGCGGCAGGGCGAGGCTTGAGATGACGGTGGCCGAGAGATTGCGCAGAAAAAGAAAGATCACCAGGACCACCAGGCAGATGGCGAGATACAGGGTGAACTTGACATCGTTGACCGAATCACGGATGGATTCGGAGCGGTCATAGAGAATGGTGAGGTTAACCGCGGCGGGAATCCGGTCGCGGAACGAGGGCAGCAGCTCCCGGATGGCGTCCACCACCTCCACGGTGTTGGTGCCCGGCTGGCGCTGGATGGCCAGGACAATGGCCCGGGTGCGGTTGAGCCAGCTGGCCGCCTTGTCGTTCTCCACGCTGTTGACGATGCGGCCGAGCTGTTCGAGCCGGACCGGGGAGCCGTTGCGGTAGGCCACAATCAGGGGCCGGTAGGCGTCCGCGCTGCCGAGCTGGCCGGTGGCCTGCACGGTAAAGGCCTGATGCCGGCCATACAGGGTGCCGGTGGGCAGGTTGACGTTGCTCTCCCGGATGGAGGTGGACACCTCATCCAGGGAAATGCCCATGGAGGACAGGGCCTGGGGATTCACCTGCACGCGCACGGCATACTTCTGGGCGCCGTAGACCTGGACCTGGGCCACCCCGCTGACCATGGAGATGCGCTGGGCCATGAGGGTTTCCGCGTACTCGTCCACGGTGGACAGCGGCAGGACTTCCGAACTGAGCGCCACATAGAGAATCGGCTGGTCGGCGGGATTGACCTTGGAATAGGAGGGCGGATTCGGCATCTCCTCGGGCAGCAGCTTCAGGGCCTTGGAGATGGCGGTCTGCACGTCCAGGGCCGCGCCGTCCAGATCCCGCGCCAGGGAGAACTGCAGGGTGACATTGGTGACCCCCTGCCCGCTGGTGGAGGTCATGGAGTCAACCCCGGCAATGGTGGAGAACTGGCGTTCCAGGGGGGTGGCCACCGAAGAGGCCATGGTTTCAGGACTGGCGCCCGGCAGGTTGGCCGAAACCTGAATGGTGGGGAAATCGACACTGGGCAGCTCGTTTACCGGCAGCAGCCCGTAACTCATGATGCCGAAGACCAGAATGCCCAGCATGACCAAGCTGGTCATCACCGGCCGGCGGATGAAAAGCTCGGCAATGCTCACTGGCTCTCCTTGCCCGACTCCTGCCGGCTGCTGCCGGCGATCTTCACCGAAGTCCCGGGCGCCAGACGAAGCTGGCCGTCGGTCACCACCTTGTCGCCGGGTTGCAGCCCCTGGCTGATCACCACTTCGTCATCCGCGCTGAGGCCGGTGACCACGTCCCGGTACGCCACGGTCAGGTCCTCCCTGACCAGGTAAACGTACTGGCCTTTCTGGCCGGTCTGCACCGCCTGGCCGGGGATGACCACCACGTCCGGCTGGCTGGTGAGTTCCAGCACGACATTGACGAACTGGCCGGGCCAGAGCCTGCCGTCCTCATTGGCATAGGTCGCCTTGAGCAGAATGGTGCCGGTGGTTGGATCAACGGTGTTGTCGACAAAGGCGAGTTTACCGGTAAGGGATTTCCCCTCTTCTCCGGGGATGGCCGCCCTGACCGGCAGGGGGCTGGCCTGCATGTACCGCTTCACCTCCGGCAGGCTGCGTTCCGGCAGGGCAAAGGAGACATTAACGGGGCGCACCTGGTTGATGGTCACCATGAAGGTGTCGGCATTGGCCTTGATCAGGTTGCCCCGGTCCGCCTTGAGATCGCCGGCAAAACCGTCAAGGGGGGAACGGATGGTGCAATAGGCGAGATCGAGCCGGGCGCTCTCCACCGCCGCCCGGTCGGCCAGAATGGCGGCCTCCAGGGTGGCGGCGCTGGTCCGCACCTGGTCGTACTGCTCTTCAGACACATATCCCTTCTGGGCCACGGCGCCGTAGCGGTCCACCTGTTTACGGGCATTGTCCAGCTCGGCCAGGCCCTTGGCCAGATTGGCCTGGGCCTCGGCGAGTTTCGCCTCATAGGGCCGGGGATCGATGGTGAAGAGCAGGTCGCCCTTTTTCACCTCCTGCCCCTCCTGGAAATGCACGGTCTGCACCTCCCCGGTGATCTGCGACTTGATGGCCACGGTGGCAAAGGCCTCCACGTTGCCGATGGCCGCAAGCTCCACCGGCACGGTCTTGCGGCTGGCAACGGCGACGGTCACCGGCACCGCCGGTTTTGCCTGCTGGTCCGCCGCCTTGCTCTTCTCCTTGCCGCCGCCGGAACAGCCGGCCAGCAGAAGCAGAATGACGGCCAGCAAACCGCAGGCCCTGGTGCGCCAGGTGGTGTTCACATACCCAATCATGACATGATCCTCAAAAAAACTGTTCAAGACGGCCGTGCGCCAGCCGGTTTGCTGTTTGCTATCTGCCGGCATCGGCGCTCCCCTCCCCGCCGGGGTGGATAACAATCGCCTGCCCAGCCGCCAGGCCGGCGCTGCCGGGCTCGGCTAACTGCCAGCCGCCGCCCAGGGCCTTGAACAGGGCAACCAGATCGAGCAAGACTCGCTGATCACTCTGCACCAGCTGGTCCCGGGAGAGAGTGAGGGCCCGCTGACTTGCCAGGACGCTCAGAAAATCCACCAGCCCGGTGCGGTACAGCTCATCGGCGATGACCACAGCCTGCCGGTTGGCCGCCACCGCCTGTTCCAGGGCGCGCCGGGTGGTCTGTTCCCGATCGTAGGCGACCAGGGCATTCTCCACCTCTTCGAGGGCGGTGAGCACTGTTTGTTCATAGGCCAGCAGGGCCTGTTCCTGCCGGGCATTCTCCACGGCGATAGCGGCACGGATACGGCCGGCATCAAAAAGCGGTAGGCCCAGGGCCGGGCCGAAGCTCCAATAGCGGCTGCCGCTCCTGGCAAAATCGGAGAGATTGTTGCTCTGCAGCCCGAGAAGACCGGTAAGGGAAAAGCTGGGAAAAAGCTCGGCGGTGGCCACGCCGACCATGGCGGTGGCCGCGGCCAGTTCCCGCTCGGCGCGGCGGATATCCGGCCGCCGCCGTAAAAGCTCGGAGGGCAGCTCAATGGGGACCTCGGCCGGCTGGCAGAGGGCGGCACTATCCCCGCCAAGCTCGGCAAGCAATGCCGCAGGCGGCAATCCGGCGAGGACACCGAGGCGATGGACCGCCTCCCTGCCCGCAGTCTCCAGTCCGGGGATCTGGGCCTCGGTGGTGGCGAGCTGGGCCTCTGCCTGGGCCACATCGAGCCTGCTGCTCAGTCCAGCGGCAAAGCGGCCCCTGGTCAGTTCCAGGGTCTGCTGCTGGGTGACGATATTTTCCCGGGCCGTCATAATGCGGCGCTGACTGCCGCGCAGTTCCAGATAGTTTCTCGCCACCTCCGCCAGCAAAGTAACCAGCACATCCCGGCGGTTTTCCTCCTCCGCGGCGATGCCGGCATCAGCTGCCTCCACCGCCCGGCGCACCCCGCCGAAAATGTCGATCTCCCAGACCGCGTCAAAGCCCGCCTGGAAGAGATCCTGGGCCCCGGCCGCACTGCTGCCGGTGCCGGAAGAGCTGTTCTCACTGCGCCGGCTGCGGGAGTATGCGCCGGCAAGATCAACCTCGGGCCAGGCCCCGGCTGCGGTAATCCCACGCCGGGCCCGGGCTTCACGGATGCGTGCTTCGGCGATCCGCAGCTCCTTATTGGCGCCCGCGGCCCGCTCGATCAGGCTGTTGAGCTGCTGATCCCCGAATAATGTCCACCACTGGGAAACAGCGGCAGTATCGGCGGCAGCGGCGTCAACCACTCCCCTGCCCTTCTCGCTCCACCCGCCGGGGGTTTCCACCGGCGGCGGATGGTAATCCGGCCCCACCGTGCAGGCCGACAGGGCCACGGTCAGGATGATCAGCAGGATTTTTTGCTTCATCGTCGCCTGAAAAGTTCAGCGCGAATTGTTTCTATCGTCATCTGCGGTCTCGCCCCTGTTGTGAAAACCCTGACTGACGTTGCCAAAGACATATGGGAAAATGCTCCATTTTCATCATGGCTCCTCACTCAAGCAGGCGTCCTTTAAGCTCTGCAAATTCGCGGCAACGGGCTTTTCAAGCCATACCCCGACACTCAGCAGGCTTTGCACCTTATCCCAGCAACCAGCCTTGGCCAGGGCCGGGAGGTCCGGGATCTCCGTCTTGAGATCCCGGACCTGTTCCTGCACCTTGGCATTGGCGCCAAGGCCTGCAACATGCTGAATGGTGGCAACCCCGGCCCAGATGATGAGTGCGCCCACCAACAGCAAACCGGCGAGGCCGACGCCGAGAAAAATTTTGAACTTCCGCTTGAGTTGCTCATTTGCCTTAAACTTTCTCATGAGTTCTAATAATACCAGATGTTTCAAAAAGATCTCCTTTTTTGGTTCGTATTCAAGCAGTGATGCTTAGCGCGGAATCTCCGCCGTATCGTCGTCGTAAATCCCCTGCCCGGCTGTCTTGTGGCATGCCGGGCAGTTTGCCGGGGAACCGATGGCAGGCCGGGCAAAGACCTGCGCCGGGATGTCGTGATGCTTTTCCCTGATATACGGGATGGCGGTGATGCGCTGCGGCACCACGCTTCCCAGGCTGCGCATGATTTTCACCGCCCGTTTGGCCCCGGATTTATCCGCGCTGTTGGCCTGCAGATACCCGGCAATGCCATTGCGGGCAGCGTCATCAAAATCCAGCGACTCGCCGAAATGATCAGCGGAGTTACTGAGGATTGCCTGCCAGGAAGCCGCCGGCAGCAATTCCGGCTGGTAGGCGAAATGGCAGGCCCCGCAGGTTTCTTGATAGACAGGGTTGGTTACGGGAGCGAGATGATGTTTGCCCTCTTTTCCCGGATGCCGGTGATCATTGCCATGATGGGAATCATCGTCAGCCAGGCAGGTGTTCCAGCCTGCCAGGGACAACAGAGAAAAACACAGCACCACGATACCTGTCTTGTGCATCCTGTTCATTGCCGATCCTCCTTTTGCCGCCCGGCGCCTAGGCAGGCGCCGGGCTCGGCTGGGGTTATTGCTTCACCTTAGCGGTCTTTTTCATTGCCGTAAAGTTCCTTATCATGATGTTGGTCTTTTGACTGGCCGTCATGATGCCGCGCCTCTTCGGCCCGGAATTTCAGCAGCTGGTCCGCGGTGAGATACCTGGCTGCCGCCAAACGCGACTCGATGCCCTGGATGAATAATTTCCCCTGCACCTCGGCCATTTTCCCGGCCAGTTCCCGCACCGTGGCCTCGGCGGGCGTTTTATCGGCAAATGCCTGTTCCATTTCCAGCTGGAGCATGCCAAGCTGGTCCTTTAATTCCAGCCGCTGTTTGCGGAAGGCGAAATCCGCATTTTTTAGTTCCGTAATCTGTTTGTCGGACAAGCCAAGTTTTTCCACAGCCCCGGGATCCCGCCAGAGGCCGCAGGCCGATGGCCGCCCCTCATGCAGGCCGGCCCCGTCGTCGTGCCGGCCGTCATGGGCATGGGAACCGGCCATGGCAGGGACGGAAAAGAAGATGATCAGCAGAAAAATGGTCAATGCCCCGAGTTTTTGTCGTTGATTTGCGTACATTTTGTACCTCCGCGTCTGTGGTGTGGTGAATAAGAGTGTGTGTACCTGTTGGTTTGTTTCCTAGGAATTTTTCTTCCGTTGCTGCTATCATAAAGGACCGATGTAAAGATTTTATGTTGATCAGCCGGCAAAATTGTAAAGTTTATGTAAAAAGGGTTGCGGGCCGGCAGGGAGTATGGACAATTGACACAGGCAGGCACTCCGGCAAAGGCGACGAACAATGGCAAGGCATGATGAACAGTGAACAGGTTACGGCGCGCATCAAGGTGCTGATTATCGATGATGACAGGAAACTGTGCCGGCTGGTGGGCGATTATCTGGGTCCCATGGGTTATGACGTGGAGGCCGCCCACACCGGGCCGGCAGGGCTGGCCATGGCCATGGCCGGCGATTTCCAGGTGGTGATTCTTGACGTCATGATGCCGGAGATGGACGGTTTCGAGGTGTTGAAAAGGCTGCGCAAGGCCTCGGACATCCCGGTATTGATGCTCACCGCGCTTGGCGATGAGACGGACCGGGTGGTGGGCCTGGAGATGGGCGCTGATGACTATCTGCCCAAGACCTTTTCCACCCGCGAGCTGCTGGCCCGCCTGCGGGCGGTCACCCGGCGCTCTTTCAAAAAAACGGAGCGGCCGGAGCCCGCCCCGCCGTCCGATTTAACCCTGAGTATCGGCGAGCTGCGGATATTCCAGACATCCCGCACCGCCCGCCTGGGGGCGGAAACCCTGCCGCTTACGCCGCTGGAATTCGATCTGCTGGTCTGCCTGGTAAAGGCCGCCGGACGGGTGCTGACCCGGGATCAGCTGCTGGATGCGGTGACCGGCCGCAGTTACGAGATATTTGACCGGTCCATCGATGTCCATATTTCCTCCCTGCGGCGTAAATTGGGGGATACCCCCAGGAGTCCGAAATTCATCCGCACCGTGCGCTCGGCGGGCTACATGTTTCAGGCACCGGGCCTTCACCCGTTATGAGACCTTTTTCCTCACTGTTTACCAGAATCGTCCTCTGGTTTTTCATGAATATGGCCCTGGTCGCCGCGCTCCTGCTGGTGTTTTTCGCCTTCCAGTCCCAGGTGGATCTGCACGCCTTTTTGGGGCATCAGACCTCCGACCGGCTGCGGGTTGCCGGCCGGCTCATCTCCCATGATCTCAACCAGACTCCCGCCTCACAGTGGCCCGATGTGCTCGCCCGGCATGGGGAATTGTATCAGGTGGATTTCGTGCTGGTGTTTGCCGACGGATCGCAGGTTTCAGCAAAAAAGCTGACAATTCCCGATGTGGTCATGCAGAAGGTGGCGGCCAGCATCCCGCCGCCGCCTCCTCCGGCCAGGGATTTGTTGCCGGACAGACCCCGCGATGCCCATGACGAGGAGCGGGAAAACCGGCACAACGATGATGACGCGGACCGGCGGGACAGCGAGGTGCGGCATAAGGATCACGACAAAGACGGCCGGCCATATCAGCGCTTGATGATCCACACCAAAAATCCGTCCCGCTACTGGGCCGGCATCCCCGTGCCGGTCTTCCCGGCCCCCCCGCATTCCCATGAGAAAGCCATGCTGCTCGCCGTATCGGACTCCATGACCGGCAACGGCTTTTTTTTCGATCCCCTGCCGGGGCTGATCGTTGCCGTGGCGGTGATTCTCTTTTCCGTTCTGCTGTGGCTGCCCCTGGTGCGCAACATCACCGGCCCCTTGACCCGCATGACCCGCGCCGCCGAAGAGATCGCCAAGGGCAGGTTTGACGTGCGAATTGCCGAACCCCGCGCCGATGAGATCGGCCGGCTCGCCAGTGCCATCAACCACATGACATTTCGCCTGGGCGGTTACGTCAAGGGCCAGAAAAGATTTCTGGGCGATGTGGCCCATGAGCTGGGCTCTCCCATTGCCCGGATTCAGCTGGGGCTCAGTGTCCTGGAGCAGCGCCTGGAAGGGGATAACCGGGAACGGGCCAGAGATGTCCTGGAGGATGTGGCCCACATGGCAAATCTGGTGAATGAACTGCTGTCATTTTCCCGGGCGGAAATGAGCCCGGCCAGGATCAGCCTGGCGCCCACGGCAGTGCTTCCCCTGGTTGAGGGTGCGGTGCTGCGGGAGGGGGCGCCCTGGGCGGAGATCGTGGTGCAGATAGAACCGGGAATGACGGTGATGGCGGCACCCGAACTGCTGACCAGGGCCATGGCCAATCTGGTCAGAAATGCCGTCCGGTACGCCGGCAAGGCCGGCCCGATCTGTATTAGCGCCGAAAAAAATAATGATGCGCTGGTTATGGAAATCAGGGACTCCGGGCCGGGAGTGGCCGAGGATCTGCTCGGACGGATTTTCGAACCATTCTTCCGCCCCGAACCTTCCCGTGACCGGGACACCGGCGGAGTGGGCCTTGGCCTGGCCATTGTCAAGACCTGCATCGAAGCGTGCAAAGGCACGGTCGCCGCCCGCAATATCAAGCCAACGGGCTTTGCCGTGGCAATAACCTTAACGGCCTGCGATCAGCCACCGGAGGCCTGAAAGCCTGCGGCGGTTCAATCAGCTTGCCCCCAGGCCGCTTCAGAGACCTCAGTTGGTTTAGTGAAATGCAATAATCTTATGGGGTGGAAGGCGGCGCTTACCTATACCTATCTGGAAGAGCCGTCCCTTGAGGTGACGGTGATCAATCCATAAAAAAAACGAGGTGCCGCCTGCCCTGGCGGCACCTCGTGATTATTGTCCGCTTTGCTGCGGTTTTTCCCAAACCAGAGCGCGGGCTGCCGGCATTGCTACTTTTTCATCACCCTGATGGCCAGTATCCTGCTCCAGCGTTTGCCGGTGACATAAATGCGGTCATTGTCCCGGTCATAGGCGATGCCGTTCAAGACACTGTCTTCATCACCCGGGGCATACTGCAAAGCCAGGCCGCGCAGATCGACCCAGCCGGTTACCTGGCCGTTTGCCGGATTGATCCTGGCAATCCGCCCCTCCTTCCAGATATTGGCCCAGATCTCACCCTTGATATACTCCAGCTCATTGAGCCGGGTGACCGGCTGGCCGCCCTCGGTCACCATAATCGTTTTCTGCCGGGTAAAGGACTCCGGGTCAAGAAATGCCAGGGTCGCACTGCCGTCGCTCATGATCAGCGAATGGCCGTCATGGGTAATCCCCCAGCCCTCGGTGGCATACGGGAATGACCGGATAAACCGCAGACTTTCCCGGTCCCAGACCATGCCGGTGCGGGACTGCCAGGTGAGTTGAATAATCCGCTCGCCGAAAACGGTGACCCCCTCGCCGAAAAGGTGAGCGGGCAGAGCCCGCACCTCTAAGTCCCTGCCGTCAATGGTCATGCGGCGCAGGGTCGAGTGGCCGTATAACCCGGTCCCCTCATAGAGCCTGCCCTGATCAAAACAGAAACCCTGGGTAAAGGCCTGCGGGTCATGGTCATAGCTGGCGACTATCTCATAACCATAGACAGGAACGGCTTGACTCTCCGCCCGGTCAGCGGCCAAGGCCGCAGGCAGGGGGCGCAGCCAGCAACCGGCAACAAGAACAATACACAGGATCTTCAGCAGGGCATCCTGCGGGCAAATCTTACAAGGCTGAGCTTCCATATTGTCTTGATAAAGCAAGAAGGACGAAAACGCACATGAATTAAAATAAAAAAATGGGCCTCAAAAGAAGGGGAGGAAAGAAACTTTTAAGGCCCGGCACAACAAGAGAGGATGAGGAAACGAAACTACTTCATTTTCCGGCGCAGACCGCCAAGGCCAAGAAGACCCGAGCCGAGCAGCCAGACGGCGCCGGGCACAGGGACAGGAGAAGAAGTTGAATTTGCCTGCTCAGGCAAATTCAAACTTCCTTCAAACCAGGCCCCGGACAATCCGGAGCCATAATCTGATATTTCAAAATAAATATCCCCAGCCGTGTAATTATAATGAACATCCGTTGAAACTAAAACTGACCAGGAACTACCGGCGACGCCACCAATTGTGGCGGGAAACCTATCGAGATAGAAACCATCGATAACACCATCGGTAAAATGTGCGAAAGGCGTTGACGATCCCTCAGGGGGAGCTCCAGGGAATTCCGTCAACGTCATTTGCCCGATGGTCAAAAGAAGGGTACTCTCCCAGTCGGTACGGAATTCGATTGTTGATTCCCCGACCGGGCTAACCAGCCCATCATCAACCCAGGTTAATTCGAGAGATACGGGTGAATCATAGGCTATTCCTGAATTGGCAACGGTATCAATATAATCGATTTGACCGTCAAGCGTGACGGAGCCGGCATGGGCCTGAGCGGCAGTGAAGAGCAGCAGGGCGGCAACGGTGGACAGGACTTTGGTGGTGCTATTTCTGGTGATTTTCATTGAGTGCTCCTTATTACTTATTGTTTTCCAGGCAAATTCATTCTCATTTTCCCAACTCTTGACCAGGCTAAGAGCACTAACCGTGCCATTTTGCGGAGAAGAGCAAATAAAATTAAATTTATTGCATATTATCAACAAGTTAGCGAGACAGAGCAACGGACCATGGCAAAATCTCTTATTTAGGAAGCCACTGGGAGAAAAGCCGGGGAAATTGTGGTGAAATCGAGAACTCAATAATATCAGCATATTAGCGATGGAAACCGCGAAGGTTTCAGCCAATGACTTTGGGTTATTTCACGCACCGCGAAATAAAGACCCAAAGGTAAAAATGGGGAAAATGCCCCAGCGGCGATAACCGGAAGTCAGGGGGGTGAGGGAATAGAGCAGGGAGAGAAAAAGGAGAGGGCAAGGGGCTCAAGGCATCATTCTTCATCACGGCCGGCGGACTGCAGGCCGAATTTCTTGATGCGATAGCGCAGGGTGTCCCGTGACATGCGCAGACATTGGGCAGCCTTGGTCTGGTTGCCATTGAAGCGGGCCAGGGCCTGCTGGATAAGCTCCTTTTCCACCTCTTCAATGGAGATGCCATGGGGAGGCAGGGTGATATACCCGCTTTCCGCCACGGCAGGAACTTCATGGCTGGCGGGGCGGGGATCCTTTGTCCTGGCCCGGCCGCACTGACGGATCTCGTGGTTAAAAAACTCATAACTGAGCATGGTGCCGGGCTCGAGCATCATGGCCCTTTCCATGGCATTGCGCAGTTCCCGCACATTACCCGGCCAATCATAACGCTGCAGACAGTCAAGGGCCTCGGGACTGGTTCCCTGCACCCCGCGGCCATACTCCTCGTTTAATCTCTCAATGAAATAACTGGCCAGCGACGGGATATCCTCCTTGCGCTCGCGCAAGGGAGCCAGCGGAATACTCATCACGTTGAGACGGAAAAAAAGGTCGCCGCGGAAGTTGCCGTCCCTAACCATGGAGGGCAGATCCTGATTGGTGGCGGCAATAATGCGCACATCCGTGTCGATATCCCGTGAGCCGCCGAGACGCCGGAACTTCCTGGCATCGATGACCTTGAGGATCTTGGCCTGCATGGGCAGCGGCATATCACCAATTTCATCCAGAAAAACAGTGCCCCCGGCAGCGGCTTCAAAAATACCCTTGTGACTCTTCGAGGCATCGGTATATGCCCCCTTCTCATGGCCGAAAAGCTCATTTTCCAGCAGGTTGTCCGGAATGGCCGCGCAGTTGATCTCGATAAAGGGTTCCTGGGAGCGGGCGCTGTGGTAATGAATGGCCCGGGCCACCAGTTCCTTGCCCGTGCCGCTTTCGCCCAGCACCAGCACGATTTTGGCGTCGGTTTCGGCACAGACCTTGATCATCTTGAAAACTTCGATCATTTTCGACGAGTTGCCGATGAGGTTGTCATAATCATATTTTTTCCGCAACTCACGCCGGAAAAGATCAACCTCCTTACGCAGCTTCCTTTTCTCAAAACCCTGATCAACAATATGCCGGATATTTTCAATATCAAAAGGCTTGCCGATATAATCGTCAGCACCTATTTTAAGTGCGCTCACCGCTGAATCGGCATCGGCGTAGGCAGTAATCATCAGCACAATGACATCCTCATCCTGGGCCTTGAACTCGCGCAGCAGGTCAACCCCGTTGGCATCAGGGAGACGCACATCCAGCAGAACCATTTCCGGCACAAAGTCATGGAATTGTCCCCTGGCCTCCGCCCCGTTGGTGGCCGTCTGCACGGCATAGCCAGCACCGGCAAGCATCTGGCTGAGCGACCAGCAAACCAGTTTCTCGTCATCAACGACCAGGACGCGATGCTCTCTCATGATATCTTCCCATCCCTCAGGATATGCCGCATTGCGAACCTTCCTCCCGGCTGACCGGCAGACAGACGATGAATGTGGAGCCGGCACCCGGTTCACTTTCCACGAATATTGTCCCGCCATGCTGTTCCAGGATGCGCTGGGAGATGGAAAGGCCAAGACCGGTGCCGGTGCTTTTGGTCGTATGAAACGGGTTGAAAATCGATTCCATGGAGGATGGGTCAATCCCCTTGCCCGTATCCTGAATGGCCAGCCTGACGTGTTTGCCGTTCAGATAACGGCATACCGGGCTGCTGCAGCTGTCAACCCGGCCTTCAGCGCCTTCATAGCCGCAACTGTGGAAGGTCAGGGTCCCGCCCGCCTCCATGGCATCGATGGCATTGAGCACAATATTAAGAAACACCTGCTGCAGCTGACCTTCATCGCCCTGGGCCAGGGGCAGATGCAGATCAATGGCCCGCACCACCCTGATCTGCTTGTTTTCCAGGCGCGAGGCGGCCAGGAAAAGAACCTTGTCGATGATCGTGTTCAGGTGAACCTCGGCAAACTGCGATTGACCCGGCCGGGCAAACTGCAGCAGATTGTTGATGAAGTTGTCCAGGCGCTTGACCTGGCTCTGCACCTCATTGAAAATCATCTGGTTGGTGTCGCCATCCTGAAAATTACGGGCCAGGATCTGCATGGCCCCGGATATGCCGGCCAAGGGATTTTTGATTTCATGGGCCACGCCGGCCGCCATTTCGCCCAGAGAGGCCAGCTTGTCGACCCGGGCAAGATCCTGTTCCAGAACCTTTTTGGCGGTGATATCCCTGAAAATACAACTGAGTCCGGTGACGGTATCCACCG
>Ga0172380_10004775_pt1 | contig 17071 bp, 15 predicted proteins | sample Leawe162metaG_FD_119747 | JGI IMG/M metagenome (GOLD analysis project Ga0172380, IMG submission 119747) | Leachate microbial communities from a municipal landfill in Southern Ontario, Canada - Leachate well 162 metaG | ecosystem: Engineered > Solid waste > Landfill > Unclassified | place...
ACCGGCGCCTGGATCGCGATGCCGGTATTCGAACGCCCGTCCGGGCGCGGCACCAACACGGCGATGCAGAACAGTCCCGGCAGGAATTCCTCGTTGTCGATGGCATGGCCTTCGCGTTTGACGCTCTCGATCTCGCGCTCCAGCGCATCGAAGTCGGTGATGGTGTGCGGCGTGTAGCGTTCCAGCGGCGCCCGATCGAGCAGGCGGCGGCGCTGGGCGGGCATCATCTGCGCCAGGAAAAGCTTGCCGCTGGCCGAACAGTGCGCCGGCACGCGCGAACCCGGATGAAGATAGAAGCGCAAGGGTGCCTGCGTCTCCACGCGATCGAGGTAAAGCACCTCGCTGCCGGAAAGCGCAGTGATGTTGCAACTCTCGCCGACTTCCTCGACCAGCTTGCGCAGCACCGCGTGGCGCGCGCCATGCACCGTGTTGTTGAGCAGGAGGTCCTCGGCAAGCCGCCGCAGGCGCAGGCCGGGGCCATAGAAGCGGCCGTCCGCATCCCGCTGCAGCATCCCGGCGCTCTCCAACTGCTGCAGCATGCGATGCAGGGTCGGCTTGGGCAGCCCCGTTTCCTCGACCAGGCTTTGCAGCGAGAAGAACTGGTCCTTGCGCGCGATCACTTCCAGCAGCGAAAACAGGCGCAATGCCGGCGTGTCGCCGTCGACGCGCGCCGGTTCGGGAATGGATTTCAATTTGGATTCGCTCATGGTTTCGGGATCATAGGCTATTTCTATTTCCGATACAAATAGTCTCGTTTTTTGTATTTTTGTCTTGACTTCGGATTTTGGCCACTCTAAAGTTCATCATCGTTCCGGTATATGGAACATGGCGTTGCATTTTATAAAAAATCACCATCAGGAGATCCACAGATGAGCAAGCCTGACCAGCGCACGGTGCCCGAGGGGCCGACCCGCATGACCCCGTCCGAAGCCTTCGTCGAAACCATGGTGGCCAACGGCGTGACCGACATGTTCGGCATCATGGGCTCGGCCTTCATGGACGCCATGGACATCTTCGCCCCGGCCGGCATCCGCCTCATCCCCGTGGTGCATGAGCAGGGCGCGGGCCACATGGCCGACGGCTACTCGCGGGTGTCGGGCCGCCACGGCGTGGTCATCGGCCAGAACGGTCCCGGCATCAGCAACTGCGTGACGGCGATTGCCGCCGCCTACTGGGCGCACAGCCCGGTGGTGATCGTGACGCCGGAGACGGGCACCATGGGCATGGGCCTCGGCGGCTTCCAGGAAGCCAACCAGCTGCCGATGTTCCAGGAATTCACCAAGTACCAGGGCCATGTGAACAATCCCAAGCGAATGGCCGAATTCACCGGCCGCTGCTTCGACCGTGCCATGAACGAAATGGGTCCGGCCCAGCTCAACATCCCGCGCGACTATTTCTACGGCGACATCACCTGCGAGATCCCCAAACCCTCGCATCTCGATCGCGGCCCCGGCGGCGAGAAGAGCCTGAATGAGGCGGCCGAGCTGCTGGCCACGGCGAAGTTCCCGGTGATCATTTCCGGCGGCGGCGTGGTCATGGCCGACGGCGTCGAGGAATGCAAGGCGCTGGCCGAGCGACTCGGCGCGCCGGTGGTGAACAGCTACCTGCACAACGACTCCTTCCCGGCCAGCCACCCGCTGTGGTGCGGCCCGTTGGGCTACCAGGGTTCGAAGGCGGCGATGAAGCTGATGGCACAGGCCGACGTCGTCGTCGCGCTCGGTTCGCGCCTCGGCCCCTTCGGCACGCTGCCGCAGCACGGCATGGACTACTGGCCGACCAAGGCGAAGATCATCCAGATCGACGCCGACCACAAGATGCTCGGGCTGGTGAAGAAGATTTCCGTCGGCATCTGCGGCGATGCCAAGGCTGCCGCGGTGGCGCTGACGCAGCGCCTGGCGAACCGGACGCTGGCCTGCGACGCCAGCAAGGCCGAACGCGCCGGCAAGATCAAGGCCGAGAAGGCGGCGTGGGAGAAGGAGCTCGACGAATGGACCCACGAGCGCGATCAGTTCAGCCTCGACATGATCGACGAGAACGGCAAGGAGAAGCCTTTCAGCGGCGGCAACTACCTGCACCCGCGCCAGGTGCTGCGCGAACTTGAAAAGGCCATGCCGCCCGACGTCATGGTGTCCACCGACATCGGCAACATCAACTCGGTGGCCAACAGCTACCTGCGCTTCGAGAAGCCGCGCAGCATGTTCGCGGCGATGAGCTTCGGCAACTGCGGTTATGCGTTCCCGACCATCATCGGCGCCAAGGTCGCGGCGCCGCATCGCCCGGCGATCTCGTATGCGGGCGACGGCGCCTGGGGCATGAGCCTGATGGAAACCATGACCTGCGTGCGCCACAACATCCCGGTCACCGCCGTCGTCTTCCACAACCGCCAGTGGGGCGCGGAAAAGAAGAACCAGGTGGACTTCTACAACCGCCGCTTCGTCGCCGGCGAACTCGACAACCAGAGCTTTGCCGGCATCGCCCGGGCGATGGGCGCCGAGGGCATCACGGTGGACAAGCTGGAAGACGTCGGCCCGGCCCTGAAGAAGGCCATCGACATGCAGATGAATCAGGGCAAGACCTGCATCGTCGAGATCATGTGCACCCGCGAGCTGGGCGATCCCTTCCGCCGCGATGCGCTGTCGAAGCCGGTGAGGTTTTTGGAGAAATACAAGGATTACGTTTGAGGTCAGAACGGTAGTTCAAACAGGCAAAAGCCCGTGCCGAAATCGGCGCGGGCTCTTTCTATGAGCTTCCGGGTCCCGGCACAAAAGCTACTCGCCTTGAAGCCTTTCTAGGCTACGTACGTTCGCTATTGGGAGCAAATTCGCCTACGCTTTTTCCTATCGACAGCCCGTTGAGATTTGCCGATCGTAAGCACCGAAACAACCTCTTCGCCACTGGTCATCTGCCAATCTGGCCTGCTCTCAGGTAACCTAGGCAGGGCATTAACTAAGACGATGAACGTATCGCTTAGTTTCGGCCCGACCCACTGCAGGGGGGGCAGATTGAGGTTGACATTGGCAACAATTCAATGGACGATTACTGCCTTGAGCCAATCTCAGTCGCCCTATTTTTGATGGGCAATAATTAATCTATAATTTGATCTTATACATCCAAGACTGCCCGCAGAGCATTTCCTAGTGGCGGAACAAGTTGGAAGGATTGTCTAGTGAACAAGAAATCATACGTATTTGGAAGCAACTCGCTGGCTATTGCAAAAAAAATCAAGCAAGCCAATGAACAATACGGCAACGCCGCTGCTACCAAAACAAATGGGAGTGACTCCCAGTTGAGAGCTGTACGGAAGGTATACGCATCAATACAGCGCGCTCGGTACGTTGACGAGCACGTAGCGACTACGCCAGTTTCAGTCTAATGCCCTAGGGCACGCCACTGGATTCCAAGTTACATCCCAGGGAGGGGAGGGTGATGGCTATTTTCCGAACAACGAAGGTCGGGTGATAACCACCTTACGTTCGGCCAAAGAGTTAGTTCACAAAAGTGGCGTCAGCCACTTTTTTTTCGTTCATCTTGGGGGATGATTTGAACCAAACCAATATAACCAAGGAAGATTCCGGACTAGTCCGGCCCCTCGACGATTTCGACTCAGTCATTGGAGAGATTCTAGGCCGTAAGAAAGCCGACTTCACTTCCCAGATCAAGTACCTTTTTGGTTACATGAAGCGCCGAGGCGCGCGGACAATCGTTATTGAAAAAAGCTATACAGATGGAGACTACTTAGCAGATTACGCCAACTACTATTCTCGATGTCATGAGGAAATCCCCCGCAAAACTGATCGCTTGCACTTTTTTGAATGTCACGTGACCGCCGCGCAGTTCGAGTCAATATTACTCAGTGGCGATCCTGAACAGACGAAGCAGCTAAGCGAGAATTATCTCGGCTTTACGGTATTGAAGCCACTTCCTGAAACGATAGTCGGGCGAACTTGCCTAGCGACCTACGTCGAAGAGACGAATTCAGACGGTCACTTGCGCCACTACCCGATTCAACGCACGTACGAGCTATCTTGTTATGGCCTTCCGTTAAAGGTTAGTTCCGTTGCCTTCCAAGAACAGGACGCCGAAGTTGCCGCCTGCTCGACTACAGCGATCTGGTACGTCCTACATGCCTCACCGAAGCGCATCACGGAGTCAGAAATTCCGTCACCCTATGACATTACATCCAAGGCGATGACGGTCGCCTTTAATGCCGGTAACGTCAAGAATGGCTCCCCGCATCGACGGTTTCCCACTCCAGGGTTAGATCTCCGCCAGATTGCAGAATATCTACGATGGGGTAGATATGACTCTTTTGTTGTCGGAGTAGCACCCGCAGGCGAAGGTGACGAAGGGTGGATTCCCGGCGGTGAAGCCCGGTTAACAAACGACCTTGTTCTCGCGTATCTTCCTTCAAAGACGCCACTACTAATGGTAGGAACACTTTCAACTCGTCGTTCCTCTGGCGAACCACTGACTACCCACGGATTGCATGCAATCACGATCTTGGGTTATTCGCTTGATCCAGATCGAGGCAATAGCCGCCGCTACGAAAATCAAGTAGTTCATTGGACTTTTGAACGCGTCGTAAATTTGTATATTCATGACGACGGGGTAGGTCCTTTCGCCAAATACACATGGACAAGGAAATCTCAATCCAAAACCGGCGCGAAAAACCTCACAGAATCACCTTGGTGCTTGAAGAATCATCTTGAACATGGCGAGACCGAAGAGCGCCAGTTTGATCCCGCGTATGTTGTAGTTCCCATAAGAGATAAGGTGCGACTTAATCACGTGGGAATTATGGAGTACATTGAATTGATCTGTAACTGGATTTATTTGACACCAAGCCCTGGGATGACATCTGACGATTTTGCTCGACTGAAAGCTGGCGAGTGGTCAATCAAATTAATTGAAGTTAATGATTTAAAGAGAAAGATTCTGACCACATCGACCTTAGAAGGCGAAAGGAAGATTTGGTGCAAGGCATCGCTTCCGAAGTATCTCTGGTGCGTAACATATTCAATTTCGGCCCCTGACAGGTCCCGATACATACCCGATTGGGAGATACTCTTTGATGCAACAGCATTGACGCAAGCTGTTGGTCTATTGGGATTCCTTTCACACATCAATGACGATAAATTGAATAGCAGCATGACGGGACTGTTTTCTCAGTGCATTAATAGCAAAAGCCTTCCAACAGCAATTGAAAGACATCCTGCGAACAATCATTGGAAGCAAGCGCTAAACGCACTTCTCGCTGCAGCTTAATTGCGATATCCGTAATCAAGAAGAACAAAAAAGCCGCGCAACGCGGGTTTTTTGATTTGACCTCCAGGCGGTCGTCGTCTGCCTTACATGGCTTGCGCGGCAGTTTCACCACCTGCCCAGTGAGCGCCGTCACCTTCCACAGCCGCCAGCGGGGCACGGAGGAGGAGAACCAGGTGGATTCAGATACAATTCGCATATTCATCAACCTCCGGGTTACCGATGAAAATTGCCGCCGCAACACTTGATGATCTTTTGAGACGCGTGTTCAGCAAGCTGTTGAAGACGGACGGCCGCGCGAAGCCGACACGGGGGAAAACGTTAGAGCTGACCAGCGTCCTACTTACGCTCTCTAACCCGCGGGCTCGTTTAAGCCAAACGGAGCTTCGGGGCAAGATTTTTAGCTGCCTCGGCGAGCTACTGTGGTACCTCGCACAGAGCAACGATGTCCGTTTCATCAAGTATTACGTATCACGATACGAACAGGAATCAGAAGATGGAAAGACAATACACGGTGCATATGGCCCCCGCTTGTTCGGTGCGTATGGCTATCAGAATCAGATAGGCAATATCGTCGCCCGCCTGAGAAAAAACGAAGACACTCGTCGTGCCGTTATACAGCTGTTCGATGCGACGGATTTGGCAGGCGAACACAAGGAGATTCCCTGTACTTGCACGTTACAGTTCATCCTTCGCGATCACCGCCTTCACATGCTCACTAGTATGCGGTCAAACGACGCGTTCATTGGACTTCCACATGACATCTTCGCATTTACGATGCTTCAGGAGATCTTGGCAAGGACGCTGGGTAAGGAAGTGGGGATGTATAGCCACGTAGTGGGTAGCCTGCATTTGTATGAGTCCGACGTGAAGGGCGCGCGTAAGTATCTGGCGGAGGGGTGGCAACCAACGGTTTCAATGCCGCCAATGCCAGTTGGAGATCCTTGGCACTCAATTGACGGTGTACTTGGCGCTGAAAAGCGGATACGAAACGGCTACGCCGTCGATGTAGCGGCCTTGGGACTAGACCCATATTGGTCGGACCTTGTTCGATTGCTGCAGATTTTCCGGCTCTCAAAGGACGGCAATGGACGAAGAATCAGCGCCGTAAAACGGCGAATGTCTACCGGGGTATACAATCCCTACATTGAGAAACGACAAGTGGCCAGGACAGCCATCAGTACCGGGCCTGAGCAGTTTGATTTGTTCGAGGCGTCGCTGTCGAGTCCGCCTTAGGAAGCCAACCCAGAAATGCTGCAGACAATTGAGACGCTCGTTAAGCGCCTAGATCATCCATCGCTATCGCAATCGAATGTTATTTCCTGGGGCTGCCCAGTTCCGTCTTTCGGGGATATTTCCAAGGCCAAAATCGCAACCCTTGGGCTTAATCCAAGTAATCGGGAATTTGTCGATTCGAGTGGAACCGAACTGGATGGTGGTTTGCGGAGATTTCATACATTGAGGTCTCTGGGACTACGGCGGTGGGCAAACGCGAAGACAAAGCACCTCAGCATGATCAATGACGCTTGCCGTGGGTACTTTGCTCACAATCCATATGATTTGTGGTTTAAGAGTCTGGACGAAATAATCTCTGGCACGAAGACATCCTTCTATGCGGCGTCCGCACCGGCATGCCATCTTGATCTGATTCCATACGCGACATTATGTAAATGGACCGACTTGTCTGTTCGGCAGCGCTCCACCCTACTAGAGGTTGCAGGAGATACGCTTGGACTCCTTCTCCGCGACTCTCCCGTTCGCCTATTGATACTCAACGGCCAAACTGTTGTCGGAAATCTAGAACGAATTACCGGAGCTTCGTTCGAAAAACGTGCGGTACGCCAATGGACGCTCCCGCGGTCAACTGGCATGGGCGTAAGCGGACACGCTTACACAGGACGAATTACCGAAATCGCAGGAATTCGCCTAAAGCGGCCCGTAACCATCCTAGGCTACAACCACAACATTCAGAGTAGTTTCGGCGTAACAAAGGAAGTAAAAAACTCTATTAGAAGTTGGATCAGTCGAACAGCGAGCGAGGTGTTCCATGAGAGCCCATGATCGCGGCCTCTTCGATGACCTCGAGCGACGGCTGATTGCATACGCAACCGAGGACCGTTCACTTCCGGGCATCGATACTGCTGCCGCCCGCGAGTCCTTCATTGGGCAGCTGATAGATAGTATTAGGCGAGTACAGTATGTTTACGCTATTCAAGTCCGCGACATTGCTGAGAGCTGCTCGGATCCAGCAAGCAACCACTTCGACCCCCTAAAGGCAGCGATTGCAGCCAAGAGGCGCGGAGACACCGACGAAGCGTTTTGGCTTGTATTCCTTGCGATTCACTTCGGAAAGGCACTACGTTCCGGATGGCGATTGGCTCGCGATATATATGGTCGCATGGGTGACGGTGCTACCTGGAGCTGGGACCGAACCAGCACTAGCCCTGATGAGTTCCGCCTATGGTTGGCTACAAATTATTCGGCACTTAGGGGCGACGGAATTGCGCGAAACTTTGGCAATCATCGGAAGTACGAAACGCTGAAACCGGATTCGCGACGGAGTACGGCAAATGTTGTCACCAGCTATGTTCACTGGGTTGGACCATCCCGCTCGCATCAGAATCTATTGGCATCCGCACGGAATGCCGTTGGCGACGATCCAAGAAAAATGTTCGATTTTCTATATCGCTCGATGGACGCTGTTATGAGCTTCGGGCGAACAGCGCGCTTTGACTACTTAACAATGCTCGGCAAGCTTGAGTTGGCGCCGATTTTCCCCGGTTCTACTTATATGGAAGGCGCTACCGGGCCGGTGAGAGGCGCGCGCCTTCTGTTTTCGGGATCGATAACGACAAACATTGACCGTACCTCTTTAGACCATTGGTTAGTAGTGCTTGACGCAAAGCTTCCACTCGGGCCATTCGGAATGCAAATACTCGAAGACGCTGTCTGCAACTGGCAAAAGAGCCCCACCAATTTTGTTAGGTTCCGAGGTTAGCCAGTCATTCACTCATCCAGTGAAATCGTCTTTTTAATGAATTGAGGTGGCTTCGTTTGATGATGCCCAAGTGTTGAAGTTGTCCTACGACAATACCGGGCGAAACGCCAACCTGACGAGCAAAACGCAACACGTCACGACTATTGAATCCTAGCGCCATTAGCTCCGACCTGCTTTCCGGTGGTATCAACAAATCAGCAGCAAATCGATTGGCTTGATGCTCCTGTTCGGAGGAAACGGTGCCAGCCCCCTCTAAAAACAAGCAGTCCTTTTCGTGAAGGAGCAAGTGGGCTGCCTCATGGAAAAATGTAAACCAAAAATGATCGTCAGATAGGTACCGAAAGCTAAGCAAGAGCAGGGCCCTTTCTGCTGACAAGAACCGCGTCGCGCCACTCGCTCTGCAGCCAGTGGGAGCGCGCACAACAACGATGGCAACGCCGCAGTCTGCACAGGCATTTGTCAGTTTAGGGACAAATGCCTGAGGATCCTTCAGCCGTGTAAGTTCACGGATATTGGTAAGGGCATAGCGGAACCGTTCGGGATCCCACGGAGCGCAAGCAATTTCCCTTGAAACCAGTTCGCCCCGCCGCAACCAAGCAGCGACCGCACCCGGCTGCGACTCGAAGGACGGAGACGTTCTAAATGCGGCAACTTCTTGCACCTGCCGGTACGCCGCTCGCCAAGCATTTACTGATGGGAGCCCAAAGAATTCAAGGCATGCCCGTTGCGCCTCAATTCGGTTGGTGGTAGCGGGAATCCATCCGAACCGAACCATATCATTTACGGGAAGGTCCATCAGCCAATCATCCTCGATTGTGGCGGACGCTACGTTTCGTGGTGTCAGTTGCTGGAGGCCTTTTCTGTATTGCTGTTCGCGAGCAAGCCAAAATCCAGCTGCTCCTCCCACGACATCCTCGAGTTTGTGTGCAACCGAAAGATTCAACTCCTTCCGGCCAGAAATTAGCTCGTCGGCCTCGGTATAGTCCATTCCTAACCGACTAGCGAGTTCGGCTATCGTTATCCCACGCTCTTTCAACAAGTCAGCAATGGTATCGCCCGGTGGCGATACCCAGTTGGGGCTAAATCCCGCTCTCATGATCACTCTCGATTCCGATGATTCTGATTCTCTTGACCTTGGACCAATCGATGGATCCTGCTTGCATTGGAATGGCGCTGTGATTGATGCAAAACACCAGCCGATATCCAGGACATAGGTCAACGGCAATATGCCCAGCACGTCCAGCCCCTAGCTCTCGCGGCCGCCCTGTCACCAAGTCACGCACACATGAAGCCGCCTGCATATCTGCAAGGCGCCTACGAAGTGCGAACGCTAACTCGTCACCAAGATCCCTCTTAGCGCGAATCTCATCTTCACAAATCGTGCGCAGTGACTTCTTCGCAAATGCTAGCTCAAGGGCCATGCAAAATACTATTCGGGTTGGTCGTAAGCAAGACCAAGTGTACTCGATGCCAATATCGAGGCATCGCTATTCTCCCTATACCATGTCTGACCCACACGGCGCCGACTTTAGATGGAGGGCCGCAGCCGCTTTATTGAGGTTGACGGATAGCCAAAGGAATTCGTCAAGCACATTGCAATATGGTGACGATATATCATCGCCAGCACGGGTCGGCATGCGGCGAACTCGCAATAGTTACTACCGATCCACGATTCATACCGGGACTATGCAGAGAAGCGGTTTCTGCCTGATCTAGCCGCCTGCAACCCCAATATTCCCCTCGCCTCCCCCCCCCGTCGCCGGCCTTCTCCCGTAGCGGTCGCAGACATCGACAATCTTCTTCACCAGTTCGGCATTGCTCGCCGCCGGGCGCGTCGGGTCGAAGCGCAGTTTGCCTTCCGGGTGGTGCAGCAGTGGCCGCCGGCTTGCCCGCCTTCACGAGTTCATCGCATGTTCTTCAGTCTGGCACTCTGCCTTCTCATCCCCCCGAAAATCCCCTCCGCCAAATCCGCCGGAAAGTCTTCCGGCAACAGCCGGCTCGCTTCTCCGATCACGCTCTCGGTTGCCGCTATGACGTCCTCGATGGCTTGCTCCGCCGCACGGGCACCCAGGCCGACGTGTTGCGCCTGGGCGATCCAGTGTCGTCGCTGGATTTTCTCGATCAGGTAGTGATTGCTGCTGCCGCGCACCGCCATTGCGAGTTTGGCCTTGCGCGGCGAAACCTGATTCTTCCCCGTGCCGATGACCGGATGGGCGGACAGCACGTCGTAGATCGGCGTGGCGCGGTAACGGCCGCCGGGCAGGTGGGCGATGCTGAAGTTCTTGCCATGGCCGTCGGTGGCGGCAAGCACCCAGAAAATGATCTGGGTCTTGAAGAAGTTCTGCCGGTCCCGCTCGGCATGGTCCGACCCGAGCAGCAGCTCCATGATCCGGGCGATGCCGGGGCCGCCGTCGGACTGGTATCTTCGTAGCGGTGACGTCCCCGTGGCCTGGCACATGTCTTCCTGGGGCAGGCGGATGATCCAGCTGCCGTCCGTGGATCGCGTGCGGTCGAAGCGTTCGACGACAAGGGCTTTCTGATCCTCGAAGTGCCCGATCTCACAGGCGGCGACGGGAATTCCATAGGCATCGATGATCCTTGAGCACAGCCATTCGTTTTCGACCGAGGTGCGCATGTCGGCCTGCATGTGGCCGACCAGGCCCATGGGCAGCTTGAAGATATGCGTGGTCGGGGTGCTCCCCTGGGGCAGCAGCCAGCGGCCCCGGTGACGCAACAAGGCGGTCTTTTCCTGGGCGCCGGCGATGGAAAGCCGCAGGTCCTCGTCGTGATCGTGCTGCCCCAGAGCATGGGCCGACGTGGTGCCGCGCAGTTGCTGCGCGACCTGCGCCGTGTTCAGCGCCTTGCCGCGAATTTGATACACGTCGGAGGGCGTCTCGTCTTCGGGCAGGAGTTGCAGCGCGCCGACGCAATCCCGGCCCAGCTTGGCCAGCAGGTTGAAGGCATCGGTGCCGGCGGCCTGGTGGCGCTGGGCCAGGCGACGGCGGATGGCGTCGTTGTCGGGCAGGAGATTGTCGAAATAGTCGGTGACGATCTGCCCCTGGTAGGGCGCGTTGCCGGGCAGGAAGGGCAGCGAAAGCGATATGGGGCGGGCCTGCTCATCCACCAGCCATTCGTCGAAGTAGCCGAAGCGCTCGCCTTGCCGGGTGGTTTCCCAGTAGCCGACGGGGATGCCGTTCATCCAGACGTTCAGGCGCTGGGTTTGCGAGCGGCGCCCCATGATTACCAGGCTTCCTTCTTCCGCGCGCCGGCGACGATGCGCGCCGGCTTTCTGGCGGCCGGGGCCGTGTCTTTCATGCTGCCTGCCGCTTGGGCTGCCCTGGCTTTAGCCTTGCCTGCGGTGTCGGCGGCCGCCTGGTCCAGAGAGATTTCGACATCCAGCAGGCGCAGCACGGTGAACAGCCTTTCCAGCGTGGCTGTTGCCGGATTGGCCTCGAACCAGGCATAGCTTTGCTGGGTGATGCCCAGCCTTTCGGCCATGGCGGCCTGGGTGAGACCCCGTTGCTTGCGAAACCCCTTGATGACCAGCGGGAGCTGGCCGAGCGTCTTGATGGGATAGTTCATTCCTGCCTCCGTTCCCGATCCTGCGGCGATACAAAGCAAAGGCTGTAATTCTTATTAACAGCCCAGCGTTTGTATATTACATTTACAGAGCTGCATCTGTAAAGGCAATTCACAGTTCCCGCTTTGGGTTTTCGCTGTCGCTTGCAAAAGTCGGCGCTAGCGACACGGCGGCATGGCCGCCGGCTGGCCTTGCCGCGATCAGTCTTTCGGCGGCGACAGTATCTGCGCCATTGCATCGGCCGCCGCGCGCAGCTCGGGAACGCAGGTCAGCAGTTCGTCCAGCGAGCGACGCGGCGTCGGCGCGTGGCAGGCGACGGCGGCCACCAGCTTGCCGTCCTTGCCGCGCACGGGAACGGCGACGGCGACCATGCCATGCACGAATTCCTCGTTGTCGATGCCCACCCCGCGCCGGGCGATTCGCTCCAGTTCGGCTTCGAGCTCGCGGCTATCGGTGATGGTGCGCGGCGAATGCCGGGTCAGCGGCGACTGGGCGAGGATGCTGCGCCTTTCCAGCAGCGACATCGAGGCGAGAAACAGCTTGCCGCTGGCCGTGCAGTGCATCGGCACCCAGGTGCCGGGTTCAAGGTGCGTGCGCAGGGGCGCCGTGGTCTCTATGCGTTCCAGATAGAGCACGCGCCCGCCATCGGGTACGGTCAGGTTGCAGGTCTCGCCGAGCGAGCGGACCAGGTTCCGCAGTACGGCGCGGCATTCGCGGCGGATGTTGGAGCCGCGCAGCACACGCAGGGCGAGGGTGGCCGACCGGGTGCCGGGAACATAGCCGCGCTCGGCCGGCATGTACATCAGATAGCCGCGCGTTTCCATCGAGCGCAGCAGGCGCATCAGGGTGCTTTTCGGCACCCGCATCAGGACGGACAACTGGGCCAGCGTCAGCGGCTGCGACGATTCACTGAGGATTTCCATTACGGTCAGCGGCCGCAGGCGCCGGATGTCCTCGCTCGAATCCTCGTCATGGGCTTCGAGCGCTTCATCGGCGCCGGGCTCGACCCAGGCCGCCGTCTGATATTGACCCGTCTGGGTCGGCTTCTTCTTGATGTTCCCGCTCCTTGGTCAGGCTCGCCGGACCAGATGGTTCTCCAGTCGAACGACGCCGACGGTGGCTTCCGCCGCGGCACGTGCCGCGTCGATCTGCAATTCGGAATCGACCACGCCCCACAGCTCGACGGCGCCGTCGGTGACCGTGACGTTCACCAGATGCATCGGCAGTTCGGCTTCGTTCAGCGCCTTCAGCAGCAACTCGCGCAGCGTCGAATCCTCGACGCGAACGCCGCTCGGCTTTTGCCAGGTCGCCACGCCGCGCAGCAGGTTGGCGCGGCTGACGATGCCGACCAGTTTGCCGTTCTCGATCACCGGCACGCGCTTGATGTGATATTTCTCGAGCACGGCGGCGATTTCGGTGAGGGAGGTGTCGGGCTCGACGGTAATCACGTCCCGCGTCATCACATCCCGCGCCCGCCGGCCGACCTCCCGTAAATATTGCTGCGACGGTTCTTCGGGCGTGGCGAGCAGGCGCAGCCACCATGACGGGCGGCGGCGCGTTTCCGCTTCGGCGCGGTGCATCAGATCCCCCTCGCTGACGATGCCGATCAGCTTGCCGTCCTCGGCGATCACGGGAACTGCGCTGATATGCGCGTCGAGCAGGGTTCGGGCGATTTCCCCCACATCGGTATCGGGTGTCACGGTGAGGATCGCCGTGGTCATGACGTCTTTGGCTAGCATGTTGGATTCTCTCGTTTAATTGACGCCGGCCAGCCAGGTCGCCAGTTTGGGGAAGGCCATGACCAGTCCCACCCCGACGAGTTGCAGGACCATGAACTGCGACATGCCGGCGTAGATATCCTTGAGTTCCCATTGTGGCACCACGCCCTTCAGGAAATACGCCGACAGCGCCACCGGCGGTGACAGCCAGGCTGTCTGCAGCGTCATCGCGACCAGGGTGCAGAACCAGATCAGGTCGATGTTCAGCGCCTGGACGATGGGCAGCACGATGGGCACCACGATGAGCACGATGGGCACCCATTCGAGAGGCCAGCCGAGGACGAAGATCAGCCCCAGGATCACGATCAGCATCAGCGTCGGCGGCAGGGCCAGGCTGGTCAGCAGGCTGGCGAGGTACTCGGCGCTGCCGAGGCGGGAGAACACGGCGCCGAACAGATTCGATGCGGTCACCAGCATCAGGATCATGCTCGATACCTCGAGTGTCTGGAAGGCCGAGCGGCGAATCTTTGCAAATGTCATGCGCCGGCTCAGCAGGGTCAGGATGAACACGGCGGCACAACCCACCGCACCGGCGTCGGTCGGCGTGGCGATGCCCATCAGGATCACGCCCAGCGTGGCGATGATCACCACGATCACCGGCACGACGCCGATCACCAGGTCGCGCACCACCGCCATCATCGAGGTCGCACGCATTTCCGGCGGCAGCGCGGGGCCGAGCGCCGGATTGAGCCAGCAGCGGACCAGGCACCACATGGTGAATATGGTGGAAAGCAACAGGCCCGGGATCACCGCCGCGGCGAACAGGTCGGTCGCCGGTATCCCGACCACAGGGCCCATTACGATCAGCATTACCGAGGGCGGGATCAGGATGCCCAGCGTGCCGCCGGCGGCGATCGCCCCGGCGCTCATCCTGGTGTCGTAGCCGCTCTTGATCATCGCCGGCCCGGCCATGACGCCGAGCAGGGTCACCGAGGAGCCGACGATGCCGGTGGCGGCGGCAAAAATCGTCGCAGTGATCAGCACGGCCAGGTACAGGGAGCCGCGCAGTCCGGCCAGCAATTGCTGGATGCCGGTAAACATGCGCTCCATGAGGCCCGACTGCTCGAGCAGGAAGCCCATGAACAGGAAGAAGGGAATCGAGGCCAGCACGGTGTCCTTCATCACCGAGAAGGTCTGCAACACCGCAAGATCGAACACCATCGGCCCGTAGGCGATGAAGCCGGCGCCGAGCGCCACGGCGCCCAGCGTGAAGGCGATCGGAAAGCCGATGAAAATGATGCCGAACAAGGCCACCAGGGCGACCAGTCCGAAAATTTCGTTGCTCATGTGGCCTCCCGACCGAGGCCGACCTGTGCTGCGCCTTCGGGCCAGCGCCCGCTTATCGCGGCATCGAGGCTCTTGCACAATTCGGAAACTCCCTGGATCGCCAGCAGCAATCCGGTCAATGGCATGGCGGCCTTGAAGGGCCAGGTGATCGGCATCCAGGGGCTGCTGACGAAGCGTTCGCCGGTCATGAAGGCCTTGGCGAAGTAGCTCCAGCCGAACCACAGGAATATCGCGGCGAAGGGCATGAACATCACGATGTAGCAAATCGCATCGACGATGCCCTGGGTGCGCGGCGACCATGCCGCATAGAGCGAGTCGGTGCGGATGTGCCCCTTGCGCTGCAGCGTGTAGGCCGAGCCGAGCATGAAGAAGGCGCCATAGAGCATGAAGGTCATGTCGTAGGCCCACAGCGTCGGGGAATCGAATACGTAGCGCGCCACGACTTCGTAAACGAGCGACAGCACCATGGGGATGATCAGCCAGGCGGTCAGCTTGCCGGACCAGATGGCGATCGGATCGAGCGCATGCGCAATCCGCAGCAGTTTTGAGGGTTGTCCGGTCATAGTCCTGTGTTAGAGCGAATTCCTGCAGTTCGAGTGCGGTGCACGGTCGCGACCGTGCACCGCTCGGGTCGCACTTGGCGGCGACTACTTGTGGCTTACCGCTTCGGCGCCGAGGCCGTAATACAGTCCGTTGATCTTGGTCCAGTAGGGCACCACGACCTTGGCATAGGCGCGTTGCGACTCGAGAACCTCCTTGAACAAGGGATTGCGTGCCGCTTCGCGGTCATAGACGACGTTGGTCGCCTTGAGGAAGGCGGCGAAGAACTCCTTCGGCGTGTCATGCACGGTGACCTTGTGATCCTTCTGCAGCTTTTCCAGCGCCTTCGCATTGCGATCCACGTTGAAGGCGTAGGTTTCCGTGATGGTGGCCATCACCGCGCCCTCGATCACCGCCTTCAAGTCTGCCGGCAGCTTGTTCCAGACGGTCTTGTTGATCAGGATTTCGCCGATATCCGACGACTGGTGCAGCCCCTGCAGGTAGTAGTGCTTGAACACGTTGTGGAAGCCGAGGATCATGTCGTCCGCCGGTCCTATCCATTCGGCCGCATCGATCACGCCGCGCTGCGCGGCCGGAACGATTTCGCCGCCCGGCATGGCCACCGCGGTAATCCCCATTTCCTTGAAGATCTCGCCGGTCAGTCCGGGAGGCGAGCGGTACTTCATCTTCTTCATGTCGGCGATCGAGTTGATCGGCGTCTTGAACCAGCCGAACGGGTCCGGACCCATCGGCTGCATCATGAAGGGCTTGATGTTCATCTTCAGGCCGGACTCATACAGCTTCTCGTAGAGCGCATTGCCGCCACCCTGCGAGAGCCAGGCCATGTGCGAGATCTGGTCCATGCCGGTGCCGGCGCCGGCGGCCGGATTGGAGAACAGGGCCGCCGCGCTGTTCTTGCCCGACCAGTAGTGCGTCCAGGCAAAGCCGCCATCGACCACGCCCTTGTCCACCGCGTCGAGGATCTCGAAGGCGTTGACCACCGCGCCGTCCGGCAGGATTTCCATCTTGATGCGGCCGTTGGACATCTTGTCCACGCGGTCGCCGAAGCGCTTCATCAGGTCGAAGTAGATGCTCGCGGTCGGAACCGCTGTCTGGATTTTCATCCGCGTCACTTGCTGGGCCTGCGCCATGCCGCCGGCCGCGACCAGCATTGCCGCGACTGCCCCTACCAAGAGTTTCCGTATCAAAGTCGCCATCATTGCCTCCTCCGTTGTTGTATGAAACATCGGAACCTCAGACCCGTCGGGTCATGACGGCTCCACTATTGCCTCATGGGCAATTCCTTATTTGCAAGCATCTTCGCGAATCATGTCGGCGGCCTTTTCGGCGATCATGATGGTGGGCGCGTTGGTATTGCCCGAGACGATCTCCGGCATGATCGAAGCATCCACCACGCGCAATCCCGAAATGCCGTGCACCCTGAGCCGCTCATCGACCACCGCCAGCGAATCGTTGCCCATCCTGCAGGTTCCGGCCGGGTGATAGATGGTCTGGCTGTAGCGTCTTGCGGCATCCAGCAATTCCGCGTCCGTCTGGAACTGGGCGCCCGGAACGAATTCGGAAAGAATGTGCGGCGCAAGCGCGGGCGCCTGTGCAATGCGGCGG
>Ga0172380_10004776_pt1 | contig 17067 bp, 9 predicted proteins | sample Leawe162metaG_FD_119747 | JGI IMG/M metagenome (GOLD analysis project Ga0172380, IMG submission 119747) | Leachate microbial communities from a municipal landfill in Southern Ontario, Canada - Leachate well 162 metaG | ecosystem: Engineered > Solid waste > Landfill > Unclassified | place...
CATTATTTGCTGAGGATAATGTATCCATAAAAATATCTTTCAACTTCTGAACTCTTGGATGAGGTTTCTTATTGATCTCACGGGCGGTTAAACCTTCCGGAGCTTCTCCACCATATTGAAGATCCATAGATATACCGGCATCATCCAAAACTTCTTTGAGTTTCTTAGCCATTATAACTTCTCCTTTGTTATTTAATTTGGTTATAATTCTGATAGGTTTAATCTATCCTGAATTTCCATATAAGAGACAGGAATTGTGCCACATTTCTAAGTTGTTGTTTTATAATGGGTTACGTCAAATAAAAATGAGTATTCTAAAAAGTGTATTTATATATGACACCTATGAAACGATTGAATAGAGGCTAAATAATAAATAAATTGCTTAATTGGGCTGAAATCGGGCAATATCTATTTTTAACCTCATTTTTGCTAATTCATTTAATTATTGTCTATATTTGTAACAGTGTTACAGATATAGACAAACAAGAAAAAGGTAAATAGATGGCAGACGGTTACAATAGCAGTCTCGAAAATTTATCAGAGAATAAAGTATTCCTTCAGACCATATTAGATCTTTCAATTAAAGGATTAATGGTGATTAATTGCGAAGGAATAATAATATATATCAATAAAAGCTTTGAAGAGATACATAATGTAGAACACGATTTCGTAATTGGGAAACACGTTACTGAGGTAATAGAAAATACGAGAATGCACTTGGTGGCGAAAACCGGTATCGCTGAAAATGATTTAGTGCAAAATATACATGGGCATGAATATGTAGTATCGAGGCTGCCAATATTGGAGAATGGAAAATGTCTTGGAGTAATTGGACTCATAAGATTCGAATATACAGAAGAATTAAAAAAAGCATATAAGCATGTAGAGAAACTTCAGATAGAACTTCAAGACACAAAAAACAAATCGAAAATGAATCCTGATACGAGTTTTACATTTGAAGATATAATAGCTATATCAAATTCGAGTTTGCAAGTAAAACAAACTGCATTAAGAGCCGCAGCTTCTGATTCTACGGTTTTACTGTTAGGTGAAACGGGCGTAGGAAAAGAAGTATATGCACAAAGTATCCATAATTTGAGTAAACGCAATAAAGGACCATTTATTCGACTTAACTGTTCGGCTATTCAAGAAACTCTATTTGAATCCGAATTGTTCGGATATGAAGATGGTGCATTTACTGGTGCGAAGAAAGGGGGAAAGAAAGGGAAATTTGAACTTGCTGATACGGGAACAATTTTCTTAGATGAAATTGGGGATATGCCATTTAATGTTCAGAGCAGATTATTAAGGGTGTTGCAAGAGAGTGAAATAGATAAATTAGGAAGTGAAGCATTAATAAAAGTAAATGTTCGGTTAATAGCAGCGACTAACGAAAATTTAGAAGAATTAGTTGCGCAAGGAAAGTTTAGGAGCGATCTTTATTATCGACTCAATGTAATTCCGATAACGATACCACCACTTCGGGAACGACAATTGGATATACCGGCATTTATTAAAATAATGTGGAAGAGACTAAGTATAAAGCATGGAATTTACCATAAAAAACTGAGTTATGAAGCACTTCATACATTAGAGAACTATAATTGGCCCGGGAACGTGCGTGAACTGAATAACGTACTAGAAAGGTTAATGGCAATTGTACCACAGGATATTGTAACAGATGAACATATTAAAACTATAATCCAAGGTAACCCAACAAAAAAGGAGGGTTACTGCATATCAAATAATTGTACTCTAAATGAGCTTCTATATAATACAGAAAAGGAAGCAATCAGTTTTGCATTAGTTAGAGCGAGTAATAATCGTTCGCAGGCGGCAAAACTATTGGGTATATCACGTGCATTGCTTTATAAAAGAATGCACGAATATCAATTAATCTAATTTATGAATAAACAATACGGCGGGAAAATAAGCGAAGAAGAAAAAGAACTTTTTAGCAAATCGAAAAATTGGGATGGAAAGAAGTTTCTGAATTTAGAAGAAACAAGTATGTCGGTTCGTCTTACTACAATACCCAAACTATTATATAGACAACTTTTCAAAACAGAAGAGAAGAGGCCGAAAGAAAATTTACCTATTATTCCATTCGAAGGAGATAAATTTCTCGCTGCTTCTGAGAAGACAAAATTTATTTGGTATGGACATTCGGTTTTGATGTTAAGAATGAGCGGAAAGACTATTATTATAGACCCGATGTTTGGTAGCAATGCCGCACCGATTGCACCATTCTCGATTAATAGATTTTCAGATTCAACTTTGAAGATAATAGATGATCTGCCTAAAATTGATGCAGTATTTATTAGTCATGATCATTACGATCATTTGGATTTGGAAAGTATAGAAAAATTAATTCCTAAGACAAAACATTTTTATACAGCATTAGGGGATGCGCGTCATCTTATTTCTTGGGGAGTTGACCGAAGTAAGATTACTGAGTTTAGCTGGTGGGAATCGCAAGATTTAGAGGATATAAAAATCACATTTACACCCTCACGTCATTTTTCAGGAAGAGGAATTTTTGACCGATTCACTTCTCTATGGGGTGGATGGGTATTTAATAATGGAAAAGAAAATATATATTTTTCTGGTGATGGAGGATACGGAAAACATTTTAAGGAAGTTGGGGATAGATTAGGTCCGTTCGATATTGGATTTATGGAATGCGGACAGTATAATGAAAGTTGGCATCTTATTCATATGTATCCCGAAGAAACAGTATTAGCGGCAAAGGATTCGGGTGTTGGTATTGCTGTTCCGGTACATTGGGGAGGATTTCCATTATCTCTCCATAAATGGAAAGATCCGATAGAAAGATTTGTAACTGCTACTGAAAAGGAGGGTGTAAATTATTTCACCCCTCAATTAGGTGAGATATTTTCTATTGATTCTCATGGTATTAAATCGAAATCGGCTAAATGGTGGGAGAAGTTTAAATAGCGAATCTTGCTTATAATATGGTACTAAGCTTGGAGAACGATTTAGTCCAGGCAAAATCTCTTTCTGAAATTGCAGGGCAAATAAATAATTTTTTAAGATTGCCTGAATCATTAGCGACAAGAATATTGTATGCAACTATTAATTCAAAATAAACATGAAACCTTATGAACATATGTCAAAAATGTGGGAATAAAAATTTGGTATCTGCCCAAGATGCTTTTGAATATTTTAATTCTGGGTTAAAGAAGGAACATGGAGAATCCGGTTACTCAAATAAAACTAATTCGGACTCAAACTTAACCTATCCCGATAATCCGGATTCAATAGCATTATCGGAGTCGATCGATCCACCTATAATTCAATCCAATTCATACGGAATACTTGGTTTTATCGTATCTTTATTTGTTGCAGTTGTATCAATTGTCCTTTCTTTCTTTTATGGGGATGTTTACATTTATATAGGAATCCTTTTTACTGCACTTGCAATATTTTTTCATTACCTTGAGACTAAGCTATCAGAAAAACAATCTGCTCTTCTCGAAAAGGAGAAAGAAGAATATAAAAAGAAATTTGTATGCTTATCGTGCGGGCAAGTATTTACACCAATACATTAATGCTGATATAGGAAATATATCCTAAGATTGATGTTAATCTTAAATGACCCATATTTATTAAAAAATTTAGTATCTGCTTCTAACGCAAATTGCAATTTTACCGCTTAAAATTAATTAGAGAATTAAAAAAAGGGGATGTTATTTTTATAAAGATACTTATTGACTTATTATAAGCTTCTATATATTTTGATTTCGATTAATGGCGGCATATATGAATAAAATAAAATCAATTATAGTCGATGATGAATTACACGGGAGAGAAAACCTAAGGAAGATTATAGAAATTTATTGTCCAGAAGTTGAAATAATCGGAGTAGCGGAATCGGTAATCAAAGCGAGAGAACTTGTTGCCATCCATAAGCCTGATTTAGTATTTCTGGATATTTATATGCCAGTATTAGACGGATTTGATTTTTTGAGTGGATATGATGAACGTAATTTCATGGTTGTATTTGTAAGTGCTTATGAGAAATATGGAATAAAAGCAGTCAAAGCAGGTGCAGTAGATTACCTACTAAAACCAATTGATATAAAAGAATTAACTCAGACAATAAAAAAGTTGATGTTGAGAATTAGAAAAAATCCTTCTAGTGAATTACCTTTTGTACAGGAGAAAATAGTACTCCCTGAATCACATGGCTTTAATGTAGTGCAGACTTCTAGTATAATACGCCTAGAAGCTAATGGATGTTATACTAAGGTTATAATCAATGAAGGAAAAAATAAAATTGTTTCTAAATCTTTGAAAGAATTTGAAGATTCGTTGCCAAGAGATACTTTTTTCAGAGTTCATAAATCACACCTAATAAATCTCACTTACCTAAAAGAATATTCTAATATTTGTGGAAATCTAATAATGATGACAGACGGAAGCCAGATAGAACTTTCAAGACGGAAGGCTCCTGATTTTATCAAGAGAATAAAAACTTCATTGAAGAAAGTCTGATAAATGATAGGGACAATAATTTTTATATCATTAATTAGTCCCATTCGATTTCTAGTAATTCTTACACAGGCATCCACTTATTATTTTCCAATTACAATTATTCCATTTATTGGAACAATTTGGTTTATTCTTTTAACCATTACAATATTTTTACTAATAGTTATTATAATTTTAAATTGGCGCTTGAGACTTCGAAATAAAAAGAATAAGGAGCAATTTGAAATAATTGAGAGGACGAATGAACTGAAACATAAGGCATTATCTGCAATGATGAATCCTCATTTTATCTCAAATTCATTGAATTCGGTTCAGTACTTAATAAACAGCGGACAGTATGAAGATGCAAATAACTATATCGCTATGCTGGCTAAATTAATGAGGAAAAATCTTGATACAGCGGGAAACGGTTTTATACTTTTAAATGAAGAAATAACCCGCTTGAGACTTTATTTAGAATTGGAAAAATTAAGATTTCAGGAAAGTTTTTCATATGATATTATTATTGGGGAGGGGATTGAAACTGAATCTACATTTATACCAAATATGATAATACAGCCCTTTGTGGAAAATTCTTTATGGCATGGTATAATGAATTCAGGTCAGAATGGGAAATTGACAATTTCTTTTACAATAGAAGATTTTAAAGACAATTCTGTTGGATATAAGTTGCTCTGCATTAAAATTAAGGATAATGGCATTGGGATAAAGAAAGCCATGAACAATAAGATAGACAATCACATCTCAAAGGGGATTGAGATAGTTAAAGAGCGATTGAAATTATTAAGCATAAAGATGGAAGTACCACAACCTATAATGATAGAAGATCTAAGTAGTCAAAATATAGATTCACATGGAACTGAAGTAGTCATATTACTTCATCCGCCGCTTTACAAAACCCAGATTTAGAAATAGAATACGAATAATTACCAACCGAATAAATACTAAATTATACCGAACGTATAAAAAAAGATACCGTATCTATATTTTCTATTGCAACCCTACATTGATGTAAACTAACTTTGTTAAAATATTATTAGGACACGTAAATGGAAGTGAAAAATCTAGTGAAAATAAAATACACTATTAGATCAATAATTTGTCTTTTTCTATTTCTTTTTATTTCCGGGTCAATTTTATCGCAGGGACGTCTTCAAGTAAAATTAATACAACCACCTCCAAATCAGCTTAGAGCGACTGATTTATGGAAATTGAATATTTACAATAGTGCTAAAACTAATTTAGAAGTCATACTCAATGGGACACTCGATGATGGAAGCGGAATAGTTGTTGATGGAAAATCGGATATAATTCAGATCCCACCTGGGAATAAAACAATTACGTATAATGATATTAAATCGGGTAATATAAGTTTCAAATCGGGCAAATGGCGTGAATCCTTCATGATGACAGGTAATGCGCCTTCCGGGGAATATGAGATATGCGTAATAGTTAAAGACAGGCAAGGAGAGGAATTAGGCTCGGATTGCATAGATCATAAAATTGAAATTATGTCTCCCCCCGAACTTATATCACCAGCAGATCAGGCATCCATAACAGCAGGAATTCCACCTGTATTTACTTGGATGCTAACAACTCCAAATCCTTCACAAAAATTGAATTATAAATTAAAAATTGTTGAGGTAATAGGTTCTCAATCACCTACTGATGCTCTAAGAAGAAATCCGGTATGGTTTGAAAAATCAGATATTCGAACAACAATTCTTCAGTATCCTATATCTGCAAAAAAACTTGAAACTAATAAAAAATATGCATGGAACGTTCAGAGTATAAATGAAAGTGGGGAAGGAGTTGGTCAAAACGAAGGACTCTCACAAGCTTTCATTTTGAATGTAGAAGATCAGGGTGGAATCACAAAAAGCTTAACTGTACCAGATAGTACCGGGGCGGGAGTAGCAACAACAGCCGTTGTTGGTGATACAATCAGTGCGGGACTTAATGGAGAGTTTAAGGTAATTGTTTCTCAAATTACGGTTGAAAGCGATAGTTCATTATCGGGTAAGGGTAAAGTTCGTATCAATTGGCTAATGACATCAGTAGCTGTTGAGTTTAAAAAAATTCGGATAGATTCATTAAAGCGATTAACTTCAGGAGCAGTAGTAACATCCGAAAGTGGGAGTACGAGCAGTTCATATCAGACATATCCCAAGGCTTGGGCAATGAGTTTATTATCAGGTCCTGGAGTTGCAAACGTAGTAGATAATACAGTTAATTGGACAAATAACTTAGTAGATAATCTGGTAAGTTGGACAAATGGTTTAAATTTTGGGCAGCCGCAAATTAACTATCAGAGCAATATTCCGCCTCCACCAATTCCAGATAATTCTCTCAAAATGCCATTTGGTTTACAGTTCAATAATGGCAATCAGAAGCTTGTAATAACAGAAATGGTATTCAAAAAAAACGAATCAAAAATTAATTTTCTGCTACAAGAGCAATTCACAAAAAGCGGAACAGTGTACAAATTAGGGTTTGCAGGGAAGTATTTTAAAATACATCAGAGTTCAATCGAATTTTCATCAGGGCGAGTTGAATTAGTTGAAAATATAACGATTCCAAATATCCAAGCAAATCCCAAAATGAAGTTTATTTTCAAAAAAGGAACAAGTAATACCGGTTGTTTTGCTGAATGGGATAGTACAGGTATTACAAATATAAGTCTAGGAATGGAAATTAAATTTTCGAGAGACTGGTTACTTCCAAGTCCAACAAGTTCTGACACAGTAAAAGCCACAATAGCAGGAAGCGGAACAAGTTTCAATGATATTTTGCTTACAGGTACTTTACAGGATTGTGAAATAGTTGGAACGAATGGTTTAAAGATGCAACCTGATTCAATTTCATTAGATTTGTCAGATACAAGAAATCCTGCCTTTATGAGTTTTCCAAAAAATTACACAAATGATACTACGGCAGCGATGAAGCTACTTTGGCGAGGTTTTTATGTAAAAGGATTTGGATTAACTCTTCCGGATACATGGAAAACAGGCGCTAACCCTACACAAGTTACAGCTTCAAATCTAATAATAGATGATTATGGTATTACAGTAAAGATGAAAGCAACAGATATAGTTACTTTCCCACAGGGGCGGGTTGCAAATTTGAGTGCTAGTTTAGACACTCTCAACCTCTCAATATTAAAGGGATCATTAACAGAAGGATTGGCAAAGGGAGTTTTGGTATTACCAATAAGCAGAGATACAATAACAAATACATTAAAATATAGTGCAACATTTAGCCAGAATACAACAGGCAGTAATTTTCAATTTGTAATAATTCCAACAGGACCAATTGATGCGGATGTACTCAAAGGTAAGATTACATTATTACCTACATCAAATATTTCTGCTGTGATATCTCCAAGTTCGAAAACATTTTCAATTAATTTGAACGGAACATTTAAGTGGGATAATCCAAATTTTTCAACACCATCAATAGCTTCAGCCCTTAAAGGGGTAAAGATGGAGTTAGGATTTGAAAACGTTGGACTGATATATAAAAACACTCCATCTTCGGATTCATTAAAATTCATTCCAGGTAATTGGAGTTTTGCAAGTCCTCAGAAGTTTTTGGCAAATTTTCCTGTATCAATAAAGAAAGTCTATTACAAATCAAAAACTAAAATCTCGCCAGAACTTTTGCGGGGTGCATTAATGATTGATGTAGTTGCAGATTTAACAGAAGATATTGGAGGATCAACAACATTAGGGGCTGGTTTTGCGATAGAATTCAATCCAAGTACAAAGAAATTCAAACCCAAATTTACAGGAGTTGATGTTGATAGCATAGAAGTGCATGCAAATCTACAAGCAGTTAGAATTGATGGAAGAATTGCACTTAGGAATAATGATCCTGTTTTTGGAAATGGGTTTTTAGGTCAATTAAATGTTGATTTTACTTCAGTAGGTGTTTCAGCAAATGCACTAGTAGAGTTTGGAAATACAAATTATCAAAATGGTAGTACGTTATATCGATATTGGCGTATTGAGGCAGATGTTACAATCCCTCCGCCAGGAATTCCATTTTTAACCGGATTAGCTTTTAGAGGTTTTGGAGGTGGAGCTTATTACAATATGGACGCAACACTTACAACTTCCACCAAAACATCATCGGGTAAAAAATATACTTTTAAGCCAAAAAAATCGAATCTCGGATTAAAAATAGCTGCTACCATTGCAACTACTCCAAAGGAAGAAACATTTAATGCTGATGTTTCATTAAATGCTCAGTTTTCTAAAGCTCAGGGATTAATATTAATAGGGTTCACTGGGGATTTCTATGTAGGAGCAGGACTTACAACTGCAAAAAGATCCAAAGCAAATATTTTTGGAAATGTTAATGTCGGATACAATTTCCCGAATAAGCATTTTAACCTATCTGCATTTGTAAATGTAAATGCACCTCCGATTACAACACCCACTCCAACAAAGTTAGTACTTGACATAAATGGAAAAACTAACAAATGGTATTTTAAGTTTGGCGAACCAAATGATCTGAATACGGTAAAAGTTTTTGGTATCAATTTATATGAATATCTAATGTTTGGTAATGATATACCAGCTCCGACTGGATTTACACAAACCTTCAAGAACGGATATCATGGAGTATTCGGAGTTAACCCTGGAATGTCAGTTACAACAAGTGGTATATCAGGGAATTCAAATACAGCAACTGGTAGGGGATTAGCATTAGGGATAGGGTTTAAATTTGATAAAAATATTAAATTTAATATTGTTGGCAAATTCTATGCTAACATCGATTTAGCAGCAGGGGCTGAATTGAATTTGGCATTTTCAGAATTTAACGGACAGAACTGCGAGAACCCAACCGAGAGAATTGGTATTAACGGTTGGCAGGCAACCGGTGACATAGGGTTTTATGCTGCAGTTGCAGCAACGGTTACAAGAAACAATAGTTCATGGACAGTAGGAGAACTTACAGCAGGGGGATGGCTTTCGGGAAGATTCCCAAATCCAGTTTATGTTGCAGGTGCTATACAAGGTTCCATTAAAATTGGAAAAGTAAAAAACAAATATTTACTCAATACAACATTTAGCAGAAATTTTGATTATGGAACCTTGTGTCAAGGTGTATCAAGTGCAGGAGGAGGGGCAGTAGTTAATCAAGGTGATGCTGCCGGAGATCAAGGGCAGTTGTTAATTAAATATGTGCTTCCATCCTCACAATATAGTTTCCCGGTATCATCACCAATTGCAGTTTCATATGGATTGATACCTAATAATGTATTTGATGTTGTTCAGCAAAATTCAGATGGCACATTGCAGAACAGGACATTTAAAATGATTGTTGCTACTTCGTTAAAGAAAAAAAATAGCGACGGTTCATTAACGAGCGTGAGCTTATTGAAGAGGGAAAATAATCTTGGAGAATTTTTATATACTTCAATAGTTCCTTTCACAATTAATACATCTGTTCAATTATCAGCAGCGCAGCAAATGACTGGTACAATGGCAATTACATCTACAACAAATAATATTGCATTAGCTAATAATTCTTTTTCCGGGATTAGCAATTTAGGAGTTATAACATATCCACCAGTACCCTCAAATCCTACGTATGGTAATTTGCCGCCTGAGCCACCAGCAATTACTAATAATTTAGAAGCCGATAAAGATTATGTTTTTACTGTAACAGCAAAACTATTTGAATTTATAAATAATTCTTGGGTTTCGGCTAAAGATAAGAATAACGTTACAGTTACACAGACAGTTACTAAATTATTCAGAACAGGTTCAATGGTAATAGTATCTAATACATCGGTTCATTGAAAAAAATAATCCATTAAAAAAATAAAAATTGGTTCGGGACATGAATATAAAAGCTAAGGTAAATAAAATGGATATTAGAAATCAAATGAAATTGATTGTAGGTTTAATTTTTATAACAGGATTAAGTTATGGGCAAGAATTAGACACAGTATCTGCGCCTATGAGTTACATAAATTTGGTAGGAAGATACACAGAAGGTAAGGGTATTGAGCTACGATTTTTCCCAGATAAGAAATCTGTCTTGGATGTAGGGTTTAAATATGGATTTGTAATAGAAAGAAAGCTATCTAATACAGAAGGGAAAGAAAATAGAGATGATAATAATAATTTTTCTGAAATAGGTAAAACCACACCGTATGATGATCAAAAATGGTCATTGGTTATAAAAAACGAGAAAGATTCAGATAACAAAATTGAATTAGAGAATGCTAGGGAGTTTTTAAAGGATAGTGAAATAAAAGAAGGGGGTATTTTTAATTTAGATAAGGGGATTGCCGGTTTACAGGATCAAAAAAGCAGAGAGGATTTTCAATATATGGTATTTGCACTATCTGCATTAAAAAACTCCAGAGTAGCTGAAGCTTTAGGTTTAGGGTTTATTGACAGTACAGCCCTAAAAGGAAAAACGTATGTATATCGGGTTAGAACTTTTGGTAAATCAGATATTTATGATGTAGTTCCGGAAAAATTAGAAATCAAAGCAGAGATAACAAATAAAGATTACAGCAATTCAGTATATATTAAACAGGGTGATGGTGAATTATTTTTTGCATGGATTGATTTGCCAGAGTTTTCAGGATATTCAATTGAGAGGGCTAATTCTGGTACAACCATATTTACTCAATTGAATAGTGCTCCATTATATAATACTGGAGGAAGTGGTGACAGCACAGAGTCGCGGATGGGATATAATGATAAGAACTTGACAAATTATAAAATATATAGATATAGGTTTTATGGTTATACTTTATTTGGAGAAAAGAAATTAATAGCAGAAATAAAAGGGATGCCAAAAGATCTGACTCCTCCTGAACAACCATTTTTACCACAGCCACTGAATACAAAACCAAATGAAGTATTAGTGAAATGGGAGATGAATTCTAAGCCGGCTCCAGACTTAAAAGGGTTCCTAGTAGCCAGATCAAATACAAATCGAGGTGAATTTAAATTATTGCACAAAGAAATTCTTTCAAAAGGCAGCAGAAGTTTCATAGATACAACATTTCTAAGAGGGAAGTTGAATTATTATATTGTCCAAGCAATAGACACGGCTAATAACATTAGTTCATCATTTCCAGTCTCTGTAACCCTAATAGATTCAATACCACCGGAAAAACCTGTCTGGATTTCAGCATTAATTGATACATTAGGGATAGTTACTCTAAAGGTGGAAAAAAACAAAGAAAAGGATTTGATGGGGTATAGAATTTTTAAATCAAATAGTCCCGAACATGAATTTTCTGTTATCCATGAAAGTTTTGTTGAAGATGATTCCTTGAATGAAAAAATAGAAACAGTATTTAAGGATACAGTAACATTAAATTCATTAACGCCTAAAATATATTATCGTATAAGAGCATTGGATTTTAATTTCAATCAATCAGAAATATCAGAAATTATATCAGTTGTTCGTCCTGATACAATACCTCCTGTAACTCCAATTTTTAATAATGTAATTGTTAAAGAAAAAGAGATTGAATTGCAATTTGTCCCTAGCAGTAGTGAAGATGTAAAGGAGCAATTAATTTATAGAAAGATAGATATGAAAGGTGAATGGGAGATATTAAAAACGCTTACAGGAATTGAGAATAAGTTTATAGATACAGCAGTAACAACCGGAGTAACATATTATTATACAATAAGAGCAAGAGATTTGAGCGGACTTTTATCTAGTTATGCTAACGAGGTTTATGGCAAACCCTTTGATACGGGGGTAAAACCCACTATTGAGAAATTTACGGCGGATGTTGAAAAAGAAAGCATCGTACTGAGATGGGAGTATCCAGAAACTAAGATAGAAGCAGTATTTATCATTTACAAACAAGATGTAAAAGGGATGCTAAAACAATACGCAATATCAAAAGAGAAAAAGTATATAGATTCAAATCCTGACAAAGAAAATCATTATGCTATTAAAGTTGTAATGGGCGATGGTGGAGAATCAAAACTAAGTAATGTTCTAAATAAAGTTATTGAAAAAAAATAATCTTGACTTGAAGAAAATCGAAATAACTGTTAAATGGAAGTTTATCAAAGGAAGAATATGAAAAGAATAAATATAGTGCTTTATATTTTTGTGGTAATTGGGTTAATTATAACTACTCGAATTGATATTAATGCTCAGATAAGTGTAAAGTTGACACAGCCGCCACCATACCAGTTTAAGGTGGAACAGTTTTGGAAAATTCTTTTACTGAACAACAGTGGAAGACCTACAACAATATATTTAAAGGGGACAGCAACCGAATCATTCCAAGGAAAAGTTATTGAAGCGACTTCATCAGTGATAACATTGCAGCCTGGAGTAAAAACAGTTGATGGACGTGATCTAGGACCATTCAATGTTTGGCAGTCGAATGATCGTTATAAAACCATTCTTATGAATTCCGGGAGCCTTCCATCAGGGAATTATGATATTTGTATTGGAGTATATGATGCAGCTTCTGGGGCACAGATTGCAAGTGATTGTATTCAAGTTACAGTTGAGAATTTTAACAGAATGGAATTGGTTTCACCTTTAGATAATGAAGTATTAGGAATTTTTATACCGCAAGAAGTTAGAGTTACCGATGCTGGGGAGGGTACCGACAAAATAGAAAACATAAAAAAGAAAAAGGATAAAGATTGGGATGAAGCAGTAGGCGATCTAAAGAAGAAAAAAGATTATGACTGGGACGAAGCTGTAATCTTTTCATGGCTGCCACCTGTGCCGGTTCCTCCCGGAGCAAGAATAAGATACAGATTAAAAATAGTTGAGATATACGACTATCAGTTGGTTCATTCAGCAATGTCATCGAACCCATATTATTATCAATCGCCATTAACCATATCAACTGTTCTGCGTTATCCAATTAATGCACAGAAATTAGTACCTGGAAATAAGTATGCATGGAAAGTGGAAGTATATGTTGATGATTTTAAGACTCAAGAAAGTGAAACTAGATCTTTTGAGATTCAAGGAAGTGAAGTTGGATCTGAGAACTATTCAAACAAAGATTACAGCGGCGAATCTAATCAATTTAGCAAAATTTTAAGGGGTGATAAATCAAACATGCCTTCCGGGTTAGCTTTATTTACAAATAAGATTTATAGTAGTTCAGGATTAAATTTTAATGGAGCTCCAGCATCAGTTGATTTATTTGGTAGTGATAGTGGATTTAAGTTATATGGAGATTTAAAATTAACAAATACAGCTAAGAGTAAACAGGCACAGTATTCACAAATGCCATTGAATTACCAAACCATGACAGCAAGTCCTAAATTATCAATTTACGAAATACCTTTCGGATTAGAGATTTATTTAACTTCGTTAAAAGGATCCAATAATGAAAGTCTAAACAGTTTTTCATTTCTTTTTGATATAGATGAATTAAAATCAAATATAAAGAATCGTGTATCTGAAAAAGTTACAGAAGAAATAACATCATCTGATTCTACATTAGGTGCTCTAAGCAATATTGAATCAATGAAAGACCCGAGTAAATTTGCTGAGAATGCTGAAAAATTGGGACTACTATCACCGACAGAAAAGATGTTTTTAAGTATTAAAACATTGGGAATTGGCAGTACTAATCCGGATTACTCTGAATTTACAGCTGCAGGAGTAACAGTGAATGGATTCAATCTTGAAATAAATCCATGGATATTTTATTTAGCATTTGCAGTAGGGAATAATCAGGATGCAATTGAAACAGTATCTTTTAAACGAAGGTTTATAGCGGGAAGATTCGGATTTGGGAAAAAGGAAGATTCACATTTATACTTTACAATGCTTAAAATGAAAGATGATGCAAATTCAATAAAACCAATTGCAGTAAATTCATCAGCCGGGAGTCCAATGTCGCCTCAAGGGAATATGAAAGTTCCGCTATTAGTTCCGCAGGAAAACGTAGTAATAGGAACAGAAGGGAAAATAAGTCTATATGAAAAATTAGTTGAATTGGAAGGGGAAGCTGCTGTTTCAGGTTTTACACGAAATACAAATGATGCAGATTTCACTAGTGAATCTATTCCAAGTTTTGTAACAAATATAATTACACCCAGATTGAGTACTTCATTTGACTATGCATGGAAAGCTAAATTGGCTGTAAACAACATATCGAGTTTAACGCTATTTAATATGGGATTAAAAAGGGTTGGACCTGGATATATTTCTTTAGCAGCCCCGAACATTAGGCAAGATCAGTTCCAGTATGATTTTAATTTGGATCAAAAATTTGCCAATAAAAAAATAACGATGAAGGCGTTTTATAAAGTATATAGAGATAATCTAATAGATTGGAAACAATCGACAACGACAACATCTTCATACGGTATAAATTTAGGTTTCTTTTTCCCTAATATTCCATTTGTCCAAATAAATTATTCACCATCTTTACAAAAAAATGATATTGTTATTCCATCATTAAAAATGGAGAATTCATCAGATATATTTTCATTGATGACAGGTTATGTATATAATATATCTAATATTTCGGGTTCTACAATGCTTGTTTTTATGGGGCAATACCAAGATTCTAAAATCGGATCTGTTTCAAGCAAGATTTCTAATGAATCATACGTATTGAGCCAAAGTCTAAATTTCGAATTTCCATTAACATTGAATTCATCATTGAGTCTTATCCAATCAAAGATTCTCTCAACAAAAAGCAATATAACAGAATTTGACTTGAACGGAATATATCAATTTAATGAAATAATATCTGCAAGTCTTGGAGGGAATATCTCAAATGAAGAGCATTTTACAAAAAGAACAATGCTTTCAATTGGTTCAAATATAATTTTAACACAATGGATTAGATTTGAATTGCAGGCAAATATATCAAGATACAAGGATCTTTCCGGGGTAGGAAATAGTTATAATGATGGTATGCTGCAGATAGCGGCATTGATAAATTGGTGATTCCAAATTAAGCGAAATAAAAATTGAAAATAAGGGTGGAAACGAGCTGAATAATGATGTTTTTATTTCTCTTGATAGGGCATGAAGGTTAAGTTCCGGTAAAACAAAATCTTTCAGTTCAATTATACCGAGATTTTTATAGAAATTCGGAAAGCGGTTAAGGGAAAAGTATATAATTGATGTTAATATTTAAATAAAAAAATGCCTGCCAAAAAAATTAGCAGGCAAGTAATGTGGATCTAAACGGGTTCGAACCGATGACCTGGAATGCCATTCAAGCGCTCTCCCAACTGAGCTATAGCCCCATAATTTATAATCAATTTACATCTGCTTCCTCCACCTAAAGAGATTTCAAAAATGGTAAATTAAAAGCCGGAATTGTAGAAGATTAAATTCAGCTATATAATATCTTTTGAACAAATCAATGAAAATGCATTTGATCTTAACATTCCGCGTTACGTGGATATATTTAAGGAAGAGGAAGTGGAAATTGTGTCTGTGCAATTAGAAATTGATAGACTTGAAAATGAATTAAAAATCACGTAAACAGAAATTAAAAGATTTTTAACTTAATAGTAAAAATGATTTAAGTTTTACTGGGGCTGTTGTTACTCTTCGAAATTCCCTGAACAAAGGAATAAAAGTTTTACCATTTAGATTTTTGTTTCAGTATTCAGACCAAACGCAGATTTAATTCAAATAAAATATATAGGATTATATCTTGCCAAAAAATTTGTTTTTATAGAATAAACTAAATATATGCTAGTAGATAACATTCTTAGGATATTTTATCCGTTCACGTGTTAATTAATAGTTATAGCATAAAATTAAGAGAATTTATGAATAAGTGTCCAGTCTGTTCATACCCAGTTAAGGATGTATCGCAAGATGATAGTATGAATTACAATGTTGATTGTTTTAAATGTGGTTGGCTTAGCATTACTGATGAAGCAGCCTATTTTTTATTAAAGAACTATGAATTAGAAAAACAAATTAACAATCTGTCTTCTTGGTGAAGAGGATTGAAAAGTTTTTGAAAATATATCTTTGTTTTAGTTTAATCTCATTTTTTTACTCTTGTAATTATAATGGGTAAGGTGTAAATTTACAAAGTTATTTGTTTTTAGAAATTAGAAGTAAATTTAGAAATAGTTCGGGGCTATAGCTCAGTTGGGAGAGCGCTTGAATGGCATTCAAGAGGTCATCGGTTCGAACCCGTTTAGCTCCACAATAAGAACCTGTTTTTGTAAATAAAAGCAGGTTTTTTTGTATATTTTTGGCTAATAGAAAAATATTTAATTGATGGTAAATATGAGATCTCTTTACACTATCGCATTGCTAATCTTATCAAATATCTTCATGACTTTTGCATGGTATGGGCATTTAAGATTCAAAGAAATGAGCTGGTTCAGCAATTTAGGATTACCGGCGATAGTAATTATCAGCTGGGGTATAGCATTATTTGAATATTCCGCACAAGTACCAGCAAATAGAATTGGATTTATTGAGAATGGGGGACCATTCAATTTATGGCAATTAAAGGTAATTCAGGAAGTAATAACACTCACTATTTTTACTTTATTCACAATCATCTTTTTCAAAAATGAAACCCTTCGATTA
>Ga0172380_10004777_pt1 | contig 17066 bp, 12 predicted proteins | sample Leawe162metaG_FD_119747 | JGI IMG/M metagenome (GOLD analysis project Ga0172380, IMG submission 119747) | Leachate microbial communities from a municipal landfill in Southern Ontario, Canada - Leachate well 162 metaG | ecosystem: Engineered > Solid waste > Landfill > Unclassified | place...
AAACCTACCTGAGGCAAGGCCAGCGCTGCCACCGATTTATCCAGCAGACGTAATACAGCCATTTCACCATTAACCGTGTTGACAGTCGCCACGCGCACGTCAATATATTTGTTGTCTGAATCGAAGGAGAACTGGCCGTCCTGCGGTCGCCGGTGATCAGCGATATTCATGTCTGACAGTATCTTGATACGAGAGATAAGACCATTGTGTACTGTCAGCGGCATAGAGGCCACCTCGTGCAATATGCCGTCTATTCTGAAGCGGACGCGCAGCTTATTCTCATCCGGCTCGATGTGTATATCCGAGGCTCTCGCCCTGATGGCGTCATCCAGCATTTTATCGAGCTGATGCGCGATGGGTGAATCGCTGGTTATCTCGGGAGGAAGCACCCTGTCGTCATACTGGGGGAGCGGGGCAACACCGCTGACCTGTGCCTGACCGGCAGATTTAGGAGCAGCCGGAGTTTTATTTACACCCGTAGTACGTGGAGGCGGTGTGCTTTCCGGCGCAGTAATCGAGCCGGGACCGCCAACCAGTTTAGAAGCCTCCTTAAGAGCACGATAATTGTACTCGATCCCCTCCTTGATATCAGCTTCCGAGGCGGCGACCGGCTCTATGCGCCTCCTGGTATAAATAGACAGATTTTCAACTGTCAGTACATCGCCGGGATTGGCCATGAAAATTCGCAGAGTATTGTTTTCCAGCGCCAGCGGAAGCACTTTGTATCTTTTCGCCACATCTTCCGGGATCAATCCCAGAGCTTGCGGCATGGGCGCTGCATACTGGACGTTCAGCTTGGCGATTCCCGGCTGGGCAGCCCCACCCTGGGCGCCACCTTTAGCTTTTGGATTTTCCGGATTCATTTCTATGAGTACCTCAAATACATTTGAATATTATATTGGGTCCGTCGTATTCATCAATTAAATAGTCTTTCCAGGCCTACATTTCCGCCTCCGGAAAGTAGACCCTCCTAAATTGTATGTATAAATAGACCGTTGTCAAAATAGATCAACGCGCCTGTTGTGCATACTATTCAGCTTCGACCGGCCGGTCAACCTTATATGCCCTTCAGCTTAATCTAACATGCGAATTGCCATTTTGCAAATAGAATGCTGTTTATGGTAGATTTCAGATAAATCTGCTTTACTCCTGCTTGCAGCACAGCACTAGGTAACGGACTACGGGTAATAGATATTTAATGAGAATTGTACGCCGGTCATACCCGTATTTTCTGGTTATCTTTATCCTGGCAATGACCATCCTGTTCGTTCCTTTTAGCCAAAGCAGCGCCGCCACGCAAAGGACGCTGTCCTGGAGCGTGGTGGATACACCGGCTGACGGTTTCAACGGCATGGTCATTCGCACGTGCGGCATCGATGCCCTGGCAATCGGTCCGGACAATCGTACGTTCTATGCGGTAAGCACCGACAATAGTTCCCCCAATATCGGGTTATTCAAGTCCATCGATGCTGGATATACCTGGCTCCCTAATATGGGAACCAACCTTGCTAATGCAGGTGCTTTGTTTCCCGTATGGGATATAGCTGTTGCGCCAGATGATGAAAAATTCATCATTGCCGTTACGGACGGATCTGTGGCACCGGCCGGCGGACCCCGCATGGCCTACTACTCCAACGATGGTGGCTCCAACTGGTACAATACCGGCCTTACTCTCAATCCAAACGAGTATATCAGCTGTCTGGATATAGCCAGATACGATTCGTCCGATCAGTTAAGGGATATCGCCATCGGTACCCGCAGCACAACACCGCCCGGACAGGGCAGGCTGCTGACCAGGCCGTACGGCACGACCTTTTCCGGTGCGTGGTTGGCTCAAGATCCAGGTACATGGACAGCGGTAACTTCCGTAAGATTCTCCCCCGGCTATAATCCCGACCAGACCATGTCAGTCGTTTCATTCACGGCCGCGGGAGCAGATCTGCACCTGGGCAAACATGACACGATAGTCAACACCACGCAATGGGACGGTACGGCAGGATACGCAGGCTACCCAGTCATGCTTGGCGCATACACAGCGGCCTCCATCATAAGAACCGGAATCGAATTGCCTTCTGACTATATTGGTACCGATTTAAGCCTGCGCGGATGCTTTGTCAATGTGTTCGACACTTCTGTTGCTTCGGCTGTGTTTTATATCAGCCCGACCCCCACCAGGTTCACTATCACGCCACCTATCCAGCCTGTGGCGGGGCAGCGCATATCATCCATATCCTACACAGGCACCAACGCGACCGGTATTCTTCTGGCGGGCGAAGCCACCGCCTCCAGCGCCAGGGCGCTGGCCAATGTATGGCAGAGTTCTAATCCGCAGGCAACCTGCGCGGGATGTGTGACATGGCTGAAATCCGATACCCTTAAATCCGCCACAGGAGGCGGCGGGACCGGGCGTGCCAACGCGCTGCTGAAATGGAATTCGGATGGCAGTACGGCCTTCTGCGGCACCAGTTCAGAGAATTCAACGGCGGGCGGAACCGGATTGCTGCCGGGCCAATGGCCTTTCTCCAGACTATTCAAGTCTCCTTCAGACGAATCAGCCTTCCAGTACAGCAAGGATTACGGATTCGCCTGGAATCAGATTGGTATTATTAATACAGTGCTCAACCAATTATCCGATGTGGCTGCGGTGGAGATACAAGAAGGTTCAAATGTTGCAGGGCACAACACGCTCTACCTCGCATCACTGAACACCTCCGGAGTTGTGCCCGATATCGATAGTATATGGCGCAGCACGAGCGATCCTCTGGGCCGTTATTGGGAACGTATCTTCACTCTCCCGTCTAGCAATAACGGCACCATACTGCGTCTCGCTCCCCCAGATCCGGAATCATCAGCAATCAGTCAAGTTGTGGTCTTTGCCGACCTGGGCACGGAGAATATCACCTATTCCGCCAATACTGGGGATATATGGATGAACGTGCTGGCCGCAACCCCTGTTAAAGACGTCTCGTTACGTAACGATTCCACGATGTACATTCTAGCCGACTACTATGTACGTAAGATTGCACTGAGCGGTACAGCATGGCAGACCGTGAAAAAAATCGATACTGGATTGGTGGCGCCTGCACATACAATCTGCAATCCTGTCAATAAAAACGGCGATAAAGAATTCGTTTTTGTCGGCACCGAGGGGAATACCGATACCTCTGTAGCATGGATTGATTTCTCGGCTATGATACCCAGGTTTAGCGTGCTTAAAGAATTGCCGGAGCAGGGCAACGTTCACCTAATAACGGACGATTTCTTCGAGAGACACAAGAATCTCTATGTCGGCATCAACGATGTCATAACTAATACCGAGGGGATCATCTACCGCTGGACAATGGATTCCAGCACTAGCTGGGATCCTCTCGATCCTCCTGACAGAGGCTTCTACGGTCTTTGCATGCTTAACAGCGTTCTTTACGGCGCATGGAACACGGATATCGTTCCGCCCATCAACAGCAGCGGAGCTGACCGGACTCTGGAGGCCAGAATCGAGGTACCCCCGGCACCTGAATGGGACCAGCTTATAGACGGACTACCACAACCCGGAAGTCCCAATCAGGTAGAATTCACACGTGAGCCCACATCACTCCACATCTCTTCCAACGCCAATAACACCCTTTGGGCCATCGATGATACGCCGTACAATTTTACAACCAGACGGGGGTGCCTATGGCAGTTCATTGATTCGGTAGCCAAGCTGGGACCATGGCCCACTTCACCGGCTCCCGGCAGCCTGATCGGCGCCGATCCCGCGACCGGACGGTCTCAGCAGATCGATTTCAAATGGCGTCCTCTCAGGGACATCTATAGTTACGATTTACTTATAGCCAAGGACGTCAATTTTACATTGCCTCTCACCCAGCAACTGCAGATGACCCCGGTCGATGACGTTACGGGCTCCTGGATCGTCACCTCGGCCGACCAGGAAGATCCGTCATGCTGGATTGCGCCAGGTCAGTTGGAGGTAGGGCGATCCTACTACTGGAGGGTTCGCGGAGCAAGATCTTGGCAGGGCACCCCGATACATAGCCCCTGGTCACCAACTCTCTTTTTCTCGGTACGGCCGGGGTTCATGGTCACGTCCGAGTATTTAGGTCCCACATTGTTGACGCCCGTAGATGGTGTGTGCAGCAACTGTCTTCCCCCCATCCGCTTCAGCTGGTCGCCCATTAAAAATGCCGATACGTATCAGTTCACTCTAGCCAGGGATGCGCAGCTCACCGATGTGATCGTCCAGGAGACGACTACGACCACAGCTTTCGAGTTAAAAAGCCGCTTGGCATTATCGACTCCATATTACTGGCAGGTTAAAGCCGTCGCTCCTGTAGTCAGCGACCCCAGCCCGGTGGGCACATTTACACTGGTTGAGAACATCATGCAGTCGCAGAAGCAGCCGGCGGTCAAACAACAGCCCGACGCCGTTCCCGCCGCTTCCAATTTCTGGATATGGATCATTATCGTTATAGTGGTTGTGTTGCTGCTCCTCATCAATGCCTTCGTCTTTATATCTCGCAGGAGAAACCAGTGATGTTGATGAAACAATAGCCGGGGGCAACATGGAAAATATAGATGAAATCAGTATGGATTCGCGGGCGGGTTTAAAAACCCGCCCCTACACGTATTTACTGTAGGGGCGTACCTTCAGATGCGCCCGGAAAGATGTAAAATAAATGGTGGATAAGATCACTAAAACGATTGCAGCTCTTGCCTCGGAAGTCAAGGGTTTTCTGGCCGAGGACGAAGGCCTGAAGCTTTATGAAATGGGCATTGAAGCCTGCAAAATCGGCCCCTGCCTGGAGATAGGCAGCTTCTGCGGTAAGTCAGCAGTATATCTGGGATCAGCCTGCAAAAAAAGTAATAGCACGCTCTTTACGATAGACCATCACTGCGGATCGGAGGAACAGCAGCCGGGCCAGTTGTATTTCGATCCGGAGATTTTCGACAGCAATAAGGGCGTCATAAACAGCCTCCCCCTTTTACGGGAAACTCTGCACAGAGCAGGCCTTGAGGATAACGTCGTCCCCATGGTCACGCGGTCCGGTGTAGCCGCCCGGAACTGGGCAACACCGCTGGGACTGGTCTTTATCGACGGCGGTCACAGCTATCAAACCGCGCTTTCGGACTATGAATTCTGGTCACCGTACTTGCTGCCGGGAGGATTTTTGATATTTCACGACATCTACCCCGATCCAACCCAAGGGGGACAGGCACCTTTTGAAGTTTACAAGCTTGCTATGGGGAGCGGTGATTACCGGGAATTGCCCATGGTAAACAGCCTGGGCATCTTAAGGAAGAACGATATCGTGGTGGTCGAAAAGAAGGTTGGTCGCTGACAGGGGTTTGAGCATATCAGCCGCCAGCAGGACCGCAGCGGAAGTCCAGGTAGGTTTCGTCAAAGGCCATATCTCGTGCTCGGGAAACGCTACGCCGTACCAGTAAGCGCCGTCCTCATCTCGCATCTGGTGAACCCAGTAATAAACCATGGCCGACTGCCAGTACTCGCCATGGACGGCCAGAGAAATGGCCAGTTCGCTGCTTTCGGCTGCAGTAACCCACTGCTTCTCGAGGTTGCAGACGGACCCCTTGCCATGCACGATGAACTTGTCCCAGCTATCGTAGATCCTATTAATTGCTTCCTGCCCGTTAATGACGCTGCACAGTGCCGGATAATACCAATCCATGGCAAAGGCCGATATGTTTTTCTCATCGATCGGATCGCCATAAGGCAGCGGCATACCGAGAATGGCAGTGCGTAAAACCTCGTTGGCCTGTCTCCAATCTTCACGCTCCTCACCCACCAGCTCCGCCATTTTCAACGCACACTTAATGCTCAGGTAGGAAGAACTGCAACTGGCAATCTGGGCAGTAGGATAAACGCTGCCGGACACATCCCTGGCCCAATATATCTCTCCCTTTGGCCCACGCATATCCAGCACATAATCTATAGCTTTTTTTACCACCGGCCACATATCATCGAGGAACATCTTTTTTCCAGTAATCAGGTAATGGTGCCAGACGCCTACGGCCATATAAGATATAGCGTGCGAGACCTTATATTTATCCTTGGGTTTGCCGTTCTGATAATTGGCATACCAACTTCCATCCGGCAACTGCATGCCGGCCAGCCACTCATAACCTTTCTCTGCTTCATCATGGTAACAGCCGGCGTCGATGGCCATAGCACATTCCACATGTGTCCAGGGTTCTACCAGTCCGCCTTCGACCTCGGGTACAGAGCCCCGATTTTCCTGTAAGCTGACTATGCTCTCAAAGGTTGGCTTCAGAAACTTATCAGATAACAGCTCCTCCAGTTCCGGCATCTCAAATGTACTGCTGTTATCCAAAACCATTAGCTTATCCAACCTTTATCTTAACTTGGCTCTCGATTGCTTCCCGATAGTAATCCGCCGTTTGCCCGGCTGCCCGGTCCCAGTTAAACAATTTCTTTACTCTCGCGACACCCATTGCACCCAGTTCCTTGCGTCGCGCCTCATCATCCAGCAACGATGTAATGGATCTCACCAGAGCGTCTTTATCCCCGGGCGGCACCAGGATACCGGCGTCGCCAACCACCTCCGGCAGGGCGCCGGCAGTCGTGGAGATAACCGGTGTCCCACAGGCCATAGCTTCCGCTGCAGGCAGTCCAAATCCCTCATATATCGAGGGCACAACCAGCATGGTTGCCGTGGCATAGTGTCTGACCAGGCTGTCCGTGTCTATCTTGCCGGTATATTGTGTGCAGTCGCCGAGACAGAGTGCTTCGATCAATCCCTCGGTATAACCATTGACCAGAGGCTCACCAACAATTGTTAATTCGACCGAGCGTGTCTTGCGCAACTCCGCTACTGCCTCCAGCAGGAATTTTAACCCCTTGAGTGGCGTATCGCCGCTGTTGATCACTAAAATTCGATTAGCGGAACGTTTCAAATCCGGTTGTTCCCTGAAAACATCCGTATCCACCCCGCAGTAAATTATTTTAAAACGCTCGCGTGGCAACCCGAAGCTGCTCATGATCTCCTGCAATGAATGCTCGGAGTCCGTAATAAAATGAGACAAATGCCGGGCCACCTTTATCTGTGTATCTGCAAAGGAGTACCAGCGCCTGATTCCCCAGGAGCGGTAAGCGGAATTACTGGCCTTAAGGGCCAGCATGCGGTCGATCGTTATGGGATGGTGAATGGTGGTCACCATAGGAATCCCCAGTTGCCTGATTTTGAGTATACCTTCGGTCACACACTGATTATCGTGCACGATATCGTATTTTTTACTGTGCCCGTCCTGTCGGAACATATCGTAGGCTCTTATGGCAAAGGTATGCGGCTCAGTGAAACAGCCGCTACATTCGCCCAGCCATTCGACGAAGTTGGGCCAGGTGTTGAGCAGCATAGGGTTGATCAGGTAGCGCCTCTTCTCGGGCAACCTGTACAGGTCTAAACTTGGCAGTCTGATCAGGTTGATCCCTTCAGCTAGGTCGGGATAAGGCGGCCCCGCCACTACATCCACACTGTGCCCCAGCTTTTGCAGAGAACGGCTGAGATATCTTACGTAAATACCCTGTCCGCCAGAGTATTTATAAGCCCTGTAGCTTAATAAACATATCCGCATGAATATTAGCCCGTAAAAGCACCCGTAAAAAGCGCTGAAAACACGTACACATTTTACATTTATTAGCGATATTAATCAAGACTGTGCTGAATTCAGCCGCCTTATGCCGTTATTTAGCTCGTTTGGCCTCTATAGCTTCCATATAAACTTCGGCGGTCAGCCGGGCTGCATTGTTCCAGTTGAATTTCTCCAGTATGCGTTTCCTCGCCAGCACACTGTATTCGCGGCGTTTGGCAGGGCTCTCCATCAACCGGGCAATGGCAGAGGCGAGTGCTGCTGAATCCGCTGGGGGAATGAGGATACCGGCATCGCCCACAACCTCGGGCAATGCTCCTGCAGTAGTCGACACAAGCGGTGCGCCGCATGACATAGCCTCCGCCGCCGGCAAACCGAAACCTTCGTAAGTGGAAGGTACGGCAACCAGTGTTGATGATCTGTATAGCTCTATGAGTTCCGATGTGTCTATCTGGTTACGGAAAGCCACAGCATCCGTTACGCCCAGCCTGTCCATCAACTTTTCGGTCATTCCATCGCCCAGTGTCCTGCCCACAACCACCAGCTTCAAATCCCATTCTTTTCTGAGCTCGGCCAGCGCCTCCAACAGGAAACGTAGCCCCTTGACCGCCGTATCACGGCTCATGACCATGAGTATTTGATTATCTAACCTGGGCACGGCATCGGACGGGCTGAACAACTCTACGTCGATGCCATTATAAATGACCTTCATTCTGGATTCCGGAATACCGAATATCTCGTGGATATGGTGTTTGGCCATTTCTGATACTGTTATTATGAAGGGCAACTGCCGCGCGACCTTGATCTGCATGCCCGTGAAAGAAAACCAGCGGCGGTATCCAAGTTTGTCCTTGAGTGATTTGGCTGACTGGATGGCCAGATCGCGGTCGATAGTAACAGGATGGTGTATGGTCTCCACCACGGGATAACCGGCCTTCTGGATATCTGCAATACCCCATGACATGGTCTGGTTGTCATGTATTACATCGTACTTCTTTGCATTATCGCTGCACAGATACTGATAAGCGCGCATGCCGAAAGCCAGCGGCTCTGAGAAATATCCTGTCATGATGCCACCCCACTCCATGAAGTTGGCGCGCGTATTCAGCTTGCGGGGATCAATAAACAGCCGCTGCCAGGAGCCAAACCTGTAGAGGTCGAGGCTCGGCAGTTTGATCAGTCCGACACCATCGTCTACGATAGGATAAGGGGGGCCGGACATCATGTCCACCTCGTGGCCGAGGTCTCGCAGGGCATTGCTTAAATAACGCATATAGATGCCCTGTCCGCCCGAATAGGGATAGCTGCGATAGCTCAAGATACAGATTCGCATTTCACTCTTCTTTCAAGCATAAATTTGCGCTAAATATGATATCAGACTTAAGCAGTTGGCGTATAATGTTGCATAGGATTACCGTGGTTAGTTGCGTGTAATGTGGAACGATCTTAAGGCAGCATTATTCCTGGTATTTAAATACATAACGCGGGGCAGCAAAGGAACGACTGTCTTAACCATCATGGTAACCATGCTGGCCTTCCTTCAAATCAATCTGATAACAGGTATTTTCAACGGAGCTATCAACCTTGCCTATAAGCAGGTCAAAGACAATTACGTATCCAATATAGTTATTCAACCCTCGCCGGATGAGGATTACATTACCCAGGCTTCGCTGGTAAAAAACAAGATCAGCGCAATCCCGGGCGTAATAAGCTGCTCGTCCAGATATGCCATGGGCGCCAGCATTTCCTACGATCCGGATAAAAACGGCAAAGATGTAAAATCCATCGGTTGGACCATCAAATCGATCGATCCTGCCGAAGAAATAAAAGTGACCAATATCCAGGATCACATGGTCGTCGGGCATTACCTCGAAGAAGGGGATCGGGATGAGATCATCATGGGGAGGGAGATATCGGGAGGCTTCGGTGCAAGCCTCGAAGTGCAATCGTTGCGGGGCGCCAACCTCGGCGATGAGGTAACGGTGAGATACAACAATGGCATCAAACGTATTTATAAGATCAAGGGAATCTATTCCACGATCTTTCCCCTCTCCGACATGGGCGTATTTGTCACAGAGAAAGAGATGGCATCGGTACTGGGCGTGCACAACAGGGCATCTGAAATTCTGGTGAAAACGGACCCTGTTTATCCCGAGGACTACTATATGAGAGAGATCAGGCTGGCCGGCCTCGAAAAACAGGAGCTTCGGCCGTGGATGGATTTTATCGGCCTTATCAGCGGGATAACGCAGAGTTTCGATATCATTAAACGCATAGTCTATTTCATCGGGCTGGTAGTAGCGGGGGTCACCATATTCATCGTCATCTTCATTGCGACTTCAAGCCGCAGAAAACAGATCGGCATCATGAAAGCCATCGGTATGAAAGAACAAATAGTGATAATGTCATATGTTTTCCTGGCATTATTCTATACCTTGATGGCCATGTGCCTGGGCATGCTGGTCATGGAGTACGTAATGAAACCGTATTTCATAAGCCATCCATTGATGCTGCCCATGGGCCTGGTGAGCCTGCTGGTTGTGCCGTCGGATCTGATAAGCAGCATGTCCAGTATGTTTGCGGTCAGCATAGTATCCGGGCTGATACCATCCTGGCGCGTCACCCGCGAGAACATAATCAAGGCAATCTGGGGATGATCCACAAATGATCCATGTTACTAATCTGGTAAAGACCTATGAAGGCCACGTACCCGTGCATGCGCTCAAAGAGGTGAGTTTCGAGGTACAGACCGGCGAGTTTTTATCCATCATGGGGCCGAGCGGCTCGGGTAAATCGACGCTGCTTCATCAACTGGCCCTTCTTGATACACCGACATCAGGACGCATTCTGCTGGACAAAGTCGATGTTTCCCATCTTTCCGACAATAAGAAAACGGATTTCCGTTTGAGATACCTGGGATACGTTTTTCAGGAATATGCCCTCATACCAGAGCTCAATGCCCTGGAGAATGCCTTCCTTCCCCTGTTGCTGCTGGGATATAAACGCAAAGAATACCTGAAAATAACCGGGAAAATGATGTCGAAGGTGGGGCTGGGCAACCGCGTGCACCACCTCATCAGTCAGCTTTCCGGCGGCGAGCAGCAAAGGGTGGCAATTGCCCGTGCCCTGGTTAATAATTCCAAGATTCTTTTTGCCGATGAACCCTGCGCCAACCTTGATACCGAGAATAAGGGCATCGTACTCAGACTGCTGAGAAAGTTGTGCGATGACCTGGGACAGACTATTCTTATGGTCACCCATGAGCCGGAACAGAGGGAATTCACCGATCGTGTGTTGTATTTACGTGACGGACGGCTGGAAAGAGAGGAAAACATCAGTGAAGAGGTGCGGCAAGACGCTCTCCACAACAGCTACCGCACCGATATATCGGAACCGGTCGATGAAGGGACATAGCAGTAGGAGCGTTGCTTTAGCTGCGCCCGCTTTCGGGCGGACTTGAAAATCCGCCCCTACATTTTATTGCCCGAGGCTTAAACAACTCCTGAAATATTGGCCGGTACGCTTACCTGGCTTTCCCCTGGTCGGCCACGGCTTTCCTGGCCTGCTCAAGTTCCGCTTCGCTCGCCAGGTAATAGCTATTGATCTTCTTCAGGTCCCTGTCCAGTTCATAGATTAGCGGGATACCTGTGGGAATGTTCAGGCCGGCTATTTCGCTGTCCGGCACATTGTCAAGGTATTTGACCAGCGCCCTCAGGCTGTTGCCATGAGCGGAGATAATCACTTTTTTGCCGGCCCTCACTGCCGGTGCAATCGATTTATACCAGTAAGGTAAACATCTCCGATAGGTATCTCTCAGACTCTCTGTCAGAGGAAGTTGTTCCGGTTTCAGGCTCAGATAGCGCGGATCCCCATTCGGACCGCGCGGATCGCCTTTTTTAAGCGGCGGAGGAGGGACATCATAGCTTCTGCGCCAGACCAGCACCTGATCCTCCCCAAATTTCCTGGCCATTTCCGACTTGTTCAGACCCTGCAATGAGCCATAGTGCCTCTCGTTCAGACGCCAGGATTTTTTCACGGGTATCCACATCAGGTCCATTTCGTCCTGCACTATCCACAACGTGCGTACTGCCCGCTTCAAAACAGATGTGAATGCCAGATCGAATGTGTATCCCTTCTGTTTGAGTATCCTCCCGGCCTGCCTGGCCTCCCGCATCCCTTTCTGAGAAAGGTCCACATCGGTCCATCCGGTGAACCTGTTCTCTTTGTTCCAGGTGCTCTCGCCGTGGCGCAGTAAAACGAGTTTAAACATATGAATTTCTCCTGGAAAACCTTAAAATATGTTATGGTATGTTTTGATTTTATTCGGGCAACGATTTATTATAGCCAAAGCCCGGAGGCGCTGCACTATTCGGTGAGATAAGCCATGGCCGCACAGAAGATTTTATTAAACAGGGACCTGGGATTTCTCAGGGTAGCGGCGGCTGTCCCCGAGCTGCGGGTGGCTGACGTCGATTTCAATGTCGCAGCCATGCTCGGTATGGCCAAAGAAGCTAAATCAAAAGGGGCACAGGTGCTGGCCTTCCCGGAGATGTCGGTCACGGGCTATACCATCGCCGACCTGGTACACCAGCAGTCATTGCTGGCAAAGGCCGAGGAAGGGATTTTACGACTGGCGGCGAGCACGGCAGACAGCGGCATGCTGATAGTGGCCGGACTGCCTGTGTGTATCGATCAGAAAGTATTCAACTGTGCTGCGGTACTCAACGAGGGCCAGGTGCTGGCTATCATACCCAAAACATATCTGCCGTCCTATAAGGAGTATTACGAGAACAGGTGGTTTGTTTCCGCGGATGACGCCTGTTCCGATGTTGTTCATCTGGGAGACAGGGCTATAGCCTTCGGCACAAATATATTGATCTCTTTGCGTGGCTTCACACCGGCTATGCTGGGCATCGAGATATGTGAAGATATGTGGGTTCCTCTGGCCCCACATGAGTACCAGGCGCTGGCCGGGGCAACGGTGCTACTCAATATCTCAGCCAGCAATGAAGTACTGGCCAAGGCTGAGTGGCGCCGTACCATGGTCGCCTCCGAATCGGGAAGATGCGCGGCGGCCTGCTGCTATGTTTCAGCCGGAACAGGAGAATCATCCAACGACATCGTCTTCGGAGGCCACACGCTGGTCGCCGAGAACGGCAGACTGCTGGCGGAATCACATGTCTTTAAGCAGAAATCAGGCCTGACAGTATCCGACCTTGATATAGATCGGCTGGTTCACGACCGCATATCGATGACAAGCTTCCGCCAGTCGCCAAGTCATATCAAGCCCTTCCGCATTATCGAGGCGAAGGTGGCCGACGTGCCGGCAACCGGATTGATGAGGGAGATAGACCCGCACCCCTTCGTCCCCGGGGATCCCGAAAAACGTGCGCAGCGATGCCGGGACATCTTCGATATGCAAGTTGCCGCGCTGGCTAAAAAGTTGTCCGGCGCCAAACTTGACCGGATTGTACTGGGTGTTTCCGGCGGACTCGACTCCACTCTGGCTCTTCTCGTAGCCGTCCGGACTATGAACTATCTTAAGCTGCCTGCGAAGAACGTTGCCGCCTTTACCCTGCCCGGCTTTGGCACGACACGCAGGACAAGGGACAATGCTACAGAATTATGCAAAGCTCTTGGCGTGAGCTTTGAACGTGTCGATATTACGCGCACCTGCAAGGCGCACATGGACGATCTCGGGCATGACGGCAGCGAGGATGTGGTATTCGAGAATATTCAGGCGCGGTACCGCACCGAGTTCCTGTTCAACAGGGCTAACGGGCTCGGGGCCATACTGCTGGGCACGGGCGACCTGACCGAGGTGGCTCTCGGCTGGAGCACCTTCTCGGGTGATCATATGTCGCATTACGACATCAACGTTTCAGTGCCCAAGACGCTGGTTCGTTATCTCATCCGCTGGGTAGCGGATGAGGAACTGCCAGGTTCACCCGCTCAGAAAATACTCAGAGACGTGCTGGATACGCCCATCTCACCGGAGCTAAGAAGGCCTGTCAGAGGCCAGATAGCGCAGAGAAGCGAGGAGGTCATCGGCCCAGTTGAGCTGGCCGACTTCTATTTATACCCCTTTGTCCGCTTCGGCATGCGCCCGGGCAAAATACTATTTATGGCTAACGAGGCCAGGAAGCGCAAACTTTTCGACGGCCGTTATACTCTGGAAGACCTCAATAAATGGCTGTCCGTTTTCATCAAACGCTTTTTTGCCAACCAGTTCAAACGGACCTGCCTGCCGGAGGGTCCCAAGATCGGTTCCGTCAGCCTGTCCCCCAGGGGCGACTGGAGGATGCCTTCGGATGCAGAACCAGCCCTATGGCTGGAAGACCTTGAAAAGATGTTCTCAAAGCTGCGAGGCTGATCCGATTACCAGCCGGCCTGCGGCCGATGGACGCTAATCAATACGCCTGAACTTGTCTTTGGGCGCACCGCAGATGGGACATTCGTCCGGGGCAGAACCCACGCTCACATAGCCGCAAACGCTGCACACGTAATAGTCAACACCCTGCGGATCCATCAGGCGGTCAAGAGCTTTCTCATACAGCTTTGCATGCCCTTTCTCCACATCCCTGTGGTAGCTAAAAATCGTAGCCACCTGGGGATCACCCTCGTCATTGGCTGTTTTAATGAACTCCGGATAGGCATCGGTGGCATAGTTCTCCCTCTCAAAGGCCGCTTGCAGATTTTCCTGTGTATCTGCGATCACCCCCAGCAACCTCAGGTGATGGAAGGCGTGTATGGCCTCGGACTCAGCCACTGCCCTGAACAGCCCCGCGATAGCAGGAAAACCTTCCTGTTCAGCTTTTATGGCGAAGGCCAGGTCTCTTATATTTGCCTTCGATTCAGCCTCGAATCCTTCCTTCAGGTTTTTCAGCGTCGCAACGCCTTTGACCCTAGAGCTTTCGTGTTTTACAAATTTGTCTGCGCCAGCGCCGCAGATGGGGCAGCGTTCCGGTTGTTGCTCTGAAAACTCAAGATGGCGGCAATGTGTACATAACCACATATCACTTCTCCTTATTGCCTGTTTAACCGATAAATGCCGTTATGCCCCTATGGATCATACTTACGGCAATGGCCGCTAACAATAGCGCGAAGACCTTGGATAGCGCCAGAACTCCCCCGTGTCCCAGCACCCTGACCAGCCTGTTAGCCTGTGCAAACATCAGCCATGTAATGAGCAGGTTAACTACGAATGAGAACGTGACCATTACAATATGATACTGATCGGTCAGGATCAGCAATGTGGTGAGCACAGCAGGCCCTACCACCAGCGGTGTGCCCAGCGGCACCACCGCTATCACATCCTCTCCTGTAGCAGCCTGCGCCTCGAACATCTTGCCTACCACCAGCTCTTTGGCGCCCAAAATGAATAGTATCAGCCCGCCCGCAACCAGGAAATCGTTAACCGTTATACCCAGGAAAAGGAAGATCCCTTTACCCACAACTATAAAAATGAGGCCCAGGCCCAGAGCGGTAATCAGGGCATTACGTATCACACTGCTTCTTTTTTTCTCTGATAAATCGTGTGTTAAAGACAGTAATATAGGCACGGTACTGATAGAGTCCATCGCTACGAACAGCGGGACAAAAGTCAGCCCGAAGTCCCTGAGTAAATTAAGTATCGTATCCATATAGCGTTTTCCTTAATAGGATACCCCGTTAACTCCGGTCCAGCAAGAAGTCAGTTATGATTTTGCCGGCCTTATCGGCAGCTTCATAGAAGAAGCCGTGTCCGGCATTCTCCAATATTATCGCTCTGGCTCCAGGTATGCGAGCAGCCAAATTCTGCGAGTTTCGCGGAGGAACCAGTCTATCCTCAGATCCAGCGATGACCAGCGTGGTAGCATTAATATCAGGCAACCTGTCCCATGTATCATGTGCGGCGATTGCATCCCCCTGCCACTGCAGTCCATGCTGCGGTGCAGGGAACATGGTTGTGATCTTTATATACTCCTCGCCCACCTCCGGATGCGTTTGTCTGAAAGCGGCCGTGCAAGTGTAAGTCCACATCTCGCGTGCCATCTCCGCAGGCTTGAGGTGCTTGCTACGCTCTCCATCCAGCAGAAATGCCAGCACCTCGGGCTCCGGGTATACCGTATTTACTCCGCCGGGTATGGTGCATCCCAGTACCAGACTATTGAGTTTTCGCGGGTAGCCCAGCGCCAGTTCCTGGGCTACCATACCACCCATTGAGACACCGAATACATGTGCCCGGGAGATTCCCAATTCATCAAGCAGCGTTGCGGCGTCGCCTGCCAGCATTTTCATTGTATAAGGAAGGTCCGGCTTATCGCTGCGCCCCGAACCACGGTTATCATAGGCCAATACTGTGAAATGTCGATCTAAAACAGGCCGCATGCAAAACCAGTGCCCGGTGTGGTCGCCATACCCATTGATGAGCAGCAGCGGCGGTCCCTCCCCGCTCATCTCATAATGAAGTTTGATATCGCCTGCTTTTATCAGAGGCATATCGTTAACCTCCCTCCATTAGATCTCGGCCTGCCCCATAGCCTTTAAGCTCTGCATTAACCGCCGTATTACAGCTTAATACGAACCGGCAGCAAATCTAAGCGATGATTTGGATCGGTAAATATAAGATGTCAGAGCTTCAATTAACTTTGCTCTTGCGGTCCCCGCTGATCCAGACATCCCCGTCGTGAAAGAACTTGAATTTGCTGCGGCCGTGGCCTTTGGCATAGTACAGGGCGGCATCTGATTTTTTGACCAGCGTTTCCAGGTCTGTCGCGTCTTCCGGATAGATGGAGATACCGATACTGGTGGATAGATATATCCAGTGATCGTCAATACAAACAGGCTCTTTAAAGGATTCAAGTATTTTATGCGCTATGACAGTGGCATCCTCCATGTGGTTTGTCTCAAGCATTAAAAGGATGAACTCATCGCCGCCAACCCGGGCCAGCGTGTCGCTGGCGCGTATTATCCCTGAAAGTTGATCGCTAAATGCCTTCAGTACTTTATCACCCACATCATGCCCAAGAGTATCATTAACCGATTTGAAGCGATCGATATCCAGCGACATAACGGCGAGCCTGTCCTGATTACGGTGAGCCAGCGCCGCAGCTATATTGAAACGATCTACCAGCAACAACCTGTTCGGCAACCCTGTTAAAAAGTCGTGAGTCGCCATCTCCTTGAGTTTTTGCGCCATCTTCTTGCGCTCTTCCAACTCCTGGTTAAGCTCCTCCTGCTGCTCCTGCAGCTTATCAACCATCCTGTTTATATTTCTCTCAAGCACGGTTAATTCATCGTTCTCTTTGGTCGGCAGGTTGGTTGACAGGTCCCCCGATATGCTTATTTTATTTACGAAATGGCCGACGCGCTCCAGCCTCGCTATTACCACCCTGCCTACAAACACGTTGACTATATATACGTATACAATGGCAAGCCCGCACACAGCTAGTACGAAA
>Ga0172380_10004780_pt1 | contig 17051 bp, 16 predicted proteins | sample Leawe162metaG_FD_119747 | JGI IMG/M metagenome (GOLD analysis project Ga0172380, IMG submission 119747) | Leachate microbial communities from a municipal landfill in Southern Ontario, Canada - Leachate well 162 metaG | ecosystem: Engineered > Solid waste > Landfill > Unclassified | place...
AATTCCCGGCTGCTGGAAACCCGGCGGGAGCCTGAAGGCCAGGATGAAATCGCGCTACCTCGCAGAATTCAATCCTTCTTCCTACATGCTGGCGCTCGAAAAAATCGTTGTCGATGAGGGCATCAAGCTGTTCTACGACACCCGCCTCTGCTCCATCCGGCGCGAAGGCAGGATGATTTCGCACGTGATCGTCGAGAACAAGAGCGGGCGCTTCGCGCTCTCCTGTGGAACCTTGGTTGACGCCACCGGGGATGCCGACGCATGCTTCCTGGCAGGCGAGAAAACCTGCTCGCTCAATTCCAACGTCCTCTCGGGCTGGTTCTATACCCTGCGCGGAGGAACGTTGAAGATCCACCAGCTTTCCAATAATTATTCCCCGCTCGGCACAAGGAAAGGCGCCCGGGGGCCGTTCTTCCGGGGCGATGACGGCGACCAGGTCACGGCGCATATCCTCGCAACCCGCGCCCTGGTGCGGCAAAAGCTGGCCGAAGAACGCGCCAAATACCCGGGAAAAGACATCCAAATCCTCATGCCGGCCATGATCGCCTGCCTGCGCATGACCCGGCGCCTTTCCGGGCTCTTCACGCTTTCCGGCAAACACATGCACCGCTGGTTCGAAGACGCCATCGGCCTCACCGGCGACTGGCGCCGCCGGGGCCCGGTCTATGCCATGCCTTTCGGATGCCTGCTTGGCAAACGCACCGACAACCTGCTCGCCGCGGGACGCTGTATTTCGGCCGATAACACCGTTTGGGATGTGACCCGGGCCATACCGCCCTGCGTCGTCACTGGGGAGGCCGCCGGCACGGCCGCGGCGCTGGCCGCGGACCGGGTCAAAGGAAATTTGTCGCAACTGAATATCCGTATTCTCCAGAAACAGCTCAAAAAGCAGGGCGTGCTGCTGGATCCCGAACTGCTTGCCCCAGCCAAGCTGCCAGTAGCACAGCACTAATATGCCCCGGCAAAATACATTCGCTGCTTTCTGTACCCCCGATAAATCCTGCAGCCAGATCCCATTCTGGTTCCTGAACGGGCCCGTGGATGGCAAAGAATGGACGCGTCAGATCGGGGCAATGGCCGCCCGCGGCGTGTACCAGGCCATGCCCCACCCGCGCTACGGCATGGATAAAAGGGATTACCTGACTGATAAATACTGGAAAGCTTTCTCGCGGCTGGTCCATAAGGCGGCAAAAACCGGCTTCACTCTTCACTTGTACGATGAATTCAACTGGTCGAGCGGGCCGGCCGGCGGCAGGGTCACGGCGCGCAGGGAAAATTGCGCCCTCGCCCTGGGCATGCGCGAAAAAACCGCGCATGGCCCGTCAAACGTCGTCTTAGACGAATGGACCGAAGGCCTGCACGGTATGGCGGTCCCGGAGAAATACCTGGCGTTCGCCATCGCGCCCGCGGGCAGGAAAGGTGGAATTGACCTTGAAAAATGCAGAAGCCTGCCTGTCCCCCGCGGCCCGGTTTCCAGGCTGGAAGTCAAAATTCCAGCCGGCAAATGGCGGGTGATGGTTTTTTATCTGCTCCGGACAATCCCCACCTCCCCGCTGCGCATGGGCGTGGGGGGAATCATCAATTATCTTTCCGGAAAAGCAACCGACTTGTTCATCAAGGTTACGCACGAGCAGTACGCCGCCAGGTACTCGAAATATTTCGGAAATGTCATCCCCTCCATCTTCTACGACGAGGTCGGCCCGTATGCCGGCGGCCCGTTCTCGTGGGTGGAAGATTTTCCTGCGCAGTTCAAAGCCCGGAAGGGATATGACATCCTGCCCCTTCTTCCGCTCCTCTTCCAAGACGGCGGGCCCATGAGCGAAAAGTTGCGCTGCGACTACTGGGACGTGGTAGCGGACTTGTTCGTTGAGCGGTTCATCGGTAAAATCGCTGCCTGGTGCGGGAAGCGCGGCATCGCCCTGACCGGCCACGGCTACGAAACTTCCAACGCTTTCATGACTTCCGCGAACCTGTACAGGGCGCTGCGCGCCCAGCAATGGGTTGGATTCGATTCCCTGTGTGAGGCCCAGCCATTCAGCACACTGAAACTTCCGGTGTCAGTCGCCCACGCGCGCGGCGAAAAAACCGTCCTCTGCGAGTCGCTGGGCTGCATGGGCGGCTGGGGCGCCGCGCCGCGCATGGCGCGGAGAGGCTACAACCGCCTTGCCATGGCCGGGGTCACCCATTTTGCCCCGCACGGATTTTTCCAGACAGTGAACAGTCCCAAGGTGGAATGCCCGCCGAGCTTTTTCGAGGACACGACCTACTGGAAATATTACCGCCAGGTCGCGGAGCTGACCAGCCGGCTCTCGCTTGTCAACCGCCTTGGCGTCCACGTCGCCGACGTGGCGGTGTTTTACCCGATCGTTTCCTGGTGGGGCGACAGCCCCGGCGGGCGCGGCTACGCCTGGCCGTGGCAGGTCGCCAGCTGGGACAAATGCCGGGCCAGGCCGGACTGCGAAGCCTTCGACGCCATCATCAACCTGCTTGTTGAAAACCATGTTGACCTGGACGTCATCGACGGCACCGCGCTGGCCGGATCATCGGTGTATAACAGGCGCCTGGGCGTGGCCGATGAACTTTTCCAGGCGCTCATCCTGCCGCCGATGCACACGGCAAGGCTGGCCGACATAGGCGCCTTACTCAAATTTGCGGAAAGGGGCGGCACGGTGATTGTCGTCGGGCGTTTCCCTTCCGTTTCAATGGAGCATGGAAGACACGACAGGAAACTGGCAGACATGATTTCCAGGCTGCGGAGGCTGGCGCTCTATGCAAAAACACCGGAGGCACTGCCCGGGCTTGTCCGGAAAGTGATAAAGCCGGATGTGTCGGTAATCAAGGGCGACCCGGGCCAAATTAACATCAGCCACCGCAGGACCGGCGAGGAAGATTTTTATTTCCTGAGCAACACATCCACAGGCAGCCACCATGTCCGCCTTGGACTGCGCGCCGGCGGGTTTGCGTCGCTCTGGGATCCCGCCACGGGATCCGCTTATAAACTGGAGTCCGTATCCAAAGGCGGAATAACGGAAGCCGACGTGCGCCTTGAACCCGGCGAAGGATCCTTCCTGGTCATAAGCAAAAAAAAGGCTGCCGCGCAACCTCTGTCGCCATGGCGCAAATCCGAACCGAAACGCGCCCTGAGCCTGGAGGGCGCTTGGAAATTCATCCCGGTCCAGCGCGCGCTCGATAAAAAATGGTCCTGCAATGCCGGCGACCGGCAGGAGCTGGCAGTCCATGTTTTCAAAACGGCTACGGACACCGCCCGCCCGGCTTCAGGACCAGCCAGCAAAGACGGCAAGGTTATTGATTCCGGCCGTTGGTTCAAGGATGACTTTGAAGACAGCGACTGGGATACTGTCCACTGCCTCAGGGAGCCGCTCATTTACAACGATTTCGGGAGCAGGCACTTTCGCGCTTGCATCCCGGACTGCGCGGATGCCGTCAAATTACCTTTGCCAATCGAAAAGGAATATGCCTTGTATGCCGGCGGGAAGCTGCTGAGGGTCGTTCGCGGCCGCGCCAAGCTCGAATATGGGTGGCTCAAAATTCCGGGGCACGGGAAAAAAGGCCGGACGATCGCCATCGAATGCGCCTCCATGGCCCCGGACTTCGGCTTGAAGGGGCCGATCATCTTCCGGTGCAAATATACGGAAACAGATTTGCGTTCCTGGACTGAAATGGGGTTGTGGTGGTACAGCGGGCGGTGCATTTACAGGAAAAACTTCACGCTGGCCGAGCGGGACCTGCGCGCGAAAAATATCTGTTTGAATTTGGGCGACGTCCGCGAGTGCGCCGAAGTATGGATCAACGGCAAACTGGCGGGAACAAGGATCTGGCCGCCTTATCGGGTCGAAATAACAAGGCTATTGAAAAAAGGCCGGAACGAATTGGCGGTGGTTGTTTCGAACCTTCCATCAAACCGGTATGCCTGGGATGTTTGGGGATCGCGCGGCCGGGGTGAAACGCTTGTTTCCGGCCTGCTCGGGCCGGCGTTCATTGAGTTTTATTGAGGTGGTAGATCCGGCTGATGCCCCTCAGCGTCAGGAACGGATCTATCCTGAACCCGAGTCCTGAGCCGGCCAGCACGGCTTTTGAATAGCCGCCGGTGGCGCAGAGCCGCGCGTTCCTGAGCCCGTTTTCCGTTTTAAGGCGCGACACGATTTCCCTTATCATGCCCTGGTATCCCAGGCGCATGCCGATCGCCATGGCCTGCCTGGTGCTCTTGCCTATCGCCGTCTGCCGCGCGCATGCCGCACCAAGGGACGCCGAGGATAAACGCGGAAGCAGCGCCGTCTTCTCCGCCAGGTATTCGTAAAAAAGCGCCGGGCCGGGCGCGATGATGCCGCCGGCATAGGCATTGGAGGCCGATACAATGTCAAAGGTAAGGGCCGTGCCGAAATCGGCCACAATCACCGGGGCGCCGTATTTCGCAGCCGCGGCCGCGGCGTTCGCCAGGCGGTCGGCGCCGATCGTGGCAGGCCTGGGGTAATCAATGCCGATGCCGAGATTGAGTGCGTGGGACACCTTCATCACTTTCCCGCCGGCGACTTCCCGGAGCGCCTCCAGCCACAACCGGTCCAGGGCGGGCACCACCGAGCACAGGATCGCCCCGCTTATCCGTGAACGGGAGGCGTAAAAACCAGCTATGCGGTGGATGGCGCTCTTGTCTCTCGGCGCCGAAGGCAGCCTCCTTGCCAGAAGCAGCCGCCCGCCGCGCTCAAGGCACACGTGGGTGCTTGTGTTGCCGACATCAACGAGAATGATTACCGCCCCTTGCATGCGTTTAATATTTCCTTCGCCCCAACAATCCTGTTTCATCCCGTCCACTGGCCACCGTCTACTGTCTACTGACTGCTTACTGCTGACTTCTACCTTCTGCCATCTGCCTTTTGCCTTTGATACTGCGTTGGGCCCATTCGTCTATGATTGCCTTTTTGTCGCCGCGCTGGACCATGTAGTAGCAAATGTCGAACTCGGCCAGGAGGTTGACGATGACATCGTCCGGCAGAACATCGGCGCCTTCCACCAGGCAGGAGGTCGCAACATCATCCCCAAGCGGCTTCAAGTCCTCGCGGGTGTGCAGGACGTTTATGCCGATCCCGACCACGACAAATTCCAGCGTTCCGCGCTGGATCCTGGGCTCGATCAGCACCCCGCCGATCTTCCGGCCGCCCACCAGCATGTCATTCGGCCACTTGAGCATGACCGCGCCGATATTGAAGCGCTCCAGGGTCCGCGCCGCCGCCAGGGCCGCAAAAAAGGCGATGTAGGGTGATTCGGTCGCCGGCCAGCGCGGCCTGAGCAGGAGCGACAGGTAGACCCCCTTGCCGGGAACAGAAAGCCACACCTTGCCGTGCCGGCCGCGCCCGGCGGTCTGCGAGCCGGCGATGACCACGGTCCCCTCCGGCGCGCCGGCGGCGGCCTTCTCGCGCAGCACGTCGTTGGTGGAGGAAACCTCGTCAAAATAATAAAGCGGCCGGCCGAGCCGGCAGTCGGAGAGCTGCTTGATCATCCTGCGGAGCCTCGGCTTTAGCTGGCGGCTAATGGCACACCTCCAGCGACAGGTCGGCGGCCGCCGCCGAATGGGTCAGGGCGCCTATGGAAATCGCGTCCACGCCCGTGGCGGCTGCCGCGCCGGCGTTTTGCAGGCTTATGCCGCCCGAGGCCTCGAGCCGGCAGCGGCCCGCGCAAATCCTGACGCACCGCCGCATGAGGGGTACGCTCATGTTGTCGAGCATGATCCACTCCGGCAAAGCCGCAAGCGCGTCCTTAAGCTGGGCGACGGACTCAACCTCGACCTCGACCGGCACGCCGGGGTACCTGCGCCGGGCTGCCCGCACCGCCGCGGCCAGCGAATATTTTTCTGTCCACAGGAAGCGGTGGTTATCCTTCATCAGCACCATGTCATAAAGCCCCATGCGGTGGTTGCGCCCGCCGCCGCAGCGCACCGCGTATTTTTCAAGGAGGCGCATGTTGGGCGTGGTCTTGCGCGTGTCGAGGATGACCACCCGGCGGCGTCCGGCCGCCTTCACGTAGCGGGCGGTGAGGGTGGCGATGCCTGTCAGGCGCTGTAGAAAATTGAGCGCGGTGCGCTCCGCGGCCAGGATGGAGCGCGCCGGCCCCTCCAAAACCATTATGCGCCGGCCGGCGACGGCGCGCGCGCCATCCCGCAGCAGTAGCCGGCAGGAAATTTTGCTGTCCATGGCCCGGAACACCAGGCGGGCCACCTCCAGGCCGGCGACCACGCATTCGTTGCGCGCGATGATGACGGCTTTCAGCCGCCTCCCGGGCTCAATCAGCGCGCGCGAGGTGATGTCACCGCGCCCGATATCCTCGGCCAGGGCGCTTCGCACGAAGGCGCGCACGCTGCTGTCAAGCCATGGCTTGCGTGCAGCCGAATTGACCTTTAAAGATTTCATAATGTCTTCATCACCCTGTGCCTGCCCGCCACAGCCCAGTAGCATGCGTTTCGCTTAACCACAGGGTGGCGGCCTTTGAGCCTCAGAAAGTACGTTCAGAATATTACTTGATCCTTGACAATTCGTCGAGAATTGTGTTTATTATTACCGTGATGGAGTGAAGCACCCCGCGGTCCCGACTCGAAGAGGTCGGGACGGGGCATCTTTGCGGAACCCTGCGACTTGTCCTCAGAAGCTGGCCGAGCGAAGGAGGAAGCCACGGAGGCCATTCACCCCTGTGGCAACCTACTTCGCCCAAGGGGCTACGAAGGTCAAGAGCCACAGGGCTTTCTGGCGAAGAAGGGTAAAGGAGCACGCGAAAATGACAGAAAAACTCACGCCGGCTGTGATCGAGTGGATGATCAGCATGTCCCGCGAGCTGGGCGGGGCGCTGACGATCGAGGAGGCGCTCCACATCATCCTCGAGCACATCAAGAATCACTGCCCCCACCAGACGCTCGCAGCGCTGGTAGTTAGCGAAAACTCGAACAACCTCACCATCAGGAACTCGCGCAACCTGAGCTACTCCTACATCAAGAACTTCACCCGCCCTGCGCGCGGCAGCGTGATCGACCGTCTGCTTATGAAGCACGAATACGTTTTTTTCAACGATATGCCCCCCTCCCACGCCGCCTACCCCGAGGTGAAGCTTGAAAACGATTTCAGCCATGTTTGCCTGGTGCCGATCATACAGAACCAGCGCGCCATAGGGTACCTGCACTGCGACCGGGGCGCCTCCTGCCCGCCCTTCACTGACAACGAAGCCAAAGAGCTGCTGCTGATAGGCTACCTGATCGGCCAGCAGATCGCCAAGCACGAGCTCATATTCCTCACGCGGCACCTGGCGCGGATCGACGAGGCCAGCAAGGCTCTCAAGTACCACGCCTTCCTCGAGCAATACCAGCGCGAGGCGGCGCGCGCCAGGACTTACGGCAACCCCCTTACGCTGATGCTCTTCAGCGTCGACAATTACACCCAGTACGTCACCACCAGCGGCGTTGCCGCGGGGCACGCCCTGCTCGAGGAAATCTTCCAGCTCATCCATTCCAGCGTTCGGGAAATGGATATTGTTGGCCGCTTCGCGGCCGATGAATTCATCGTGTGCCTGAGCGGCATGAACTCCCCGGAAGCCGCCAAAACCATGGGAAACATCCGCGACGTTGTCCAGAAACAAACGGCGCTTTACTCGGGCACACCGATACTTGTCAGCGGCGCCTCCATGACCTTCCTGAGGAAGGAAGACTTGAACCTGCCCCTCGAACAGATTTTTGCCAAGCTGGGCAGCGGGCTGATGCTGGCCCGCAAGCAGGGCCAGAACCAGGTCGTATCGGTATAGCCCTCCTTGCGACGAGCGCCGCACTGAAAGCCAACGCGACCACCCACCCGGCAAAGATGAGCAGCCGGCTTGCCAGCTCTCTTCATTATCCTCCGTTCTCATCTCCTGCGCGAATCAAGCGCGGTTATCAAACTTCGCGTGCATCCGCCTTGGCAGCTGAAACAGCTTCATGGCACGCACCGCCCTGGGCATATCGGATATGATCGTTGCCGGCGTTATAGGCGAACGCCTTGTAGTGCACAGTCTCCTTCGGATGGGGCACCGCCTCCGAAAAGTGTTCCGCTACGCCCATGAACACGACCTCGCTGTCACCGGCCTTCTCTCCAACGCAGTACGTCTGCCCGTCTGCGGGCGAGAACTGCGCGGGCGTGCCGCTCTTCTTGACAATCAATACACCGGTGGCCGTATTCTGCCACCGGATATCCAGCTGACCGGACGCGGAACGCCCGACGGACAGCCCGGCGATATTCTGGCGAGGGGAGTTGACCCTGCTCCCTTCGTATTGCCAGGAGAACGGCTTCTTGAGGGCTAAAACACGGTGCTCAGGCTCATAGAATCCCTGCGGTATTGCCGGGTGGTCGTGCACGTAGACCTTTGACTCGAACGAATCCCGGCCCTGGCTGAAGGTGAAAAGCGTGCTCTGGGCGGAGATTATGTTGTATGGATGCCTGTAGCGGCAGATCGTGCCGACATTGAAATGGTGGCCCCCGAACGCGTTCGCATACTTTCCCTTGCCGTTGAAGACTTCTTCGACCCGGTGGTGCACATGCCCTGAAATCCACAGGTCGACAGCGGAGGCGTTCTGGCCGAGCAGGTTGCGGAATTTCGGACTGTCATACTGGTCAACATCATAAACCTGGTGCAGTGTTGACTGAAGCCGCTTGTCGGGTTGATGTCTGCACTCCGGATTGAACGCCGTCATATACTGCCCCATCCAGGATTCGTCGAGCCCGGTACCTATGGTCGTGTCCTTGAGAGGGTGATGGCAGAGAACGGCAAGGATCCTGTCAGGGTTTGTGACCACTTGGCGGACCAGCCACCGGTAAGTATCCAGCGTGATGGCGCCGTCCACAAAAAATCCGCCCTCGCCGCGCCCATAAGGCGCAGGGAGGTCGTTGCGGTCACTCAAGAAAAGGCATCGCAGGTTGCCGATGTCCACAAAATAATGTTCGTAAGTCCCGCTTACGGGAAACGGCCTCCGCGCGTTATCGACTCCGGATGTTCCGGTAAACTCTCCCGCCGGGTCGATGATCTTCCGGTAATACTCGTTGTCTATGGCAACCCCGTCGTTCAGGACCGAATTCTCGTCGTTGTTCCCGCCCGTGTGGTACCAGGCGTGACGGTCTTTGGCGCCTCGCTTAAGCTGCGCGAGGTACTTCCTGAAGTTTCCTTCGGTTTCATGGTCATAGTCCAGCAGATCCCCAAGGTGCACGCCGATGTCATAGTGAAACCCGCTCGGGCCATCGGCCTGCTGGAGGGCAACGGACATCGATTCGCGCGGCACGGCCCGCGAGGCACCACTTTCTCCAAGCGCCTCCCTGACGATGTGCGCATCTGATGTGGCCCACAATGTAAATGTCTTCCGAAGGCCATGGCTCCCGCTCTTTCTGGTCTCATTCATCGCTTTCTCCTCGCTCGCGCCAACGGTCATAACGAGCGGACCCTTTCAGCCGGGCCCGCACGAATCCGAGAGCAGCTCATCGTCCATTATTCATTCTTTCGTCGAACGTCAATGCTTAGGATCGGCGAGCTTGCGAGCCGTATCCTCCGGTACTTGGTTGGGTGTCCGTTTGTCTCTTCGTTTCAGCACCGTTCGCGTGACCAAGAAAGCGATTCCCGGCAACCACAGGAATCCGATCACGATTCCGATGGCTGCGCCGAACTTGCCCAGTGCCCACATGCCAACAAACCACGGCCACAGCAAGACAAGCCAGAGGGGGAACGCAAGTGAGATGCCGGGTTCACCATGGCTCGGGAACAGCCAGATCGAACCGGCTAAGAGGCCGAGATGGATCGCGGCCACGAGAACCGGCCACAGAATCAGCCAGAATCTGTTTGAGAATCTCCTCATATCATTCCATCACCCAACGGAGCGAGCTGAGCGCGAGACGCCTAATCCCGCCCCGGCGGGACAGGAACGGCGCACTGCACGGCAATTCGCTGGCAACTTGTCCGCCATAGTCTGACGACGGCGGAAGCAGCCCGCCCCGTCGAGCGGCGCTGGGCGCGTTAATCGATCAAAAACCGGCCGGGAAAATATTCAGTCAATTACAAACACCCACTTGTTATCAGCAAGGAGCATGAGAAACGACATGCCCCCTTTATCGCCGGCGCCTTTAGCGTGAACCCTTGCCATGAATTGATCACGCATTTTCTTCCCTTCCATTTTGTAGTTTCCCTTGAAGATAAGAATGTGGTCCAGGGAGAGGTCCCTCTTTTTCTGTTGTTTTGCGAGTTGCGACCGCCACATTTCCTTCTGTTGCTCGTGGACGCAACTCACCATCGTGTCAATCTTCTGCTGATTCATGGCATCCAGAAACACCGTCGCTACTTCGATTATTCCGGCAGGATTGACCTCTGCTGCGGACTGGAATGTGACCTTCACGCCAGCGTGGACTTCCTCACGCGACTCACCTGCAAGAGCGATTGAAACGATGATGGATAACCAGCATGTCGTCCACATTCTCATTCTCTTCCTCCTTGCCCATGGCGGCGGCTCCTGGCATCACACATACTACTCCGACTGCCTTCGTCATCTTCATCTGTCTTCTCCTTTCGCTTGCAAATGGCCCGGATGAGCGCGGGCGCAGGCTGACAACGGCGCTTTGGCCGGTTGTCAGGCGAGCACGCAGCCCATCGGCGGGTTCTGAGGCGCGCAGCGCCAAAGAGCCCAACCGTGGAGCGAAGCTCAGCGGCCAGCGTCCAGTCGTCTGGTTGTGTCAGCCTCATGCATTCCGCGCGTGGTCTTGCCGCCGACGGAACATGAGAATGCCTACAAGCACCAGGGTTGACCAGACGAGGTGCTGCACAATGTTCAGCAAAGAAAGCACACGGCCCAGGGACATACGACCGCTCTCGACCAGTGAAAAGGGAAATGTCACATTGGGCGGAGTTGTCTGCAATCTATCCACGGACACCTCGATCCAGTTGGCCACAACAACGCCGATGAGCGGAAAAAGAGCCATCGGCATTATCAGCCACAGGAAACCCGCCTGCCCCAACTGGCGGTGCTTTAACGCGAGAGCCACCGCGATGAGGACAAAGAGCGCGACGTTGATTGAGCCCAGAATTATAGTCATGTTTATTTTCCTCTCGTTACATTTCTACACCCAACGGGGCGAGCAGAGCGCGAGACGCCTAATCCCGCCCCGGCGGGACAGGGTCGGCGCGCCGCACGGCAGTTCGCTGGCGACTTGTCCGCCATAGTCTGACGACGGCGGAAGCAGCTCGCCCCGTTCGATTTAGTTTCGGTATACATCCTTCCGATGTCCGACTTTCACGACGCACACGATCAGAACATCGTCCTGGATTTCATACAGCACCCGATAGACTCCACAACGAAGCCGGTATTTCTCTGATCCGGAAAGTTTTCTCGACTGCGAAGGGCGGGGATCGTCGGCAAGGGCGCCGATGGCTGTTATTATTTTTTGGACATCCTTCCTGGGGATTGGATCCAGGTCCTTGCTGACCGACTTCCGAAAACGCACTTCATATCTTGCCATTACGTTTGAGCTCCTTTACAAAATCCTCGAACGCAATGGTCGGCTCGTTTTTCCGCGCGTCGAAAACACCCAGGTCATCCGCGTCCTCCGCAAGCTCGTCGCGGATAGCATCGTTGAGCAAATCCGAGAGTGAACGCGACGTTTCAATAGATTTCAGACGAAGAGCTTTGTGCAGGCTCGGCTCAAGATAAACCGTCGCCCTTTTGGTTAATGTTGTCATTCTATACCTCCATTTCTTGCAACAGCATAACAGCACAACGTTATAACGTCAAGACGTTTTTTAAATTTTAAATCGAACGTTCATACGCACCGGTTGCATGTCCGCCAGGGTTAGCAACATGTAGCGAGGTGTTGTTGGGGCCTTTCCATTCTCGTTCTCACAGATTTCCTCCGGCCCACAGGTGAATGTAGATGGCCGGCACGACCAGCAGAAGGTAATACGCGAAACACTGGACAGACACCGCGACAACCGTAACAACGGCTCGGCCGACCGTGCTCTTTATGAATTGAGTCAGCCGGAACGTGCCCGCTGAAACGAGGGCCAATGATGCCAGCCAGACCGGTGTGATCAGAAATGGCATCATGGGGTCAATCGTATGGACGCGCGGAGCCCGAATTACGATGAGCAATGCGCTGAATGCCAGCGCAACGATCCATCCGGAAACAATGAGGCTCCAGCGAGCATTCCTCTTCTGTTCCGGTTCATTCATTCGTTCTTATCTCCTGCCCCAACGGGGCGAGCTGAGCGCGAGACACCTAATCCCGCCCCGGCGGGACAGGGATGGCGCGCTTTGGCGGCCGTGCTTAGGCGGCGAAGCGCTCCAGCGAATTGTTGGGCGGCGCGGTTGCGCGCCGCACGGCAATTCGATGGCAACGCAGCTCGCCCCGTTGAGCGGCGCGCAGCGCCGCTCAACGACGAAAAGCAGTTTCCGAGCGTTTAGCGAGGCAAACTGAATTTTCTTGTTCGCTTTGTTTTCTTAGAATCTGACGCCTTTATCAAGCTTCATTGCGCCAAGAACAAACCAGTTGCCGTTGGTCATGTGGCAACAGGCTCTGATCTCGTTCTTGCCTTGATCCCAGACAAATTCCCTGATTGGAACATCCTTATTCTCTGGTTTTTCCCTGGGATAGACTGAGAAAAGAATGCTGTGATTCCAGTTCTTCGTGGCGGCTCTGCCGATGGTGTAGGAAAGCACGGTTGTAGGGGAACCAAGTGCTTTGGTCATTTCCTCGACCGGCTTTCCTTTCCACTGGTCAAGGACCTGAAAAGGAAGATTGGTTTCATCCGCGGATGCGGCTGTTGACAAGCCCATCACAGCCAATAGAACTATTATCTTCATCTTCATTATTTCTTAAGCAAACGATCAGCGTTGAGGCTGAGACATGCTTGGCGCGCCGTTAGTCTCCGACGCCTTGTTCGGGCCTGTGTTTATTTTCACAAACGGCAACAAATCGATGTGGTAGTAGGCGCTATCTCTGGGATGTTTCACGAGAGGCATCGGGGTGTCTGTCCGAGGTGGCAACCAGAAGAAAAATGTTGCACCTCCAAGATCAGACTCCAGAACGGAAAAGGTATATCTGACAAACTGATCGCCTTTTGCCTCGGTCATCTTGATCTGCTCATACGTAATATTGGGTTTCTTAACTGAGGTGTTCGCAAAGAATGTGGCGGGTAGAGGAGCATTCGTCTTTGCCGAGATTGCTATGGTGAAATCAACTGCATTGCTGACCGACTTTGCCTCGACAGAAATCGCCAATCTCTGTTGGTTCACATTATCTGGCGTGACATGAGACACTGACGCTCTTGCCCAGCAGATCGAACTGGCCATTGTCAGAAGCGCTGCGATTATTCCCCATTGCTTCATTTTCTTCTTCCCGAACGTTTGAGCTGAGCAACTTACACCTAAGACGGTGCGCTTGGGCGACGTGCTTAGGCGGAATGTTGCTCAAGCGAATTGTTCACATAATTATTTTTGAATCTAACTGAGATAGCACACGAATGGTTAATTGAAACCAGGAAAAAAAACATTGATTAAGAGGGGTCTCTTTATTAACTGCCATTCAATTAACCCGCCTTAATTCGCCCACTTGCGGCCGAAGCGGGCGATGAGCTCGTCGGCTGCGGCCGGGCCGCGGCTTTGGAAGGGATAGGGATCGGGGCGCACCTGGCGTTTGTCAATTTCATGCAGAACCGGCGTGAACACATCCCACAAGGCCGCCAGCTCCGGCGTGCTGACGAACATGGTCTTTTCCCCCTCCAGCACGTCCAGGAGCAAACATTCGTAGGCGTCCGGGATGGGCTTGGCGAACACGGCCGAATACTGCATGTCGAGCATGCACTGCGCCAGCGACACTTTCAGGCCCGGCACCTTGTTGATGATCTTGAAATAGATGACCTCGTCGGGCTGGATGCGGATGACAAGCTCGTCCGGCCACTGACCGTTATCGAATCCGCTGAAGATATTGGCGGGGGTAGGCTTGAAGCAGATGCGCACCTCGCAGAGCTTGGTCTCAAGCGCCTTGCCCGCCCGCATGAAGAAAGGCACCCCGTCCCAGCGCCAGTTCTTGATGTTGAGAACCGCGGCGGCGAAGGTGGGCGTACGGGAGCCGGGCGGCATGTTGAGCTCCTCGAGGTAGCCCTTGTGGCGCCCGGAGGAATCCGTTGATCCGGCATATTGCCCGAGCACGATGTCTTCAAACTTCAGCGGGGGTATGTCGCGCAGGAGTTCCACGGTTTTGCCGCGGATGGAAGCCGCGTCCGGGCGGGTCGGCGGCTCCATCGCGGCCAGGGCCATGATCTGCAGGAGGTGGTTCTGCATCACGTCGCGGATAATGCCGTAGGAGTCATAGTAGCCCCCGCGGTCCCCGACGCCGATATCCTCCTTCCAGGTTATCTGGACATGGTCAATGTAATTCCGGTTCCAGATGGGCTCGAAGATCAGGTTGGCGAAGCGCAGCACCAGCAGGTTGTGGATGAGCTCCTTGCCGAGGTAGTGGTCGATGCGGTAAGTCTGGTCCTCGCTGAACACCTCGGCCATGTCGCGCACAAGGGCATCCGAGGAGGCGCGGTCGGAGCCGAAGGGCTTTTCGACCACCACGCGCGCCCAGCGGCCGGCCGGCGCCCGAGCGAGTCCGGAGCGGCCGATGGCGCGGGCCACATCCAGGAAAACCGCCGGCGGAATTGCCATGTAAAACATGCGGTTGGCCCCATCCCTGCCCTCCAGGCGGGCGATATGCTCCGCCAGATGCCCGTAGGATTCACCCCACTCGTAGGTTCCCTGGCAGTAGGAGCAGCATGCCAGGAATTCGGCGCTACGGTCGGCCACGCCATCGGCGCAGCGGCGCTTGAGATGGCCGGCGATTTTTCCGCGGAATTCATCGTCGCTGAACCGGCTGCGGGCATAGCCCACGATGCGCAGCTGCCCCGGCAAGTAACCCTGGCAGTAAAGGGCGTAAATGGCGGGAATGATCTTAGTGCGCGCCAGGTCGCCCGAGGCGCCCATGATCACAACTGTCAATGCGCCGGCGGGATGATCGTCTTTTTTAAACATGTATTTGCTCCAATATATTTTTCAGGAATCTACTTGATGCATGGCAACGCTGGCAAGCAAATAAAAACAAGTCAAACCAGTCCGGGTGTAGGACAAATTTTTGGGGACCAAATTCCGTGCACCCACCCCGGCCTACGGCCACCCCTCCGGTGGAGGGGACTCAAGAAGGTCAGGACAAGCCGTTATGATCCCCTCCCGGGAGGGGTGCCCAACGGGCAGGGTGGGTAAAATTTGTATCTGTATACCGCCAACTACACAAATTTTTGTCCTACACCCACCCAGTCCCGTCTTCATCGGCATATCATGATTTTTTTCCTGCCGGCGAGAGTGATTTTCAATTCCGGGCCGGAATATTTCCAGGCCGATTCGGCGACGCCCTCCACCCGCCGCACGGCGGGCATGTTTTTCAGGCGCAAAACAACCTCGCCCGGGGCTTCCAGCTCCACCATCAGGTTCGAGCCGGCGCGGTGTGCGCAATAGATTGTTGCGTCTTCCGGCAGCACGGATTCGATCCACGGCCCGGTTTCAAAATAATCGCGCGGCAGGGGATGGCGGGCCAGGGCGCGCGAGTCGGCGCCGTTCACAAGGCTCAGACCGATCAGGTAGTTGGCGGTCGAAGCGATTTTGCCCTTCACTTCCGTCCGGATGTAAGCCAGGCCGTTGGTCCGCTCCAGATAAAAACGCTCCAGCCAGCCCTTGAGGAGCGCGGCGGACTTGTCATCTCCCGCGCAGACCGCGGCCGGGAAATCAAAAGCGGCCACAACCGCCGCCGGGACCTCCCCCATCCCGCCGCAACAGTCGGCAAGGGGAATGTTTGTCAACCCGGGATTGGAATCTGAAAAGGCCGTCCAGTCGATATGGCCGGCGGTGCGCTTCCATACCTGCCCGACCCTTTCCGGGTCGGAGGCCCACGGGTAATACCAGAGCACCGACCAGCCGTCGAGGCCAGGTACGCCGCGCGGCACAAAGATTTTATAGCGCGGCATGTAAAGGAGCTTGAAGGCCCCTCCGCCGAAGATTGTGCCGAATCCGGACAAAGCAAATTCCTCCCAGCGCCGGCGTTCTTTTTCCCAGTTGCCGTAACCCATCGCCTCCAGGGCCAGGAGCCCCACCTGGGGATGGTTGTTGCACGGGAAAAACACCAGCCCGGGCTCACAGCAGACGCCGCCGCAGTCCGAGCTGCGCATCAGGCCCGCGATGGTTTCGGCCAGCTTCATGGTGTCGTAATGGATACGCGTGCTTTCGTCCCAGACAAAATCAAAGCCGGCGGTGCGGTAACGGTCATCGCCGGTGATGGCCTCGTAATACGCCAGCAGGTGCAGCAGGTGCCCGCTGTACATGATGTTTTCAAAGGCAACCGGGTCGGGAAAGGTCGGCGCCTGCCGCCAGTAATATTCCACGTAATGCCAGGTGAACTTATCCAGCATGCGCGCGATGAGGGAGCGCATTATTTTTGCGGTGAGCTCCGGGCAGGCGGGCGTGTGCATGCCGGCCAGGGCGGCGGCATAGCCGGCAAAGGCGGCATGGTAGCGGATGGAGCTTACGCCGGTCTGCCGCCGGCCGCCCATGCTCCAGACGCCGGAAGACTCCTCGGGCGGCAGCTGCCAGGTAACGCTGGAAATAAACCTGAGCGCCTCGGCCTCGGCCTGGGACATGGGGCGCGGGTTATCCCACCAGTTTGCATGGGGCCCGGCTTCCGGACCCGGTATTGGTTTTGCCGCCAGGGGCCAGCGCAGCCACAGGGCGCCGTAAACAACCGCGATCAAAATGACGATGATAATCGCAAGCCGCTTTAATATGCGCCGTGCTTTATCCATGCTTTTGATTCAATAAATTCAGGCTAAACAGTAAAGAACCCTGCGGTCCCGACTCGAAGAGGTCGGGACAGGGCATCTTTGGTAGGGCGACGGCCTCCGGGCCTACTCCGCCGTAGTAAAGCCCTTGGCTACGAAGGCTGGACCGCGCCGCGGCAGGGCGGGAC
>Ga0172380_10004781_pt1 | contig 17038 bp, 20 predicted proteins | sample Leawe162metaG_FD_119747 | JGI IMG/M metagenome (GOLD analysis project Ga0172380, IMG submission 119747) | Leachate microbial communities from a municipal landfill in Southern Ontario, Canada - Leachate well 162 metaG | ecosystem: Engineered > Solid waste > Landfill > Unclassified | place...
CGCTACGGGCGAGCTTCTCGTCGCTGAGAAGTTCGATCCGAAAGTGAACTGGGCAACCGGCGTCGACATGGACAAGTCCAGCAAGAACTATGGACGTCCGATCCGCGTCGCCAAGTACTCGACATTCGCCGACGGCAAGGGCACCGACGTAAATCACAAAGGCATTTGCCCTGCGGCTCTCGGCTCCAAGGACCAGCAGCCGGCTTCGTTCTCGAAACTGACGGGCTTGTTCTATGTTCCGACGAACCATGTGTGCATGGACTACGAACCCTTCAAGGTTTCGTACACGGCGGGTCAACCCTACGTTGGCGCGACGCTGTCGATGTATCCGGCTCCGGACAGCCATGGCGGCATGGGTAACTTCATTGCCTGGGATGGTGTGAAGGGCAAAATCGTCTGGTCGAAGCCTGAGCAGTTCTCGGTCTGGTCAGGCGCTCTGACGACGGCCGGCGGCGTTGCCTTCTACGGCACGCTCGAAGGCTACTTCAAAGCCGTCGACCAGAAGGATGGCAAGGAGCTGTTCAAGTTCAAAACGCCGTCGGGCATCATCGGCAACGCCATGACGTATACCCATGCCGGCAAACAATACATCGCCGTGTTCTCGGGCGTTGGCGGCTGGGCCGGTATCGGTCTGGCGGCTGGCTTGACGAATCCGAACGATGGTCTGGGTGCTGTCGGTGGCTACGCTGGCCTGAAGCAGTATACGAACCTCGGCGGATCGCTCACCGTCTTCTCGTTGCCATAGCGCTTCCTCCATAGAAGTCACAGGCTCCGAGCACTTGGCCGGCATGATCACGCTCATGCCGGCCATTTTCATTTCATTGGCGACCGGATATCGCACGGCACACAAAAAGGTGCCGTGCTGCCGGACGCAGGGGTTGATTCAAATGCCCGTGGGTAAAGCGGGACTGGCTTCAGCACATGCCGTCAGCCACTGGCTTTCGGAGCGCTATTAAAAGCCTCCAGCTGAGCGACGAAAGCGCGCTTGTAGGCAGGACGTTCTTCGCCGCGCGCGACATAGGCGGACAGGTTCGGAAATTCGCCGAGCAGCCCTGACGGTTTCAATCGAAGCAGGACGGACACCATCATCAGGTCGGCAACGCTGAACGCGCCGTCAAGCCAATCGGCGGTGCCGAGGCGCGCTGATAGTTGCTGCAATCGGGCGCGGACGCGTTCCACCACAAGCGGCAAGCGCTCGCTGTTCCAGGGTTTATCGCTTTCAAAAATCCGGGCGTTGGCGAATTCGAGGATGGGCGGCTCGACCGTGTTGAGCGCGGCAAACATCCACATGATCGCGCGCGACCGGGCGATGGCGTCGTCAGGCAGCAGACCCGCATGCCGCTCGGCGAGATGGAACACGATTGCGCCGGTCTCGAACAGCGCGAGATCACCATCCTCGTAAGTCGGAATTTGTCCGAAAGGGTGAAGCGCCAGATGCGCCGGCTCCTTCATCTGACGAAATGAAAGAGCACGAACGTCGTAGGGCTGGCCTACTTCCTCCAGCGCCCAGCGAACACGCATGTCACGCGCTAAGCCTTTGCCGCCGTCAGGCGAGCGCTCAAAAGCTGTGATGACCGGCTTCATTGGGTCGCTCCGAATTTTTTATGTTAGGAGCGTCGAGGATTTCTTTTTCCGTCACGACCACGGCGATATGGGAGAGATCATGTCGCAATCTCTCCCGAGGCTATCAATCGACATTAGCCGACGATGAGCGTCCAAATCGTGAATCCCAGAAGACCCACGACCATTGCCACGTTGAACACGCTATTGAGCGTCCCGACGTCGTTGACGGTGTTGCGATCATGATAATAAGCCATGGTATTTCTCCTCAGCTGCTTACCTTCCATGTGGGAAGGCCCCGAGGCATTTTCCATGGCATTTTCACGGCGAGGACACGCGGCCGCAGCTAGGGCGGCATTTTCAGAAAATGAACATCGATTTTAACGGCGCACGCGCCCGGAACAGGTTAGACGTCCACGCGTACCGATGCGTTGGTGTCGCAGCGAGAAACCGGCAAAATGGCTGCGTCCGTCATTCTCCGTTATGGCCGGTTGCCACCGGCGCGTGCCTGAAGACAACGCGGCATCTTAAAGAGAGTTCAATTCTCCTTAGCGGCTTTCGCACGAGTTGTTCAGGACATTGCATCAGCGCCGATTGAGGCTGACTTTCGCGCCTTTCAGCTCGGAACCCGCCGTTGAAATCGTGATGTTGATCGACTGTTGCGACGCCGAGAACGCGATCGAAACACTTCCTGACAGACTGCCGCCGAAATCCACGCGCAGATTGTTACCGCTGATCGTGCCCGAGGCATTGCCGGTGGCATTGTTCGTGCGTTCTTCCCAGGTGCCCGACAACTTTCCATCCGAATACGTGAGCTTGCTCCGGAATTCGATCTTGTCCGGCTGACCGTTGCATCTGAGCGCGATGCCAAGCGATTTTCCCTCGTCCGCGCTTCGGTAGTAGCCCAAGCAGCTGAGCTTATCGGGCGGGCCACTGGTATAGATCAGATCTCCGGCTCCGCCCCAGGTGCCGTTCAAAAGATTGAACGGGAGGTCGCCTGCCTGCGCGGTGCTCGCGAACGCCATTCCGAGAAGCGTCGCGATCGCCAATCGTGTGAAGCGCATTTTCATTCGGTCACCTGTTGCAATTGTTGAGATCGATCCGTCGTGCAGGGCATGGGGAACTTTTATCTGACTCGGCGCTCGTCGAGCTTGCGTTTCGCGCCTTCCCACATCAGGTCCACGAGGCCGCTCTGCTTGGGTTTCGTTTTCACGCCCTTGACTTGCTCGTCTGTCGCCAGTGCAAATCCTTTGAGCAAATTTTTCAAATCCTTCTCCGTGAAGCCGATGAAGCTTTCGCGGAAGCCCGCATAATCGGAACGCGCCGCGGCAAGAATGGGATCGGCGACTTTCGCAGCATCGGGGCCGGAGAAAACGACGGTCACGCCCGCGGCATCGAGCAGCCGCTTGGCGAATGTCGGATTGGCGACGGCTTCCTCCCGAATGATCTCAAAAATTCTTTCAAGAGCTTCGCCAGGTGAAACTGATTTGCTCACTGTGCCCTCAATTGTTAGCGCTCAGTCTTTCCGCCACGGCCTTCGTCACCGCGACGAGATCGGGAAGTGCATTGCCGTATTTTTCACGCGCGGAACGAAAATTCCCTGCACCGGGATGCGTGGCGGCGTTCTGAAGCGCCGTCGTATAGGGCACCGGGCGCGGAATCGCGTTCAGCTCGTACAATCCTTGCCGGATGTGGTGAAGCATCTCGCGCTGCGTCGTGTTCGTCGCGTGGTATTGCGTGATCAGCGGATGCACGCGCACGCGAGATGCGAGGCCGAGGTCGTCGGCGAGAATGAACTTCAAAAAATCCGTGAGTGTCGAATAGGCATTGGTCTCGAGGCTTGTCGGCATGACGATGTGCTGCGCCAATCGCAGGCCGGCCAAACCCAGAACGCCGGGGCCCGCCGGACAGTCGATCAACACGACATCGTAGTTGGATTCGATCTGATGCAATTCAGCGCGCAGCGCATTCGACAACAAAACATCGAGACGATCCTTCCGCCGCTTTTTCCGCGCGGCGTGCTCGAAATCCGCAAGCGTGCCGAGCAGCTCGTGGTTGGATGGGATGATGTCAATAAGGCCGGGCTGGCGGCTGCGAAGCTCGATCAGATCTCCGGCCGCAACGCGATGACCAGCAAGGCGGATACTGTCGCCTTTTTGAAACGACTTCAGGATGGCGCCGAGGCCGATCTGGCGGGTTTTCAGTTCCTGCTCAGCACCGATGCTGAGCAATGCTTTCGAGACACCCGCTTGGGGATCGGCATCGATGACGAGGATGCGCGCGCCATACGTCAGCGCCAGACCGTCGGCGAGCATCATCGTCGTGAGAGACTTGCCGACGCCGCCTTTCGGGTTCGCGATCGCCACAAAAATGCTCATCGGCGCAATTCCGTGATCCAGCTGAGCAATTTAGTTCGATCATCCTTTGAGAGGCGCGTGTCAACGAATTCGTCAAAAGCGTCGGGCGCCGGTTCATGGCGGCGCGCAGGAAGATGCAAAACATATGATCTGAGATCGCTCGGATCGCTGCACGTGATCAACCCGACGCCGTAATGCGAACATCGCGAAAGGATGGTCGAGCAATCGCTGCGAGCTTCGTTCCAGTCTTCGATGTGCCAGACCAGATGCGTGAAGTTTACGAGAGAGGTATGGTTCAAGGCCTCGTGCACGGACTGAACGGAGCACGATCCGAGCGGCTTTACCTCGAAGCCGTGCAAATCGATGCGCCAGCTCATTCCATATTTTTGCCGGGACAGGCTGATCATGCAGAGGTCGGGCTTCGACCAGATGCCCGTTGTGTTGCCGCCGGCATTCGCGGTGATGGCTGTGATGTGGCGAAGAACACCGCTAACCGGCTGCAACCGGTTCATGAAGCGAAGCTCCAGATAGTTGTATACAGGCCCGTACAGATCACGCTCGAGCATGCACAAACGCCCCCACCCTTTCCCGGCGCAACCATAGGGAGGGAAGGCCTTTTAGGCCAGAGGATAGACGGCGCGGCTGCGTGTCCGTGTGACACGTCAATCACCTGCTCATCAACGGGCTGCCCCAAACATATATCAAGCGGAGGAGAAAGGTCAGCCCACGCCTAGAGTTCGCGGCAACCCAGCTTCAGGATCGCGTCGCGGCCCCCGCCCCGGCTTCCGCATCCAAGGGAGCATTGCCGCGCTTCGCGACCATCGCGACCATGCGCAGCAATTCGCCGAAATCGAACGGCTTCGCGACGTGCGCCGCCATGCCGGCCGCCATGCAGTTCTCGACATCGGAGGGAAATGCGTTCGCCGTCATGCCAATGACAGGAGGCAATGTGTGTTTCGCCGTCAGGCGCCCGATCGCACGCGTGGCGGTGAGCCCGTCCATTCCCGGCATCTGAACGTCCATCAGAACGACATCGAAGGAACTATCCTCGACCCGCGCGATCGCCTCAGGTCCGCTCGACGCCGTTATGACGTCGTGGCCTGCGCGCCTCAAGACCGCCGACGCGAGCTTTCTGTTCGGCTCGACGTCATCGACGACCAGAACTTTCAGCGGTCGCGGTTCGGATTCGGTGCTCTCGATTCCGTTCTGTTGCGCTTCGCGTCGCCGTTCGGCAATTTCCAAGGGGATTTCGAACCAGAACGTCGAACCCTGTCCTTCATGGCTTTCGATATCGATTTTTCCGCCATTCGCCTGAACGATGCTTCGGCAAATTGCGAGTCCCAATCCTGAGCCGCCATGACGCTCGCGGTCGGTGTCGAGTTGGCTGAACCTCTGGAACAAATTCGGAATCAGGTCGGCCCGGATGCCTGGCCCGGTATCGCGCACGAAAAAGCGGATGTTCGCCGAATTTTCTTCCTCTTCGAGAAGTTTTACGCCGACGACGATTTCCCCCTCGGACGTAAACTTGACGGCGTTGTTCACGAGATTGAGCAAGACTTGGCGCAGCCGGTGGGCGTCGGCCGTGAAGGTCAGTTCGTAGAGTCGGGCATCTATTTCAGGGCGAAGGACCAAGCCTTTTTTATGCGCTTCGGCGGAGAAAAGTGCGACGCAGCCTTCGATCAGCGGCGGGAGCGTCACGCTGCTCTTGATGAACTTCAGCCGGCCTGCCTCGATCGCTGAAAAATCGAGGATATCGTTGACGATCGCAAGAAGCGCCTTGCCTGCATCGCGGACGATCGCCAAATCGCTGGCATCCTCGCGGTTGAGGTTCTGGCGTGCGAGGACCAGGCTCGTATAACCAATGATGCTGTTCAGCGGCGTGCGGATTTCGTGACTCATGGTCGCGAAGAATTCCGACTTTGCGTTCGTTGCGCGCTCGGCCTCTTCGCGCGCTAATTTTGCCTCCGACTCGGAACGGCGAATTTGATCGAGCGCCTGCAAGCGCTCGACGAACATGCGCCCGCCGACGACGATCAGAAACAATAGAAAAGCGAGAAAGCTCGCCGCAAGTCCGGCGAGGACGTAGTTTTTCTCTTCTCCAAGGATCGTCCATTTGACGATCAGAGGTGCAAGCATCGTGACCGCAGAGACGGCGGCTGCCGGCGGTACCGGCATCAACAGCAAACTGCCGCTCGCCGCCATGCCGACGGTCAAAGCGATCAGAATAATCTGGCGGTCATCGTCGAGCGAACCAATCCAGGTTACCGCCAACACCGTCCAGGGCAACGCCAGCAAAAAAGCGTACACAAGCGCGATGTTCGCATTGCGCACGTTTCGTTGTTTCCATTTGTGCTCGGATTTTCCTGCGAGTGTCTGCAGGCCGATGCCAATGCACACCGCGAAGGAACAAATCGCCCAGGTGAGAAGCCACGTGGTCGGAATGGCACCGTCGAATGCGATGTACGCAATTATCGTATTGATCGCATAGCCGACCATCGCGAACGACGTCGTGCGAGCGATACTCGACATCTGCTCTTTATAGACGGGAAGCCTAATGAGCCGCATGGCGCAGATAATCTTCGATGGCATGAATCGCGCGGCCGCCGGCATTCACGACGTCCTCTGAGGGATCGGAGCCATATGTCGAACTTGGATCGTACCGAAGGTGATAGACCAATCGCTCGCTAGCCACTGCAAGTTCTAGAAGGCCAAGCGTCTCGGCGGTCGTCGTGAGATCATGAAGAACCTTGAACTGCGCAGCAGGCGAAGCATCCTTACATTTCTCGAACTGCTGCAACCGCTCACGCAGAACGTCCTGAAAGTCGCCAATGATATCGAGCGCCGCCAATGTGCCTATCGACTTACGCATATCCGACAATCGCCGGGTATCGATGAGGCTTGCAGCAGATTTTCCGCCGAATGCTGGCATGTCCCGGTCAAATATTCGCGTTTGAGGTCAAAACCATACTGGGATATCCAGCCTTACTTCCGGATTAACTCAGTCAAAGTTGACCCCCCAAGCAACCCGTTAGAGTTGCCACAACGACGAATGCCGCGCGTTGGTTTCATCGGTCGCGTGATTGCGGAGAGGTACTTTAAGCCCGGCAATTCGGGCTGATTTTCCGGATAGATCGAAAATAAATCAATTATTAGCCATGAAACGCAAACACTGAAATTCCACGAGCAATTCTCGGGGCAACTCTCGCGCGCAAGCGGATTTACGGCTTGCTCCGCCTCGGAATTATCTTTGCCGGCGTCGGGCGTGCGCCCAGAACGTAATTCCGGCCGACACGATACGAATACCAGACCACGAAGAAGGGCGATGCCAACAAGAGCACGATCGCGTCGGAGGTGAGCCGGATGCTTCGAACAAGAACGCGCGTCACGAGCATGCGCGGCTTCGGGCCGTATTCGTACGGCAACGAGGATGTTTCAAGCCGCACCGAACCTTGTTCCGCACGCGCGACATTCGAGCCCGATCGATTTGCGAGCGGAGCCGCGACCCCTCGCCGCTTTGGCGTCCCGAATTCTCGTGCGCGTTTTCTGAAGAGCGCTCGCTTTTGCCGAAGTGCGCTCGAACCGCGGGGCTTTACGCTTGACTGACCCACAACATCCCCGTTTCGTATCGTCGTCGAAGCGCAAACGCGCCTCCGGCGATCCTGGTTCCGCGAGATGTCTTTTTTGCGACTTGCGGCTTATGCGCCCGCGCCTCTGAGAATTGAACGCCCGGCATAGACGGCGACGTCGCCGAGTTCCTCTTCGATGCGGATGAGCTGATTGTATTTCGCGAGCCTGTCGGAGCGCGACAGTGAACCCGTCTTGATCTGCCCGCAGTTCGTCGCGACCGCCAGATCGGCAATCGTCGAATCTTCCGTTTCTCCCGAGCGATGCGACATCACTGCCGTATAGCCCGCACGCTGCGCCATGCTGACGGCATCGAGCGTTTCGGAAAGCGAGCCGATCTGATTGACCTTCACGAGGATCGAATTGGCGGTTGATTTCGCAATGCCATCCGCGAGGCGCGCGGTGTTGGTGACGAAAAGATCATCGCCGACGAGCTGGCAGCGTTTTCCGAGAAGCTCCGTCAGCAGCTTCCAGCCCGCCCAGTCGTCTTCCGCCATCCCGTCCTCGATCGAGATGATCGGGAATTTGTTGACGAGGCCTTCGAGATATTTGGCGTTGCCTGCGCTATCGAGCGTTTTCCCTTCGCCCGCGAATTCGTATTTGCCGTTCTTGAAGTATTCCGTCGACGCGCAGTCGAGCGCCAAGGCAACCTCGTCTCCCGGCTTGTAGCCCGCCTTCTCGATCGATTTGACGATGAACGACAGAGCTTCCTCGGCGCTTTTCAGGTTCGGCGCGAAGCCGCCTTCATCGCCAACGGACGTACTGTGGCCCGCATCCTTCAAATTCTTCTTCAGCGTATGAAAGATTTCGGCGCCGATCCGGATCGCATCGGCACATGTCTCGGCCGCGACCGGCATGATCATGAATTCCTGGATGTCGATCGGGTTATCGGCGTGCGCGCCGCCGTTGATGATGTTCATCATCGGCACGGGCAGAACGTGCGCGTTGACGCCGCCGAGGTAACGGTAGAGCGGCAGATTGTTGGAGATGGCGGCAGCCTTGGCGGCCGCAAGCGATACGCCCAAAATGGCGTTGGCGCCGAGGCGGCTCTTGTTCGCCGTCCCGTCGAGCTTGATCAGCGCCGCATCTATCCCGCGCTGCTCTTCTGCATCCATTCCTGCAAGCGCATCGAAGATTTCACCATTCACGGCATCGACGGCTTTCAGAACGCCCTTGCCAAAATAGCGGGTCTTATCGCCATCGCGGAGTTCGATTGCCTCGTGCGCGCCGGTCGAAGCGCCTGACGGGACCGCCGCGCGGCCCTCCGCCCCGTCTTCGAGGAGCACATCGACCTCGACCGTCGGGTTACCACGGCTGTCCAGGATTTCGCGGCCGACGATATCGACGATGGCGGTCATGAGAGTTCCTAAATCTTGGCGTTGCTAGGCCCGCAGAGGGCCGGGAAAGTTTGCGTGTGGGTTGTAAACTCTATTACTACGGGAGGCAAAGTCCTGCCGGGCGATGTCTCACTACCCGAACGGCTAGTTAACTGAAAGGTGTGCGTATGGCCGAAGCGAAAACCTGGACGGGCGGCTGCCATTGCGGCCTGGTTCGATACGAGGTCGAATCGGATCTCGAAAGTCTGGTGAGCTGCAATTGTTCCATTTGCCAGAAGCGCGGATCGATCCTGACGTTTGTGCCGCAGGGTAAATTCCGCCTGCTATCGGGCCGTGAGGCGCTGACGGACTACAAGTTCAACAAACATATCATCCATCATCTGTTTTGCTCGACCTGCGGGGTTGCCTCGTTCGCGGAAGGCGATAATCCGAAGACAGGACCGATGGTCGCCATCAACGTGCGCTGTCTCGACGGTGTCGATGTCACGGCAATGACACCAATTCATTTTGACGGAAGAAGTCTTTAAGCCGTGCCCCAAACGTCTGCCCTCGTCCTGTTTTCCGGCGGTCAGGATTCGACCGTTTGCCTCGCCTGGGCGCTCGACCGCTACGAACGGGTCGAGACCGTGGGATTCACGTACGGTCAGCGCCATGCGGTCGAGCTGGCGCAGCGCCCGGTCATCCGCTCCAAGCTTGCAAGCCTGCGCGGCGGGTCGAAGCTCGGCGACGATACCGTTCTCGATCTCCCCGCGCTGCAGAGCATTAGCGACACGGCGCTGACGCGCGAAACCGAGATCACCTTCGCCGCGACGGGATTGCCGACGACGTTTGTCCCTGGGCGCAATCTTCTATTTCTCAGCTACGCGGCGGCGCTCGCTTATCGCCGGGCCATTGCGACACTGATCGGCGGCATGTGCGAGACGGATTTCTCCGGTTATCCTGATTGCCGCAATGCGACCGTGCAAGCGCTGGCACAGGCGCTGTCGCTCGGGCTCGATACGCATCTCGAAATCGAAACGCCGCTGATGTTCATCGACAAGGCGGCGACGTGGGATCTCGCGGACAAGCTCGGCGGGCGAGAGCTGATCGACCTGATCGTCGAAGATACGCACACGTGCTATCTCGGCGATCGTTCGCATCGCCACGCCTGGGGCTATGGCTGCGGAACATGTCCGGCCTGTGAGCTTCGCGCCAAGGGATGGAATGAATGGCACGCGCGAACGACCTGACGCGCGGCGGCGAGCTGGCTCCCGAAAACTCAGAACTCGAAGATCAAGCAAGTTGTCGTAGCGTGCGCGAGCAGCTTGCCGCTTGCATTCATCAGCCGACCTTCAGCCGTTGCGCCACGACGTCCACGGCTCATCAGCGTTCCTTCCGCGCGCACGGGACCTGTTTCTTTTGTCAGTGGCCGCAACAACGACACCTTGAATTCCATGGTGGTGAAGCCGGTGCCCTTCGGAAGCGCGGAGAGCACGGCGCAGGCCATGCACGAGTCGAGCAGAGTCGCGGTATAGCCCGCGTGCACGGTGCCGATCGCATTATAGTGCTCGAGGACGGGTGTTGAAACGAACACGGCGCGGCCCTTCTCGACTTCGCTCAGCTCAAGGCCGAGTGTCTTCGCGATGGGCATGCCCGGCAACTCGCCACGTTGCATTTTCTGCAAATATTCGAGCCCTGACATGGAGGCGAGCAACTCCGGGCCGGCGATGGGCGTCGATGCGTGAGAAGGCGCGCTTGCTGTCATGTTCCCGTCCGCGGCTTTGCTGTCGGTCTCAGTCAGAAATGGGGTGCGGATCACCCGCTGCTATCAGAGTCAGGGCTCCGACGCATCATGTCTACCCTTAACTTGAGCAGAGTGGGCCGCAGGTCCACACGCTTCATGCCGCTGAAGCAAAGAGCCGTGGGCCAGAATCTCGGCAGCCGGGGTGAGACAACCCATCTCGCCGGCTTTGATTCCTCGCAAATTGCGTCACGACCGATCCGGCTATGCTCGACGACACGCTCTCCAGCGATATAGCCATTTGGAAATTTAACGCCGGGTCGACGGCAGCGCCGCGCCGCACTTGCAGGAAACGCAATGGATTTTGCCGAACTGATCGCGCAGGTTATGAAGCCCGACCCTCCGAAAGAGCTTGCGTTGCAACTGTTGCAGCGTTCGCGCGATCCGGCGCTCGCCTTGCAGCTCTTTGCAGCCGCGTCGAAGATCCGCGACGAGACGATGGGCAAAATGCTGTGGTGGTCGGCCGGTATCTCGTCGATGATGCCGTGTCGCGTCGAGCCGCTTTGCACGTACTGCACCTATTTCACCGTCAAATCGTTTCCGCTGGATGAACTGGTTGCGTCGGTGAAGGCGATTGAAGATCTCGGAATCCGTCACCTTCATCTTTCCGGCGGCACAGATCTCGCGGGCTACGACAACGAACTGTGCGAAGCCGTCAACGCGATCCGCGACGTCTCGTCGATCGAAATCGAAATCAATCTCGGGCCATCGCTGACGCGAAACGGCGTGCGGCGGTTGAAGCAGCTCGGCGTCGCCAGCATCACGAGTTCGCTGGAAACGTTCAATCCCGAAATCTTCGCCAAGGCAAAACCTGGCGACAGCCTGGATGCCAGGAAGGCGTTGATCGAGATGTGTCAAGACGAGGGGATGCCCGTTCGCAGCATGATCCTCGTCGGCCTCGGCGAGAGCGAGGCAGACCGGATCGAGCATCTCTATTGGCTGCTGCAATTCCCTCGACTCTATCATCTGCGCTTCTCGCGCTTCATGCCTTATCGAGGCACGTCATGGGAGGACCATCCGCGCTGCTCGCCTTGGGAGGTCGCACGCCTCGTCGCGGTGGCGCGCCTCCTGATGCCGCATGTCGACCTTGGGCTCGCGGCCGGCAACAGCCCCGACGACATCCCGCTCTGGTATGCCGCGGGCGGCGGCAATCAGGTGCTCGGCGCGTCCGTCTCGATGCGCCAGGGCAGAGTAAAGGCCCAGCCGGGAGAGACCGTCATTCCGGTCACGGATCGGGTATCACTGGTCAGCCGCATGGCGCACATCGAGCAGTTCATTCGCGGTCTTGGCCGTGACATCGGCTCGGCGGCTCCGCAGTTGCGCTGAGCCTGTTCGTCTCGAACCCTATCTCCTTAACTTGACTTAGGCGGCTGCGGGCCTAGAGCCTTTCCGATGGAAACGCGGAAAGACTCTTACTCCTAGTTTTGACGTGCTTCTTATCGGAAAACCGGTTCCCACTTTTCCGGAAGCACTCTAGGTATCGCGCCATGTATGCCGTCAAAGATATTTTCTACACGCTGCAGGGCGAAGGCACGAACGCCGGGCGGCCGGCCGTGTTCTGCCGCTTCGCGGGCTGCAACCTGTGGACCGGACGCGAAGCCGACCGGGCGAAGGCCGTCTGCCAATTCTGCGATACGGATTTCGTCGGGACCGACGGGGAAGGCGGCGGGCGCTTTCGCACGGCTGACGATCTCGCGCAGGCGTGCCGCGCTGCCTGCGGCTCCGGGGGGCATATGCTCGTTGTCCTGACGGGCGGCGAGCCGATGCTTCAGGTCGACCAGGACCTCGTCGATGCCTTGCACGCGCACGAGTTCACGATTGCCATCGAGACCAACGGCACGCTGCCCGTGCTCGATACGATCGACTGGATCTGCGTGTCGCCCAAAGCCGGGTCGCAACTCAAACAGACGCGCGGTCATGAGCTGAAGCTCGTCTATCCGCAGGAGGGCGTCGATCCCGCCGACTACGTCGACCTCGCCTTCAAGACCCGTTTTCTGCAACCGATGGACGGGGCGATGCGCGAGGCCAACACGCAGGCGGCCGTTGCCTATTGCAAGGCGAATCCCGAATGGCGGCTGTCGCTGCAGACCCATAAATTGCTCGGAATTCCTTAATTTTTGCGCCTTCCGTGCCAGCTTGCCGCTAACGCTAGCGCCCTTGCGGGGTGGCGCCGCAAGGCGAAATCCCCTATTTCAGCGCCATGCAAATCTACAAAGACTTCAGGTTCGAGGCGGCGCACTTCCTGCCGTCGGCTGCACCCGGCACGCCAAATGCGCGCGTCCACGGCCACTCGTTTCGCGCCCGCATCGTCGTCGAAGGCGAGCCCCGGAGCGACACGAGCTACATCTTTCATTTCGATGACTTGTCGGCTGCGCTGCGTGATACGGAGGAAGCCCTCGATCACCACCTGCTGAACGACATCGACGGCTTGAGCGCGCCGACACTCGAACGCATCGCGATGTGGATCTGGAACCGCCTGTCGAACCGCGTGGCGGGGCTCGCCCAGGTCGAAGTGCATCGCGATAGCTGCAACGAAGGCTGCATTTATCGCGGGCCGTCGCGTTCAACCCAACTCGCTGCGGAGTAACGGCGATGGCACGCAAACCGCAGGTGAAACAGCTCGGGCGGAATGTCGCTCTGCCGCAAAATCCGGATGACGCGGAACTTGAGCGCGTCGCCAATCCGCACGCGGACACGCATTACGCGGCGAGATTCACGGCGCCGGAGTTCACGTCGCTGTGTCCCGTGACGGAACAGCCGGATTTTGCGCATCTCGTCATCGACTATGTGCCGAACAAGTGGCTCGTCGAGAGCAAATCACTGAAGCTTTATCTCGCATCGTTTCGCAATCACGGTGCGTTCCACGAGGACTGCACGGTGGCCATCGGCAGGCGCATCGCCGATCTGATCGAACCGCACTATCTCAGGATCGGCGGATATTGGTATCCGCGCGGCGGCATACCGATCGACGTGTTCTGGCAGCGGGGAACACTTCCGAAGGACGTCTGGCTTCCCGATCAGGGTGTCCAAACGTACAGAGGACGAGGCTGAGCCTCGTCCTCCGCAAAACGTCCATCTCTTACCGGATCGACGGCGCGCTACGGATTATCTCCGGTAGCGGTTATGGCGGTAATGACGGTGGTTGCGCCAGCCGTAGTGGCGATAGTTGTAGCGGTACGGGCGATAAGACCGGTGATGACGCCAATACGGGCGATGACGCCAATGGCCACGACGGTGGTACGTCTTTTGGACAAGCGAGTTGCCGGCCTTGGCACTCGATTGCAGCGCCGAGACGTTGCTACCTAGCGCGGCGGCTTGCACGCCGGTTGCTGCGAAGCCGAGGCCCAGTGCGAAGGCAACAGCCAATAATAGATTACGCATCGATTTCTCCTTAGCTGAGTGTGTCGCGAGCTTGGTCCGCCGTGCGTCGGTGACTTGCAAAGGTTGCACGGCGAACAACTCGTTTCCTTCCAGTTCCGCGGCACGGTCTGAGCCGCGGCTTGTGTTCCAGGAGACGCCCAAGAACATACTTGTTGAACTGACCAACGCGCGTCATCCGTCGTTCGCAACGTATCGCCGGATTAGACGCCGCCTTTGTGACGTGCGGTTGAACAACAGCTGAACGCGCGCGCCATGCAACGCGACAAACGCGTCGCGAATTCGATGTTTTTCTGGAATGCAAATAACCTATGCCGGAGGCGCGCGATCTTCCGGAAGCGGGATGAATTCCTGTTCATCGCCGGGGACGATTTCGAAACGCCCCTGCCGCCAATCGTTCCTCGCTTCGTTGATGCGCTCTTTCGAGCTCGACACGAAATTCCACCAGATATGGCGCGGACCATCCATGGGCTCGCCGCCGAGGAGCATGAGACGGGTATTCGATTCTGCCAGAATGGAAATCCGGTCGCCCGGCTTGAAGACGAGAAGCTGGCCGCTCTCGAAAGCCTCGCCCGCGATATCGATACGTCCCGAGACGACGTAGACGGCACGCTCGTCATAGTCGGGATCGAGAGGCAAGACCGCGCCCGGAGCCAGCACGGCTTCGGCATAAAAACAATCGTGCGGAAAACCAGCCGGCGACGTGGCACCATAGAGCGAACCGACGACGAGGCGGACGCGCTTGCCCTCGCCCTCGAAGCGGGGAAGTTCATCAACGGTATGATGCGCGAAAGCCGGGGTGCTTTCCTCGTGCGACTTCGGCAAGGCCATCCACGCCTGGATGCCGAAGAGATTCTGGCCGTCGGCGCGCCGCTCCATTCCGGTGCGTTCGGAGTGGACGATGCCGCGCCCCGCCGTCATCAGATTGACCTCGCCCGGACGGATCGCGAGCGCCGATCCGAGACTGTCGCGATGCATGATCTCGCCGTCGAAAAGGTAGGTGACGGTCGCAAGTCCGATATGCGGATGCGGGCGAACATCGATGCCGCGACCAGCGAGGAACTGCGCCGGTCCCATCTGGTCGAAGAAAATGAAGGGGCCGACCATCTGCCGCTTTGCCGACGGCAGGGCGCGACGCACCTCGAAGCCGCCGAGGTCATGGGCCCGAGGAATGATGACGTGTTCGATCGCATCGCACGACTTGGCATCGCCCGGAATCGGATCGTTATCGGTCAGCCAGCTCATCGATACTCCTCCTGCTCACGTTCATTCGAGGCCGTTGGTTCTCGGCAAATCGCGATAAATTCCAAGGTTCACCTTGTTACAGTTTTATACCGCTCCTGTACTTCCTGCACACGAGTTTCGCGATTACGACAGACAGGGTCAACAATGGAACATCCCCATGAAACGCCTGATCGCTGCGATCGTTCTCCTGCTCCCGCTCGGAGCAATTTCCGCCGAGGCCCAGAAAATCGACTGCGAGAATGCTTCCTCCACGGTCGAAATGAATTTCTGCGCCGAGAAGGATTTCAAGGCCGCCGACAAAGACCTGAACGTCGCGTATGCGAACGCCGTTGCCTTCATCAAGGAACGCAAGCTCGAGAAACCTTACGACGCCAAGAGCTTCGAAGAGGCGCTGCGCGCCGCGCAACGCACATGGCTCGCCTATCGCGATTCCGACTGCAAGGATCTCATCGCGCAGGAATGGAGCGGCGGATCGGGCACGGCTGCGGCGAGCCTCGAATGCATGACGGCCAAGACCATTGAGCGGACCAAGGAACTCAAAGACCGCTACGAGGAGCATTGACCGGCTCGAAAGACACGCTCCCCAAGTCCGGTTCAAATACTGAGCGATTTTTGGAACACTGCAACAGATGACTGTCGCGAGCAGCGTGGATGGCCGCCTTCGCGGCCATGACGTAAGAGGGAAAAACCGGCGCCGTTACCGCCACAAGCTCGTGTCGGCGGCCGGCTCGCGGAACGCAAGCCGAGCGGTGAAACTCCGCCGCAAGTGCTGCCATCGCCACCGAACCGACTTTATTGCCGCTTTAAAACGAGGCGTTATCGTCAGACCGATGCCAGGTTAGTGAGTGGCAATCAGCGGCCGTTGGGCCGTTCAAAGGAGAACTCCGTCGATGAAGCCGTCACTCGCCAAAACATCATCAATTCTCGCAGCCGCCGTCGCGGTTCTTGCGGCGGCAAGCCTCGAGACAAAGCCCGCCACGGCTGCGCCGAAGATTACGCTCGGCACATTGAAGTGCAAAGGCCATGGCGGCGTCGGGTTGATCCTCGGATCGAAAGAACGGATGCATTGCGTGTTTACGACGGCCGTCAGCGCCCGCCGTCATCCCTATCTGGCGACGATCACCAAGATCGGCCTCGACATCGGCTTCACGGGCGAAAGCACGCTGATCTGGACCGTTCTCGGCACGACGGTCGACGTCGCGGAAGGCGCGCTCGAAGGCGGCTACGGCGGCCTCACGGCGGGCTTGGCCGTCGGCATCGGCGCCAATGCAAACGCTCTCATCGGCGGCTCGGGCAAATCGATCGTGCTGCAGCCCATCAGCGTCGAAGGCCAGACGGGCCTCAATCTCTCCGCAGGCGTCGCCGGACTGACGTTGGAGCGGGGCTAGGCGCTCGTCCGCAAATCCGGGGGAACGGATTCGGCGGCGAGAGATTTCAGAGCGTCGTCGAGGCTCAGCACGGTTTGATCCTGCGAGCCGAGGCGGCGCACAGAGACTTTGCGCTCCTCGGCTTCGCGCTTGCCGACGACGAGAAGCACCGGAACCTTCGCCAGCGAGTGCTCGCGCACCTTGTAGTTGATCTTCTCGTTGCGAAGATCGGTTTCGACGCGCAAGCCCAGCGCTTTCGCTTTCTCCGCGACCTCGTTGGCGTAATCGTTCGCATCCGAAACGATCGGCGCGACGACGATCTGCAACGGCGCGAGCCACAGCGGGAAATGTCCGGCGAAGTTTTCGATCAGGATGCCGGTGAAGCGCTCC
>Ga0172380_10004782_pt1 | contig 17038 bp, 26 predicted proteins | sample Leawe162metaG_FD_119747 | JGI IMG/M metagenome (GOLD analysis project Ga0172380, IMG submission 119747) | Leachate microbial communities from a municipal landfill in Southern Ontario, Canada - Leachate well 162 metaG | ecosystem: Engineered > Solid waste > Landfill > Unclassified | place...
CAAAATAACGCCTGAATATATTGATCAAAACAATCACACGGTTTATTAGGAGCGGCTTATGTGGTATTTCAGTTGGATATTGGGTTTATTGCTGGCCTGTTCGCTGGGCATTATTAATGTGCTGCGCCTGGAAGCGCAGGAAACCTGGGATAAGGAACATATCCTGTTAGATCCGTTGACGCAGTTAATCACTAAAGACTCGATGTTAATCAGGTTGAAAGAAAAAATAGAAAACTCCAAGCGTAGCGGATTTCCCTTCTCTATTGTCTTTGTCAGCCTGGCGGATTTTCATCATAAAAATAACCTGGTCAATTATGAGATGGAGGCTGTTTTGCGCGGCATGGCTGATTTTTTTAAAGAGGATATCCGGGCGGGCGTCGATATTGCTGCAAGAATGAGCGAAAATGATTTTTTGATTGCAATACCGGGCTCACCCTTACGCAAGGCCGAGGAAATCGCCGCACGCTTCAGGCAGGACATCATGGAGAAAGTTAAAGCCCCCAGGACCTTAACCGTTGACGTATCGGTAGGCGTTGCGGAATATTCGGTACCCGCAGGCGAATTCGGCGGGCAGTCGCTTACAACGGCAGATGAGGTCTATGCGTTGATCAGGACCGCTGCGGAAAGTGGTCAGATGGAGCCAAATGCAGCGTAGCCGGTTTTCAGCAGGTAAAAATGCGCTGATGCCGGCAAGCGGTATATTTCAGGACTGTCAGGTCGGGCTTAAGTCCGGTCTGACAGCGGGTTTGCATCAGCGAAGGTCCCTCTCGTCGCTTTAACGCCCTCCGAAACGCAGGGATCATTATTGTTGATATATTTAGGCTAGGGTTTTGAAGAAAATCCTACTGCTTTACTATGGAATTAAATAGGACTAAAATAGTCCTTAATGGCAAAGGGCAGTATAATGTTAAAGCTGAGTAAATTAACTGATTATGCAACGGTAATCTTAGGCTTTATGGCAAGAGATAACAGGCAGGTGCGAGCGGCTGTCGAAATTGCGGCGGCGACGGGTATTGCCCTGCCTACGGTCAGTAAAATAATGAAGTTGCTTGTCAATGCGGACATCCTGCTGTCCACGCGCGGGGCGAAAGGCGGTTATGCCTTGGCGAGAGCGCCTGAAAAAATTACCGTTGCGGCGGTTATCTGCGCCTTGGAAGGGCCGATAGCGCTAACCGAGTGCAGTCTTTCCCGGCAAGGTTGCGAGGGCGCTTCCGGTTGCGGGATTCACGCTAATTGGAGTTTGATCAACCGAACCATTCATAATGCCCTGGAATCGGTGACTTTGGCGGATTTGATCAGGCCTGTCGCGGTACCTGAAGAAGTTATGATCCCGATTGAGAGTTTATATCGATAGATCGTGCTTCTGCATTCCACATCCATGTACAAGAGTTTTATATGTCAGCCAGTAGCGAAGAAATTAATAACCTGATCCGTCAGGACTACAAACAGGGCTTTGTGACGGTTTTAGAAACCGACACCTTCCCGCCCGGTTTAACGGAAGCCGTTATTCACCAGTTATCGAAGGTCAAGAACGAACCTGGGTTTATGCTGGAATATCGGCTGAAAGCGTTTCGCCATTGGCAGACGATGAAATCGCCGGACTGGGCGCAGGTTAAGTTCGATAACATCGACTACCAGGCGATCAGCTATTATTCGGCGCCCAAGCGCAAGGACGATGGCCCCAAAAGTCTCGATGAAATTGATCCGCAAGTGCTGGAAGCCTATAAAAAACTCGGCATTCCGCTTGACGAGCAAGAGCGTTTGGCGGGCATTGCCGTCGATGCGGTATTCGACAGCGTCTCGGTCGCGACGACTTTTAAAGGCAAGCTGAAAGAAGCGGGCGTGATTTTTTGCCCGATTTCCGAAGCGATACGCGATTATCCCGAGCTGATCAAGGAATACCTGGGTTCGGTCGTCCCGCCCGGCGACAATTTTTTCGCCGCGTTGAATTCGGCCGTGTTTACCGACGGCTCGTTTGTCTATATCCCTAAAGGCGTGCGCTGCCCGATGGAGTTATCGACTTATTTCAGGATTAATGCCGCCAATACCGGCCAGTTTGAGCGCACGTTGATTATTGCCGATGAAGGCAGTCATGTGTCGTACCTGGAAGGCTGCACGGCGCCGATGCGCGATGAAAACCAGCTCCATGCCGCCGTCGTTGAGCTGGTCGCGATGAAAGATGCGACGATCAAATACTCGACCGTGCAAAACTGGTATCCCGGCGATAAGGAAGGCAAGGGCGGTATTTACAACTTCGTCACGAAACGCGCCGAATGCCGCGGCGACAATGCGAAAGTCTCGTGGACACAGGTGGAAACGGGTTCGGCGATTACCTGGAAATATCCCAGTTGTGTGTTAAAGGGCGATAATTCGATCGGCGAATTTTACTCGGTAGCGGTCACGAACAACTGCCAACAGGCCGATACCGGCACGAAGATGATCCATATCGGCAAAAATACGCGCAGCACGATAGTCTCCAAAGGCATATCGGCAGGCAAGGCGCAGAACACTTATCGCGGCTTGGTAAAAGTATTGAAAAGCGCGGAGCATGCGCGCAATTATACGCAGTGCGACTCGTTGCTGGTCGGCGACCGTTGCGGCGCGCATACCTTCCCGTATATCGAGGTCAAGCAGCCGTCGGCGCAGGTAGAACATGAAGCGACCACGTCCAAGATCAGCGAAGACCAGTTGTTCTTTTGCCAGCAACGCGGTTTGTCGGCGGAAGACGCCGTGTCGATGATCGTCAACGGCTTTTGCAAGGAAGTGTTCAGGGAATTGCCGATGGAATTTGCCGTCGAGGCGCAGGCGTTGTTGGGCTTGAGTTTGGAAGGGTCGGTGGGTTAACAACCATGCTGCTCTATTTGGATAACTGTTGTTTTAATCGACCTTACGATGACCAAACGCAGGCCAACATTTTTCTGGAAACCCAAGCCAAGCTGCTGATTCAAGAAAGCATTTTAACGGGTCAGCACCAACTCATCTGGTCGTATATTTTGCAGTTTGAGAATGAGCAAAATCCCTATATCGCTCATCAACAGGAAATTAAAAAATGGCGAAGCCAAGCCAGCCTATTGGTTTGCGCCTCTGAATTTATAGTCACTACGGCCAAAAACTATCAGCGTTATGGCTTACATAGCAAAGATGCTTTACATTGCGCCTGTGCGGTTGCCGCTAACGCCGATTACTTCATTACCACGGATAAGCAACTGATTAAAAAAGCACAAGCCATCGCCGAATTAAAAACAGTCAACCCTTTGACCTTTATCCAAGAAGAACACGTTTATGAAAACAGATAACGAAATTATCCAAGCAGGGTTTGACAGTATTTTTTCTAACCTAGGCATGGTAGAAGCCGAACGTTTTATTATGCTAATAAAACGCGACAAATTTGATTACACAAAATGGCAAAGCCAATTGTGGGGGCAAGAGTCCGTAGAATCGCTATCAGCCAAAGCACAGCAGGCATGGGATAAGGATATTCAGTGAATGAAATGCAGTGATCCGTGCCTTGTCTAGGGTCATGTGCTTCCAAAAATTGAAAAATGGATAGAGGCTTTATTATGCAGCTAGTTTACAAAATACAGCAACATGTTGAACAATTGCCCGATCACTTACAAGCCGAAGTCCTTGAATACATTTTAGCGTTGGAACAAAAACAAAAAGTTAAGAATATTACGGAAGAAGAAGCACTAGCTATCCATACCCAGTTAATGGATCAATATGCCGAGGCTTTTGAAAAATTAGCGCAATAAATGGCAACGTGTTTTTCATAACTAAAACCTTGGCGTTAAAAATTCACCAACAACAAATTGAACGCTTTGGTGGTTCGCCGCTGATAAGGGATGAAGTCTTGCTGGAATTAGCATTAGGCGCGGCGGAACAAACTTGGCATTACACGCAAGATATTTATCAGTCCGCAGCGCAATATTGTTATTCCATTGCCCTTAACCATCCGTTTGTGGACGGTAATAAACTTGTCGCCGCCGCTTGTATGCTGGTATTTTTGGTGGCTAATCAAAAGCAACCGTTGATGACTAATGCTAAACTTTATGAGTGGGTTATTAAAGCAGTAACTAATGAATTATCGCGTGAACAGTTAGCTGAATTATTAAAACAACGTTGTGGAACAGGAGAGTAGGCTGTGAAAAATGAATATTTAATTTATTCTGAGATATGGGAACAATTGGTTCATGACATCGGCTACAACAGCGCTGGAATTTATAAATTGCGCTGTTTTGCTGATGATCAACAGAATTATATAGCCACGTCCAGATTATTGAAGCCAGACACTGATGGCGTTTTGTATATTGGTTCAGCAGAGAAATGTCTTGTAACAAGAGTTCTGGGCCTTAGAAAGTCGCTTTGTGCAGCGGCTGGCAATTATGCTGGATTTGCAGATGTTAACGCCCATCAATGTGGAAAAAAATACAGTGCAGCCATCCAGGATAAATTCCCATTAAAAAGTTTGTCCGTAACAATTGAAATTAAAAATAACAATTGGGATGCCGAAGCTAAGGCATTGGAGGATTACGAAAAAGAATTTGGAGAGCTTCCACCGTTTAATGATGTGCATCCTCAAGGTAGATAACATCATAAGTTGTGCTGGTGATAGGATAAACCAATACTCGATTTAAGAATTATCAAAATCCATAGAATGCTCTTACTAAATCGATAATCAATCATGAACAACAACTACACCGCAGTAATAAAACAAGACGGCGATTGGTGGTTAGGTTGGATAGAAGAAATCCCAGGCGTTTGTGCCAAGAAGCCACGCATGATGAATTGATTGCAAGCCTAAAAATCACGTTGCAATACGCCTTGGCTTTTAACCGCGAAGAAGCGTTATTGAATGCTGGCGTACATTATCTAGCCGTGTAGGGTGGGCAATGCTTTTTTGCCCACCCTGCCAGACAATGCTTATCCATAACCTAAATTTGTAATTAAAGGAAAGTCAAAATGCCTACTATAGACTTACTAGCCTTGCCGCCAATCGCCCAACAAGAACTACTCGATTTTTATCAATTTTTAATTGAAAAAAATAAAACGGTTGGAAAGCCAAAGGCAAACAAATTAGATTTTAAAAACTTTCTACTTAACTCGCCTAAGTCTGAAGAACTGGAAATAGAATTTGAACGCCAGCGGGATTATCCAAGGGATATAGAGTTTTGAAATATTTACTGGATACCTGCACCATTTCTGAATTCACCAAACCGCAAGGGAATAGTGGTGTGATCGAATGGTTAGAAAAAACCGATTCGGAAGATTTGTATTTAAGCGTCATTACTGTTGGCGAAGTGAAAAAAGGCATTAATAAACTACCCGCCTCCAAGAAAAAACAAGATTTGTTATTTTGGCTGGAAACGTTGCTTGAAGATTATCAAAGCCGAATTTTACCCGTGGATTTAGCCGTCATGGAAAATTGGAGTTTGCTGGTCGCCAATGCCGAGAAAAAAGGCGAGCCGATTGCTTCTATGGACGGCATCATCGCTGCAGTTGCGTACACGCACCATCTAACTTTGGTGACACGCAACGAATGCGATTTTTATGCTTGCAATATTCCTATGATTAACCCGTGGCGGTGTGATGCTGTGCCGTAGGTTTAGCTGACGTAGGAAAGCCCAGCAATACTTAAGTAATTAATAGGTAATGATGATGAACTGGCAAGAAGTCTGTTCCAACCCGAATTTAAAAAACCTCCCTTTCAAAATAGAACTGAACGAATATGGGCAAATCGTCATGAGTCCGATGAAAGTGTTGCACTCGTTGCTGCAAGGTAAAATTGAAAAACTTTTGTCGCACTACACAAAAAGTGGCGAAGTTTTCCCCGAATGCGCCATTTTCACCCCTAAAGGTACGAAAGTCGCCGATGTGGTTTGGGTGTCTGATGCGCGTTTGCAAATCATCAAACACGAAGCCGAGTGTTCAATTGCACCGGAAATTTGTATTGAGGTGTTATCCGACAGCAATACAGAGCGGGAAATGATGGCTAAGAAAAAGCTTTATTTTGGGCAAGGGGCGCAGGAGTTTTGGCTGTGCGACCAACAAGGTGCTATGCGGTTTTTTAATGCGGATAATGAATTGGCGCATTCGCAATGGTTACCGGATTTTCCGGTGCGAGTTGATGTTTAGATAGGCCTGAACCCGCAGTAATGTTGTGGGTATAAAGGCTGGCGAAAAGAAGACCAACTAATGAAAAGGAAAAGTTAATGAACCCAAAACTTGTCAATGAAATAACCCAATTGCCGCCCGAGGCCCAACGCGAGGTGGCTGATTTTGCGGCCTTTCTAACTGCGCGTTATCAAGCCGCCAATCGACTTTTGCCGCCAATAACAACAGGCGATAAATCAGTTGATCCTGATGAATTGTTTGGTCTTTGGAAAGATGAGCCAAGAACTTTAGAGGCGATTAGAAAAGACGCTTGGCAACGGTCTTAAGGTTGATAACGTGGTTTTATGCGATACCAATATTTTTATCCATGCATTCAACGGGCATCCATCGACTATCGAACAGTTAAAGCATATTGGGTTAAATAATATCCTTTTGTCTTCGATTACAGTGATGGAGCTTTATCAAGGCATGGGCAATAAGCAGGAGTTGGCAATTATGCGGAAGAAACTGGCTTTCTATGATGTGGTTCAGATAGATAAGCGTATTTCTGAAAAAGCGATTGAGTTGATTGCCGAGTTTAAACTTAGCCACGGTTTACAAATCCCTGACGCGCTGATCGCGGCAACGGCAGCCAGTTACGATCTCCCGCTTTTTACCTATAACTTAAAAGACTTCGGTTTTATTCCCACAATTAAAATTTATGATGCTCAGTATTAAAGACTTAACCGTCAACGTCAACGACAAACAAATCCTCAAAGGCATCAACCTTGAGGTCAAGGCGGGCGAAATCCACGCCATTATGGGACCTAACGGTTCCGGTAAAAGCACCTTGTCGCATGTGTTGTCCGGCAAGGCCGGTTACGACGTGACCGGCGGGACGGCGACTTACCAAGGCAAGGATTTGCTGGCGATGGACCCGGAAATCCGGGCGCGTGAAGGCGTATTCCTGGCTTTCCAGTACCCGGTCGAGATTCCCGGCGTCAGCAATGTGTATTTATTGAAAGCGGCTCTTAACGCGGTGCGCAAGCATAACGGACTCGATGAAGTCGATGCGATGGATTTTTTGACCTTGGTCAAAAGCAAGGTGAAGGCGCTGGAGATGGACGAGAAATTCCTGTACCGCGCTGTCAACGAAGGCTTTTCCGGCGGCGAGAAAAAACGCAATGAAATTTTGCAAATGGCGATATTGGAACCGAAGCTATGCATACTCGATGAAACCGATTCGGGCCTCGACATCGACGCGCTGAAAATCGTTGCCGACGGCGTCAATTCCTTACGTTCGCAGGAGCGCTCGTTCATCATGGTCACGCATTATCAGCGTTTGCTCGATTACATCAAACCGGATTTCGTGCATGTTCTCGCGCATGGGCAAATCATCAAATCCGGTGGGCCGGAGTTGGCCTTGGAACTGGAGGAAAAAGGCTACGGCTGGCTTGAAGACGCACAGGTGGGCGCGTGATGAGTAGCGCAGTGCATCCGTATATTTCCGAATATTCCGAGCTCGCACCCGTTTTGCCTGGGCAGTCGTTGCCGTGGTTGCAGCAGTTAAGGAGCGATGCGCTCGATGCGTTTTCGGCAAAAGGCTTCCCATCGCCGCGTGAAGAAGAATGGCGTTATACGTCTGTTTCCGCGCTTGAAAAAAAACACTTTGCACCGGCTCTTGCATTGTCGCGGCACGCCATCGATACCGGCAGTTTGAAGTCTTGGCAATTGAACGATGCCTGGTCCATTGTTTTACTGGACGGCCGTTTTTCCGCCGAATTATCGGTTTTAGACGGTTTGCCGGATACGGTCAGCGTGATGAGCATCGCCGATGCGTTGGCTAAGCAGCCGGAAAAACTGAAAAATTATCTAGGCAAGGCCGTAAGTCATACCGAGCACGGTTTTATTGCGTTTAATACCGCCTGGTTTAGCGATGGCGTATGGATAGAGATTTCCGCCAAACAGGTATTGGACAAGCCGATACAAATCCTCCATTTCGCCACGCAAGCGGAGAGCCTGGCGACGACGCGCACGGTCATTGCGGTCGAGGCACAGGCCGAAGCAAGCGTGATTGAAACCTTTGCCGGCTTGGATTGCGCCTATTTGTCGGCGGCGGTTACCGAAGTGTTTGTCGCTGCGAATGCCGGCCTGACCTTGTACAAAATACAATGCGAATCCGATAAGGCCTTTCATTTCGGCGGTACATACATTAAACAGGCCAAAGATGCCCGGTTGACGCATCATAATTTTGCCTTTGGCGGCTTGCTGGCGCGGTCTGATATTCATACGGATTTGGATCAAGGTTCCGAGTGCGAATTGAACGGCTTGTATCTGGGCGGTAAACGGCAGCATATCGATAACCACACCCGCATCAACCATTTAAAGCCGAATGCGACGAGCCGCGAGCTGTACAAGGGCGTGCTGGATGACCGCGCCAGGGGCGTTTTCCAGGGCCGGGTCATTGTCGCTGAAGATGCGCAAAAAACCGATTCGCAAATGAATAACCGCAACCTGTTGTTATCGGCCGATGCCGAAGCCGATACCAAGCCGCAACTGGAAATTTACGCCGATGACGTTAAATGCGGGCATGGCGTGACCGTTGGGCAACTCGATGAAAAATCGGTGTTTTACCTGCAATCGCGTTGCGTCGATGAAGACACCGCGCGCAATATGCTGACGTTTGCGTTTGCCAATGAAATGGTCGATAAGATTAAGATCAAAGGATTGCATGATCAGGTGTTGGCGCAGGTATTGGCAAGGTTTCCGCAGCAGGGGATTGAGCAGGATTGGTTATAAAATAGCGGAAACCTGGATGCTGATGTCCGGCAATTGCGATAAGGTCACGGAATCGCCGGCCTGTAAGGTGTTTTTTTCGGCATATACATCCCCGCTGGGCTTGCGGTAAACTTCCAGACAGTGATCATTCAGGTTCAAAAGCCAGTATTCAGGAATACCGTGCTGAGCGTATAACCGCAGTTTTTCGTTTTGATCGAAACGTAAGGACGAATCGGCGATTTCAATCAGTAAAAGCACATCGTCGGCGATGGGATGGCGCGAGGTATAAAAATCTTCATGTGGTTTTAGCAACATAAAATCTGGTTCGGGTTCTGATAAATCACCGAGTTGGAGCGGATCTTGAACGCTGGTTATCAGGTTTTCAGGAATTAATTTGCTAAACACATGGTTAATGCGTTTCAAGTGACCCGCATGATAAGAGCCTATCGGTGCCATATCTAAAATTTCTCCGTTAATCAGTTCCACTCGGCTGCCAGGCGGAAAAATATTGGCCTCGCCCATTCTGCGCCATTCATCCAGATGGGTCAGGTGTTTAAGCGGACGGGTAAAGTCCGGCGAAGAAGCGGGCATCGGTTGCCCGTTATTCGCCAATGGTTTAGTAGTAGGATTGACAGTGACCATAAACACGCCAGAATTAGAAAGAATTTAACGTAAATATAATAGCTTGGTTTTAGACAAGCAACATAAACCCACAGTGACCCATGACAAACTTCCCAGTACACCAAATCCGCGCCGATTTTCCTATCCTTGCCGAAAAAATCCGCAATAAACCGTTAGTCTATCTCGACAACGCCGCCAGTTGCCAAAAGCCCAATGCCGTCATCGACAGCATCAGCCATTTGTATCGCCACGATTACGCCAATATCCATCGCGGCGTGCATACCTTAAGCGTGCGCGCTACCGAAAAATTTGAAGCGGCTCGGGAAAAAGTCAAAGATTTCATCAATGCCGCCGGCAGCAAAGAAATCATTTTTGTCCGCGGCGCGACCGAAGCGATTAACCTCATCGCCCAAACCTACGGCAAAGCCAATATTAAAACAGGCGATGAGATTGTCATCACCGCGATGGAGCATCATTCCAATATCGTGCCGTGGCAAATGCTCTGCGAACAAACCGGCGCGGTGCTGAAAATCGCGCCGATGAACGTCCAGGGCGAATTAATCTACGACGCATTCGAAGCCTTATTGAATGATAAAACCCGCTTGCTTGCCGTCGCGCACATGTCCAACGCATTAGGTACGATTAATCCCGTGCAAAAAATCATCGCCGCCGCCCATGCTAAAGGTATTCCCGTGATGCTGGACGGCGCGCAGGCGATTCCGCACATGCCCGTCGATGTGCAAGCCCTGGATTGCGATTTTTATGTGTTTTCAGGCCATAAGTTGTATGGGCCTTCCGGCATCGGCGTGTTATACGGCAAGCAAGCCCTGCTCGAAGCCATGCCTGCGTACCAGGGCGGCGGCGACATGATTAGAACCGTCACCTTTGAAAAAAGCACTTACGCTGGATTGCCGCATAAGTTTGAAGCCGGAACACCGGCCATTGCCGATGTGGTCGGCTTGGGCGCGGCTATCGATTATCTGAATGAAGTCGGCATGGGGGCGATTGCCGACTACGAAGCGCAATTGCTGGCTTACGCGACCGAACAGGCCAGACAAATAAAAGATTTGCGGATTATTGGCGAAGCGGCGGAAAAAGGCGCGATTTTGTCTTTTGTACTGGATAGAATACATCCGCACGATATTGGCACGATGCTGGACAGCTTAGGCATAGCGATCAGGGCAGGGCATCATTGCGCGATGCCGGTGATGGATTTTTATCACGTTCCGGCGACGGCCAGGGCTTCGTTTGCGATGTATAACACTAGGGAAGAGGTTGATGTGTTGATGAGCGGGATTAAGGGCTTGATTGAGGCGTTTGGGTAAGTTGGGCTTTGCATCCTATCCACAGATAGTACAATGAAAATTTGAATTAATTTCGGAGACTTCAGTGGAGAAATCCTGGAAAGAAGCCATTAAAAAAGTGCTGGCGGAGTCAGCAGATATACCGCTACATTACACGGAAATATCGGAACAAATTTTATCTCGTGGCTATTATGAAACGGATGGAGCAACCCCTGCTGCAACGGTTAATGCTCAACTGACATCATCAATAAAACATGAAGGCGATAAATCACCTTTTTTGCGCGTTGGAAAAGGCATATTTACGCTTAAAGATTTATCCAGTATCACAGCCCAGCCAATAAATACAAGCCAAACAACAAAGAAAGAAACCATCCAGACAATTTTAGATGAGGAATTGTCCGATTCAATAATCCATTCTTTCGGTATGTACTGGCAGCGCGATCTGGTTGTTTGGCGTAACGACCCCAAGATATACGGCAAACAGCAAGCCTTATCTAAACCCGTTGATTTTGGCAAACAAAAAGGTATTTACATCCTTTACGATCATCACACAGTGGTTTATGTTGGCCGTTCAATTGATCGTCCATTAGGCAAGCGGCTGTATGAACATACTGTTGATCGACTGGGTAGCCGCTGGAATCGATTTTCATGGTTTGGCTTGCTTGAAGTAACCCAAGAAGGGAATCTTCAGGAGACTACCCTTAATATCTCGTTTGCGAGTTTGATTGCAACTTTGGAGGCTTTGCTTATCGAAGCCTTAGAACCGCCGCAAAATAGAAAACGCGGTGATGATTTTTCTGCCATCGAATACATCCAAGATGTTGACCCTGAGTTGCGGGAAAGGGAAATACAAAATACCTTGCGTTCGATTGAGCAAAAAATGCGCGGTGGTTCATAAAATTATGTTTAGCTCATAAAATTAGCAACCAGTTCAACTTATGGGAATAACTATATGCCAACCGCCATAACCGAAGTCAAAACCCTCAGACCGTCTACCAGAAAACAGCCACTTGGAAGACATCCAATACCATTTGTATGTGATGGAAAAAATCCAGCGTGCTTTGCAGCGGGCAAATGATGAAGGCACTGTTTCCCAAGCCGAGGTTGAGCGAAAATTTGTTAAATGGCTGGCTTAAGTTTTTGTTGCTCGTCCAGCTAGAGATTTTTTTGATAGCTAATGAATGTTAACAGGTGACTTTAAATGTTCTACACCATCAAAGCCCACATACACCAAGGTGAACAATCCGGCTTTGTCGCCGAATGTATTGAGTTGCCGATTGTCACACAAGGGCGAACTTTAGATGAACTAATGTTAAATTTGCGGGAAGCAATCAGTTCGCATTTAGAAGGTGAGGATTTAGCCAATGTTTGATACACAAATACATTTTCCCGATGAAATAGCTAATCAAATCCAAGCCAATCTACAAATTGACGGCGAAACCTTTGAACAATTTGTCCAGCAAGCGGTAGCACATGAATTACAACGGCGAAAAGCGAATGATCTAAAGTCATTTTTTGATGCTTTACAGCCTTTAGAAAGTTTTGCGGACATTGACGCAGAGGCTTATGTTGATGATATCCGTAGCACAAGCCGGTTAATTAATGACTAAAAACATTTTATTAGATACCGATGTTGTTATTCATTTGTTACGTAAACAAGAAGCGACCGTTAAAACCTTATTAGCTTTACAGCAACAAAATTGCGGACTTTATATCTGTCCTATCATTGTTGCCGAAATATATGCAGGTGCACTTGCAAAAGAATATTCGGACATAGAACAATTTTTTTCGTATTGTCACATGCTGACGATAGACGACGAAATCGGAAAAATTGCAGGACTTTACGCAAATCAGTATCGTAAAGCCTATAACAAAATCTCTTTAGAAGATTATCTTATTGCCGCCTGTGCTAAAAAATACCAGCTTTGTTTGTGGACGAACAATACAAAGCACTATCCCATGCAAGATATTCAATTAGTTAAGGAATCCGATGTTTGAAGACCTACGCGACCTCTACCAAGAAGTCATATTCGACCACAACCGTAACCCGCGTAATTTCCGCGTCATCGACAACGCCGACCGCCAGGTGGAAGGGTTTAACCCCTTATGCGGCGACCGTTTGACGCTGTATTTAAAAATGGACGGCGATACGATACTCGATGCCAGTTTCCAGGGTTCCGGTTGTGCTATTTCCACCGCTTCCGTGTCGTTGATGACGGAAATTGTCAAAGGCAAAACCGAGGCGGAAGCCGAAGCGTTGTTTAAAACTTTCCATGAAATGACCACGGGTAAAGCTGAGGACATCCAATTGGAAGCCGTCGGTAAGCTGGCGGTATTGGCCGGTGTGCGTGAATACCCTGCGCGCGTGAAGTGCGCGACCTTGGCTTGGCATACGCTGGATGCGGCGTTGAAGAACGAAACCCAGGCTATTTCTACGGAATAAACATCCGTTTTGTTTAACCATTATGAGGGCGTTGAAAATGAGACATCGTAAACTTCTCGCAATGATCATTATGATAGCGGCAATAACCGCCTGTGCCGATAACCAGGCCGTCAGTGATTACAGCCCTGTTGCACGCCCTTATTTGCCGGTTGACATCAGTGTGCAAAGCGATAACGGCGGGAGCTTGCAACAGCTGCCCGTCAGCGGAAATACAGCGAATTACCGTGCTTATGTACCCGCCATGCCGAATGAACGTTATAAATTGCGCGTGACCAATAACAGCCGGCAGCGGGTCGGTGTCGTTATTGCCGTGGATGGGCGTAATATCATCAGCGGCCAGCAATCATGGTTGCGCAATAATGAGCGCATGTACATCCTGGAGCCGTATAGCAGCGCTGAATATGAAGGTTGGCGCACCGGGGCGAACCAGGTCAATCGTTTTTATTTTACCGAGGCGGGTAACTCTTATGCGGCGGCGTGGGGGGACACTTCCGCGCTGGGTGTTATTGCGATGGCGGTTTATGCCGAGCGTCCTCGCCCGGAAATCTATGACAGAATGACAGAGAAAGCAGAGGGGGCGGCTGCGGGCATGGCACGGCAAGCCGCTCCAGGAACCGGTTTTGGCGAAACAACCTATTCACCCAGCTATACGGTGAGTTTTGAGCCACTTCCCGAGCCGATAGAAAAAGCCTTTCTAAAGTATGAATGGCGCGAGACGCTGTGCGCCAAACGGATTTTGCCGGACTGCCGGCGCGGTAACGATGGCACGGGTGACAATCGTTTCTGGCCCGATAACAGTGGTTATGCTCCGCCGCCACCTCGCCGCTAAGCTAGGCGGTACCTTTGTTAATGACTGATACCCAACCTGGATACCTCGGAAAACTGGCAATACTTTATGAGGGTCATGGCGATATTTTGCCCTTTCAGCAACTCGCGGAAAGGCTCGCTGTGCCGCTACGAAACTCATCAGAAGCCGGTTTCGACAAGCAGGAGCCGTTTTTTCTATGCCGGCGCGACGGTTGCCTCAAATTGCTCGATAAGGAACTGCTGAAAAAAGGCGGCTTAACGGTTGATATCGAACCCCGCCAGGGCGAGCAGCGTTCATGGCCGGCACCGAAGGACGGCGCGTTGGCGAAGGCGCTTGGTCGCAAAACCGTAAGCGTGGTCGATGCGACGACCGGCTGGGGGCAGGATGGCCTGCATATTTTCCGTATGGGCTATGAGTTGTTATGCATAGAGCGCTCGCCGTTGATGGCCGAATTGCTGGCCGATGGTTTCAGGCGCCTGGCGCGGCAAGACTGGATGCAGCGCCTGCAAAAACAGCCGCCCCGGTTATTGGTCGGCAATGCCGTTGTGTTGCTGGCGAGCCTGGCTGAGCCGCCGGACTGTATTTATCTGGACCCGATGTTCCCGCCTAAACGCAAGAAATCGGCATTGGCGAAGAAATCGATGATGATATTGCGCGATTTACTCGGCGATGATGAAGATAAGGAACAGCTTTTTGCGGCGGCGTTAAAGGCGACCGGAAAGCGGGTGGTGGTCAAAAGCCCTGATGATGCCGAACCTCTGGGCGGCAAGCCCAGTGAAAGTTTCCACGGCAAGTTGTTACGTTATGATGTCTATTTAAAAGGTTAACTATGTCGGACTGGATTAATGCCGCCCTGGAAAACAGGCTCGCCGATGGCGAAGTTATTGTCGTCGATGTCGACGGTGCGGATGTCGCCGTCTTTAAAATTGCCGGCGCGTTTTATGCGATTGAAGATAAGTGTACGCATGACGGTGCGGAAATTGCCAGTGGCGAACTGGTTGGCGATGAGATTATCTGCCCGCGTCATGGGGCGCGTTTTTGCGTAAAAACAGGGGCGGTAAGATCGGCCCCTGCTTATGAAGATATCGCCTGTTTTCCCGTCAGGATTGAAAACGGCATGGTGCAGGTCAGGGATAATCGCTGGGACTAAATTATCAGCCCTTCAAATTACTCGCATGTAAGCCGCATTCTTTTTTAGTTTCGGCTTCCCACCACCAGCGTCCGGCCCTTTCGTGTTCATTGGGCAGCACGGCGCGGGTGCAGGGTTCGCAGCCGATGCTGATAAAGCCCCGGCTGTGCAATTCGTTGTACGGCACCTGGTAGGCTTCAATATAATCCCAGACTTGCGCCGAGCTCCAGTTGAGCAAGGGGTTAAATTTAACCAGCGTGTGCTCGGCGGTGGAAAAGGTAGTGTCCAATTGCACTTCAGGAATATGCTGCCGGGTATCTGCGCTTTGGTCCTTGCGCTGGCCGGTAATCCAGGCGTCCAATTGGGCTACTTTACGCGATAAAGGCTCGACTTTGCGTATGCCGCAGCATTCATGATGACCGTCTTCGTAAAAGCTGAACAAGCCTTTATTTTTGACGAAGGCGTCCAGCACATCCCGGTCCGCCGTTAATAATTCAACTTCTATCTGGTAATGTTTCCTGACTTTTTCGATATACCGGTAAGTTTCAGGATGCAGGCGTCCGGTATCCAGGCAGAAAACGGCGATGTCTTTTTTGACGGCCAAGGCCATATCAATCAGTACAACATCTTCCGCGCCGCTGAAGGAAATGGCGATATTGTCAAACAGGGCCAGGGCTTTTTTAAGGATAATACGCGGACTTTTATGGCTCAGCTCGCTTTGTAAGGCTTCGATGTCGATAGTGCTCATGGCGTTTAGAAGCAGGTTTGTGAAAAGTAAGCATTCAAAAACTCATCGAAAGGCTGTTGTGGTTTGCTTTCGATTTCATTCTGTTTAGCATGGGAGTGTAAGGCCATTTCAGTAAATTGCAGGTTTTGCGCGTCGTCCGGTTTATTGAGTCGAAAATAATGCGCGTGTTCGGCGGATTTGTTCAGTGCGAAGCTGGCAAAGGGTTGGGATTGCTCGCTCATCCCCGCCAACATGCGCGCCGAAGCGGTCAGGTCAGGGTTATTGAGCAATTTTTGCTGCTCCTCAAGCGCTGTACTGTAAGGCTTGCCGGCATCGCTGCCATCCAGGATGGCGCACACGGGCTGCATGGCTTCAAGAATTTCATGCGCCCAATCCTGCAACGGAATGCTGTGATGCTGCTTATCCAGTGTAAGGCCGGGCTTCCTGCCGGCATGCGCAACGGCAAGCTGGTTAGCGTTATTAACCTGATGGTCCTGCTCGGAGATGTTAGGGCTGTCTGTTAACAAACAGTTCAGTAGCAATGCTTCGATGAAACGGGCCTTGTTTTCGTCGATGCCGACAGGATGAAATAAATCCAGGTCCAGCGAACGCATTTCTATATAGCGAACGCCGCGGCGTCTCAATGCAATCGTCGGTTTTTCGCAGGACTCGGCAATCTGTTTGGGCCGGATAGTGCTGTAAAATTCATTTTCAATTTGCAGGATATTGCTGTTGAGTTGCCGGTATTCGCCACCGACGACGACGCCGATTTTTTCATAATCGGGGTAAGGCGTGGTAATAGCTTTACAGAGACTGGTGACATAGCCCGGCAACGAGTTGTAATCAATGTTTAGGTTTGCCTGGTTTTTGCTTTTATAGCCGATGTCGCTCATGCGCAATGAGGTTGCGTAAGGGTGATAAAGCGTATGTCCGTCGAATTTCTCGAACTGGGCTCTAAGCTCGGGACGGCTGTTGAAGAAACTTTTGCAGATAGCCGGTGATGCGCCGAATAAATACAGGATCAGCCAGCCGATACGCTGAAAATTCCTGATTAAGCCGAAATAACCGGCTGCCGTGAACTGTTCCAGGCTCAGCGGGCTGTTTTCCAATTGGTGTAATACCGGCCATAATGTTTCCG
>Ga0172380_10004783_pt1 | contig 17032 bp, 14 predicted proteins | sample Leawe162metaG_FD_119747 | JGI IMG/M metagenome (GOLD analysis project Ga0172380, IMG submission 119747) | Leachate microbial communities from a municipal landfill in Southern Ontario, Canada - Leachate well 162 metaG | ecosystem: Engineered > Solid waste > Landfill > Unclassified | place...
ATAGAGAAAACAGATGAAACGGCTCTGGCTCGGGATGGAAAATCCCCGGAAAAGGGATTGACTCGGGGGGAGATACGGTTAATTTCCTCGGCTCCACGGATCTGATTTTATGAAACGCACCTACCAGCCTTCCAAACGCACGCGCAAGCAACAGTTTGGTTTCCGCGCGCGCATGGCGACCAAGGCCGGGCGCGCCACATTGAGCCGCCGCCGCCAGCGGGGACGCAAACGCCTCCTGCCGAAGGGGGTCGAAATTCATTTTGCCCGCCACACCGCCGCCTGAGCGAAAAAGGCTGCGTTTTCCCAGGGAAGCACGCCTTCGGGAAGGTCGGGAATTTTCCCAGGTCCGCGAAAGAGGCCGGGTTGTGCAGGGACGGCTGTTGAGGCTCGCCCTTTTGTGCTTGGAGAACGGCGCGATGGCCAAAGCCGGGATCATCGCTTCCCGCAGGGTGGGTGGAGCGGTTGCCAGGAACAAAGTTCGGAGGCGCCTGCGCGAGTTGATCCGGGTTTCGAGGCCGGATTTCCCGGTCGGCACCCTGATCGTCGCCATCGCCAAACCGGCCAGCGCGATCGCCTCATTTGAAGAATTGAGAGGGGAATGGTTGCTTCTTGCGCGCCGACTTTCTATTTTGCCGCCTCTTGCATGACCTCGTTGCTTGTCTTTTTCATCCGGATTTACCAGCTGGCGCTCTCGCCCGCGTTGCGGGCGTTGTGCGGCCCCGGATGCGGGTGCCGCTACGAACCGTCCTGCTCGGAATATTTTATCCAGGCCCTCCGCGGGCATGGATTTTTCAAAGGGCTCCTGCTGGGAATCAGCCGGATCGCCCGCTGTCACCCGTGGGGCGGATGCGGGTATGACCCCGTGCCTTCCGCCTTCAAATCCCTGAACTGATGGACCGTAAAGCCTGGATCGCAATCACGCTCTCCGTCGCCGGGCTTTTTGCCTGGCAATGGTATGTCGGAAAATATCTCGCGCCCGCCCAGAATGCCGCCGCTGCGGCTTCACCGGCAGGCACCGGCCCGGTGCCTGAAGCCACGGCCTCTCCCGCGCTCGCAGCGACGCCCGCAGCCTCGGCAACGCCCGGGACGGTTGCCCAAACCACCCCCCCCCGGCAGGTGATGACCGCCCGCGCGGAGACGTTGTCCGCCGAGGGCGCCGAGTTTGTTTTCAACAACGATTCCGGTGGCATCGAGCAGGTGATCCTTTTGATGCACCAGGGCGAAAACCGGCAGAGCGTCTCCCTCAACCGGGACCGCGGAATGCCGATCGGAGCTTTGGGATTCAACCCGGGCGAGGTCTTCGGGGGGTTTGAAATGAACGCCGACCGCGCCAAAGGCGAGGTCACCTTCTCGAAAACCGCCGCGGATGGCCTGGAAATCACGAAACGGTTTACTCTGCCGCCGGCTTCGGAAAAAAACCGCCTCTACATCGTGAACCTCGAGGTGGCGTTCCGGAATCCCGGGACATCCGGGCTTCAGGTTCCGGCGTTTTTTGTCGGCACCGGCGGAGCGGCCCCGATCCACCAGAGCGATCTTCCGATGTATACCAAGTTCGACTGGTCCCATGCGGGAAAGGTCGAGAAGATTGACGTGAACTGGTTTTCGGCCAGCTCGGTTCCGCTGATTGGAATTCCGCTTCACGCCGAGCGTCCGCTCTACCAGGAGAGCAAGCCGGGTGTCCAATGGAGCGCCGTCTCCAGCCAGTATTTCTGCACCATCGTGACATCGAAGGATCCGGCCGCCTCGGTCTGGGCCCGGCGGTTCGACACCAGAAAACAAAACAATGCGCCGGTCTTCGGCGTCCAAGGGGCCGTCGGTTTGGCAGGTTTCTCCATTGTCCCGGGAGCCACGGTCACGAAAAGCTTTGAAATCTACGCGGGCCCCAAGGAACTCGCCCGCCTTCGCAAACTCGGTCCGAACCAGGATGCCGTCCTGGATTTCGGCATGTTCGGATTCATCAGCGAGTTTCTCCTCTGGGCGATGAACACCCTGCACGGCTGGCTCGGCAGCTACGCCGCCGCGATCATCGCCCTGACCCTCATCATCAAATCCGGGCTCTGGCCGATCCAGAACAAGGCGACCAACGAGATGCGGAAAATGTCCTCCCTCTCGCCGAAGATGACGGAACTAAAGGAGAAATACAAAGACGACCCGCAGAAGATGAACGAGGAGACGATGAAGCTCTACCGCGAATACGGGGTCAACCCGTTCAGCGGCTGCCTTCCCATGCTCATCCAGATCCCGATCTTCTTCGGGTTCTACGCGATGCTGGGAACGGCGATCGAGCTCCGCAACAGCTCGTTCTTCTGGATCCACGACCTCTCTCAGCCGGACACCATCGGGCACGTCCTCGGTTTCCCGGTCAACCTGCTGCCGATCATCATGTCCTTCACGATGATCTGGCAGATGCTCATCACACCGAAAAGCGGGGACGCCGCGCAGCAGCGGATCCTCTATTTCATGCCGGTCATCTTCCTCGTGTTCTGCTACAATTACGCCAGCGGGCTCGCACTTTATTGGACAACCCAGAATATCTTTTCTATTGTCCAGCTCTACCTGACGCGGAACAGACCCCTGCCCACGCTGGAAAAAAAGAGCGTGATCGCCAAGCGGGAAGCCGCCAAGAATCCCAAGAAAAAGCGCCCATGACCCAAACGCCCGTTGAAGTTCTCGATACGATTCTCGGATACCTCGGCTTTGCCGTCGAAATCCAGGAGCAGGAACGCGACGGCCATGCGGTTCTCCAGATTCTCACCCACGAGCCCGAGCGGCTGATCGGCCGCCATGATGTCGTGATCGACGACCTGCAATACCTCGTCAACCGCGTGCTCGCGGCGCAGGACCCTCCCGGCCCGCGCGTGGTCGTCGACGTGGAACACCACCGCGCGATGCGCGATGACGCGCTCGTCGAAAAAGTGCTCCACCTCGCGCAGGCCGTGCGTTCCACCGGACGCCCGATCCAGACCGAGCCCCTCAATTCCTACGACCGCCGCATCGTCCACAACGCCTTCAAGGATGACCCGGAAATCGGCACCTGGAGCCCGCAGGATGACGCGCGCGTCAAGCGCATCACGATCCGCCCACGCAAAAAATCCGGGAATTAGCCGGAATTTTGGACCCGCTAATTCTCGCCAACAGTCACTGATACCTCAAGCATGGCAACTCCGTTGACACTTCGGCGGCGCTTGGATTTGTCTCTGCTCCGCCGCTTTTTTTAGTGGCTTTTAGGGCCGTTAATGGTTTCCCAGCTCACCCGAGTTCCGCGAGGCCTTCCAAGGCGATCTGCGACCAGGTCTCCAGCGAATCGCGGCGGGCCAGAAGCTCCCTGCGGGTGGCAAAGCCGAGTCCGGAGATCGCTTTTTCTCCCGCGCGCACATCCGGGCTTTCGAGGTCCACGACATGGACGATCCCGAGGTGAACCTTCCCGACTTCCGTCGAATCGTCGTTGATCAATGCGACCGCCCGCTCGGTGAACCCTCCGCCCAACTGGAGCTCCTCGCGGATTTCGCGACGCACCGCGTTGTGGTAGGCCGACTGGTCAAAAGAAAAGAGGCTCTCGTCGGTGTCATTGATATGGCCGCCGATGCCGACCGAACCTTTCGCGACCAGTCGTTTTTCCCCGCTCTTCGCGCCGCGGGTATAGTGGAGGATTTTCCCGGCATGGCGGAAAATCGCGTAGGGAATCAGCTGCTTGAGCGACGGGTTCTCCTCGGCGGAGGAACGCGGGACAAAAAAATTGTTCTCCTTCAATAGAAAACTTGGCAGGTAACGCTCCACCTCGTGGCAAAGTCCCTGGAAGCTTCCCAATCGGTCGAAATGTTCGCGTTTGATCACCAGAATTTGCTCTTCTGTCTTGGCCATAGGGGCAGTCACTTTGCACAGGCAATCACTGCGATCAAAGAGAAAAACCAGGAATTCGTTCATGCAACGTGACGCAACAAGATGCTTGCCGACCGGGAAACATCCCTTATGATCTCGCTCAAATCTGGCGGATGAATCAATGAAACTGCAACGAATTTCCCTCGATCATATTGCCAAGCTCGCCGGTGTCCATAAAGCGACAGTCTCCAGGGCATTGCGAAACCATCCGACCATTCCTCTCCACACGCGGGAGCGAATTCATGAAATCGCCCGCCGGGAAGGATACCGTCCGAATCCGCTGGTGGCCATGTATCAGGCGCAGGCCCGCTCGAATCGCCCGACGGCGATGCAGTCCGCCCTGGCTTGGCTGAATGACTACCCGAACCCCACTTGCTGGCAGGAATTTCCCTGGTTGCGCGGCTATCTGCGCGGGGCGCGGCAGCGTTGCGAGGAGAGGGGGTTCCGGCTCGAGGAGATTCCGATCGGGGGAAACTCGAATGCGGGCGTGGCGGAAGTGGGGCGCATTTCCGAAATTCTGCGCCAGCGGGGTATTTTTGGCGTCATCCTTCCCCTGATGCTGCACCACCAGTTCCTGCTCGAAGAGTGGGCGGATTGTGTCATCGCCTTGGTGGGAAGCGGCAACCTGAGCGGATCGGGCCCGGCCCCGATGAGCGCCTCGCGATTTTACCCGCAGGGATTTCCCATCGCGGACCGGGACTTTTATTTCAATCTCCGCCTGGCTTTCCAGACGGTGATTCAGCGCGGCTATACCCGCATCGGCTTCATTTACAGCCGCTATCTGGACCGGGAGTCCGAAGGCAGGTCGCAGGCCGCGTTCCTCGTCGAGCAATCCCATCTCCCCGAAGCCCAGCGCCTCCCCATCCTGTTCCTGGAACGCTTCAAGGAAGGCCGGCCCGCGGCCTTCGACCGTTGGCTGGATACCTACAAGCCGGATGCGATTCTCTCCATCAATCCCGTGGTGCGCGAGTGGGTGCAGGACTCGGGGCGCTCGGTTCCCGAAGAATGCGGGCTGGTCAACCTGAACGTCGTGGACGATGTCGAAAACTGGAGCGGAATCCGCGAAAACCATGAACTGATCGGCGCCGCCGCCGTGGACCTGTTGATCGGACAACTGAGCCGCAACGAAATCGGCATGCCCCGGCAGCCCCGCAAGGTCCTCATCCCCGGTGAGTGGCATGAGGGCGGCACCCTTCGCGCCCCGTCTTCCTTCGCCTCCGAAAGGTGCTGAACGCGCCCGCTTGCGCCCCATTTTTCCGCTTGATCTGATTCAGACTCTCAGCGAGCCACGGAACGCCCTGGCACCATAGTAGGACTGCGCGCCGTTGTGATACACGAAAACATGGCCGAAGCGGCGACCCCCAAAGAGGGCGCCTCCGAGTTTTCTGATATCAGCAGGCGCATTCACCCAGCTCGACGTTTTCGTGTCGAAATTTCCCAGTTTCTGCAACTCCCGATATTGTTCTTCCGTCAGAAGCTCGATGCCCATGGCCGCCGCCATGTCAGCAGCGCTATTTTTTGGTTTGTGTTCTTTCCTCGAATCCAGCCCTTCCCGGTCGTAACAAACACTTGTGCGGCCTTTGGGGCTTTCCGGCGAACAGTCAAAAAAGAGGTGCTCGCCCGTCATTTTGTCACGGCCAACCACATCCGGTTCCCCGCCGGTTCTTTCCATTTCATTGAGTGACCACAGCCTTTCCGGGTTGGCTTCCAGCCTGGCTTTTACCGCGGCCCATTCCAGACCCTTGTGGCGGTCCATATTCTTCTCGAACCGGGCCTTCAACGCACTGAGCAGTTCTTCACGTTGTTCCGGGGGTAATTCTTTTTTTGTTTCAACGCTTTTCATAGGGGTTTCTTTTTTCATGTTTCGGTGAGCGCACCCGAAAGACATTCAAGGAAAGCACCAATATCCTCACTCCGGACATTGGTGCTTTCCTTGCCGGGCTGGGACCTTCCCCGAGTAGCAACTGAAGCGGGAAATTCTCCGGCCATTATTCGGCGTCACTATGCCGAACTGGTGAAGCCCTCCTGCGCGAAGTAGAGACGCCACGGGATCACCCATGAACGCGAGAAGCAAGCCCGCGGAAAGGGGCAAAACGCCACACCCGGCGCGAGAAACGCCCGCGGCGGGCAATGTGGGGCGGAGAAAGGTGCCATAGACCTGATATGGCCGAATCTTCGCTCAAGGTTGGTGGGGAAGTTCAAGAATCTACCAAAAAAGAACAGACCGGACCCCGAGGCCCACAATGTCATCAACTGGCTGCCAGAGCATCTCATTCTGGACTGGGACTCGACGGTGCAGAGCAAATACGGGCACCAGCAGGGAGCGGAAGTGGGTGGCAACCCCCGCAAGCCCGGCCGCCGCGTATTTTCAAGATGCGGGGTAACTGCTCAGGGGGCATCCTGAAGCAGGATGCCCCCTGAGCAGTTACCCATTTTTTGCCTTTTTGCGCCCGCATCTTTCAAGGAGACGGATTTTCATCGAAACCGCCAGGTGTAGGTTGCGCCGACATTGAAAAAGCCGTATTCCTCGCGCTCTGTCATCAGATCCCAATGATCCATGAGCCTGAGCCTTCCCGGCATGGGAGCCCGCTCTCCCGGCGGGCGCGGAAGCATCGCCTGAATCTGGAGAGGGCTTAGCGCACCCGGCAGGGCGAGTGGCCTGGAAAATGAACGCAGGAACATGCCCTGCCCCGCGGCTGGTTCCCAGAAACCGGGTCCGGATGCCCGGTCTTCCGCCGCAATTTCCGTCATCAGAAGCAGGATGATCGACTCTTGTGGAAGCTGGGGTTCCGAACGCAAGATCAGCTTCCTTTCGTTCAACGGCCCGAAGGCGTAGGCCTGGACTTCAAAGTCGGGTGTTTGCGCCGTTCCGCGGACGTCGAGCAGCGGGATCCATGGGGAATCCGGCAAAAAATCCACGCGTCCATCGGGAATATTGATCGTGGTGGACGGCAGAAACGCCTGAACGTCCCTGAGGATGACGCGTCCCACGGGAACCGGTTGCCCGAGCGTTCCCTCCAGCCTGACATGCGGGATGATCTCGCCGGGCGCGATGTGTCCCTGGATCAGGAAGGGTGTCTCATTTTCGATTTTCAGATCCAGCGTCCAGCGGGCGAAGGGATCCGGGATCGCCCCCGGTGTCCATGGCGGCTGAAAAGCGGTCTTCGCAGATTTCTCCTGGGCAACGGGCAAAAACGGGGTGATCTCGAAACGATGAGAGATCCTGCCATCCACAAAGCGGATTGTTCCGCGGATTTCCCCTGCGGAATTGCCCCCCTTGAAGCCGGCCTCGACATTGGCGCGAAGTCTCATGCCGGCGCCCCGCGCGAAAGGGATTTTCACTCCACGGAACCGAAGATCCCACACCGGATTCGCGGGATTCGAGAGTCCGATGTCGCCGGAAATCTGGAACGGCCCCGATCCGATGTCGCCACGGAGGCGCTCGATCCGCATGCGCTGACCGTCAAAGGCGAGCACCGCCTCCGTGTTCTCCACGGCGGGAATCCCGAAAGGCAATTCCAATCCTCCGCCTTGCAATTCGATCCGTCCGTTCGTCTGTGGCGCCCCGATTGTTCCGGAGAATTCCAGCTTGCCGGAGACGGATCCGCCCAGGCACCCGAGGCGGGGAAGGAACGGACGGAAAACCGCCAGATCGGTCCGCGGAAAATCCAGCGCCGCATGGAATGACCCGGACGGATTCGTCCACTGCCAGTCGCCGGACCCGGTGCGGACCAAGCCGAATGGCATGTGCGCCGAGATCGTCACGGACGGAAATTTCTTTGTCTCCAGCAGCCCGCTCAGCGAGGCGGCCCCGTCGTCCGCCGCGAATGTCATGCTCAGGGAGGAAGAAGGGACATCTGTGCCCGGCAGCTTCCAGAGAAGATCGTGGCCGGAAAGATCCCCTTTTGCGGAGAGCCGTGTCGGCGGGCCCCCCGCCTCCACATTCAGGCGCACCCGCCCCTCCAGCGGAACATCCTGGCCCGCCAATTGAAGCAACGCGCGGAGATCGAGTTCCTTGGGAGTGGCCAAACGGAGGTAAACTTCCCGCCCGGGATCGATGGCGGCGCGCCAGTCCTTGCCGCCAAGAACCGCAAAGAGATCCATCGGAACGAATGCCGACCCTTCGAGCAGGGAGGTGTGCCCGGATTTCAGTCCGACATCCTTCAAGGTGATTCCGGAACTCGCGACAGTCGCCCGCGAATCCAGTTTGAGCGGCCCGTTCTCGATCTCCAGTTTGGAAAAATAGAGGTTTTGTGGGGAGTAGGTGCCCATGAACCTGCCGGTGAGTCCCGCGGGGGTGACACCGGCGACAAAGTCCCGCAATTTCAGGTCGAAGGCTCCCGAATGGGATTTCCAATTCCCGTCTCCCTGCCACCGCATGTCGAGCGCTCCCGCGTAGATCTGCTCCGCGCCGGGGGCGTGAAAAGGCGCGAGGTAAACGGCCAGGTCCGCGATGCGGGCATCCAACTCCGCCGCATATTGGTGCGGAGCCCTGATCCCGACCGTGCCCCGCAGGGAGGCCGTGCCCTTTGGGGAATACAAATCGCAGACCACGACATCGATCTCGTTTTTCCGGAAGACGGATTCCACGCGGAGCGAGCTGGGAGGCAGGGACCGGAAGGCCACATCCGAGGCCTCGATGGTCAAAAAGCCATCCAATTCCCCCGGGTGACCGGTCATCGAGCCCGAGGCCGACAGGCGTCCCGAGGTCTCATCGAGCGGGCCTCCGAGCAATCCGGCCAGCGCGCCGAGCTCGTGGATGTCCGCATGGAAATTGACAAGGAAGGGGGATTGGGAAATTTGCGACCACCCTTCGGCCAGCGAGATCTCCCCGTTGAAATTCACGCTGTTCTTCTTTTGTCGCAGATCGAAATCCGTGACGACGAGCCTGCGGTGGATCAGGCTGGCTCCCACGACGAGCGATTCCCACCCGCGCTTGTTCCACTGGAAACCGTCCGCCATCAGGCGCAGCGAGGCCTCCGCATCGGCCGGGCGGGACGGATGCCCGCGATAGGTGAATCGTCCTTCGGCAAGCTTGCCGGTGATTTCACCGGGGATTCCCAGCAGCGGGGCGAGCTGGTCGAGCGGGATGTTGGACGCCCAGGCCGCCATGTCCAGCAGGCCGCCCGATGCCTGGAACGTCAGGTCGCTCCGGAGCGATCCGCCGAAGCACGCCGCGGTCAGGGAGACCGCGGGCCCGTCGGCGTGAAGAAAATCCAGGGAAAGGTTTTCGACCGTGATCCCCTGCGCCAGTTCCATTCCCGCAAGCCAGAGGGCGCCATTTTTCCATGCCGTGCGGGCCCGGATCGGTCCGAGCGATTTGGAATATCCCCCACGGTAAAGGGAAAATGAACCGGCCTCCATCTGCCCGGCAGCGATCTCGCTCAGGTTCAACGCAAAATCACGAAGCCGGCACTTCGCGTTTTTCCCCAACAATTCGAGGGTAGGAACTTCGAGGACGATTTCCCGCGGCAGCCACTTCCATGAGAACCACCCGGCTGTCTCATGGGGGGAGGGTCCGCCCGCGGAGAGGTCCCAGATTCCCGAAAGGCCCTTCACCGTCAAACTGCGAGCAAATCCTTCCTTGTCCGAGAAAAGGCCGGAGAACCCGCTCCAGTGCCACTCGAAGCGCGGGATGTCCAGCGACGTCGCGAGTCCGCTCCCCGGAAGGGAGCGAAACTTCACTCCCTCGATGACGACCGGCCCATCGAGCCGGACGGCGACTTTTTCCGCGGAAAAGGACAAATGGTTGGCGGAGGACCATGTTTCCAAAACCTTGGTCAGAGCCCAGGAGAGGAGCAGGGGATGCAAAAACCAGACCAGCAGGGCCGCCCCGAGCGACGCGGGGATCCACGCTTGGCGGAACCTCGTCCGCAACGGCGCTGATTGGGGCTTCTGCACTGACATTTTTGCCAGTTTACGCAGGTTCCTGCATTTCAATCCAGTTCAGCCTTGATGCCGTGTCCCTCCCGATTTAGACATCCGGGATATGGAGGTGCCGGGGTATTGAAAAAGCGGGCGTCCGACGCGTGGATCGCCATTTCGGTGATCGCCAGCAGCGTCGTGCTGTTCATCGCGCTCGTCATGGGCCTGGGCGGCAGGGTTCTCGTGCATGACGGGCATGCCGTTCGTGTCAGGTTTCACGATATCACCGGCATCAAAGTCAGCTCGCAGGTGAAATTTGCCGGAGCCCCCGCAGGCTCGGTCTCGGGCGTTCGCATGCTTACCGCCACCGAGCGCGCCGCCGATCCGAATCACCTTGTGGAGATTGCCCTCAATCTTTTCCGGGACATTCCCCCGTTGACAAAAAATGCCCGTGTGAGCGTCGCGGCAGACACGCTTTTGAGCGACAAGTTTGTCCTGCTGCAGGACGAAGGCACGGGAGCCCCGCTTCTCGCGGAAGGGGAGGTTCTCAACGGCATCACCCCCATAACCTTCGACAAGCTCGCGAGGAATGTGGATGACGCCATCGACGGCCTCCGGAAGACGATTGGCGGGGACGCGCCCGAAAAGGCCGGGGATTTGTTCACGAAGATCGACCTGATCGTTGAAAGCACGCAAAACCTCCTCGCCGAGCTGAAGCCTGTGGTGAAGGACGCGGGGCTCGTCGTGTCCGACGCCAAAGCCGTCATGTCCGACACCCGCTCGCTTGTCTCGGACAACAAAGAGCGCATCGAACGGGCTATCACCCGCTTCGACAGCGCCGCCGCGTCCATGGAATCCCTCGCAAAAAAAAGCGAGGGCCTCATCCAGGACAACGCGAAAAACCTCTCCAGCGCGATCTCGGGGTTTCGTGTGACCGCGGAAAACCTGAAAGTGACTTCGACCTACTCGAAGATTCTGCTCAGGGATCTGTGCGAGCGCCCCAGCCGGCTGCTCTGGGGCGGAAAGGCCCCCTCGCTTCCCAGCCAGCAGCAGATCCTCCAATCCCGCCAGCCGGTCCCGGATCGTTGAAAAGCGGCGCAGCGCGTCCCTCCCGGCCCGGATGGCAGATCACATGATGTGGAGCGACTTCAGCAGGGCCTCGTTGATCTGGCCGTTCACGGGCAGCCCGTTTTGCGATTGATATTTTGCGATGGCTTTCTGCGTTTGTGGTCCGATGTCTCCATCGATCGGTCCGCCATAGTATCCCTTGCGCTGGAGTTCGACCTGCACGGAAACCTGGACGGGATAAGTCGCATACACCGGATAGGTGATGTAATACGGGCGGGCGATGACGCTCCACCCCGCATAGATTCCGATCGGAGCCACATAGGCCGTATTGACCACGACATTGGCCGGACGATAAACGCCCCCCCGGTAAATGTAACCGCTCCGGTATCCGTTCCAGGTGGTGGAGGAACGACTGACCGTGCCGCCGTTCGGACCCTCTGCATTGACGCTGCCGGTGCCGAAACGACCGACCCTCGTGCCGGATGCATCGTAGGTCCCGCCGTTCGGTCCTTCCGCGCTGACGCTGCCCGTGCCAAAGCGCCCGACTCTCACCCCTTCGGCATCCACAGAGCCGCCATTCGGACCCTCCCGCGATACGTTGAATCCGCCGGCTCGCGGACGCGCCATGGCGGAACTCAGGGGAAGAAGGACGATCAGGAACAGGGAGAGTTTCTTCATGCTGTTCAGGATAGCGTGAAATCGGCCTCCTGCCCAATTGGATTTTTGGAAATCACGGGATATCGATTCCGCCCGCATCCAGCGGAAGAATGTCGTCGAGCCCGGAGATCGAGAATTCCTCGGCGAACGAGCCATTGCCTTGGAGGAGACGGAGGGTGTCGGGTTTGTCCCCGCGGTGAATGACCACGCGGCGGATATCCGGCCGTGAGCTGACCTCCACTAACGGCAGCCCGTCCGGTGAGACGAGGCGGGAACCGGATGCGTCGAATTCCGCGCGCATGGCGAGGAAGTCGTGCTTTCCAGTGAGCGGATTTTCCTTCAGCCGGTACCGCAGGTTTTTCTCCTGCGCGGCGCCGCCGGTATTCGCGGTCGGCATCCCATCCACGAAGCCGAAGGTTTCGGACTCGTGGAGCGTCCGCTCCCATTCGATCGTCCATTCACCGCTTTCCGCGCGTGCCATCACCCGCAGGCGCTGGAGACCGGGAAGCGATTCGAGCACGGCAAATTTTTCCGCGGTCCGGGAAGCGCGGATTTTTTCCGGTTTGGGATCGCTGCCCGCAGGCCTGAGCAAACGCAGGATCTCGCCACCAAACGAGGCCTGGCCGACAAACGTCGTCCCGTTCTCGACCCCGACAAACCAAAAGGTTCCGGGTGTTCCGAGCGACACGCTTTTTGCAGCAGTCGGCAGGGCGACTTGCGTGAAGGATCCCTTCCGGATCCAGGCGCCATCCGGCGAGGCTCCGATGAGCGCGGAGCCATCGGCATCCATCGAGGTGAAAGGGGAGGGCGGGAACGCCGGGCTTGCCGGTGAGAGATCCGGAAGCACAGCCTCTGCCAGAACGCCACGGAAACTGGTGAACATGCAGGAGTCGTTTGCCGCCAGCGCCAGGGGGGGGGCGTCCGCTTCTTGGCGAATTCCCCTTATTTTCTTCCCGTCGTCGAGAGCATGGAGGCCGGCGCCTTCTTCGGTGACGACGAGGGCGGTTGAGGAATTCGCCGCCAGCAGAGGCGGAAACCTTGGCGAGGGCGCGAGCAACAGGCGTGAGGCCGCCGACCCGTCCAGAAGATGCCCGGCGGAACCTGTCTGCCGGAAGACCGGAATGGCTGACAAACCCCCGACCGTTTGCACGATCTTGCAGGACCAAAGAAATCCTTTGTCCGGAGAAAACCTCGCCAGCAAATTGCCATCTGTGGCAACACTGGCGAGAAGGATCACATCCCCGTTTTCGAGCAGGGAAAAATCCCCGATTCTCTCGAAGCCGGGAAATCCCGGGTCGGCCGCCCAGTCGTTGAAGAGGAAATTTTCGCCCGATACGCGCACGCCCTCGCCGATCAGGTAGCCCCGCACATGATAGTGCCCCGATGCCACCCGTTCCCCGGCATCGTTTTTTCCATCCCACGAGGTGATGAGTCCGTTGAGGCCGGTCCGGAAATCTTCTTCTTTGGCGAGCTGGTGCAAAGTGCGCGCGAGTTTCCCCGAGCTGTCAAAAACTCCGAGCGTGATCAGCCCGTCATCCGGAACCGCGAACTCCAGATCGTCTCCGGCCCGAAGGGAGGCGAGGGAGAGCAGCACCACCGCGGCAAAAAGGAACGCCGCCCCAACTCCCGCATGTCTGACGCAAAGAGTCAGGGGGAACGGGCGTCCCGCCCGTTCGGAGACCGGACATCGTGTCGGAGGCAGTGCCTCACACGGGCGAGACGCCCATGCCCCCTGCGTATCGCTCGCCCGGATCATTCCTCCTCCGTTTTCATCTCTGTTCACCCGGTCAGATGTAATGCTTCCAGTCGATGTCCGGAAAGAGATTGTCGCGGGCCTCGCAGGCGGCGAGGAACCCTTCATCCTTGTTGCCTTCCACAAGCATTTCATGGAGCCGGGTGAATCGCAGCAGATGATCTTTTGTGCGCTGGGTGGCATATCCGGTCGCCGTTCCCGTTTTCATGAGGAAGGCCCAGTCGCTCGACTGCGCCAACAGGAGTTCCCTCGCCATCTGCTTGAGCGCGCGCTGGATGGATTTCGACCGGGTCTTCGCATGTTTCCGCGCGTCCTCCGCCATCCGGGCCGCGGCGGCATGAAGGTGCGGATAAATCCAGGAGTTGCAGCGGTCGAGCCACACCTCCCAATAGCCCTTGTTTCCCCAGCTCGAGGGCGAGGGGGCCACCATTTGGAGGGTCGGATTCTCGGACAAATATATGCTCGGCGTCGTGAGCCGGAAGACGCTCTGGTCGAAGGCCGCCTTCCGCAGCAAAAGATCGAGAAACTCCGGTCCCTCGAACCACCAGTGGCCGAACAGCTCGGCATCGAACGGGCTGAGGACCAGCGGCTCCACCGGCAGGATCGAGCGGAGGTGCCCGATCTGGCGCTCGCGGTTGCGCACGAAATCCCCGGCATGGGCGTCCGCGGCCCCCATCGCCCATCCCCGGTTGTAAATCTCCTTGTGTTCGGACCCGGTGATCCGGTGATACTTGATCCCGGTGTTCCTGCGGTGCCCGACATTCGGAAAAACCTGGTGCAGGTAGTCCTCGGGAAGCTCGTTCCCGATGTCGCGGTAGAAATCCCGATAGGCGGGATCTCCCGGGTACCCCTCCCTCGCGCTCCAGACCTGCTTGCTCGATTCCCGGTCGCGCGCGATCACCGCGGGCCCGGCCGGGGTGAAGTAGGGCGAATAAATCGCAAACCTCGGACGAGGCTCGCCATACATGAGCCCGTGGGCATCCACGACGAACCACCGCAAATTGGCCTCCTGCAGGATCCGGTCGATCCCCGGCACATATCCGCATTCGGGCAGCCAGATGCCGGCGGGGTCGCGGCCGAAGCATTCGCGGTGATAATCCCTCCCGATGAAAATTTGGGCGCGCATCGCCTCCGGGAACGACTCCATGAGCGGAAGAAACCCGTGCGTGGCGGCGCAGGTGATGATCTCGATCATCCCCTCCTCCTGCAACTGGGCGAATGCCCCGACCACATCGCGGGCGATCTCCTTCGTGTAAAAGTCCCGGGCTCCGGTGAGCGTCCGGTGGTAGAACCGCGCGAGGTCGTTGAGGGCGCCGTTCCCTTCGGTGCGCTCGATCTCCCGCCGGGCCAGCTCCACCCCGCGGTGCAGATACCTCTCCGCCCGGTCCTGCAACAGCCCGTCCCGCAGCATCGCGCAGAGCGTCGGGGTCATCGTGAAGGTGACTTTCACCGCCACTTTTTCAAAGGCCAGGCGACGGAGGATTTTCAGCAGCGGGATGTAGGTCTCGGCGATCGCCTCGTAAAGCCAGTCTTCTTCAAAAAATTCGTCATGCTCCGGATGGCGGACCCATGGCAGGTGGGCATGAAGAAGGAGAGCGAGGGAGCCTTTGTGCATGGACGCACAAAACATACCCGTGGCGGAATGAGGCGACAAGAACGGAAGCGGCTACTCCCGGTCCCGCGGGGAGGGCACACCGAGAAGCCCGAGGATTTTCGGATAGGAGATCCCGATTTTGGCGTCGGGCTGGTGGATGTCGATCATGTCGTGGGGGACGCCGTCTTTTTCGGGAAATTCGAAGCGGGTGACACGTCCGGGATTCTCCGATTCCCATTCCGCGGCGAGTTGATTGGTGAGGCTGTTGTTGGCTCCCTTGTCGGTGCCTGTGGTCAGGATGTCCAGCCGTCCGGCTTTGAGCGGATGCCTGCTCATCCCGGCGCGGACATCGCGCGAAAGCTGGATCGTGTCCGCCATGCAGAAAGTTCCGTAACGGGGATAGGCATAAGTTGGGCCGGGGATTTTTTCCTTCAATTCCTCGTTCCACCACCTGTAGGAATTCGGGGCCTTGGAAAGAATGGCCGACAGGAAGTCGATCATCCAGACGGCGTGTCCCTCGAGCCCGAAGAACGGGGAGACGAGAAGCACGGACTCGATGCCGTCACGGTTTTCGGCCATCCAGGCCGCCGCCACCGCGCTTCCGGACAGTCCCACGAGCGTCACCCGGTCTCCGAGACCTGCCGCGATGTCCAGCCCGCCGGCCGCCTGATCCAAAAGATCCTGCCCGGATTGCAGGCCCTGGACATCGTTCATGACATCGGCATAACCGGCATGGCGGGCGCGCGGCAGGATGACATTGGCACCCGATTGGAACAGGGTGCGCGCCAGCGGAACAAATTGCTCGGGGCAGTTTGTGAGACCGTGGAGAAGGACAAAAACGCGACCCGTCTTTTTGCCGTGCGTGAAAAGCCGGCTTTTTCCCACGGGCAGAAGCGGCAGGGGGGATTCCCTTTTCTCAAGTTCCGAGAATTTTGCCAGCGCTTCCGGGTAGTCGCGCGCCGGGTGCGGGACGGACGAGAAGTGTGGAATCCGAAAAACAAAATAGGCGCCCAATGCCAGGGCGGCGAGAATTGCAAGAATCATCCGGCTGTGTCTCATGGGCGGAATTTTGGCGCCCATGTGGGTTTGAGGAAGGCGCAAAGAAGGAATCCGAGGCCCATGACCACGAGAAAGAGCGACAGAAACTGGCCGCGGGAAAGAGCGAGTGTCAGCGGGGCATCCGGTTCCCGGAACACTTCTCCAATGATCCGGAGGATCGCGTAGGCGAAGAAGAAAACACCTGTGAGGACGCCATTGGGAAGCCGGAAGCGGGTGCGGAGGATGTAGAGGATGCCAAAGAGGATCGCGCCTTCCAGAAGGGCCTCGTAAATCTGCGAGGGGTGCCGCGGAGAGAGCGTGCCCGCCAATTGCCCGCGAAGCGCCGCGGAGAGCCCCACATTGTCCAATACCGCCTCGATGGTTGTCCATTGGGGATTCAGGGTGGCCGCCTCCGAGATCACGAGCTGGACGGTCTCCGGTGGGGCGTCGTAAAGCTCCTTGGGAAACTGCATGGCCCAGGGGACACTCGTGACGCGACCGTAAAGCTCCCCGTTGATGAAGTTCGCGCACCGTCCAAAAAAGAGCCCGACCGGCGCGACGACCACGAGGTTGTCTCCGATGTTGAGCCAGGAGACGCGTTGGCGTTTCGAGTAGATGAAGGTGAAGACGACGATGCCGATCATGCCTCCATGGCTGGACATCCCGCCGTCCCAGAATTTGAAGAAAACGAGCGGGTTGGAGGAAAAATTCGCCCAGTCATAGAGGAGCATGTACCCGAGCCTTCCGCCGAGAATCACCCCGAAAAGAGCCGCTCTCGTGATGAAATCGCCGACCTGGGCGGGCGCGAGGTCCGAGTAGCCCAGTCTCGTCAGGTGGACATAGAGCCGGTATCCCACAAAAAATGCGGCGACATACGCGAGCCCATACCAGCGGATGCCCATGCCATTCCCGAAATCCAGGAGAAAAGGGCTGAGATCGTGAACGTAATAAGCAAGCAACACAGCAGCAGAAGATTGCCGCCCGGCGCGTCTCTGACAACCTCAAAGCAATCCGGCATAAATATCCGCTTACAAATCATTGATGCGATCGCATCCTAACTGCTCAGGGGGCATCCTGAAGCAGGATGCCCCCTGAGAGACGCGGGCGACACTTGATTGTCATCGCAGGGTGCTTGAACACTACGAAGTGATGGTGCCTGGAGCGAAGGGAGAGCCGGA
>Ga0172380_10004784_pt1 | contig 17031 bp, 20 predicted proteins | sample Leawe162metaG_FD_119747 | JGI IMG/M metagenome (GOLD analysis project Ga0172380, IMG submission 119747) | Leachate microbial communities from a municipal landfill in Southern Ontario, Canada - Leachate well 162 metaG | ecosystem: Engineered > Solid waste > Landfill > Unclassified | place...
AAAAAATAATATGGCTAAAGAAAATTTTACCGCCGATGAGGCGAAAAAAATTGGCGAGGAGTTAGGCATCGATTGGAGCAAATTTGATGTCGAACAATTCCGGATGGGGATGGATGTTGAATTGGAACACGGCACTCGAAGTCCAGATACAAATGTCACAAACGATGATCCGCTTACGACTGGGAAAATTGCTCTAGCACATCTGAATGAATTTTCTGATTATTACACGAGATTGGATAAAATGGAAAAAGAAGCGGATGCATTTTGGGGAAAAGCAAAATAGAAATTAAAAAACACGGCCCCGGGTACTTAGGGCCGTGTTTTATTTTATTTTTATTATTGAACGGTTACCGAATAGTCGTTGCTGTAAAAGACACATCCACCTCCGCCGTTATAAGCGCAAACGCGGAAATGGTAGGTGCCAGCCTCTCCAACGTCCCAGGTATAGCTGCCTTTCATGTCCGGCGAAGAAAGATAAACATATTCATTGCCGGGATAAACGGGATTTGGTTCAAGAGATTTTACTATTTTGTATCCGTAAGGAGAATTGCCGGTAAGCGCCCAGGAGAGAACGACTATTTTTCCTGTCTTTATCCAACCGGTCAGGGCAAGAGTTCCGTAAATTTCATTGCTAGAAGTGCTAGTTGATTTTGCAACTATTTTTAAATCATTACTGTAAGTACCGCAGGCGCCGCCTTCGTAGACGCAAACTCTGAAGTGCCAAGTTTTGCCATCATTGATTTGCCAGAGATAGCTTCTGGTATCAGGATTTAGATAAACCGCTGAATCGCCAGGGTAAGTCGGATAAGCCGTGAGTGATTTTACAAGCTTAAATCCTTTTGGCGCGGTAATTCCCGAAAGTGACCATGAAAGATGTATGCCCTCGGAATCAGCCCAGCCTTTGAGATAGAGCGGTGAAGCTTGAACGACTTCGCCTTTTTTTGTTACGGTAATTTTTTTAGTAGTAGCATTTCCAGAATCATCTTTTGCTTTCACTTCAACCGTATTCGCGCCAACTTTTAGATCAATGATTTTTTCGAAGGATCCATCTTTATTTTCCGTCAGAGTTCCGTTCACAAAAACTTTTGCTCCGGCTTCGGTCGCGCCGCGGACAGCAACACGGTAGAGTTCTGTTTCAATTCCGTCCAAAGGTTCGGAGATATTTATTTCCGGCGGAGTAACGTCAGAGAGAACTCCTAGAGGATAAGATTTTTCGCTGTCTTCTGTTCGGTTCCAGACATAAAATCCATCTTGCGCGGTTTCTTCTTTTGGTAAAGGGATTTTTTTCGCAATATCTTCAATCGGTTTTGTCATATCAACAATTAATTCTTCACCTTCGCTCACTTCTTTTTCTAATGTCTCGTCATTTTTTACGATTTTTACTTTTACTTTGCTTTCCACAACCTTAACAATAACTTTTTTCTCACCTTTTTTAACCCAGTTTGATTTTTCCGTGGCTACACCAAAAGCTGTGCCGAGCGCTGTTGTTTCCGCATCTCCAGATTTTACTTTATAAGTTAAGCCGGAAGTTTTATTAACGCGGCTATAAGTTTCGCCAACTACTTGCGCGACAGAAATATTTTTGTTGTTGATCTCTTCTAAAATTATATGAGTGTTTTCGTCTAGCCGAAGAGCGCTGCCTTCGTCAAATTCTAAAACTGCTTTACTATTTTCTCCGGTTCGGATTTGCGACTGGCTGGCAATAGTAGTTCCAGTTTCTATTTTTTGCCAATCGCTTCCATTCCAGGTTTCTACTTGCCCGTCAGCTACGGAAAGATGCGCCGCGAGAGCTCCGTTAAAAATTCCGTTTGTTCCGCCAGGCCCGCGGGTAAAATAAACTCCAAGAGCTAAGGCCAAAACGATTACAGCTGCGCCAGCCCAGGCGAGGGTCGTTTTACTAAATTTCCAAGGCAGAGTCATAGAAGTTTCCTTTCTTGATTCTTTAGCTCCATTTTCCTGCTTTATTAAATTTTGAGCAGGTGTTTCAGAGCCGACAAGATCAAAATATTTATGATAAAAATTTTCTCTGATGCGATTTTTTTCCATTTCAGAAATTAAAACTTCTCCTGGCCGCGCGAGCCGCGCATTCTGGATTTTTCCCGCCAGGGCGTAGAGTATTTTTTCTTCAGCCTTAAGTTCCGCCGGTTTTTTTTCTTCCCAGGCCTTGGCGAATTTTTTTGATTTTTTATTTAAAAATTGAAACATGGCTATTAAAAATTGATTTCCAAAAATTCAGGATTGCCGATCAGATGCTTTTTCATTAAACGAAGAGCTCTGTGAACTCTTACGGCCACGGCATTTTTTTGGCAGCCAAGAATATCGGCGATTTCATCATTATCTAATTCCTCAAAAAATTTTAAAGATAAAACGGTCTGATATTTTTCCGGAAGGTTTTTCATGGTTTTTCTAATAAATATTTTTCTCTCGTCCTGCACAAGCCCGGCTACGGCTCCCGTCTCCGCATGATCTGGTTCTGGTTCATACATTTCCACGGCGTCGGTTAGAATCTCTCTTTTTTTACGACTCCAATCAATTAATGTATTTCTTGCTATTCTGAAAAGCCAGGCGGCAAAAGGCACGCCTCGGTCGTTGAATTTAGAAATATTGGCCAGAGCCTTAGCAAAAACTTCGGACGTCAAATCTTCGGCCAATTCTTTTTGGCCGGTGCGATTTAGGAGAAAGCCGTATACTTTAGGGAGATAGTGGCTATACAACTCCTCAAAAGCGGCGGCGTTTTCCTGGGCTTTTTTGATTAATTGTCGCTCTAATTCGCGATCCATATAATTGCCTTTTATCTTAAAACGGGCTTATTGAGAAAAAATTTCACCTGTCTTCATTTTTTATTTATTGACGCTAAAAGTCAATAGCGGTAAAATTAAAGAAGAATTAATAAATAACATAAAATTTATGGGTATCCTTATTCGTTGGCTAATTTATGCCGTAGCGATTATGCTTTTAACCTACGTCGTGCCGGGTATTTCCGTGAAAAATTTTTACTCGGCGTTGCTTGCTGCGCTCGTTTTGGGTTTGGTAAATGCCGTGATTAGGCCGCTTATAATTTTATTGACCCTGCCAGTAAATATTTTGACTCTTGGACTTTTTACGCTCGTGATTAACGCTTTGATGTTATGGCTCGTCTCGTCAATCGTTAAAGGTTTTGATGTCAAAAATTTTGTTGCCGCATTTTTAGGAGCATTAATTTTGTGGGTGGTTGGCTGGATTACAAACGCGCTTACAAAATAATAAGTTAGTAATTAATGGTTAATTTATGAAAAAATTTATTTTTCCGACAGTGGCGGTTTTGGCAGTATTAATTTTGACCGGAGCTGGGTGCGCGTGGTTTCCGGCTGAAGAGGAGGCTACAAATGCGCCTTTGACGACCGAGACAAATGTTAATGCGCCGTCTGATCCGACCGCTGGTTGGGAGGTTTACGAAAGCGTTCCGTGGGCGATTGAAATGAAATATCCCGCGAAATATAAAACGATTTTTGATACTTACGGCTGGCCGCACTCTTTGGTACATTTTATTGAAGCGGTTCCGGGTACGCAATCTTATCGGGCACAAATTGAAACTTGGGATAGCGAGGGTGAATTTCGCGCGACCTATAGCCGCGATCCGGCTTTTATTGTAGAACATCCGAACGGGAAAAATTGGGTGACGGTTGATTACAATTCTGATCCAAGCGATCCGGCCGTAGCTGAGGAATGGGAACTTATAATTTCTACTTTCCGTTTTACCGCGCCGTAATTTTAAATCTAAAATTTTAAATCTAAAATTTAATTATGCCAATGCCAGACATCGATTCAATTTGGGAAGAACTGCTTGCGCGTTTTGATTATGCCGTACCCGAAAGCCACGAAGCCTTTATTGAAGAGGCCGAGGCCGCGATTGGTGAATTAACAGAGTTGGGTAAAATTTCTCCCGAAGAGGACATTAAAGCAATTATGGAAGCGTTGGAGGTAAGGTGGGAAGATTATTTGAAAGAAAAGAAAGTTTAATTTATGGATTTGGCAAAGTTTAAGGAAACCAGGGAATTTTTTTGGACCAAGCACGCAATTGCCAAAATGTTTTTTTACGGACTCGCGCCGAGCCGCGTCAAAAAGATTTTTCGCGCGCCAGACCGGACCGAAGAGGGGATCGCGGCCGGAACAGTGGCTATGATGCAAAAAGTTGGTAAAGGAAAACGGCAGACCGAAATTTGGGTGATGTGGCAAAAAGGAAAAAGCGGACAGAAAAAAATTATTGTTGCCTGGCGATATCCGGGAATAAGTCCGGTGAAAGAAATTCCTATTCCGCCGGAAATTTTGGAAGAATTAAAAAAAGAATAGAATTAAAAATTCCGGACTCATCATGAGTCCGGTTTTGTTTTAAAAAAGACCCGAACCGACGGCGAGTCAGTCGTGACTCAGCCAATCGGTTCGGGGTTCGTGAAGCGCTACCCTTCTTCCTCCATCTCGTTTTGGGCCATCTTGGGCGAAAGCGGCTCGCGGCAAGTTCCGCAGTAGAACAGTCCGGCGGGCTTGCCGAATTTGGAGCAAGAAGCGTTCGGGCAAGGAACAGGGACGAATCCCGGTGCACCATGTGTGACAGAAAATTCTTCCACCGTGACCTTGAGTTCCCAACCAGGCGGAAGCTTCTTCCTGGTTTCTTCGATCCTCCGTTTGGCCTTCGCCCTGGACGACATTAGGCCGCCCCTTTTTTTGTCGGTGAAGATCCATCGTTCTTCGCTGGCTTTCACCTTGAGATCAGGCGCCTTCTTGTCCGACGAAGGCCGCCAGGTCGAAAGCAGGTACATGATCCGCGGGCATTCCGGTTCATTTTCCGGTTGATTCATGGAAGTTTCCTCCTTTTCCCTCGCCCTATCTTGTCATTTAGTTTTGATTTTGTCAAGAGCTGGCGGTGGATTTTTGGCAGAAAATTTGGTATAATTGAGAAAGTAATTTTAATTTAATTTTATGTTTAAAAAAGCATTTTTGCTCGCGGCGGTAGTAACATTATTTTTATTTTCCGGCAGTTCGGTTTTGGCGGAGGAAACTCCGAGTAAATGGTGGGATTTTGAAAAATGGTCGGCGGATATAAATATAAATGAGGATAGCACATTTGTCGTTCGCGAAACACAGGTTTTTAATTTTCACGGAAATTTTCACTGGACGGTCAGGGATATTTCTAAAAATAAAGTTCGGGCGGTTAGTGATATAAAAGTTTTTGATGAAGATGGCCGAGAACTCGCACCGCCGGAAATAGAAATAACGGAAAATACGTCTCAGGTTATTATTAAAATTAATTTTGATTTAGTTGACACACAAAAAACTTGGACATTTGAGTATAAGGTGCATGGCGGTCTGGGATATTTTCTCGACTATGACGAACTTTATTGGAACGCGGTTTCCGAGAATCGCGATGTGCCAATCGGAGAAGTGGAAGTTTTAGTTCATCTGCCGAGCGCAGCGGAGGTTAGTGATTTAAAACAGATGCTTTATGTCGGAGCAACGGGAGCCAAGACTACTTCGGAAACTTACGAAATTATTGATGGAAAAACTCTTAAATTTTGGGGGAGCGATATTCCGGCTTATGAAAATTTTACGATTGTCGCCGGTTGGCCCAAAGGAATCGTTTTCTCTGCCGGAGTTTTGAAAGTTAATTCTGAACCCGAGGGGGCGGCGGTAATTTTGGACGGAGAAAAAACCAATCTTCGTACCCCGGCGGTGCTTGAAGAAAATTATGAAATTTCTTTGGGTGAGCACAAAATTTCTCTAGAAAAATTTGGTTGGGAAATTACGGGAGAAAAAGAAAAAACTATTAAGCTTGAAACAGGAAAAATTATAACCTCTGATTTTAAACTGGAAAAAACAACGTGGTTTTATGTTTTAGATAAATTGAGTTATCTCATTCCGATTCTGCTCGGGATTTTTCTTTTTAAGAAATACCAAAGCGCGCCAAAACTTAAAAAAACGATTATTGCCCAATACGATCCACCGGCGAAATTGCTTCCGGCTGAAGTGGGCGGACTTGTCTATAATAGCGTCCGCTCTAAAGACTTCACGGCCACGCTAATCGATCTGGCCTATCGCGGTTATTTAAAAATTTCTGAGCGAGAAGAAAAAACTTTATGGGTGAAAAGTAAAAAATATTCGCTAACGAAGAGAAAGGAGTTTGCGGGTGATTCCAGTCTCTCCGATTACGAAGCAGAATTTTTAGAAGCAATTTTCGGAGCAGGCGAGACAGTTGAGTTAAGCGATCTGCGAGATATGGCGAGCAAAACTTCTTTTCAAAAAATGATTACCAAGTTACCGAAAGAAGTTTTGGAAAAATTGGTCAAAGAAAAAGGATATTTTAGATCTATGCCCCTGGCTCGTGAAATGAGTTTTTTGTTGGTATTATTCGCAGCCGGTATTTTTATTTCAATGGTCGTAGCGTTATTTCCTAATTTTTCTTTTTCAATGTTAGCAGCAATTTTAATCTCGCTAGGTTTATGGTTTATTTATTTAGTTATTAAACCCCCGCCGCTTACAGAAAAAGGAGTTGAGGTAAAATGGCACGCGCTTGGCTTCAGGGAATATTTGCAAGTTGCGGAAAGATTCAGACTTGGGGCGTGTACTCCGGAAACATTTGAAAAATATTTATCTTACGCCATAGTTTTAGGGGTGGAACAAAAATGGGCGGAGAGATTTGCTGATATCTATAAAACACAGCCGGATTGGTATCAAAGTTCCACGCCGTTTAGCAGTTTTAATAGTGTTATTTTTGCAAATTCTTTAGCGGGTGTGACTTCACATATGAATTCCGTCGTCAGCTACAGCAGTCCGTCTGGTTCGTCTGGATTTGGCGGAGGCGGGGGAGCCGGCGGAGGTGGAGGCGGAGGCGGATCAAGTGCCGGATAAAGATTAAAAAAGAAAGCCCACGGCGATTGCCATGAGCTTTTGACCCTCCTTTTTGTCGTTGAACTACTGTTCGTTCTTTTCCTCCTGGATATATTTCAGGAAAGTCGGCAGGAAGAGCGGCGCTGCCGCCATGACCGCAAGTACCAAGATCAGAAGGCCACCGCCAAGAATTTCAAGAACCTCGCGCATAATCTCCAGCCCTCCTTTTCCATCCCTCCCCGAGATTATTTATACGCCGCCATTGCCCGAAGTTTAAATTCAGATTAAAATAATATTAGGAGAAAGTCAAATCGGTTTCATATTTAATTATGAAAAAGAAGATCGCAATAGTTTTTATTATCATTTCAACCGCCGCAGCAGGAGCGATGCTTTTTGGTTATATTGGCGGTATGAAAGAAGCTAGCGCTGATTTGAAAAATGCAGTTCAGGAAGCAAAAAAGGTTGAAGCGAAAGAAACGACGGTAAGAATATTTTTTGGCAATAAAAATTTGAATAAAAATTCAAACGACTGTAAAGCAGTTTTTCCGACAGAGCGAACAGTTCCGAACGATCTTATTGTAAAGCGCCGGGCGTTTGAAGAAATTTTGCTTGGTCCAACTGCCGCTGAGGCAGCGCAAGGTTATTATTCCGCCTTACCGAGTAAAGAAGAAATGATAAATTACCGTGAGCAGAAAAAAAATGAGTCAGGCCAGGCGCCGTACGATGGGGACACAGTAAAAATCAATAGTGTCAAAATTATGATCGGCATGGCGTATATTGATTTTTCTCCAGAAGTATTTGTTTTGGGCGCGGATAATTGTCGGGCCGAAATGTTTAAGGCGCAGCTTTTCCAAACCGCGAAAGAGTTTTCTAAAATTGGCGGAGCGGTAATTACCGTGGGCGGAGTAGAAAAAACATTTTAAATTTATGCCCCGTAGTGAAAATTTGACAAGTCGTCAGCGGCGACTAGATGTTTTGGCAATAAGTATTATTTATAATAAAAATTAATATACTATTAAGATTTGTATTGTAAAATACAAGTCAAATTTCTACTACGGGGTATGAAAAAATATTCTTGCGCCAGGTGTGGAAAGGGAAGAACGCGGTATCGTACTCCGTCGCCGTTTAAAGTTATGGCCGCAGAAAGGGCGAAGAGAGATAAAATTTATGCTAAAAAGAAAATTTAGCCGTGACGTTAAAAAAATTATTTATAAATCATGAAAACATTGATCGTTTCTCTTGGCGGATCGGTTATCGTGCCAGACGAAGTGGACACGATTTTTTTAAAAAATTTTCGTCGGGCGATTTTGGATTTTATTAAAAATGGTAATCGCGCGGTTATCGTTGCCGGCGGGGGAGGAACAAATAAAAAATATAACGCGGCGGCGCAGAAGATAGAAAAAATTAAAAATATTGATTTGGATTGGTTGGGAATTGCCGTGACAAAATTAAACGCGGAGTTGGTGAGGGCGATTTTTGGCGAGATGGCGTATAAAAAAGTGGCTATTGATCCAACAGAAAAAATTAAAACCAATAAAAAAATAATCATCGCCGCGGGCTGGCTGCCCGGATGTTCCTCAGATAAAGATGCCGTGCTTTGGGCAAAAAATTTTGGCGCGAAAAAGGTTGTTAATTTAACTAACACAGATTATATCTACGATAAAGATCCGAATAAGTTTAAAGATGCCAAACCGTTAAAAAATTTAAAGTGGGCGGAATATAGAAAAATGGTTGGGAATAAATGGATTCCGAGAATGCACGCGCCTTTTGATCCGATTGCTTCGCAGTTGGCGGAAAAGTGGGGCATGGAAGTAATAATAGTGAAAGCCAATCATTTGAGTAATTTTAAGAAACTTTTGAGAGGAAAAGAGTTTAAGGGAAGTACAATAAAATAAATTTATTTTTATAAAAGTCGGGCGTCCGGATGCTTGACTTTTTTGTTTAAACGGATAATAATAAAATGTTCGCCGGAAATGGTTCTGGCGGCAAAAACCGTGCCCGTCCGGAAGACGGGCAACTATCTACCGGGAGACGTCTGCGCTGGCTTTAGGCTATCGCATGATGCGTACCGGGGATGGAGGAGAAGATGGAAGACACGACGTTTACGACAAGACAGGTGGGGGAACTCCTGAAGATCGAGGACACGCGCCTCAAGCGAGGAGAGTCCGGAATCCGCCAGGAGCTGCAGGCGCTGATCGATCGGCTGAAGTCCGGCGGCGTGGCCGGCAAGGCCGATAACCCGCGGGTCGCCCAGGCCAAGCGCTTGTGGGATTTGGGTATCGGTCAGGAACTCGGTTTCCCGAACTTCGAGAAGTACCTCGCGACGATTCCCAGAATTCCTTCGCAACTGGTACTTCCGGATCGCGAGTTTCCACTTTGCGTGCTCGTGGAGCCGCGGTTGCCGCTCAAGATGCTCTGCGCTCTCGGCAACGTGGATTTCGACGGTGACGACAATACGTTTGTTCCGTGGTATCCACCGCCGTCTCTTGATCCGAGAAACCAGCCTTGGCCGTACTGGATCCGGATGCAGGATGGCCGTAAGAATCGGAACCGTTCGGTGGTCGACTGTCGCCACGACTTCGCGAAGAACGAACTCGGTCTCACGGCGTTTGAAGGTGTCTCGGCCTACATCCAACACCCCGAGGTCGTGACAGATCTCACGCAGTGCAATGGCCACGCAATGGACCTGCCTGGTTCCGTCTATCGTGGTGATCGCGCACTCGCGGCACATTTCCAAGTACTCAGCGGCCGCGTTGAGCTCAATTGGGCTGGGATTGACGATGACGCCAGCTCCGAGTGCGGCTCGGCTTCCTGTCGGAAGTTCTAGTCTCGGGATTCGCCCGGTCTAGGACGCCGATTTCCGCCCGTCATTCACTCTGGATGGCGGGCTTTTTTTATTTAAAAATCCTTGTGGACAAATTAAACTTGACAGATTTTTTGCTCTGTTATAGACTTATATAAATTACCAAAGACAGCAGGCGGTTGTCCAACTGGCGCCTTAATTTCCTGCCGAGGTAAAAACCGTGATTTTTCGGTTTTTCTATCGTGTTCTGTGGTAATCCCACAGTTTTTTATTTATATAATTTTATAAAAATATGGCTAAAACAAAAGAACAAAAGAAACAAACTCTCGCGGGACTGGAAGATAATTTTAAGAAAAGCAAAGCCGCGGTGTTTATTAATTTCAAGGGTTTAAATGTTAAGGACACGACCATCCTTCGAAATATTTTGCGTAAAGAAAAGATTGAGTACGAGGTGGCGAAAAAAACTCTTATCAAATTGGCGGTGGAAAAGACCGGGCAGGCGGGAGTCGATCCAAAAAGTTTTGATGGCAACGTTGCTGTGGCATTTGGCTTTGAAGATGAAGTTACTCCGGCAAAATTGTTAAATCAATTCCGGGCGACTCACGACGCATTGAAAATTATTGGCGGAACTCTTGAGAATAAATTTATTGACGCGGCTAAAGTTATTGAACTTGCCCAGATTCCCGGCAGACAGGAACTTTTGGCGAAATTGGTTGGCAGCATCAATTCGCCGGTTTCCGGATTTGTGAATGTTTTGGCGGGAAATTTACGCGGTTTGGTCCAGGTGTTAAAAGCAATCTCAGAAAAAAAACCAGTTTAAATATAATTTAATTAATAATTAATAATTTTAAAATCATATGGCAGACGAAAAAAAAGAAGTGCAAGTGCCGGAAAAATTTAAGGCGCTTGTCGAGCAGATTGAGAAATTATCAGTTTTGGATTTAGCCGAATTGGTAAAAATTCTCGAGGAAAAGTTTGGCGTTTCCGCCGCTGCGCCGGTTATGGCGATGGCCGCGGGTGTTCCAGCCGCGGGTGCTGCTCCGACTGAAGAGCAAACCACTTTCAATGTGGAGTTAACCGACTCCGGCGCCAATAAGATTGGCGTTATTAAAGTGGTTCGCGAATTGACACAGATTGGTTTGAAAGACGCGAAAGACTTGGTTGACGGCGCGCCGAAAGTAGTGAAAGAAGGCGTAGGCAAAGCCGAAGCGGAAGAGATGAAGAAAAAATTGGAAACCGCTGGTGCCAAAGTTACCTTAAAGTAACCAAAAGACTTCGTGTTATCTGCGCTCGCTCGGAAATAAAATTAAAATTTCATTTCTCTCGCTCGCTTGATAATTAAAATCACCCGCCTAACCGGCGGGTGATTTTTTATACGCCTATTGCAGATGGGTTGCGGCAATCTCGTAAACAAAATCTCCGGAGAGCAGATAAATCTTTTTTTCTTTTTCCGCGATCGCGAAATCTTTTAAGTTATCAAATTTTTCGGAAAAGTATTGAGTAATTAACTTTCCTTGTTTATCCAGGACAACGAGCCGCTTGGTGGAAGGCTCTAGAACATAGAGAAAAGATGATTCAGCCGAGGTCCAAATTTTTATTTCCGAAGAAAGCGCGGGGTCAACTTCGGGAGTAAAAGCAATTTGTTTGCCAACGGCAAATTCTAAAATTTTTCCATCGGTCATTCCAAGATAAATCGCGCCGTCAATAGCTAAACTTTTAGCATTTGCAATGTCTACTGTCTCGCGAAGCCAATTTACTCCGCCGCCAAATCCCGTCAGGGTTCCCATGTGCCTAAAAATTTGGCTGGCGCGCGGATCCAGAACATAAAGTTTCTGGTTGTAGACGGCGAGATCTTGAATTTCCGTTTCATTATTACCCATTACCACATCAAGCTCTTTTAGAATATCTTCTTTTAAATCAAGTTTAAAAAACTTTTTTCCCGGCTCGTAGAGAAAGGCGGAATCAGAGTTTTCCATAGAAACTACCTGGAAGTTAAAGCCGGAAACGCCTTGACTTTCTACCTCGTTATTTTGCAAATTTATTTTGTAAATAACCGAAGCGCCGCGATCAAAAGCATAAATATTATTGTTAGCAACAATAAATTTATCAACAACCGCGCTGGAGTTAAGCCCCGGAAAATTAACCACAGCGACCGGGTTTTCAATTCTTACGACATGCCTTAGTTTTTCCCGAAGTACTTCTACTTCTCCCGAAATATTTTGATAAGCATTTTTTTCATTTTTTGTTTTTTGGGGGAACGCGGCCAAGAGAGTATCTATTTCAATAAGGGTTGCTCTCGCGCCGGCTTCATCGTTATAAATTAAATTAGCTTCAGCGGCACTTTTTTTATTTTGGATAACTTCTACTTTTTCCGCAATGGCTTTTACGGCGAGATCTCGCTGATATTTAAAATAAAGAAAGGTGGTGCTGCCGGCAAAAAGGACGACAAAGATGACGGCAAAAACGAGAAGGGCTTTTGAAGTTCCGGGAAGTTTTTCTGTTTTTGGCAAAATATTTCCCCAGCTTTTTTTGAAACTTAGAGCGGCGTTTGCAATAGCGGTTTTTCTCTGGCCCTTCCAATTAGTTATAAGATAAAAAAGAGTTTTGAGAAAATTAAAGAGAAATGAAAATAATATTTTTACCAAAAAATAAGGAATGCGGAGAATTGCCAAGAGGAGAAGAGAAATCGATCTAAAAAATTTATTAATGCTGGTTGGGGGATGGAATTGAGAAGAATAATATTCAAGGCGGGCGTTGGATTTTATTTCGTTCTTTCTAAAGACGTTTTTTAGTCCGCCAAAGAAGGAAGAAAATCTGCCGCCGATATTTAAGCCAAGTGATGGCGTTAACATTTTTTCCGTGTCGGCCGCGGTTTTAAGCAAACCGTCCATGGAATTTTGAGGAGAAGATGTTTCGCCAGAAGAGACGGGAGCGGGAATGGGGGAGGGAGCAGCTTTAATCACCGGAATTTCCGACCGGATTTTCATGATCATAAAAGCAAAAGATGTCCCCGGATTGGCAGTTTCCTGGAGCAGGTTTTCTAACATTTCTTTTGATGCTTCCGGCGTTGCCACGGAAACGGTTTTACATATTTTTTCCAAAGAAAAATAATCAAGAATGCTTTCAGTTGTAAAAAACAAGTAATCGTTCGCGCCAATTTTTCCGCTGACAATATTTGTGAAGAGACTAAGTTTGCTAGATCGCGCGTCCTTCCCCGCGGCGGTTTCCGTGATATTCATTATTCTAAAATTTCCGGGTTTCATTTCGTAAATTAAAAATGGCAGCATTTTTCCTCGTCCCGCGAGGTGAAGATTTTTTTCATCCAAGAAGGCGAGAACGGCGTTTATTTTTGGCAATCCATCAGAATCTTCTTCAAGGAAGGCGGCGGAAGATTTTCCCCCGACAAGTTCTAAGTAACGGTAGTTCGTTTTTTGTATGAAATTTTCAAAAACCTCTTCGGGCGATTTTTGTCCGGGTTTTCCAAAACTTCCCGTCGCCGCGGCTTTTATTTCCTGGATTAGGGCGTCAATAAAAGCTAAAGATTTTTTGCTGGCAGCGGTTTCAATCTCAACGAGGCCAAAAATTTGGCCGGAGGCGTGTTTTGGCGCGCCCTCAGCTTCTTCTTTGCTGGGCAAATCAAAAACAAAACTCCTGGAGGTTGATTTTCCACCTCCGGAAGAATCGGTAATAAGTTGGCTATATTCAATTCTGGACATTTGGGTTAAAGGCTTTTCTTTTTAACTTTTATGTATTATAATGAAAATGTCAGCGTTTTTATTATAACGTTTTTTGGGATTAAAGTAAAGATTATAAAGGCAGTCTATGGGGAAGAAAAATAAACTTAAAAATATACGCAGTTCTGGCCTTGAACAATTATTTGGTTCAAAGACCAGAGTGAAATTGTTGAAGTTATTTTTGAATAGCACGGAAAGGATGTTTTTTGTGAGGGAGATCTCGAGAGCGATTAATGCTCAAATTAATTCTGTCCGCCGAGAACTCTTAAATTTAAAAAATCTTGGAATAATTATAGAGGTGGAGGCGCCGAAAGAAAGCTACCTTGTCCCCAAAGTTGACGGTCAAAAAAAATTTTCCGGAAAATTTAAACAAGTTAAAAGTAGAGACGTCATAAAAAAATTTTTTCAGGCAAACAGCGCGTTCATTTTATTTCCGGAACTTAAGGCGTTACTCATTAAGGCGGATTTTTTATTAGAGAAAAATTTTGTTAATGCTATCCGCCGGTTGGGAAATGTGGATTATTTGGCATTAACCGGACATTTTGTCGGCATGCCGGGAATTTCCGTGGATTTGCTTTTAGTTGGCAGATTTAACCATCGGAAAGTGGCGCGCATAATTAAAAGTTTTGAAAAAGATTTTAGCCGGGAAATTAATTATACTTTAATGAGCCGGCAGGAATTTAAATATCGCAAAGATATCACTGATAAATTTTTATATAATATTTTAGAAAATAAAAAAATCGTCATGGTAAATGAGTTAGGGGTGAAATAATTTTACCGGACGAGCGTTCTATATGAATATGTCTAACGGAGTAAAAACTCTATTTTTCACGCTAAGTGCCGGACTTTTATTAATTTTACCGACAGATTTTATTTCGGCCGCCGGACTTGTTTCTGAAGTCAAAATTTTTAACGCAGCAAGCTTTGCCTTTGAAAAGGGCTTTTTTGTTTCTTTTTCAAAAATGGATGAAGCGTCGAGCATGGCGATGATTGATTTGGGAGGAGACGGAACAAATGAAATTGTGGTTGGCGCGCCGCGCGGTAAAAAGCCGGAAGTGAAAATTTACCGGGAGGACGGGTCGCTCGTAAATTCTTTTTTGGCATATGACGAAAGTTTTTTGGGCGGGGTTGCGGTTTCCGCCGGGGATTTTGACGGCGATGGCAAAGGCGAAATTATAACCGCGCCGGCCGAGAACGCGGCGGCGGAGATAAAAATTTTTGATGGTTATGGCCAGGCGGAAATTTCCGAAGGGTTTTTTGCTTTTGGTGAAGAAAAAGAATTTGGCGCAAATCTTGGGGCGGGAGATGTAAATAATGATGGCAAGGATGAAATAATTGTCGGCAGCGGACCGGGACAAGATCTCGAAATAAAGGTGTTTAATAGTTTAGGCGTCGCTTTATTTAAAATTAATCCGACAGGTATAAATAAATGGAGCGGAGTCCGGGTCGCGGCAGGGGATGTGCTCGCGGAAAATGGCGAAGAAGTTATCGCCGCGCCGGGATGGGGAAATGTTCCCGAAGTTCAGATTTTCGGGACGGACGGAAAATTTATCAGAAAATTTTTGGGGTATAGCCAAAGTTTCCGCGGAGGAGTTAATGTGGCCGCGGGCGATTTGGATAATGACGGCAAAAGCGAAATAGTTTTGGGCGCCGGATTTACCGGCGGGCCGCATGTTAGAATTTTTGACGGAGAGGGAAAATTGAAAGATCAATTTTTTTCCTTTGATAAAGGATCGCGAAATGGAACGCTGGTCGGAGTAGGGAAGTTTATTGACGGGAAAAATAAAATTGTGGCCATGCCAAATAAAACCGCGCCGAGCGGCCGAACTGATTTATATAAATATATTGATATTGATATCAGCGAGCAAAAGATGAAAATTTTTGAAAACGGTTTTAGTCTCGGAGAATATCTGGTTTCGACCGGCACGACAAAAATGCCGACTCCGATTGGGACTTTCAAAGTCATGTCTAAATCCGAAGTGGCGTATTCCAATGCCTACTCTCTTTTCATGCCGCATTTTATGCTGTTCACCAAAGGCGGCGCGGGCATTCATGGCTTGCCTTATTGGAAGAGCGGAAGCAAATTTATTTATGAAGGAGTAAATCATTTGGGGAAAAGAGTTTCGCACGGCTGCGTCCGGCTCGCGCTTTCTAACGCGGAAATAGTTTTTGAATGGGCGGAGAAGGGTACGCCCGTGGTTGTTCATCAATAATGAAATTAACAAATAAAAAAATACTTTTAGCGATTGATACGACAGTTGCCGATGAAGCAGCCGTTTTTTTGTTTGACGGGAAAAATATTAAAAAAGAAACTTTGCGCGAGGCAAAAGATAAGTTGGTATTTTTGATTGATAAAATTTTTAAGAAAAATAAGGGAGCAATAAAAAATATCGGGGGCGTCGCCGTGGTTTCCGGGCCAGGATCTTTTACGGCGGTGCGGGGCGGCGTGGTAATGGCCAATGTTTTAGGGAATTTACTTCGCGTACCTGTAGTTGGAATAAAAAGAGATGAGTTTAAAAGTGAAATCAAGTTTTTGAAAATAGGATACGAAAAAATGATGAAGGGCAAAGGAGAGAAGATTGTTTTGCCCGCGTACGGCGGAGAACCGAACATTACGAAACCTAAGAAATGGAAATTGTAGGGGACAGCGCCAGTTATCCACAAGCTTAATTCAAAATATAAAAATCCACTTATACACAGAAGCGGATTTTTTGTTTTATTTAAAAGAAAATAAATTCGTTGACAGAGTGGTTGACAAGTTAGGAAAAGTGGTGTAAAATGGAAGTATAAGATATGAAAGTGGATAAAAGTGGGGATAGACATGGTTCTTTGTGGATAACTCGGAGTTGCTTTGAGCCAAAGGATCCTGAGGAAAACCTTCAGAATTCCTTAATCAAAAGTTCAAACGACAGCTCCGCGGCTAATTGGCCAAGACATTACGCGCCAATTCCACTTTAACCAAACAATCAGTACCCAAACATACCCCAACTTCCACTTTTGTTTCTTTCACAAAATTATTATGTTTATCGGCGAATACAATCATACAATTGATGAGAAGGGGAGACTGGCAGTGCCGGTTAAGTTTAGAAATAAACTTGCCAAAGGTGCAGTTGTGACTCGAGGTTTAGACAACTGCCTTTTTTTGTACACCGGAGGCGAATGGAAAATCTTGGCGGAAAAATTAGCCAAGCTGCCGATCAGCCGCGCCAACACTCGCGCGTTTTCAAGATTGATGCTCGCCGGAGCGATGGACGTTTCTTTAGACAAACAGGGAAGAGTTGTCTTGCCTGATTATTTAAGGAAGTATGCCGGCCTGGGAAAAAATGTTATTGTCGCCGGCCTTTACAATCGTTTGGAAATTTGGGACGAAGCGAAATGGAATACTTACAAGAGCGGTACGGAAAAAACAAGCGGAGATATCGCCGAGCAGTTAGGGGAGCTTGGAGTCTAATATGGCAGAAGGTGCCAAACACATTCCGGTCCTTTTAAATGAAGTTATAAAATTTCTTGATCCAAAACCAAACCAGAATTTTATTGATTGCACTTTGGGCGCCGGCGGACACACGATAGAAATTTTGAAACGGACCGCGCCGAAGGGAAAAGTTTTGGGCATTGATCTTGATCCGCGGGCGA